>Ga0126307_10000573_pt1 | contig 23589 bp, 22 predicted proteins | sample Plot28_FD_89955 | JGI IMG/M metagenome (GOLD analysis project Ga0126307, IMG submission 89955) | Serpentine soil microbial communities from UC McLaughlin Reserve, CA, USA - Plot28 | ecosystem: Environmental > Terrestrial > Soil > Grasslands | place: USA: UC McLaughlin Reserve, Lake County... | reverse complement strand
CTCCGGCGCGTTGCTCAGGTCCCACAGGTAGTGCTGGATGAACCAGAGCATCGGGTTGGCGAAGATGTTGTAGAAGCGGTCGTAGGCCTCGGGGTCCGACGCCACGTACCGCACGTGGTAGGAGCCGCCGTCGTCCGTGGACACCTCGACCGGGCGCCCGTCGTGCTCCTCCGCCACCCGCGCGTCGCCGTCGGACATCGCCGACGCGATCCACACCGCGTCGCGATGCGACGCCAGGCCGGTCAGAGCCGTCACGAGCCCGCCCGAGCCGCGCTTGACCGACCCGTCGTCCTGGAACGTCACAGGCCCGCGGTTCGACACGAGCACGAGCGGCGCGCGCTCCGGCATCAGGCGCTCACCCCGCGGGCTGGCCGGCGGGGCGCTCGCCCAAGCGCACGGTCACGTCGCGCTCCTGGCCGCCGCGGTCGAGGCTCAGCGTCACGTCCTGGCCCGGCCGGAAGTCGGTGATGACGTCGGACAGGTCGCTGGCCGTCGCCACCGGCCGCCCCTCGACCTTCGTGATGACGTCGCCGCCGCTGCGGAAGCTGCCCGCCTGGAACGTCGTCTCACCGGTCCCGCCCCGGATCCCGGCCTCGTCGGCCGGGCCCCCGGGCGTGACCTCCTGCACCCACGCGCCCTGCTCCACGCCGAGGTCGAAGCGCTCGACCAGCTGCGGGTACAGCGGCACGGAGGACACGCCGAGGTACGCGTAGTGCGCCTCGCCGTCGCGGCGCAGCATGTCCAGCGAGCGCTTGACCGCGTCGACCGGGACGGCGAAGCCCACGCCCTCCCCGCCACCGCTGTTGGTCTTGATCTGCTGGTTGATGCCGATGACCTCGCCCTTGCCGTTCACGAGCGGCCCGCCCGAGTTGCCGGGGTTGATCGCCGCGTCGGTCTGGATCGCGCCGGAGATGTCGAACTGCGTCAGCGACTGGATCGAGCGGTCGACCGCCGAGACGACGCCGACGGAGAGCGACTGGCGCTCGCCGAACGGCGACCCGATCGCCGCCACCGGCTCGCCGACCTCGACCTTCTCGGAGCTGCCGAGCGGCAGGGCGCGCAGCTCGAGGCCGTCGGTGTCGACGTGCAGCAGCGCGACGTCGGCGTTCGGGTCGGCGCCGACGATCTCGGCCTCGACCTGGTTGCCGTCGGCGAACTCGACGAAGACCTGGCGCGCACCGCGCAGCGCGTCGCCCTCGCCCGTGGTCACGACGTGCGCGTTCGTGGCGATCTCGCCCTTGTCGTTGAGCACGAAGCCGGAGCCGACGCCGCCCTCCTCGCCGCCGCCCTGGCCGAGGATCGCGTCCAGCCCGCCGGAGCCGAAGATGGAGACGACGGTCACGACGCCGGGCGACTCCGCCTCGTAGAGCGCCTGCGCGTCCAGGCCGCCGCCGTCGCCGCCCTGGGACTCGATGACCTCGACGCGCGTGGTCGACGTCGCCTGCCCGCCGCCGTCACCGCCGCCGGACTCCTCGTCGCCGCCACCGCAGCCGGTCGCGCCCGCGGCCAGCGCGAGCGCCGCGATCAGTGCGCGGGTCCTCACGCCGGGAGCTCCAGCGAGAACGTCGTGTCGCCCGGGGCGGAGCGCACCTCGAGGCGGCCCTGCATGCGCTCCGCGAGCTCGCGGGCGATGGCGAGGCCGAGCCCCGCGCCCTGCGCGTGCTCGTTGGAGGTGAAGAACGGCTCGAAGATGTGGGGCATGTTCTGGCGCTTGATCCCGTGGCCGGCGTCGGAGACCTCAAGGCGCACGTGCCCGTTTCGGCGCTCCGCGGAAACGCGCACCCCCGTGCCCGCCGGCGTGTGCACGAGCGCGTTGTCGAGGAGGATACGGAGCACCTGGGCCACCCGCTCGGGGTCGCACTCGAGCTCGATCGGCCCCGGCGTCAGCTGCAGCGCGACGTCCGACCCGTGGCGCTGCGCCGCCGGCGTGAACTCGGCCGCCACCTCCCGCGCCAGCTCGCCGACGTCCGTCGGCTCGGTGCGCAGCTCCAGCGCGCCCGACTCCAGCCGCGACAGGTCGAGCAGCTCCGTCGCCAGCGTGCGCATGCGGTCGACCTGCCCGCGCAGCTGCTCGAGGAACTGCCGGCGCGTCTCCTCGTCGAGGTCCTCGTCGGCCAGCAGCTCGAGGAAGCCGCCGAGCGAGAAGATCGGCGTGCGGAGCTCATGCGACGCGGACGCGATGAACTGCTTGCGGGCGCGGTCCAGCCGGGCGAGCTGGCGCTGCATGTCGTCGAACGTCGCGGCGAGGCGGCCGAGCTCGTCGCTGGAGTCCGAGCGGATCGGGTTCGAGAAGTCGCCCGCGGCCACCCGGCGCGCCGCTGCGTCGAGCCGGTTGACGCGCGCCGACAGCGCCCGCGCCACGAGGTAGCCGGCGAGCAGCGCGATGGCCAGGGCGACGGCGCCGGAGACGAGGATCTGGCGGCGGATGACGGCGACGCTGTCGTCGACGTCGGCGAGCGTGTCGGCGAACACGGCCACGCCGACGAGCCGGTCATCGGCCAAGAGGGGAACGCTCGCGAAGGCCTCGCGGCCGACCGCCGTCGGCTCGCTACGCGCGAGCGGGCGCCGCGCCCGCAGCGTGTCGACCGCGATGGGGTAGACGTCCTCGAAGCGCACGCCCTCCGGGGAGGACTCGACGATGCCGTCGACGGCCTGCGCGCCCTTGAGCGGCTGGACCACGAGCACCTCGGCGCTCACCTGCGCCGCCGCCTTGTTGACGAGCGGGTCCAGGCGCGTGTTCGTCTTCGGGTCCTCGGCCATCTGCTCGGCCAGGCTGCGCGCGTAGCGTCGCGCGTCCTGCAGCAGCGCCTCCTGCTTCTCGTGGCGCAGCCGCTCCTCCAGCCGCGGCGTCACCGACAGGTAGATCGTCGCGATGGCGCCCAGCACGATGAGCCCGAACACGACCGCCAGCCGGTTGCGCAGCGACCGCAGGCCGGGCATCGCGCTACTCCTCGTCGCGGAAGCGGTAGCCCACGCCGCGCACGGTGAACAGGTACTCGGGCTGCTTCGGGTCGGACTCGATCTTCTCGCGCAGGTGACGGATGTGGACGTCGACGGTGCGCGGGTCCCGGTACGCCGAGTCGCCCCACACGCGCGCGAGCAGCATGTCGCGTGTGAACACCCGCCCCGGCGTGCCGGCGAGCGCGGCGAGGATCTCGAACTCGACGTACGTGGTGGCCACCGCCTCGCCGTCGAGCACGACGGTGCGCTTGGCCGGGTCGATGCGCAGGCCGCGCACCTCGATCGGGCGCTCGTCCTGGTCGTCGACCCGCGTCATGCCCGCGCGCCGCAGCGCCGCCTTCACGCGTGAGCGGAACTCGCGCATCGAGAACGGCTTGGTGATGTAGTCGTCGGCGCCGAGCTCGAGCCCGAGGACCTTGTCGATCTCCTCCGACTTGGCGGTCAGCATGATGATCGGCACCGTCTCGCCCTTCGCGCGCAGGCGCTTGCAGACCTCGAGGCCGTCGACGCGCGGAAGCATCAGGTCGAGCACGACGAGGTCGAACGGCTGCTCGGAGTAGCGGGCGAGCGCCTCGCTGCCGTCCGACGCCTGCACGACCTCGTAGCCGTCCCGTTGCAGCGGAAACGAGAGGAGGGTCTGGATCGGCTGCTCGTCGTCGACGAGCAGGATGCGTGGCGACCGTTCGGCCATGTCCTTTCCGGTCCGAGGATATCCGCCGTTACTCTCGAGTTCTGGTGCTGGACATCCGCGTCTACCGTGCGGCGTTCCTGCCCGCCCTCGTCGCGGTGTTCGTGGCGGCGTTCTCGCTACAGGACCGTCCGGCGCCGGCGGCGGCGCCGCTGACCGCCGACGCGTTCGACGGCGTGCGCGCGCTCGAGGCGCTCGACGGCCTGGGCCAAGCCTTCCCCGACCGCCGCCCCGGGTCTGCGGGCGACCGCGCGCTGGCCGACCGGATCGCGACGACGCTCGCGCGCCGCGACGAGGTCGGGCGACCGGGCTTCGACGTCCGCCGGACGACCAGTGAGGGCACACGGCGCGACCTCGGCCCCGTCGAGACGGTCGTCGGCGTCCGGCCCGGGCTCTCGAGCCGGCGCATCGTCGTGCTGGCGAGCCGCGACGCGCCCGGCGCGGCCGGGCTCACCGGCACCGCGGCGATGCTCGAGCTCGCGCGCGTTCTGCGCGCGCGCGAGACGCGCAAGACTCTCGTCCTGATCTCCACGTCGGGCTCCACCACCGGCTTCACGGGCGCGAGCGCGTGGGCGCGCGACACGCCGGCGGGCGAAACCGACGCCGTGCTCGTGCTCGGAGACCTCGGCGGCGCCGAGTCCCGGCGCCCGTGGGTGGTGCCGTGGTCGAACGACGGCTCGCCGGTGCCGTTGACCCTCCAGCGCACCGCGGAGGCGGCCGCGCGCGAGGAAACCGGATCGCAGCCCGGCGGCGCGCACGCGACGGGACAGTGGGCGCGCCGCGCCGTGCCGTTCACAGTCTCCGGACAGGGTGTGCTGCGGGACGCGGGCCTGCCCGCGGTGCTGCTCGGCGTCTCCGGCGAGCGCGGGGCGGCAGACGACGCGGCGGTGCGCCCTCGGCGCCTGGAGTCCTTCGGCCGCACGGCGCTGCGCACGATCACCGCGGTCGACGCGGCGGGCGAGCCGTTCGCCGAGGGGCCGCGCGGCATCGTCGTGATGCGCAACGTCCTCCCCGACTGGGCGGTCCGGCTGCTCGTGATGACGCTGGCGCTCCCGGCGCTGCTCACGGCGCTCGACGGCTTCTTCCGGGCACGCCGCCGGCGGCTGCCGGTCGGCCCGTGGCTCGGCTGGCTGGCGCTCGCCGCCCTGCCGGTCGTCGCCGCATGGGCGTGGACGCGGCTGCTCGGGCTCGCGGGGGGCGTCGACGCGCCGCCCGCGCCCGTCCCGGTCGCCGTCGTCGCGCTCGAGCGCGGCGGCTGGGCGGCGCTCGCCTCGGTCGCCGTCGTCCTCGCCATCTTCTGGTACGGCGTGCGGCCGCTGCTCGTCCGCCGGCTCGACCTGCGCGGCGGGCCGGCAGCCGGCTCGCTCGCCGCCGCGACCGGCCTCGTGCTCGCGCTCACCGTGCTCGCCGTCTGGGTGCTCAACCCCTACGCCGCGGCGCTGCTCGTGCCCGCCGCGCACGTGTGGCTGTTCGCCGCCGCCCCGCAGGTCCGGATGCGCCGCTGGCCCGGCGCGCTCGCGGTCGCCGCCGGCCTTGTGCTGCCGGTCGCGCTCGTCATCCACTACGCGGTCGCGCTGGGCACCGGCCCGTTCGACCTCGCGTGGCTCGTCCTGCTTGCCGCCGCGTCCGGCAGCCTCGGCGCGCCGGCCGCGCTCGCGGCGGGCGCCTTCGCCGCCTGCCTGGCCGGGGCCGTGACCGCGATGCGCGCGCGCCGCCAGGTCACCGAGGCCGCGCCCGAGGCGCCGATCCGCACGCGCGGCCCGGTCGGCTACGCCGGCCCGGGCTCGCTCGGCGGCACGGACTCGGCGCTGCGGCGATGACCGTCCTGGCCCGATCGAGCGCGCGGCCGCGACGACGACGGCGGCGCGGCCTGCGGGCGCTGTCCACGCTACTGATCGTCGCCGGCACGCTGCTGCTCGCCGACGCCGCGCTCACGCTGCTCTGGCAGGAGCCGGTCTCGGCGCTGTACACGAAGCTCCAGCAGGGCCGGCTCGAGGACCGCCTCCAGGACCTCGAGCGCGCGCCCTTGAACCCGGTCGACCGCCGCGCGCTCGACCGCTTGAGCGACCCCCGCCGGCGCCTCGCTTTCGCCGCGCGCGCGTTCGAGCGCGGCCTGCGCCCGGGCGACCCGATCGGGCGCCTGCGCGCCGCCGACGCCGGCATCGCCAAGGTCCTCGTGCAGGGCACGGACGCGGGCGCGCTGCGCAAGGGCCCCGGGCACTACCCGGCGACGCCGCTGCCCGGCGAGCGCGGCACCGTCGGCGTGGCCGGCCACCGGACGACCTACGGCGCGCCGTTCCGCCGGCTCGACCGGCTGCGCCCCGGCGACGCGATCGGGGTCTCGACGCCGTACGGCCGCTTCACCTACGAGGTCGAGCGCTCGCGCATCGTCGCGCCCACCGCGACCTGGGTCACGGACCGCGTCGGCTACGACCGGCTGATCCTCTCGGCGTGCCATCCGCTCTACTCGGCGGCGCAGCGGATCGTCGTCTTTGCCAGGCTGACGCGAGCGACTGCCCGGGGAACCGCACTTTGAAACAGGGTGACAACCCCATCAACGAAGCTCGGACACCTGACGAGACACCTCACATGACGGTTCTCGAACTCCGATACGACGACCTCATGACCGGTTCCCGTCCCACCCTGCTGGACGACCTCCGGGACCGCATCGAGCGCGGTCTCTACGAGGTCGACGTGGACGCGGTCGCCGGAGCGATCGTCGAGCGGCTCCGCCGCGGCGCCGGCCCTCAGTGCTCATAGCCGCGCCAGCCCGCGGCTGACGGCGCGCCCCGCCACCGCAGTGCGGGCGGTCCGTCGAGCGCGCGCCCGACCCACGTGACGGGCGCGGCCGCCTCGACGGCCGCCCGGCGCTCGGGCGCGACGCTGAAGCACAGCTCGTAGTCCTCGCCCGCCGTGGCGGCCAGCTCGGCCGGCTCGAGCCCGAGTGCGGCCGCCACCTCGGCGACGCCGTCCGCCAGCGGCAGGGCCGACGCGTCCAGCTCGAGCGCCACGCCGCTCGCGTCGGCGAGCCGCGCCGCATCGGAGGCGATGCCGTCCGAGAGGTCGAGCATGGCCCCGGCACCCGCCGCGGCCAGCGCCCGGCCCTCGTCCAGGCGCGGCAGCGGACGCCGCTGGCGCTCGGCGAGGCTCGCCGGCCCGCCCGCGCGGCCCTCGATCACGGCCAGCCCCGCGCCGGCCGCGCCGAGCACGCCGGTCACGCCGACGACATCGCCCGGCCGCGCGCCGTCGCGCCCGACGAGCTCCTCGGCGCGCTCCGCCCAGCCGACGACGGTCACGGCCACCGTCAGCGCGGGTCCGGCGACGAGGTCGCCGCCGGCGATCGTCGTGCCCGTGCGCTCGGCCAGCGCCTCGGCGGCGCGGTGCAGCGCGACGACGTCGGCGTCCGCCATGCCGCTCGGCACGACCACCGACACGTACGCCTCTCCTGGTAGCGCACCCATTGCCGCGAGGTCCGAGAGCGCGCCGGCCAGCGCGCGCCAGCCCGCGTCCTCCACGTTCCAGCCACCGCCCAGGCGGAAGTGCGTGCCGTCGACCATGACGTCGGTCGAGACGGCGGCGTAGCCGCCGGCGCGCACGACCGCGCAGTCGTCGCCCAGCCAGCGGACGACGCGCGACGTCTCGCGGCGGCGCAGGACCGCCGCGATCGCGTCGATGAGCTCGAGCTCGGCGATGCCGGTCGCCGCGAGCGCTCCGCGGCTAGATGATGCGGACGTTGGTGGCCTGCGGCCCCTTCGGGCTCTCGCCCACCTCGTACTCCACCTTGGCGCCCTCCGCGAGCGTGCGGAACCCGTCGCCCGCGATGCCGGAGAAGTGGACGAACGCGTCCTGCCCGCCGTCGTCCGGCGTGATGAACCCGAAGCCCTTCTCGTCGCTGAACCACTTGACAACGCCGGTTGCCATTCCCGCAGCACCTCCCAGTGCGATTCGCGATGCGTGAGGTGGTGCTGCCGGCACTGCCATCCCGCATGCTTCGAATGGCCGCTTCCTACGGCCCTGACGCGCGGGTTTATACCAGTAGGCCCGGTTCTAGCCGTCCCCGCCCGGCACCTCTGCCGCGCCGTTGTCGGCGGGCGGCGCCGCGGGGGGCGCCTCGGTGTCCGGCGGGCCCTGGGGCGGCGACTCGTAGGTCTCCGGATCGAAGCCGGTGCCGCCGTTGCCCTGGTTGCCGGCGTCAGGCTGCTCGGTGCCGCCCGTCGAGGGCGCGGGCGCGCTCGGCGCCGGAGTCGTGGGCGTGAAGCCGGTGGAGGGCGCGGTCGTGCCGTCGCCGCCGCTCACGTTGCCGCCACCGCCCGCGTAGCGGCCGGAGAACGGCTGCGGCTGGAACGGCTCCTTGGGCTGGCGGAAGTCGCCGCAGAACCTGCCCTTCGCCTGCTTCATGTACGCGCCCCAGATCGCGGCCGGGAACGTGCCGCCGTCGACCGGCCCGCCGTAGAAGAGCCCGTTCATCTCCACGCGCGCGTCCGGGTAGCCGACCCAGACCGCGGTCGACAGGCGCGGCGTGAAGCCGACGAACCAGGCATCCGTGTTGCGATCGGTGGTGCCGGTCTTGCCGCCGGCGGGGCAGCCGATGTTCGCGCGCGTGCCCGTACCGCCGCGGATGTTGTCCTCGAGGATCTTCGTCGCCTCGTAGGTCACGCCGTCCGGGAAGACCTTCGTGCGGTGGGGCCGGAACCGGCGCGGCAGCTGCGATGTGCCGTCCGGCAGCTCGACCTTGGTGATCGCCGTCGGGCGGTTGCGATAGCCGCCGGAGGCGATGGTCGCGTAGGCGTTGGCCATCTCCAGCGGCGAGACGCCGATCGTCAGGCCGCCGAGCGACTCGGCGGGGAAGCCGTCGAGCTTCGTCTCGATGCCCATGTCGTGCGCGGTCTCGGCCACCTTGTCCGGGCCGACGTCCAGCGCGAGCTGGATGTAGACCGAGTTGTCCGAGCGCAGCGTCGCCTGGTGGAGCGTCATCGTGCCGCCGCTCGAGCCCGAGTACGTCTTGATCTCGAACTTGCCGTACCGGGGATCGTCGATCCGCGTGGGCGACCGGGACGTGTACGTCGTCGTGTCAGGGTCCACCCCCTCGCGCAGCGCGGTCATGAGCGCGAAGACCTTGAACGACGAGCCCGGCTGGCGATGGCCCTGGGCGGCGAGGTTGAACTTGCGGTCGGCGTAGTCACCAGAGGACGCCATGGCCAGGATATGGCCGTTGCGCGGGTCGATCGTCACGATCGCCGTCGACGGGCCGATCTCGCCGAGCTGGGAGGCGATCGCCGCGCGCGCCTGGCGCTGCATCTCGAGGTCGATCGTCGTGCGGACGCGCAGGCCGCCGAGGCGGACCTTCTGGCGGCCGTACTCCCTGATCAGCTCGTCCTTGACGTAGTCGAAGAAGTAGGACTCGCGCCGGCGCGCGTAGTAGTCCGAGAACTTCACGTCGAGCTCCCGCCGCATCGCCCGCTGCGCGGACAGGCGCGTGACCATGCCCAGCTCGGACATCTTGGCCAGCACCTCGTTGCGGCGGCGCAGCGCGCCTTCGGGGTTCAGGCGCGGGCCGTAGGTCGACGGCGCCTGGGGCAGGCCGGCGAGCAGCGCGGCCTCGTGCAGGTCGAGCTCTGAGAGCCGCTTGTCGAAGTACACGCGCGCGGCGGCCTTGACGCCGACGGCCGTCTGCCCGCCGACGGTGCCGTAGGGCACGGTGTTGAGGTACTTGTCGAGGATCCACTCCTTGGAGTGCTCGTTCTCGAGCTCCTCGGCGAGCTTGGCCTCCTTGATCTTGCGCTGATAGCCCGCGAGCCCCGCGCGCGCGCGATCCTCCGTGTAGAGGTTGCGGACGAGCTGCATGGTGATCGTCGAGCCGCCCTGCACGGTCTTGCGGCTGGCGAAGTTCTTGACCGCGGCGCGGATGAGGCCCTCGTAGTCGACGCCCTTGTGGCGGTAGAAGCGCTCGTCCTCGATCGCGATCGTCGCGTCCTTGAGGACCTTGGGGATGCTGCTGCCGCTGATCGGCTGGCGCAGCTCGGTGGCGGCGATGAAGCCCAGGCGGGTGCCGTCGGCGGCCAGGACCTCGCTGTTGGAGCCGGGGTCGCGCGGCTTGAGGGCGGAGATCGGCGGCGCCGAGGCCGCCGTCGAGACCACCCAGCCGACCACCGAGAGCCCTGCCAGCCCGAAGACGCACGCCGCGACGAGAAGGCCGAGGAGGGCCTTGTTGCGCGGGCTGCCGTGGCCGCGGCGGCGCCGCCGGTTGCGTTGGGAGCGGCTCATCTCGAGAGGGCGCGGGGCGCGGCCTCAGTGTAGACGTGGCTCAGCTTCGCCCCGCCGGCTCGGAACCCTCCAGCAGGCCCTCCGCGCGCAGGCGCCGCAGGCAGCGCGCCCGCAGCTCGGCCTCGCGCGGACCGCGCTCCCTCGGGGCCACGCGGTCGGCGGCGACGGACAGCCGTACGCCGTCGGGCGTGACCTCGGCGACGGTGACGCTGCCGCCGGTCTCGGCCTCGAGCGCGCGCACGGCGTGCTCGGTGTCCGCGCCCGGCGCGAGCCACACCTCCGCCTCCGGGCCGACCGCGTCGGTGGCCAGCGTGTCGTTGACGAGCACGCCCGCCGCCAGCAGCTCGTTGGGGATGACCACCCGCTGCTCGGACGCCGTGCGCAGCACCGTGTAGTTGAGCCTGATGTCCTCGACCACGCCGTAGTGGTCGTCGTAAGTGATCCAGTCGCCGACCCGGATGGGCTGCGAGATGGTGAGCATCACGCCGGCGACGACGTTCGCGAGCGTCTGGCGCGCGGCGAAGCCGATGATCGCGGCGGCGACGACGCCGGAGGCGAGGAGGCTCGCCGCGATCCGGCTGACGCCGGTGAACTGCGAGAGGGCCAGCGCGACGCCGACGAGCAGGATGCCCGCGTAGATGAGCCGGCGCAGGAACCGCAGCCGCGTCTCCGTCTCGCGCGAGAAGCGGTCGCGCCGGCGCTGGAACGCGCGGTCGAGCGCGAACACGACGAGCAGCGCGAGCAGGATCGAGATCGCCGCGGAGATCCAGTCGGCGTTCTCGTCCCAGAAGGCGGCGAGCGGCACGCGTGCAGACTAAGAGCCTGGCCCAGAGGGCGTCACGACCGGATGCCGCCCCGGCCGCGCCGCCCGTTCTGGGCCAGACTTTGCGCGCATGCGCGCCGTCCTGCTCGACGCGATGGGCACGCTGGTGACCTTTCGGTCGCCCGCGCCGCTGCTGCGCGAGCAGCTCCGTGGGCGGCTCGGGGTCGACGTCGGCGAGGCGGCCGCGCGGGAGGCGATCCGGGCCGAGGTGGCGTACTACCGCGCGCACCTGCACGAGGGCGTCGACGCGCCCGCGCTGGCCGCGCTGCGCCGGCGCTGCGCGGAGGCGATGCGCCCGGCGCTCGGGCTGGACGCGGACGGCGCGGTCCTGACCGACGCCCTGCTCGCGGCGCTGCGCTTCGAGGCCTACCCGGACGTCGCGCCCGCTCTGCGCGCGCTGCGCGCCGCCGGGCTGCGGCTCGTCGTCGTCTCCAACTGGGATGTGTCGCTGCACGAGCGCCTCGCCGAGACCGGCCTGGCCGAGCTCGTCGACGGCGCGGTCGCCTCGGCGCCGTTCGGCGCGGCCAAACCCGACCCGGCGATCTTCCTGCGCGGGCTCGAGCTCGCGGGCGCGGCGCCCGTGGAGGCCTGGCACGTCGGCGACCAGCTCGGCGCCGACGTGGAGGGGGCGCTCGGCGCGGGCATCCGGCCCGTGCTGATCTCCCGTCCCGGGCCGGCCGAGGCGCCGCCCGGCGTGCCGGTCATCGCGAGCCTGGCGGAGTTGCCGCCGCTCGCGGCCTACCCTTGAGAGGCGCGATGCCGAGCCTCCCGCCCCCTCTCCCGCATCCGCGCGCACCCGAGCTGCCGGAGGGGATCGAGCCCAAGCCGGACGACAACCCGGCCAAGGGGACGCCGCCGCGGGAGCGGCTGCCGGCGTGGCCGGCGTGGTCGCCGTTCGCGGCGATGCTGCTCGTCGTGGTCGTCGTCTTCGGCGCTGTGAGCGTCCTCACCGTCCTGCTGCTCGTCGTCGGCATCGACCCCGACGAGACGGCGGACTCGTCGGCGATCGACATCGCCGGGATCCTCATCCAGGACGTGGCCCTCATCGCCGCGCCCGTGCTCGTCGCGACCCGCGTGGCCGGGCGCCCCACCCCCTGGCAGTTCGGCCTGCGCCGCACGGCCCTGTGGCCGGCGGTCGGCTGGGCGTTGGCCGTCCTCGTGGGTTTCTACATGCTCTCGGCCATCTACGCCGTGGCCGTCGACGTCCAGCAGGAGGACGAGCTGCTGCAGGACCTGGGCGCGCGCGACTCCGCGCTCGCCCTCGCGGCCATCACGGTCCTCGTGACGATCCTGGCGCCGATCGGGGAGGAGCTCTTCTTCCGCGGGTTCCTCTTCACGGCGATGCGGCGGTGGATCGACACGGTGCCGGCGGCGCTGGTCACGGGCGTCCTCTTCGCCGCCGTGCACGTGCCCTCGAAGCCGATCGAGCTCGCCGTCCCGCTCGTCATCCTCGGCGCCGGGCTGTGCCTGCTCTACCACGTCACGGGCTCGCTTCTGCCGTGCATGGCCGTCCACTCGCTCAACAACTCGATCGCGGTCGGGGTGAGCGAGGGCTGGACGTGGTACGCGACGGTCGGCATGATGGCGGCCGCGATCGCCGTGATCCTCCTCCTCGTCCTCCCCCTCACCCGCTCCAGGCGGCTCAACCTGGCTCCAGCCACCGCATGAGGACTCTCGTCGGGGCGCTCGGCGCCCTCCTGCTCGTCCCCGCGGTCGCCGCCGCGCAGGACCCCGCCGCTCCGCCCACGGACGCCCAGGCCCCGCCGCCGCCGCCCGCGGGGACCATGAAGCTCTTCCTGGAGGACGTGCACCATCTCGGTGACAAGCGCATCGCGCTCACCGGCGACACCTGGACGGTGCGCGGGAAGCTGAAGCCGGCCGTGGCCGGGCAGCGCGTCACCGTCCGCCTGTTCCGCGGCGCCGAGAAGATCGGCTCCAACGAGGTCGCCGTCGACGAGCAGGGCGCCTTCCGCGCCCGGTTCGAGGTGGGTAGCGCGGGCGCCGTGCGCGTCAAGGCCGTGCACGAGGCCACGCCCGAGCTGGCCGACGTCGAGGGCGGCCCGAAGCGCGTGAAGGTCATGCGGCCGCGCGTGGGCGGCGGCGGGGCGCTCGTCGAGCTGCTCCAGCGCGGGCTCAAGCGGCTGCACTACGCCGTGCCGCGCTCCGGGCGCTACGACGCCGCGACGGGCCGCGCCGTGCTGGCCTGGCGCAAGGTCACGCGCAACGCGCGCACGACGTACGCCTCGGCGGAGGTGCTGCGCGGCGTGCTCGCGGGCAAGGGCGCGTTCCGGGTGCGCCACCCGCGCGACGGCCGCCACGTGGAGGCCGACCTGTCACGCCAGGTGCTGGCCCTGATCGACGGCGACAAGGTGCGGCGCATCTACCACGTCTCCTCGGGCAAGCCGTCGACGCCGACCGTGCTCGGGCGCTTCCGCGTCTACCGCAAGTCGCCGGGCACGAACTCCCACGGCATGGTCCACTCGAGCTACTTCATCGGCGGCTACGCCATCCACGGCTACGCGTCCGTGCCGCCCTACGCGGCGAGCCACGGCTGCCTCCGCGCCCCCATCCCGAACGCCTGGTCGATCTACAACTGGGTGAGCATGGGCGACGTCGTCTGGGTCTATCCCTGATCAACCGTACGCATCGGCGACGATCGACTCGACCACCGCGGGCAGGCCGCCGCGGCCGTGCGCCGCGCGCATGCGGTCGGCGCCGTTGCCCTCGCGCAGGACGCGCCGGACCTCGTCCAGCGCGTCAGCCGCGCCGACGTCGCCGGCGTAGGACTGCGCGAGCGCGAGCGCGTCCTGCGCGACCTCCGCGACGGGCCGCATCCCGCCGCGCCACCACAGCGTCGCCGCCAAGCCGTCGCGGCCGGCGCGGAACGACGACTCGGTGAGCGCCTCGGAGCCCTCCACCTCGCCCTCCCCGTCGGCGCAGGCCGCGGCGAGCGCGTGGACGAGCGCCGTCAGCCCCTCCGCGGCGGCGGTGCGCGCCTGGGCGTCCATCGCTCGCACCTCGACCGTCCCCAGCTGCGGGTGCGGGCGGATGTCCCACCACAGGTAGGTGTAGTCGGGCAGCTCGCCCGCGGCGACCCAGCACTCCACGGCGCTCGCGTAGTCGTCCCAGCCGTCGAACGGCCGCGGGATGACGGCGCGCGGGAAGCCGCGGAACAGCTGCGCGCGGGCGGTGGCGAAGCCGGCGTCGTGGCCGTGCCAGAACGGCGAGTGGGCCGCGAGCGCCTGGAGCAGCGGCAGGTGCGAGCGCAGGCGGTTGCAGGCGGCGACGGCGGTCTCGGGATCCGGCATGCCGACGTGGACGTGCAGGGCGCACGTCGGCGTGCGCTCGAGCAGCCCGCGCATCGACCGGTGGATCAGCTCGTAGCGCTGGACGGGGACGTGGATCACGTCGCCGAAGGCCGCGGTCGGGTGCAGGCCGGCGCCCGCGAGCGTCGCCCCCGCCCGGCGCAGCGCGCCGCGCAGCTCGCGCAGCTCGCCCGCGGCCTCGCCGGCGGTGCGGCAGATCGGCGTGGCGCACTCCACCAGCGCCTCGTAGACGTCGGGCTTCACGTGGGCGCCGTCGACGTGCGGCAGCAGCTCGCTGGCGCGGTGCGCGAGGCCGAGCGTGTCCGGGTCGATGAGCAGCAGCTCCTCCTCGACGCCGACGGGGAAGGCAGGCCGCAGGCCGAATGCGTGCTCCATCCGCGGCGTATCGTCGCACGGAGGTCGCCGCTCGCGGCGACCGCAGGGCGACATATGGTGTCCTGCGGTGACGGCCAGGGACACGCTCATCGCCCAGCTGCGCGAGCACGCGGTGATCGTCGGCGACGTTACGCTGACTTCCGGGCGGACGGCGCCGTACTACGTGGACGCCAAGCGGGCGATCCTGCGTCCCGCCGGGTTCGCGGCGCTCGCCGAGCTCGTGGCCGAGCTGGCCGCCCGCTGGGGCGCCACGGCCGTCGGCGGCCTCACGATGGGCGCCGACGCGCCGGCCTGCGCCGCGCTGGCGGGCGGCGCCGAGGTCAAGGCCTTCTTCGTGCGCAAGGAGACCAAGGCGCACGGGCTCCAGCGCCGCGTCGAGGGCCCGCCGCTGGACGCCGGCGACCGCTGCCTGATCGTGGAGGACGTGGTGACCACCGGCGGCTCGACGGTCCAGGCCATCGAGGCCGTGCGCGAGGCCGGCCACGCCGTCTGCGGCGTCACGACCGTGCTCGACCGCCTCGCCGGCGGCGCGGACGCGATCCGCGCGGCGGCCGGCGACGCGCCGTACGAGCCGCTGACCACGATCGAGGACGTCTACCCCGACCGCCCGGAGGGCTGACGAAGCTCCTCGTCGCCAGCCCGTGGGGCGAGCGCCTCGGCGGCGCGGAGGCCGAGATCTGGACGCTGCTGCGCGGCCTCGACCGCTCGCGCGTGGAGCCGTTCGCCGTCTTCCTCGCCCGCGGCGGGTTCTCGCGCGAGGTGGCGGCGCTGGGCATCCGGACCGAGGAGCTGCCGACCGGGCGCGTCCGCCACGCCGCCCGCGCCGCCCGCTCCGTCGCCCGGCTGCGCGACCTGATCGCCCGCGAGCGGCCCGCGGCGCTCCTCGGCTTCGGCGCCAAGGCGCAGGTCTATCTGGGCCCCGCCGCGGCGGCCGCGGGGCTCGGCGACCACTCCGCGTGGTGGCAGAACGAGCTGCCGCGCCGGGCGGTCCACCGGCTCGCGACCGCGCTGCCCGCCACCGCGATCGGCTGCCCGTCCCAGTACCTCGCCGACGAGCAGGCGCGGATGCGCCCGCGGCGGCCGGTGTTCGTCGTGCGCCCGGGGATCGACCCGCCGCCGCCTCCGCCCCCGGAGGAGGCGGCCGCGCTGCGCGACCGGCTCGGCATCCCCGCCGGCGCGCCCGTGGTCGGCATGGTCGGCCGCCTGTCGCCGGTCAAGCGCCACGACCTGCTGCTGCACGCGCTCGCCCGGCTGCGCCGCCGCGGCGTCCCCGCGCACGGGCTGATCGTCGGCAGCGACGCGCACGCGCTCGCGCCGCGGTACGCGCTCGGCGTCCGGGCGCTCGCGAACGAGCTCGGCCTGGGCGACGCCGTCACGTTCACCGGCCAGGTCGCCGACGTGCGCGCGCACCTCGCGGTGATGGACGTGTTCGTCAGCGCGGCCGCCGAAGAGGGCTTCGGGATCGCCGTCCTGGAGGCGATGGGCCAGGGCGTGCCCGTCGTCGCCGCCGACGCGGGCGGCCCCCGCGAGGCCGTCGAGCGCGACGGGACGGGCCTGCTCGTCGCGCCCGGCGACGCGGACGCGATCGCCGGCGCCGCCGAGCGGCTGCTCGCCGACGGGGCGCTGCGCGACCGCCTCGGCGCCCGCGGGCGCGAGGTCGTGGGCGAGCGGTTCACGACCGCGCGGATGATCGGGGAGTTCCACGAGCGGCTCGAGCAGCTCGCGCAGGGCCGTGTCGGCTGAGCGCCGCCGCGTCCTGCGCAACGCCGTCAGCGCGTACGGCGCGCGCGGCCTGCTCGCCCTGAGCGCGCTGATCGTCACGCCGGTGCTCTACCGCCACCTCGGGGCCGGCGGCTTCGGCACCTGGAGCGTGATCTTCACGTTCTCGACGATCTTCGGGCTTGTCGAGCTCGGCTTCGCGCGCGGGATCACGAAGGTCTCCTCCGAGCTGCTGGCGCGCGGCCGCCGGGCGGAGCTCCAGGAGGCGATGGGCGCCTCGGTGGCGCAGATGGGCGTGCTCGGCCTCCTCGCCTCCGCGGTATCGGTCGCGCTCGGGCTCCTCGCGCCCGGCCTCGCGGCGGTCGGCGAGCGCGACGCCTTCACGGCCGCGATGCTCGTCCTCGGCGCCGAGCGGCTCGTCTACTTCCCGCTCGCCACGTGCATGGCCGTGCTCGCCGGCCACCAGCGCTACGACCTCGTGAGCGGCGCCGGCGCCGCGAACACGGCCGGCTTCTCCGCCGCCGCGCTCGCGATCGTCGCGGCCGACGGCGGCGTGCTCGCCGTGACCGTGGCCTACGCCGCGGCCCACCTCGGCATGGGCGTGCTGTGCGCCGTGCTGCTCAAGCGCGTCGACCCCGCGCTCTCGCTGCGCCCGCTCGCCGGCAGCGCGGCCGTGCGCCGCCGGCTGCTGGCCATGAACGGCTTCGTCCTGCTGGCGGACAGCATGACCTTCATCGGCCAGCGCATGGACACGCTGGTCATCGCGGCCATCCGCAGCCCCGCGGCCGCCGGCCCGTTCGCGGCCGTCCTCAAGCTCCAGAGTGGCGTCCAGAGCCTCACGCTGCCGTTCGTCTTCCAGCTGATGCCGATGGTCTCGGACCTGTGGGCGCGCGGGCGGCGCGACGAGGTGCTGCGCCGCACCGGGCTCGCCACGCGCGTCTCGCTGCAGATGATCCTGCCCGTCGCCGCGGCGCTCGCGGTCCTCGCCCCGGACGCGATCGACGTCTGGCTCGGCGCGGGCGCGCCGGACTCGGCGAACGCGATCCTCGCCGTGCTGATGGTGGTCCAGGTGGTCACGCTCACGACGGCGCCGGCCGAGCAGGTGCTCGTGGGGCTCGGCCGCGTGCGGGCCGTCGGGGCGCTCGCGGCGGTCGAGGGGCTCTCGAACCTGGCGCTCTCGATCGTGCTCGTCAGCGCCTACGGGGCCGTCGGGGCGGCGATCGGCACGCTCGCGACGAGCGCGCTGATCTCCCCGCTGAGGGTGCCGCTCGCCGCGCGGGCACTCGGCGCGCCGGTCGCCGCGCTCGTGCGCTCCAGCCTCGTGCCCGCGCTGCTGAGCTCCCTGCCGGCGCTGGCCGGGCTCGCCGCCGTCCGGCTGGCCCTCGACGCGGGCCCGGCGCGGCTGTTCGCGGGGCTGGCCGTGGCCGTCGCCGCGGCCGCCGCCGTGGGCGCCGCGCAGCTCGGGCCGCGCCGCGTGGCCCGCGAGCTGCGCTCGCTGAGGCCGGGGGCCCATGCCCGCTGAGCGCGTCGTCGTCGTCTCGCCGCATCTCGACGACGCGGCGCTGTCGCTCGGGGCCGCGATCGCCCGGGCGGCCCGCCGCGGCACGCCCGTCACGGTGCTGACGCCGCTCGCGGGCGACCCCGACTCCGCGGAGCCCGACCCGTGGGCGCTGACGTGCGGCTTCGCGACCGCCGGCGAGGCCGCGCGCGCACGCCGCGAGGAGGACCGGCGCGCGTGCGCGATCCTCGGCGCCGAGCCCGTCTGGCTGCCGTTCGGTCGCGACACGCCCGACGACGTGCTGCGCGCCGCGCTGCTCGAGCGGCTCGAAGCGGCGACCACCGTGCTGACCCCCGGCCACCCTTGCTCGCACCCTTCGCACGCGCGCGTCAGCCGCGTCGTGCGCGCGGCCGGGCTGCCCGCACGCATCGGCCTGTACGCCGACCAGCCGTACGCCATGTGGCAGCAGCTCGGCCGCCCGCCGGAGACCGGCACGCGGGCGCGCAACGCCGCTGCGCTGCTCGCCCGGCGTGCTCCCCCGGCGCCGGGCGCCGGCTGGACGACGCTGCCGCGCACCCGCCGCGACTGGCTCGCCAAGCAGCGTGCGATCCGCGCCTACCGCTCGCAGATGCGGGCGTTCGGTCCGCTCACCCAGCCCGGCATCGCGCTGCAGGAGTGGGCCTGGGGCGGCGAGCGCGTGGCTTGCATCGAGACCCCCTGCGAGGCTACGGTCGCCGTGGCGTGATGAACCAGCGCGACCGCCGCCGGTGCCGTGTCGCGCCGCTGGCGGTCATCGCCTGGCTGCTGGTGGCGCCGGCGGCGGCGTTCGCCGGCGGCGACGTGCCGGTGATCCCTCCGACCGCGGGGCCGCCCGGGCCCTGGAACGGCCCGTCCGGGCGCGACGTCCCGTACGAGCCGACACGGACGCGCGCCTGCGGTGTGGCGCGCATGGGGACGCGGAGCGGCGCCCGGGTGCTCCGGCTCGACGTCGAGCGCACCCGCTGCGCCGCCGCGCGCCGGCTCGTGCGTGCCTACGGCCGCTGCGTCTCCACCCGCTGCTACACCGTCCGGCGCCGCTGCGTCCAGCCCGCCTTCCTCGGCCGCTGCCGCACCTTCGATCGCCTGTTCGGGCGGAAGCTGCGCGACTATCGCTGCACCGAGCGGCGCCGGTACGAGATCCGCGGCGACTACGACGCCGAGGTCACGTGCGCGCGCGGCCGGCGCCGGATCGATCACGCCTACACGCTCTTCGACGGCACGTCGGTCTCCGTCGGTCGTGAGCCCGAGCTGCGGGCGGCGTGGGCGAACCCGCGGTTCAGGTCGATCGAGCTGACCGCGGACATCGTCCTGCGCGCCTGCCGCCTCGGCGACCCGATGCGCGAGTCGCCGGTGCCGATCGCGCTCGACGGCAACGGGCACACGCTGCGCCAGGGCTGCTTCGAGAAGCGCCTGCTGCGCCAGGACGGCACCGGGTACGTCGAGCTGCGCGACGTCACGCTCACGCGCGGGGGCAGCGACGGCCCGGGCGCCGCCGTGACGACGCGCGGCGAGATCGCGGTCGTGGACTCGAGGGTGCACGACAACCTCGCCGAGGAGCCGGGCGGCGGCATCATGTCCCAGCGGCGCGCGACGATCGTGCGCTCGGTGATCACGGGCAACCTGGCCAACGACGACGGCGGCGGCGTCTACGCCCGGCGCGGCGGCATCCAGGTCTACGACTCGATCATCTCCAGCAACCTGGTCGACGGCTCGGGCGGCGCCCTGGGGTCGACCGGCGACATCCTCGTCGTGCGCTCGCACATCGACGGCAACACGACCGACGGCGACGGCGGCGCCATCTACGCCGACGAGGACGGCGACGTCACGGTCATCGACTCCACCGTCAACGGGAGCACCGCCGACGGCCCGGGCGGCGCGATCTTCACGCTCGACGGCGACGTCACGGTCATCAACTCGACGCTCAACGGCAACCGCGCCGACGACCGCGGCGGCGCGATCTCCGGCGAGGCGACGGTGACGGTCATCGGCTCGACGATCGCGCGCAACGCCGCCGTCGCCCACGTCGGCGGCGGCATCTGGGCGCGCGGGGACCTCTACGTCGCCAACTCGACGATCTCGCACAACTACGCCGAGGCGCAGGGCGGCGGCCTGCTCGGGGCCGGCGTCGTCGGCCTCGTCAACACGACCGTGGACGACAACATCGCGCCGGTCGCCGCCAACGTCGGCGCGGGCGAGCGGCTCGACGCCTTCGGCTCGATCATCGGGCCGGCGAAGATCGACGGCATCGGCGGCCAGGCGCAGCCGACCACGGTCAACTGCCTCGTGACGGCGGCGCGCTCCCACGGCTACAACCTCGTCACCGACCGTTCGTGCGGGCTCGACGCGCCGACGGACGTCATCGGGGTGCCCGCGGACGTCGGGCCGCTCGCCGACAACGGCGGGACCGGCGAGACCCGCCTCCCGCTCCCGGGCAGCGCCGCCCGCGATCGCATCCCGGTCGCCGACTGCCGCTTCGCGCCGTTCGGCGACGTGCTGGAGGGCGAGCAGCACCTCGAGGGCCTCGTCGAGAACCGGCTGGCGATGATGGCGCGCGACCAGCGCGGGGTCCAGCGGCCCCAGGGCGCGGGCTGCGACATCGGCGCGGCGGAGGCGGCGCCGTGAGGCGCGTCGCGCGGTTCGTGGCCGGGGCGCTGCTCGGCGCGGCCCTCGTCGCAGGTGTCGCCGCGGCCGCCGAGGAGGACTCGCCGTGGCCCGACACCGAGCGGCTGAAGCCCAACGTCCGCGCCGTCGAGACCGTCGGTCCGCGACCTCGAGGCCAAGGTCGACCTGATGGAGCTCTCGGCGGCGCGCTACGCCGACTGGGAGGCGTGCCTGCGCGGGGTCCCGGTCAGCGAGTACGGCGATCCCGACCGCCAGGGCGGCTACGCCTATGACGAGCGAGACGGCACCGGCCGCGGGTTCATGCCGGCGCTGGCGGTCGACCGCACGAGCCGCCCGCGGCGGGAGGACTACCTGTTCCTGAGCTTCGCCCGGTCCAACTGCCAGAGCGACGCGCCGCTGCCCGGCGGCACCGCGGACCCGGCGGCGGTCCGGCGGCGCTCGCTGCGCGCCAAGGTACGCGACCTCGAGCGGCGCGTGCGGGCGATCGAGCGCTCGGAGAGCCGGCTGCTCGCCGCGTCCGAGCGCTTCGACGAGTGGGAGTCCTGCGTCTCCTGGGTGCCCGTCACCGAGTACGGCGACCCGGACGGCGGCTTCGGCTACCTGTTCGGCGAGCGCGGGGCCGAGGCGTCCGAGTACCGGCCGGCGCTCGCCATCGACCGCAGCGACTTCGACGACCCCGAGTACATGTTCCTGGCCCTCGTGGGCGGGGACCGGCCCGGGCGCACCTGCCAGGACGAGCCCGGCGAGGCGCCGGACTGACATGCGCGCCGGCTTCCTCCTCGGACTGGTGTGCGCGGTCGTGCTGGCCATCGTCGTGCCGGCGCCCGCCCGCCAGGACACGCTGCGCGACCGCGTGGAGGAGCTCCAGCAGGAGCTCGACTCGCTGGTCGAGGACGTCGACGACCTGCGCGAGCCGGTCGCCGAGTTCGATCTCTTCGACCAGTGCATGTACCTGATCGGCGTCAGCGAGCACGGCCGCGCGGCCGGCGCCTCCGGCTACGTCTTCGGCGCCGACGGCCGCAAGCGGCGGCGCGCGCTGGCGCTCGACATCCGCGGCTTCGGCCGCCCGGCGCGCTACCAGTTCCTCGCCTTCCCCGGCGAGGAGCCGCCGAGCATCGAGTGCAACGAGGACGCCGGCCAGGAGGAGACCGACGGCTGACGGGCGAGCGCCCCGAGCTGGATTCGAACCAGCGGCCTACTCCTTAGGAGGGAGTCGCTCTATCCGGCTGAGCTATCGGGGCCTGGCCTGGAGGATACGTGCCCGCGCGGGAGTGCCCCGCGTGTGACCGGCGCACCGCCGGGTAGGGCATCAACGGCCCTCCGATCGTGGCGAGGTTGTAGGTTTTCGCAGCCTGAAGGGGAATGAAGTGCCGGCCGCGCACTCCTGCGCGCGCCTGGAGAAGGGGAAACCGATCATCGCCGCACTGAGCCGGGGGGCGTCCGCGTGAGCACGGGCGCCGGCGCAAGCGACCTCCTGCACGCCGAGGACACGGGCATCACCGCCGTCGGTGCGGGTGAGGCACCCGTCGCCGCGCGCTCGCCGCAGCAGCTGTTCTTCCGGCGCTTCCGCAAGGACAAGGTCGCGCTGGTCGCCCTCGGCTTCATCGTGGTCCTGATCCTCGTCGCGATCCTCGCGCCGGTGATCACGCGGATCGTCGGGGCGCCTGCGCCGAATGTGCAGTCGACCGAGGCGCTCGACAGCTTCGGGCTGCCGGAGGGCCCGAGCTCGGAGCACCTGTTCGGCGTCGACCCGATCGGGCGCGACGTCTTCTCCCGCGTCCTCTACGGCGCCCGCATCTCGCTCGAGGTGGCGTTCATCGCCACCGGCCTGTCGGTGATCATCGGCGTGATCCTCGGCACCGTCGCCGCCTTCTTCCGCGGCTGGACCGACACGATCATCGGCCGCTCGCTCGACGTGATGCTCGCCTTCCCGGTCCTGCTCCTCGGCCTCGGCCTCGCCACCGCCTGCTCCGGCGAGAACGGCTGCCTGGGCGGCCTGCTCCAGCCCGGGCTCTCCGTCGTCATCTTCATCATCGTCGTCGCGAACACCCCGTACGTGGCCCGGATCATCCGCGGCCAGGTCCTCTCGCTGCGCGAGAAGGAGTTCGTCGAGGCGTCCCGGTCCCTCGGGGCCTCCAACTCGCGGATCATGTTCCGCGAGATCCTCCCCAACCTCGTAGCCCCGATCATCGTGTACGCCACGCTGTTCATCCCGGCGAACATCCTGCTCGAGGCCGCGCTCTCGTTCCTCGGCGTCGGCGTCCAGCCACCGACCCCGTCCTGGGGGGAGATGCTCGCCAAGGCGACCTCGATCTTCGACGTCGCCTGGTGGTTCCTCTTCTTCCCCGGAACGGCGCTGCTGCTGACCGTCCTGGCCTTCAACCTGGTCGGCGACGGGCTGCAGGACGCCCTGAATCCCAAGGGCTCCAAGTCAACCTGAGCCCAAGGCTCCCGTATCGCTCATCAACATGAAAGGACACCTTTGATGCGACGGTCCTTCAAGTGGACCCTCATCCTGGGCGCTCTGCTCGCGCTCGTACTCGGCGTGGCCGCCTGTGGCGGCGACGACGAGGGCGACGGCGGCGAGCAGGGGACCAGCTCGGGCGCCCCCGCGGAGGGCAAGAAGGGGGGCAAGCTGACCTCCCTGTGGACCGATGACGTCGACTTCATCGATCCCGGCATCACCTACTACCAGATGGGCTTCCAGATCGCGAACGCCTCTCAGAAGAAGCTCTACGCGTTCGAGCCCGACGACGCGACCACGCCGGTCCCGGACCTCGCGGAGTCCGATCCACAGATCTCCGAGGACGGCTGCACGGTCACGGTGAAGATCAAGACGGGCGTGAAGTTCTCGCCGCCGGTCAACCGCGAGGTCACCTCGAAGGACGTCAAGTACGCCATCGAGCGCGGGTTCTTCAACACGGTGAACAACGGCTACGCGGGCGCCTACCTGGGCGACCTCAAGGGCGCCGAGGTCGGCGCGAAGCCGGGAGCGACGATCCCGGGCATCGAGACGCCGGACGACTCGACCATCGTCTTCAACCTCAAGCCGCGTGAAGGCGGCAAGTGCACAGGCGGCGTGGTCGCCGGCGCGCTGGCGCTGCCGATCTCGGCTCCGGTGCCGCAGGAGTACGCCGAGAAGCTCGACGCCGAGAACCCCTCGACGTACGGGCAGAACCAGGTCGCGACGGGCCCGTACATGATCGAGAACGACGAGTCGGGCAAGGCGATCGGCTACCAGGCCGGCCGCCGCATCCACCTGGTCCGCAACCCG
>Ga0126307_10000572_pt1 | contig 23623 bp, 23 predicted proteins | sample Plot28_FD_89955 | JGI IMG/M metagenome (GOLD analysis project Ga0126307, IMG submission 89955) | Serpentine soil microbial communities from UC McLaughlin Reserve, CA, USA - Plot28 | ecosystem: Environmental > Terrestrial > Soil > Grasslands | place: USA: UC McLaughlin Reserve, Lake County... | reverse complement strand
CTTGTAACGGCGTTCCATCCCGAGCTTACGGACGACACGAGGTTTCACGAGTACTTTTTGCGGGAGGTTTGTTCCACATGAGCGGTCACAGTAAATGGTCGACGATCAAGCGCAAGAAAGGCGCGGCCGACGCCAAGCGCGGGGCGCTCTTCGGTAAGTTGTCTAAGGCTATAAGCGTCGCCGCGCGGGAGGGCGGCGGGGATCCCGAGATGAACCCTGCCCTCGGCCTCGCGGTACAGAAGGCCAAGGGCGCGAACATGCCCAACGACAACATCCAGCGCGCCATCGACAAGGGTACGGGCGCGGGCTCGGACGCCGACGCCTACGAGAGGATCACCTACGAAGGCTACGCGCCCGGTGGGGTCGCCGTCCTGGTCGACGTGCTTACGGACAACCGCAACAGGGCCGCCTCCGACGTGCGCTATCTCTTCTCCAAGAACGGCGGCAAGCTCGGCACCAGCGGCTCGGTCTCCTATCTCTTCGAGCGCAAGGGTGTGATCCTGGTCCCCAAAGACTCCACGGACGAGGACGAGTTGATGGAAGTGGCCCTCGAAGCCGGGGCCGAGGACGTCGAGGAGCAGGAGAACGACTACAGGATCGTGACGACGCCAGAGGACTTCACAGCCGTCAGGGAGGCTCTCGGCGAGGCGGATATCGCGTACGAGAACGCAGAGATCACGATGGAACCCCAGAACAGCATCGACCTTGACGCTGGAACGGCGAGGCAGACGCTGCGCCTGATCGACGCTCTAGAGGAGAACGATGACGTGCAGGAGGTCTACGCAAACTTCGATATCTCCGAGGAAGTCATGGCAGAGGTGGTTTCGTAGGGCGCCCTGCTTTCGCTGGCGACTCTGCTGGTAGGGCCGGACGGGGACCTCGCATCGAGAAGATCCTTGTGGCTTTCCTCGCGGTCTTGCTGGTGGGTGCGGCCTGCTCTTCCGGGGATGGGGGGAAGCAGGGGGAGGGAGACATTATCGCCGGTGCCTCCAACCAGCACACCCCGGATCCTGCACCCAAACAAGTGAAAGTCGACGGGGGGATCGGCGACGGTGTGGAGGCGGGGTTTCTGGTTTTCCGGATCTTCGAGGTGAGAACCAAAGACCGCATCTACGCGATGTCGGGGCCAGGGGCGGATCCGGTAACGCGGGGGCATATCTCGAGCGAGTACGTCGCGATCGACTATCTCGTGAAGAACATCTCCGGTTCGCCGCTGACGACGGGAGCAAAGGCGACGCTCTTCGATGAGCAGGGCAATCCGTACAAGCCGGATACGTCCATCGAACCACCTTCCGGCGGCACAGACAGCATGGAGCTCGAGACGGGTCAGACAAGGGCTTCCACCATGTTCTTCAGAGTGCCAAACGGCATCATCCCCGAAATGCTCGAGGTGAAGACTTCAAGCACCGAGACACGCTTCGATCTGCTGGAGCGGAATGTGGAGAACGCGCCGCCCGAGGATTACCTGAGGGTGTACCACCTGTACTTCAACGAACAGGCCTACGAGGAGGCCTACGAGATGTTCGACCCGCATACCGTCCAGGACATCACGCTAGGTGAGTGGTTGTCGTTCTACGAGCCTCAGTGGGGCAAGCGGTACGTGAGCCTCGATGATCTAAGGCCCCTTTCGCAAGAATCTGATCGGGCGACGTTCCAGATGACGCGAACGTTCTACGATGCTGACGGTGACATCGTGGCGGACCCGGAGATCAACCCCTCCGTAACGCAGGAGATGGTCGAGGTGGATGGCGAATGGAAGCTCGTGATGCGCGACGACCTGGTCTCGGACATCACAGCCGTTATAGGACCTGACGAGACGCCCGAGCCCGGGAGGAAAGCCCCCGAACCCACCGAGCCGCCTTCTAATGTCCCGGAGACCACGCAGCCAACCGAGGTTACAGAGCAAACCGAGGCTACGGAGCAGACAGAGGCGACGAGATCTGCGGCCCCGGCACAGGACTACGACTGCGAGGACTTCGAGACCCGGGAAGAAGCCCAGCTCTACCTCGCGCCCGGGGACCCCTACGGACTCGATGAGGACGGCAACGGCCTGGCCTGCGAGACGTTGCCGTAGCGCAGAAAAACCGCGGATTCATCGTCGATTCATCGCGGATTCATCGGCGTCTGTTCTCATTGCGCTGGACACGTGTCGGTAGATTTGCCGGGCTAGCGGTGGAGGATGGGGACACCGGCAGAGCATGGGAGGTGGCAGACTCATGACCGAGTTCGATCCAGGGCCCCCGCCCGAGATCGCCGAGATCTTCGCGCGGGTGCCCGACTACGCGCCTTTCAAGGAGCATTTCTGGTACGACTGGGGTCCGGTCTTCTACCGCGGCCGCCTCGACGGCAGCGCGCGCGTCCTGTGCGTCGCCTCCGACCCAGGACCTACAGAACGTGTGGCGATGAGGACGCTGGTGGGAGATGCCGGTCAGCGTGTACAGGGGCTCCTGGGCAAGATCGGCCTCTCCCGCTCCTACCTCTGCCTCAACGCCTTCGCTGTAGCGCTCCACCCGAGCAGCTTCTGGGAGTGGCCCGAGATCCTCCGGGATGAGAACCAACTGGCATGGCGCAATGAGCTCTTCGACAGCGCGAAAGGTCCCGAACTGCGGGCGGCGATCGCCTTCGGCTTTCAGGCGCAGGAGGCCGTTGGCCTCTGGGAGGGCAAGGGTAGCCTACCCGTATTCGAGGTCCCCCACCCGAGCAGCCGCAAACCCGCGGAGCTCCTAGAGGCCTGGCGGGACACCGTCACGCGGCTGCGGGAGATCGTGCCTGCCGACCCTGACGGCGAGCCGGTTGCGCCGACCTATGGTGACGTTTTCCGCGAGGAGGACTGTGTGCGCATTCCTTTTCGGGATCTTCCCTTCGGCGTGCCCCAATGGTTCGGCGACGACTCCTGGCGGCGTGCGGCCACGCCCCGTCACAACAACAGCGTCGAGCGCCCCAGCCCCGACGACGGCCACACCTTGATCTGGATCGCCCCGAGGAGCTGAGCCATGTCCGATGACCAGGTAAATCCTCAGCAGGTGACGCGCTACGCCCTTGAGGGCCGCGTGGTGACCATGGACCCCTCGTTCACCGTGTTGGATAAGGGCACCCCGTCTACGTGGACGGAGGCAGGATAGTGTCAGTCGTACCCACCGGTGCGCCCCAGCCCCCTGACTTTCAGGACGCGCCGGTGATCGGCACCAGGGGTACGATCTACCCCGGTCTGATCGACCTGCACAACCACCTGAGCTACAACGCGCTAGCCCTCTGGCGGGTGCCTGAGCTCTACACCAACCGCGACCAATGGGGCCGTCATCTTGACTACCGGAAGCTCATAAGGGGGCCGATGACGGTGCTTGGCAAGACCCCGGGATACGTCGAGGCCGTGGTCCGCTACGTGGAGTGCAAATGCCTGCTCGGCGGAGTAACGACGGCTCAGGGCATTGCGCTCTTCAGCAACCAGGGCATAACACGTTATTACCGCGGCGTCGTGCGCAACGTGGAGGAGACCGGCGAAGACGACCTCCCGGACGCGGCGACGAAGATCTCCGACGTCGAGGCCGAGGACGCCGAGAAGTTCCTTGAGCGCCTGCAGGGCAGCTCGTGCCTACTCCTGCACCTGAGCGAAGGCACGGACGAGAGGGCCCGCGAGCACTTCCTGGCGCTGCGCCTGACCAACGGAACCTGGGCGATCACTCCCTCACTCGCAGGCATCCATTGCGTGGCCCTGGAGCCCGCGGACTATAACGTGCTGGCCGAAAACGGCGGCTCGATGGTCTGGTCGCCCCTCAGCAACCTCCTACTCTACGGCCAGACGGCCGACGTAGAGGCGGCGAAGAAAGCGGGAGTAAGGATCGGGCTCGGCTCGGACTGGTCCCCAAGCGGCAGCAAGAGTCTCCTCGGGGAGCTCAAGGTCGCCCGCATCGTGGCCGCCGAGAGAGACATCGGCTTCTCCGACCGTGAGATCCTGGCCATGTCCACGCGGGACGCCGCGGAGATCCTGAAGTGGAGCGACGCGCTCGGGTCGATAGAGGCAGGCAAGCGCGCGGATCTGCTCGTCGTATACGGGCGCAGCACCGACCCTTACGCCGGCCTGCTCGAAGCAGGGGAGACCCAGATCTCCCTGGTCGTGATCGACGGGGTTCCCCGCGTTGGCAACGAGCGCCTGATGTCCTCTTTCGGTCCTTGGACCGAACGCTGGAGGGTGGAATCGGCGGAGCGGGTACTGAACCTCTCTCAGGAGAGCGCCGACCCCGTAGTTGGCGCCTTGACATTGCGCGAGGCCAGGGACAGGCTGCGCGACGGGCTCGCCAACCTGCCCGAGCTGGCACGCGAGCTCGAGCAGATGGCGCCCGCAGTCCGGGCCGCCTGGCCACAGTGGTCTCTGGTCCTCGACCACGAAGAGCCGCTGGACACGGCCATACGACCGCATTTTGGGGAGGAGTCGGCAACCCGCCTGGCCGAGGTCATGGTGGCCAGGCAGGCCCTCTTCGAACTGCTGATCCCACTCGACCTCGATCCCCCGACCGTCTCGGACGACAGGGCATTTTTCAGGCGCTTGTCCGAAGAAACCAACCTGCCTGACTACGTCAGTGAGGGACTGCCCGCCTTATTCTGACGTTCGGGTGCGACCTTGCAAGGGACCCCGACGGGTGGTTGCGGCGTCGAGCAGGGTTGCATAGTGGGGGAGGATATCGAACACACAAGATGTAGAAGACGGTGCAAGCGGTGGCGGTAGGGGGTAACCTTAGGCCATGATCGCGACCGGTGGCAGGGGACACACCATACTCGGCATAGACCCTGGGACGGCGACGATGGGGTGGGGTGTGATCCGGCAGGAAGGCAACCGCCTGCGCTATATGCAGCACGGGGCCATCACTACGCCGCCAGACTGGGAGATGCCCCGCAGGCTCGGACAGCTCTTCGACGGTGTGACCGAGCTGGTGCGAGGTTACAGGCCAGAGACCATCGCGGTCGAGGAGCTCTTTTTCAACACCAACGTGACCACGGCGATCACGGTCGGACAGGCTAGGGGTGTCGCGCTCCTTGCGGCGTACAAGGCCGCGATCGAGGTGACCGAGTACACGCCTTTGCAAGTCAAACAGGCAATCACATCGTATGGGAGGGCTGACAAACGCCAGGTGCAGGAGATGGTCAAGGCGCTGCTGAACCTGCCAGCCATACCCCGTCCTGACGACGCGGCTGACGGCCTCGCCATCGCCATCTGCCACGCCTTCTCCAGCAGCATGCCGGGCAAGGTCGGGGTGGGGAAATAGCGAATCGTGCGCGATAATTAGCCCATGATCTACAGGTTGCGCGGTACTCTGGTCGAGAAAGACACTGAAGGTGTAGTTCTAGATGTTGGGGGTGTAGGCTACCGGGCCTCGGCTTCGCTAGCGACGTTGCGCGCGCTACCCTCGCTGGGCGAGGAGTGCGTAATCCACACAAGGATGGTGGTACGCGAGGATGCGATGCTCCTGTTCGGGTTCGCCGAGCGCGAGGAGCGGACCGCGTTCGACGTGCTGACCGCGGTGAGCAAGGTCGGGCCGAAGCTCGCCCTGTCCGTACTCTCTTCGATGTCGCCTCCGGAGATCTCCGAGGCGGTTGCCAGGGGGGATGTGATCAAGTTCGCCTCCGTGCCTGGTCTAGGGAAGAAGACGGCAGAACGACTCGTGCTCGAGCTCAAGGGCAAGAGCCTCGCCACCTTCGGCCCCGAGCCGGACGTCGCGGGCGGCGATGGGGGGGGCGGCCCGTACATCGAGGCGAGGGACGCGCTAACGGCGCTCGGGTACAGGCTCGAAGAGGCCGAGAAGGCGCTCAACGACGTGCCCCCGCAGGACTCTGTTGAAAAGTACATCAAGGAGGCGTTACGGCGGATAGGGAGCAGGCGTTGAACACGGAGGAGATGGACGACTTCACCGTCCGCAGCGAAAGAGGAGCCGAGGAGCCATTCGAGGACATCACGGGGGCCGCGGGTTTCGGGGAGCATCCGCTCGATCCCGAGGCCCACGCCGGCGACGACGAGCCCACGCTCAGGCCGAGCTCGTTCGACGAGTTCGTCGGGCAGGAGGCGCTCAAGCAGAACCTCCGGATCTTCGTGCAGGCGGCCAAGCAGCGCGATGAGCCTCTGGACCACATACTGCTCGACGGCCCGCCTGGGCTGGGCAAGACGACCCTGTGCCGCATCCTCGCGGAGGAGATGGGGGTCGGGCTCAGGCCGACGAGCGGACCCACCCTGGAGCGGGCGGGGGACATGGCGGCGATCCTGACCTCGCTGGAGGAGGGCGACTTCCTGTTCATCGACGAGATCCACCGCCTGAACAGGCAGATCGAAGAGGTCCTCTACCCCGCGATGGAGGACTTCGCGATGGACATCGTGCTCGGACAGGGTCCGTCGGCGCGCACGATCAGGATGGACCTGCCGCACTTTACGCTGGTCGGCGCGACCACCAGAAAGGGCTTGCTCACCAAGCCCCTGCTGGACCGCTTCGGCGTCGCTGAGAGGCTCGAATACTACGGGCCCGAGGACCTCGAGAAGATCGTGACCCGCAACGCGAAGATACTCGGCCTTCCTATAACCGAAGGCGGCGCCAGGCAGCTCGCCCGCCGCAGCCGCGGGACGCCCCGCATCGTCAACCGGCTCCTCAAGCGGGTGCGAGACTACGCCCAGGTCGTAGGCGACGGGAAGATAGACGAACGGACGGCGAACGCGGCGCTCGACATGCAGGGCGTCGACCACCTCGGGCTCGACAGGGCCGACCGGGACTATCTCGGGCTCGTCATAGACAAGTTCGGTGGTGGGCCCGTCGGCATCGGCACGATCTCCGTTGCCCTCGGCGAAGCGCGCGATACCGTCGAGGACGTCTATGAGCCCTACCTGCTGCAGAGCGGTCTGATACAACGCACCCCCAGGGGCCGGGTCGCCACCCAGAGGGCCTACGGACACCTCGGCGTCCCCGTCCCGAACAACGGCTAAACCCTGGCCGGTTGCTAACGTCAGGCCGTAGAGTGGCCGATACTGATAGCATGGTGCGCTACTACGTAGAACCGGTCGACCCTGTGGGGGGGCCGAGGCTACGGGTGAAGGAGACCTCACTTTCGCCGTTTTCATCCTGGCGCATGCTGCATGCGGGGACGACGTGCTTGAGGTGCGTGTCGGCGAGCGCATGCTGCTGGAGTGGTGCATGGCGTGCGCCGTCATGGAGGTTTTTCGGTTGCGCGAGAGGTGACGCTTAAGGCGTCGCCTCCGCTTGTCAGCATTTCAGCCTGTCAGATTTGTGTTTTTCTTGCAGTAGAATGCGCGATGCGCAGAAGTTCAACGCCCCGCGGATGCTATGGTAATCGATGCCTTGTGTGAAGCTCGTCTATCATGTTAGTTTCGGTACCACAGGGTAGGTTGATCCAGGAAGAGTGGGGCAGGATGGCCGACCGTGGTGGTGCGAACAAGCTTGGTACGGACTGGCAGTTGCTCGGAGCCGAGACGCCGAGATGGGTAAAGGTACTCCCGAGCTAGACGGAAGGGAAAACCGTTGACCGGTTGGAGGAGGGTGGCGCTGGTGATCGCGCGGGGGATCGAGGAACGCTTCGACGCCTTCAGGTTCGGGCTGAAGCGGCGCCTCGGGCTGCTGGATCCGTTCGAGATTCTACCCTACCGGGGCCACGGCACTAGGCAGGAGCTGTTCCTGAAGGGCCGAGTACTCGAGGAAGCCGGCATCACGCGCGCTGGTCGGGACGATGCGGTATGGAAGAACATACTCAACATGGCAAGGCGCTTCGCGAGCGATGAAGTGGCCGGCGCGCGGGTGCGGGCTTCTTTCGAAGGTTTGCAAGTCGAGACCACCGCCGACGTGGAGGGCTTTTTCGAGGTGCGCTTCCAGCTTACCGAGCCGCTCGACGGTCCGGGCGGGTGGTACGAGGTCGGGCTAGAGCTCCTCTCTCCACCATCCCCTGGCGGGGGAAAGGTACGGTCTACGGGGCACGTGCTCGTGCCGCGCGGGGCCTGTTTCGGCGTGATCAGCGACCTCGACGATACGGTGGTACGCTCCAGCGCGACGAACGTACTGAAGATGGCCTGGATTGTGGTACGCAATAATGCTCACACGCGGCTACCTTTCGAGGGCGTCGCCGCCTTCTACAGGGCTTTGCAACTGGGCTCGGACAGGAGGTCTTCCAACCCGATCTTCTACGTGTCCAGCAGTCCCTGGAACATCTACGACATGCTCGAGGACTTCCTGAACGTACACGGCGTTCCCTATGGGCCGTTGTTTCTCAAGGACTGGAGCCTGGGCGTCCTTGGGAAGCACAGAAGCTACAAGACAGGTGTGATCCGACGTCTTCTTGACACCTACGAGGACCTGCCTTTCGTTCTGATCGGGGACTCGGGGGAGGAGGACCCGGAGATCTACTTGCAGGCCGTGCAGGAGCATCCGGGACGCATCAAGGCCATTTACATCAGGGACGTCACTTCAGTCGAGCGTGACGCCGAGATCAAGGCGGTAGCCGACGAGGCGCGCAAGCTAGGGGCGGAGATGGTGGCGGTGCCCGATACCACCGCGGCGGCCGAGCACGCGGCCTCCATCGGTCTTATAGCGCCGGACGCGATAGCCGCAGTCCGTTCTGAGAGCACTGCCAGCTTCTAGCACAGTCCCCTCAAGATCCGATAGGCTCTAGTTTGCGGAACCGAGCCTCGGGTCGGTTACGGCTCCTTCGGAGGCCGATGAGACGAGGGCCGCGTACTTGGCCATCACCCCTGTCGCGAAACGGGGTTCGGGGTCGTGCCACCCGGCGAGCCGCGCCTGGAGTTCCTCCGCAGGCAGGTCCACGCTCAAGGACCTTTTCTCGATGTCGAAGGTGACCATGTCGCCCTCCCTTATTGCTGCCACAGGACCGCCGTGGGCCGCTTCGGGTGCGACGTGCCCAGCCATCAGGCCGCGGGTCGCCCCGGAGAAGCGGCCGTCGGTCAGGAGGGCTACGGTCTCGCCGAGGCCTTGCCCGACAAGGGCCGCGGTGACGCCCAGCATCTCGCGCATGCCGGGTCCGCCTTTCGGGCCCTCGTAGCGGATAACGACCACGTCGCCCTCGGAGATCTCACCTGCCTGCACGGCGCCCATGGCGTCCTCCTCGGAGTCGAAGACGCGGGCAGGACCAGTGTGTTGGAGGCGGGTGTAGCCGGCGACCTTCACCACGCAGCCCTCGGGCGCGAGGTTGCCCTTGAGGATGACCAGGCCCCCCGATGGCCTGAGCGGCTCTTCGACGGTGACTATGACGTCCTGTCCGGGCTTCTCCTCGGCGTCCTCGACCTCCTCTGCGACGGTGCGGCCAGTGGTCGTTAGCTGGGACCCGTCTATAAGGCCTGCTTCGAGCAGCCGCTTGCCCAGAAGCTTGCTCCCTCCGGCGCGGTCGACGTCTACTGCTGTGTAGCGGCCTCCCGGCTTGAGGTCGGCGATGATCGGGGTTCGCCCGCTTACGGTGTCGAAGTCGTCGATGTCGAGAGGGACCCCGACCTCGCGGGCTATCGCGAGCAGGTGGAGGACGAGGTTGGTCGAGCCTCCGGTGGCCACGCCGGAGGCGATGCCGTTCTCAAACGCCTCGCGGGTCAGGATGCGTCTTGGCGTAAGGTCGCGCTCCAGCAATTCCATGACGAGCCTGCCGGCACGCGCGCTTACCTCGTCCTTGCGGCCGTCGAGGGCGGGTGGGCCCGCCGAACCCATCGGCGAGAGGCCGAGAAACTCGAGGATCATCGCCATGGTGTTCGCCGTGTACTGGCCCCCGCATGCGCCAGCTCCCGGGCACGCGTGCTCCTCTAGATCGAGCAAGTCTTCGTCCGACATCCTGCCCGCGGCGTTGGCACCTACGCCCTCGAAGACCTCCTGGATGGTAACGTCGCGTCCCTTGAAGCGGCCGGGTGCTATGGAGCCGGAATAGACGATGGCGCCAGGTATGTCGAGCCGCGCGTGGGCCATTGCGGCGGCCGGGATGGTCTTGTCGCACCCGACGATCGTTACCATCGCGTCGAACATGTGGCCGCGGCCGACAAGCTCTATGGAGTCGGCGATCACCTCTCGGCTCACGAGGGAGGTCTTCATCCCATGCGTCCCCATGGTTATGCCGTCCGAGATAGAGATCGTGTTCAGCTCCATCGGCGTGCCGCCGGCCTCCCTGATACCCTGTTTCACCTTCTCGGCCAGGTGACGGTGGTTGTAGTTGCACGGCATCGTCTCGATCCAGGAGTGGGCCACGCCCACTATCGGCTTGCTCAGGTCCTCGTCGGAGAAACCCATGCCCTTGAGGTAGGACCTCGCCGGGGCGCGGTCGCGGCCTTCGAGTATGGTGCGGCTCCTGCGCCTGGTCTCTGTGGTCTCCATGATTATCTCCCAATCACCGGGTCATACGACGGTTTCACGAGTATAGAGAGCGGCGCCGCGCGGTGCCAGCGGAGCGCGGAAACCGTTCGTTTAGAATAGCCGGGTGAAACGTGCTGGTTTCGACACGGGTGTAACGTTGGCGCTCGCGGCCACGGTCGTGTTCTGGGCCTCGGCGTTCGCAGGAATACGCGCAGGGCTCGCGGCGTACGGGCCTGAGGAGATCGCGCTCTTCCGGTTCGTGGTGGCGTCGGTCATCCTTGGAGGCATTGCCCTCGCCACCCGGATGCGGCTGCCGGAGGGACGCGACCTTCCAGCGGTCTTTTTGGCCGGATTTCTGGCCTTTACGGTCTATCATGTGGCCCTCAACTACGGGGAGGTCGCCGTCGGGGCTGGCGCGGCGAGCGTATTGATCAACACGGCCCCGCTCTTCACGGCGCTTCTCGCCGTAACGTTCCTCGGCGAGCGGCTGCGGGTGCTCGGCTGGGCGGGTATGGCGGTGAGCTTCTTCGGCGCTGTCCTGATCTCCGCCGGGGAGGGCGAGGGGTTCGGCCTCGCGCCGCAGGCGTTGTTGATCCTGCTCGCAGCCCTCTCTTCGAGCATCTACTTCGTGATCCAGAAGCCCTATCTACAGAGGTACGGCGCCCTCGCCTTCACCACCTACGCCGTCTGGGCCGGCACCATCCTCTCGCTCGTTTTTCTGCCAGGCCTCGTCTCCCAGGTGGGAGCGGCCCCGCCCGGAACCACGCTCGCCATGGTCTACCTCGGGATCTTCCCGACCGCAATAGCCTACGTGACCTACGCATTTGCGTTCTCGCGCATGCCCGCATCGAGGGCCGTCAGCTTCCTCTACCTCATCCCTGTGGCCGCGTACCTGATCGCCTGGGTCTGGCTCGGTGAGGTGCCTACACTACTCTCGGTAGTCGGTGGCTGCGTCACGCTCTCCGGCGTGCTGAGCGTCAACACCTTCGGATGGCGGCGGTAGAATCAAGGGTAATAGGATCCAGGACGAGGAGTGGGAATGGAGACGAGTAAACTCACCAGGCGAGTGATAAACCCGAAGACTAGCATCGGCCACGTTCACCTGAAGGTCGCAAACATCGACCGGGCCCTCGGCTTCTACAGAGACATCCTCGGCTTCGAGGTAACCCAGTGGTACGGCGATGAGGCGGTCTTCCTCTCAGCGGGCGGATACCACCACCACATCGGCCTGAACACCTGGATGAGCCGCAACGCCGACCCGGCTCCGCCTCATTCTGCCGGGCTCTTTCACCTCGCCATTCTCTACCCCGGGCGTCAGGACCTCGCCCTCGCCCTCAAGTGGCTTCTCGAAGCCAACTACCCCATCGACGGCGCGTCCGACCACGGTGTCTCCGAGGCGCTGTACCTCCAGGACCCCGACGGTAACGGCGTCGAGCTGTATCGCGATCGCCCACAAGATGAGTGGCCCCGCACTCCTGAAGGCGGGCTTGCAATGGTGACCAGACCCCTCGACGTCGAGGGGCTTCTCGCCGAGTTGGACCACGAAGGAGCCACCTGAGCGAACGGCTCATGATCCGGTCGTCCCTGTGGACATCGGACACGGCGGGCATAGAATAGGATCGTGGGACTCGAAGGTATAGGCAAGTTGTTGATCGGCGGCGCGGTGGTGTTGCTCGTGCTCGGCGGGCTATTTTTCTTGCTCGGCCGTTTCGGGGTGGACCGGCTGCCTGGCGACCTGGTATTCAGGCGCGGCAATTTCACCCTCTACTTCCCGATAGGGCTCATGATCCTGCTCTCCGTCGTCGGAACCATCGTGTTGAACATCGTCTTCCGCCGCTAGGGTGCTCTCCTCCGAGCTCGACTACGAGCTTCCCGAAGACCTCATCGCCCAGAGTCCTGCCGAACCGCGGGACACCTCGCGCCTGATGGTCGTAGACGTCAGGCGCGGCGCGATAGCACACCACACTTTCCGGGACTTGCCTCGGTTTCTGCTGCCAGGCGACGCGCTCGTCCTGAACGAGACTAAAGTGATGCCTGCGCGGCTCGAGGCCAACAAGCCGACCGGTGGCGAGGTGGAGCTGCTCTTCCTCCGGGACCTGGGGCCGGATCGCGGTGGAGCGTGGGAGGTTCTCGCCAGGCCGAGCAAGCGCCTCAGGCCAGGACTCGAACTAAGGGCCGGTGGGGATCGGCTCGAGCTCCTCGAGAGCCTCGGCGAAGGACACTGGGCCGTCTTCGCCCCAGACGTGCCTGGCCTGCTGGAGCGCAGCGGAAGGATGCCGCTCCCACCCTATATCAGGTCCACGCCCGAGACGGAGAGCCGCTACCAGACCGTCTACGCGCGCAACGAAGGTTCCGCCGCCGCGCCAACGGCCGGCTTCCACTTCACAGATAAGGTTCTTGAGGATGTGGTGCGTGCTGGAGCCGGGATCGCAAGGATCACGCTGCACGTCGGGGTGGGAACTTTCATGCCCGTCAGGACCGAGAGGCTGGAGGAGCACAGGATGCACGCCGAGCGCTACAGCGTACCGAGGGAGGCGGCGCAGACGGTGCGCCGCGCGCGGCGGGTTGTCGCCGCCGGAACCACCGTAGCACGTACGCTCGAGACGTGGGCCGCGACCGGCGAGGCGGAAGGGGAATCGAAGCTCTTCGTCTATCCAGGCTACCGGTGGCTGGCAGTAGACGCACTGCTGACGAACTTTCACCTGCCGCGCTCGACGCTGCTGGCGATGGTGATGAGCTTCGGAGGCGAGGACCTGGTGAGGGAGGCGTACAGGACGGCGGTAAAGGAACGCTACCGCTTCTACTCCTTCGGGGACGCTATGCTCCTCCTCGACGGCGGACGGCAACGGTAGGCCCGCCAGTCTCCATAGAGATCATGGCCCGCGACGGCGAGGCCCGGGCCGGCGTTCTGAATACTCCGCGCGGGCAGGTGGAGACACCAGCCTTTATGCCCGTCGGGACGAAGGGTACTGTCAAAGGGCTCACCCCTGTTGATCTGCGGGAGGCCGGGGCCGGCATCGTATTGGGGAACACGTACCATCTCTACCTCAGGCCCGGTTCGGAGCTGGTAAGAGAGGCAGGTGGGCTTCACGCCTTCATGGGCTGGGACGGCCCGATCCTCACTGACTCGGGCGGCTACCAGGTCTTCTCGCTCGCCGAGACGCGGCGCATCTCGGAGGAGGGGGTCGAGTTCGCCTCCGTGTACGACGGCTCGCCGCACGTCTTTACACCGGAGCTGACGACCAGGGTTCAGGAAGACCTGGGCTCCGACATAGCAATGGTCCTCGACGAGTGTCCGCCCGCCAACGCGAGCCGGGAGTACCACCAGGATTCGCTGCGGCGTACGGTGCGATGGGCGCGGCGGAGCAAGGAAGCGCATGAGAAGGAGGACCAGGCGCTCTTCGGGATAGTGCAGGGCGGGTTGTACCCTGACCTCAGGGAGGAGAGCCTCGGGCGTACGGTCGAGATCGGGTTCGACGGCTACGCCGTGGGAGGTCTCTCGGTAGGCGAGTCGCGAGAAGAGCTGCTCGAGATGCTTACCCTCACGGCGTCTAGGCTGCCCGCTGAGCGGCCGAGGTACTTTATGGGGATCGGGGACCCCGTCGGCATCCTGCAAGTAATAGGGCTCGGGGTAGACATGTTCGACTGCGTGCTCCCGACCCGCCTGGCCCGCCACGGCACGGCCCTGACCGCTAGGGGCCGCCTCAACCTCAAGAACGCGAGGTTCCGCAGGGACTTCGGTCCGCTCGACGCCGAATGCTCCTGCGAGGCGTGCACTGGCTACAGCAGGGCCTACCTGGCGCATCTCGTAAGGGAGAACGAGCTACTTGGGCACAGGCTCATTACGCTGCACAACGTCCGGTTTACCGTAGATCTTTGCCGGCGGGCGCGGCGTGAGATAGGAGCAGGCCGCTTCGAGGAGTGGTCGCGGGCCTGGATCTCATGTTACGCAGGCTCTAACCCTCCAGTGGTAGATGAGCTAGAATAATTCTCCGATCTTATGAGTAGTCGCCGAAACAACCTGATCGTGCTGGCGCTTGTGGTCGTCCTGCTCGGGGTGGCCGCTTATTTCATCTTTATCAATGAGCCTGTGACGAGATCGACGCAGCTCGGCCTCGATCTTCAAGGCGGCGTCAGCGCGCAGCTTGAGGGCTCACAGACGGGCGGGGGCAAGGTCACCCGCGAGGAGATGGTGCAGGCGGCCGACCTGATCCGGCAGCGTATAGACCGCCTCGGCGTGGCAGAGCCCGACGTCAGGGTGCAGTCCGAGAACCAGATAGTGGTCCAGATCCCCGGCGTGAAGAACCCCGACGAGGTGATCCAGATCATCGGTAGTACGGCCCAGCTCGGCTTCTACCAGGTCCTCGCCTCCGAGCCCGCTCTGACAGAACCACCCGAGGTCGCCGCCGCCGATGAGGTGAAAAAGACCGAGAAAGACATCAGGGAGACCCTCCAGGAGGACGATACCTACAAGGAAGGGAAGACCAAGGTCCTCTTCGAAGAAACCCCTTCCCCGGACGGCAAGGGTATCTCGGTTATCGGATACATCGTCCGCAAGGACCCCGATCTGACGGGAGATGCGCTGAAGCAGAACGGGGCGAACGTCGAGTTCGACCAGACCACAGGGAAGCGCATCGTAAGCCTGGAGCTCACCTCAGAGGGTGGCAGGCGGATGGGGGAGCTCACCCAGAAGATGGTGAACGACGCGCTCGCCAGCGGGGAGCCCGCGCGGCTCGCCATCGCGCTCGACCAGGACATCCAGAGCGCGCCCACCGTGGAAGACACGCTGGGACAGAACATCTCTATCTCCAATGACGGGCTGCCTGAGGGTCTCCCCGAGGACGAGGCAAAGCAACTGGAGACAGTGCTCAACACGGGCGCGCTTCCCGTGAACATGCAGGTGATCTCGCAGACCACCGTAGGTCCGACGCTTGGCTTGAGTTCCCTCAAGAGCGGGCTTCTGGCCTCGCTCGTAGGGTTCGCGCTCGTGCTGTTGTTGCTGCTCGTCATCTACAGGGCGCTCGGCATCGTCGCCGACCTCGCTCTTATCATCTACGCGTTTCTGTTGTGGGGTCTCATCGTAATCATCCCGATCACGATAACACTGCCGGGGATCGCCGGCATCGTGCTCTCCATCGGGGTCGCCGCGGATGCCAACGTGGTCATCTTCGAGCGCATCAAAGAGGAGATCAGGCGCGGCAAGACGCCGCGGAGCGCGATCCAGGCCGGCTACGACAAGGGCTACAGGGCGATCCTGGACGGCAACGTAACGACCCTGATCACGGCGTTCATCCTGTTCGCGCTCTCCAGCGGTTCGGTCAGGGGCTTCGCCGTGCTGCTCGCCATCGGGGTCGTGCTCTCGATGTTTACGGCCATCGTGATTACCCGCGCCCTCCTCGGGTTGCTCTCCGACCGTGGCATCCACCTTTCGCCCGCCCTTATGGGGGTCTCCAAGGCGAGTATCTCTGCGACGCAACAGGCCAGGGTGAAGTAGGCGTGTTCGAGAACGTAGACTTCGTCGGCGGCTGGAAGCTGTACTTCTCGATCTCAGCCGTATTGCTGCTCGCAGGGGCAGCCGCCATAGTGCTGGGCGGCCTCAACTTCGGGATAGACTTCCAGGGCGGAGCGCAGTTCACCGTCGCCAACGCAGAGCGCCAGCTTTCTGGCGAGAAGGTGCGCGCTGCACTTCCCGAGGACATAGCGGGAGAGGCCGTCGTCACGACCCTGGGGCAGGCCGGCTACGAGGTGCGGACTCCGGTCATAAGCTCTCAGCAAGAACAGAGCCAGATACGCGACTCCCTGAGCCGGGCGTTCAGGGGCGAGGTCAGCGTCACGACCGTGAGCCCCGCGTTCGGCGAGCAGCTCAGAAACCAGGCTCTGCAGGCCGTGGTGGCCGCGCTGCTCATCATCGTGGTCTTTATCAGCTTCCGCTTCGAGTTCGCCTTCGCCCTGGCGGCGATGGCCGCGCTCGTTCACGACATACTGATGACCGTGGGTTTCTACGCCATCGTCGGCAGGGAGGTGAGCCTTGTCACCGTCGTCGCCGTACTGACGGTGCTTGGGTATTCGATCTACGACACCATAATCATCTTCGACAGGATCAGGGAGAACGCACCAACGATCGGCTACAACAGACGCCGCTTCGACGAGATGATCAACCGCTCCATTCGCCAGGTGGTGAGGCGTTCGATCTACACCTCAATCTTCACGCTTATCCCGATAACCGCGCTCTTGGTCTTCGGTGAGGCGACCCTGAGCGACTTCGCCTTCGCCCTCCTCGTTGGCATCGTCGCAGGGACCTACAGCTCCATCTTCATCGCCTCACCGGTCCTCTCGCTCTACAAGGCTTGGCGCGCTGGAAGGCTCAGGGTCGCACGCTCCGCGTAGCGTCCCGCTACCCGCCACGTGGCCACGTGGCTTGCGCCTTCGTTATCATGTAGGGGACACGCTAGAAAATCCGGAGGTGGTTATGCGAGGAACGGTTGGGGAGACACTGGAGCGTTTGATCCTGTTGCAGATAGGGGCCGCCGCGGCGACGCGGGACAAGGTACAGGAGATCGTGGACTCCCTCGTCGAGCAGGGCCGCGTCGAGCGCGAAGAAGGCCGCACGGTGGTCAACGACGTGATGAACCGCGCCCGCGAGCGTTCCACGGGGGCGCGTTCGCTGGTCGACGCTTCCCTGCAGCAGGGCCTCAGAAGGGGCGGTGTTCCGACCAGGGAGGATTACGAGGACCTTCTGTTCCGCATCGAGCAGCTGGAGCACAGGGTGAAGATGCTCGAGGACCGTCCCGCGACGCCTCCTCCTCCGGCCGGTGAACCCGAGGCACCGCCGGAGACCGGCGATGCCCCAGAGACACCGCCGGGACTGTAGCATACGGAAGCGCGCGTGGCGAACGGAGGGAGATCCCGGTCCGGGAACGTCAGGCGCTTCTCCCAGATAAGCCGCGTCCTCGTGCGCCACGGTTTCGGCTTCGTCTTCGACGTCAGGCGGGACCGGAGGGAGAAGAAGGGGCTGCAGGAGTTCTTTGCGCCCAACTTCGGGGTCAGGTTACGACGCACCCTCGACGACCTCGGGCCTGCCTTCGTCAAGTTCGGGCAGGTCCTCTCCACGCGCTCGGACATACTCCCCGAAGGTGTGCTCTCCGAGCTCGAGAAGCTCCAGGACACGGTCAAACCCATGCCAGCGGGGCTCGCCCAGCGAATAATCGAGGGTGAGCTCGGGGCTCCCGTCGACGAGGTGTTCGCCTCCTTCGACCCCGTTCCGCTCGGCTCCGCGAGCATCGGTCAGGTCCACAGGGCAGTGCTGCGCGGCGGAGAGAGCGTGGCCGTCAAGGTGCAGCGGCCCGAGGCGCCCCGCAGGGTCGGGGGGGACCTCGAGCTCATGCGTGACTTCGCCGCCCTGTTGGACCGGAGGTTCGGGCGCAGGCTCTTTGTAGACGTGCGCAGCCTCGTGGCAGAGTTCGAGGTCGTTATCAGGCGCGAGCTCGACTATGGTGCCGAAGCAGATAACGCCCGCCGTTTCGCGGCCAACTTCGCGGGGACGCAGGTCATTATCCCCGAGGTCTACCTCGGGCTCTCGACCTCGAGGGTGCTGACGGAGGAGTACATCGAGGGGACCAGGTTCAGGGACATCCGTCCGCTCTTGCTCACGCCCTCCGAGCGGCGGCGGGTCGCCTCCATGGGGGCCGAAGCGATCTTCAAGATGGCCTTCGAGGACGGGTTCTTCCACGGGGACCCCCACCCGAGCAACCTGCTCCTGACACCGGGTGGGGACCTCGCCCTGCTGGATTTCGGCATGGTCGGCTACATGAGCCAGGACGATATCGAGGCGCTCTCCAGGCTGTTTATCGCCGTGATACAGCGTGACGCCCCCGCCGCCCTGCGGGCTCTCGAGCGGCTTGGTGTGCGCTACGCGACCGAGATACGCGGCGATCTGGTTCGAGACCTGCGGGAGTTCCTAAACAAGTACTCGGGGCTCTCCGTAGGTGAGGTTACGCTGGGCCAGGCGCTCTCGGAGCTCGTCGCGCTCGCGCGCCGCTACAGGCTCAGGATGCCGCCCGTCTTCCCCCTGCTCACCAAGGCGCTCGTGACCGCAGAAGGGCTGGCACGCTCCATAGACCCGACCATCAACGTCTACGAGGTCGCAAGGCCCTACGCACAGAGGCTCCTCTCCGGGCGCTACAGTCCCGAAGCCGTCGTCGAGGTCGTCGAGGAGCACGCGCTTGAGTACGCCCGCTACGTCGAGGACTATCCGGAACAGATCCGGCTGCTACTAACCGAGATCGCCGACGGTGAGCTCGAGGTGCAGCTCAAGCACGGCGGCCTCGACGATCTGTTCAGCAGCGTCGATGTTCTCGCAAACCGGCTGGTCTTCGCCGTCGTTACCGCCGCCCTTTTCGTCGGGTCCTCGATGCTCGGCGCCTTCTACGTCGTCGGGCCTCAGGTGCCCCTGCTCGGGGCACCCCTGATCAGCTTCCTCGGATTTACGCTCTCCCTTATCCTGACCTCCATCCTCCTCACGATAATTCTCAGGACGAGAAGGCTTTAGGCAGCAGGCTGCAGGAAGGAGGCCCGCGGATGCTCTGCGTTTCGGGCGTGATCAGCATCCAAGACTTAATGCCTGAAACCTGATGCTTATAGCCTTACTGATATAATTTGGCTATGGAACCCGTTCGCACAGAGGAACGTCCAAGGGCGATACCGGCGCCTGGCGTAACCATATCTTCTCTTATCGAGAAGGTCTCCTCCTACGGGCCCCAGGGGACGGAGGAGTTGATCGCAGACGCCTACAACGCGGCCCACGCGGCGCACAGGGGTCAGATTCGCAAGAGCGGCGAGCCCTTCGTCTACCACCCTCTCGCGACGGCCGACGTCCTCGCCGAGTTGCGCCTCGACCCAACGACCATCGCAGCCGCGTTGCTGCACGATGTGCTCGAGGATACCGGCGTGAGCAAAGAGGAGTTGTCGGAACGCTTCGGTGAGGACGTGGCAGAGATAGTCGACGGGGTCACCAAGCTCAAGCGGCTGCCTTCGGGCAACCTGGAGGAAGCGCAGGCCGAGTCTCTCAGGAAGATGATCGTGGCCATGAGCCGCGACGTGCGCGTGATCATCATCAAGCTCGCCGACAGGCTGCACAACATGAGGACGCTCGCCTACCTCAAGCGCGAGACACAGCTCAAGAAGGCTACTGAGACCCTGGAGATATACGCTCCCCTCGCGCACAGGCTTGGTATCTACTCGATCAAGTGGGAGCTCGAGGATTTGTCCTTCGCCACGCTACACCCGCGGCGCTACGAGGAGATAAAGAGCCTCGTCGCCGCCAGGCGCGGGGACAGGGAGGCGTTTATCAACGGGACGGCGGCCGAGCTCTTGCGGCACCTGCGGGAGTCGGGGATAGAGGCCGAGGTCCACGGTAGGGTCAAGCACTTCTACTCCATCTACAACAAGATGGTGCGCCGCAACAAGGAGTTCAACGAGATCTATGACCTCGCGGGCCTCAGGGTAGTGGTCGACGACGTGCGCGACTGCTACGGCACCCTCGGCGTCATACATTCGATCTGGAAGCCTATCCCTGGCCGCTTCAAGGACTACATAGCGATGCCCAAGTTCAACATGTACCAGTCGCTGCACACGACGGTCATGTCCAACGAGGGGAAGCTGCTGGAGATCCAGATCCGGACCTCAGAGATGGACACGACGGCGGAGTACGGCATCGCGGCCCACTGGATGTACAAGCACGGCCTCACCGACCGTCAGGTGGACCGCCTCACCTGGCTCAAGAGCATGATGGAGTGGCAGCAGGAGACGACCGACGCCAGCGACTTCATGGAGTCCTTGAAGGGCGAGCTCGTCGCCGATGAGGTCTTCGTCTTTACGCCGAAGGGCGACGTGGTCAGCCTTCCTAGCGGGGCGACGCCCATAGACTTCGCCTACCACATCCACACCGAGGTCGGCCACCGTACGATAGGGGCGAAAGTCAACGACAGGATCGTGCCGCTCGACTCAGAGCTCGTGTCGGGCGACAGGGTCGAGGTGATCACGGGCAAGAACTCGGGTCCGAGCCGCGACTGGCTGGCCGTGGTCCAGAGCGGGCGGGCGCGCAACAAGATAAGGCAGTTCTTCAACAGGGCAGACCGCGAGGACAACCTGAGCCTGGGACGAGAGAAGATCCTCGCCCTCCTCAAAAAGCGGCGGGTCGGGAAGGTGACCTCCGGCATCCTCGAGGACGTGGCCCGCACTACCAACTGCCCATCGCCCGACGACATGTTCGCCGCGGTCGGGGCCGGCGTCCTCTCGGCCGAGAACGTGGCGAGCCGCATAGTCGAGCAGGTACGTCCCAAGGAGAAAGCGGAGAAAGAGAAGAGTCCCGCGCTCGCTCCCCTCCCGCTACCCGAGAGTGGAACCGACGAGCAGACGGGGGTGCGCGTCGTCGGGTCGAGCGGGATCCTGACGCGGCTGGCGCGTTGTTGCACCCCGATGTCTGGCGACGAGATCGTCGGATACGTCTCACTGGGGCGCGGGGTGGTCGTTCATTCTGCCGGCTGCGTGAACGCGAGGGCGCTGCAGTCCAGGGACCCCGACCGCTTTGTCGAGGTCGAATGGGCCACCGGGTCCGACAAGCTCTTCACCGTCGAGCTGCTCGTGGAGGCTCTCGACAGGATGCATCTGTTGAAGGACATAACGGCTACGATCTCGGACGCGGGCGTCAACATCCTCTCTGCAAGGGTCGATACCATCGAGGACAGGACGGCCCTAAGCAGGTTCGCTTTCAAGGGGGCGAGCGTGCAGCACGTCGAGGAGGTAATACGCAAGATCCGGAGCATCCCCGACGTCTACGACGTCTACAGGGTCTCCCGCGACGGTACACCGCTGGAGCGCTAGGAGGCTCGCCATTGAGCGAGATAGAACTGGTCACACTATCTATGGACGGCTTCGAGGTCAACTCCTACGTCGTCCACGCCCCTGAGGGCGACGTCATCGTCGACGCCGGTGCCGAACCGGAGAAGATCCTCGGCGCCGCCCGCGCCCCCGTGGCGGCTATCCTGGTTACGCACGGCCACGCCGACCACGTGAACGCCCTCGAGTTCGTGCGGCGCGAAACAGGAGCCCCCGTTTACATGCACCCCGCAGACGCCGAAGGGAAGGTCGGCGGCTACGAAACCCTCGAAGACGGGCGGGCGCTCGACGTTGCCGGTCTCGGTATCAGGGTACTTCACACGCCCGGGCACTCTCCGGGATCGGTGACGTTCGTGGTGGGGCACGATCAGATCGTCGGCGACCTCATCTTGCCCGGGAGCGTAGGCCGGACGGACATCCCTGGGGCATCGTGGGAGGAGATCGAGGTCTCCATCCGCAGGGTGATGCCCCTCTGGGAGGAGGAGACGCGCCTCTACACGGGCCACGGCCCCGTCCTCCTGGCGGTCGAAGAGCTGAGGACGAACCCGTATTTGCCTCCCGGTCTCTCGTGACGGACTACCGGGGACCGAGGGGCACCTACGACGTCTTTCCCGGCGGCAGGGAACCGCACGAACGACCGGACCTGTGGACGTTTGTCGAGGACAGGGCGCGCGAGCTTTTCGCCCGCTACAACTACTCTGAGGTCCGCACGCCCGTCTTCGAGGAGGCGCGGCTCTTCGCCAGGACGGCGGGGGAGGGCTCGGACATAGTCGTCCAGAAGGAGATGTTCACCTTTCTGGACAAAGGCGAGAGGGAGCTGGCGCTCAGGCCAGAGGGGACCCCGGGGGCCGTGCGCGCCTACATCGAGCACAACCTGTACAAGCTGGCCCAGCCGGTCAAGCTGTTCTACATCGGTCCCATGTTCCGCCAGGAGCGTCAGCAGAAGGGTCGCTACAGGCAGCACACCCAGATCGGGGTCGAGGTCCTCGGCGCCTCCGATCCGCTGGTCGACGTCGAGGTGATCTCACTTCTCTACGCCATCCACCAGGCCGTCGGCGTAAAGGACGAGGTCGTCTACCTCAACAACCTCGGGGACGTGGAGACCAGGCGGGCCTACGTCCCCGAGCTACGCGCCTACCTTCAGAGGCACCGCGGCGAGCTCGACCCCGCCTCCGTCTCCCGCATGGAGACGAACCCTCTGCGCACCTTCGACTCCAAGCACGAGGCGACCCAGGCGGTTCTCGTCGAGGCCCCGAAGATCTCCGGCTACCTGAGCGAGGATGCCTCTGCGCACCTCGCGGCCGTGCGTGGAGGCCTCGAGGCGCTCGGCGTCCCTCACGAGATCGACGACGGCCTCGTGCGTGGCCTCGACTACTACACGATGACGGTCTTCGAGGCCAAGAGCGGCGCCCTTGGGGCGCAGGACACCGTCGGGGCCGGCGGGCGGTACAACACCCTTATCTCCGACCTCGGAGGGCCCGACCTTGGAGGGATCGGCTTCGGCTCTGGCGTGGAGCGGATGCTCCTGGCCGCCGCGTCGCAAGAGGCGCGGAGGAGCCTTGACGTTTTCTTGGTTACCCTCGCGCCGGAGGCGCGCATCCCTGCCATGAAGCTGGCCGGCGCCCTCAGGGAAGAAGGGGTCTCCGCCGACCTGGACTACGGGCGTCGCGGGATGCGGGCGCAGTTCAAGCAGGCCGACCGCACGGGCGCCTCGTACGCCGTCGTACTCGGTGAAGACGAGCTCGCGCGCGGCGACTGCACACTGCGGGACATGGCCTCGGGCGAGGAGCGGGTGGTTCCCTTGGCCGGCGGGGTGAAGGACCTGCTCCGGGCGGTCTCCGGCCCGTAGTGGTCGGTTTCACATCGAGCGCATCCTGCGCCCGTATATTTCGGGCGCACGCTAGCGAGAGAGGACGCTACTTATGCCAGTGGAAGACCTGCGCCAGAGCCCGATGATGGGCCACATGCTCGACGCGCTGGATAACGGTGAGGATATAGGCCACTACGGCCGGCTCGTCTTCGCGATGATCGGACGTCACTTCGTGAGCAACGACGAGCTCGTAGCGCTGCTGACGAAGGACCACGACGCAGACGAGCAAGAGATAAGGGCGCTCGTGCAGCAGGTAGAGGAGAAGGGCTACAGCCCGCCCAGGCGCGAGAAGATCCTGGAGTACCAGGACCAGCAGGACTTCCCGATCTGCCCCAACCCCGACGACCCCGACGCCTGCAACCCGTACGCGGAGCTGCAGTTCCCCGACAAAGTGTACGAGAGCATTCAGGAATACAGGGAGGAAAGGGCGTAGAGCGTTAGCCGCCTGTTCATTCCTCGCGAAGGCTACCAGCTATCCTGGCGAGGTCGTAGGAGAGGCCGCGGCTGGCGCGTCCCACCAGACGGGGCG
>Ga0126307_10000571_pt1 | contig 23690 bp, 29 predicted proteins | sample Plot28_FD_89955 | JGI IMG/M metagenome (GOLD analysis project Ga0126307, IMG submission 89955) | Serpentine soil microbial communities from UC McLaughlin Reserve, CA, USA - Plot28 | ecosystem: Environmental > Terrestrial > Soil > Grasslands | place: USA: UC McLaughlin Reserve, Lake County... | reverse complement strand
CTCGTCGCCACCTCACCAGGAGACGTAGCGCGAGCGCCACGATGATGACCCCTATAGCCACCTCCGCGGCCTGTTGGATCCCCTCCGGAAGATACCGGCCGAGCAGCACAAGGGGCAGGCCCAGGAGGACGAGCGTGGTTCCGTGGCCGAGGCCCCAGCTGAGGCCCATGAAGGTGGCCTTTCTGATCGCTTCGGGCTCCTCGGAGGCTATAAGGGTGGTGACGGCGGCCAGGTGGTCGGGGTCGCTGGCGTGTCTCAACCCCCAGAGTAAGCTAATCAGGAGTACGGCGCCTACCCCCGCGGGGCCAGACAGGAAGCCCTCTAGCCAGCCGTCTATAGCGGACATGTGCGCTCCCTCCTATCGCCACTCATACCGCGTAATGATCGCACTCACCAGCACGAGGTCCGCCAACCTGAACATGAGGGGATTTTGAGGGGCTTCTCCCCCCCTCGGAGAAGGGCCATCCGAAGGCTCTCGTGGACGCTTGCGCACCGCTTCCGAGTAACCGTTCCGCACCGACGATCGTGATGGCCGCCCACGAATTGGCGGCCTTACTAAATGAACCAGCGAAAACGTTTATGGCTCGTTTTGTCTGTCCTACTCCCTTCCCCCAGCATCCCCTTTATTCCTCTGTCTATCCTCTTCATCTTGGCGTAGTGCATCTCTTCTAGGGTGGCGCGCTGCAGGATCCGCACTTGCTCTACGTAACCCTCCACAAGGAGTCGGTTAGGATGGTCTTTGTGTAAACTTTGCAGCTCTCGCTTTAGCTGCCCTTCATAAACTTCAAGCTGGCGCAACCTCTTCTCCAACTTGTTCGTGCGCCAACGCGAACCGGGGAGTCTAGCGGCGAAACCGCTGGCGCCTCTTACCGCAACACGTGGCTCGATATCGAATACCATCCCCAACGTTGCCGCCGCAACGCCTCCGACCAGCAGAACGATCGCTGGCGCCATTAAAACGAAGAAAACAACTAGAGCCACTTCAACCATCGCTCCACTCCACAGCCGCCCCTAACTTCACCGGTACACCGGTCTCCGGGAAGTATAAGCCCGCGAAAAATCCGGGGCTATGGAGGAAAGACCGGCGAAGACACAGCGTCCCGTAGAACTCTTCGATCGCAAGCCCCGCCTCTTGGATTAAAGAGCCCCCAGTAGTTTGCGCTGTGGAGGCTAAAGTCAACGACATCCTAAGCGATTCCTCTGTTCTGTTCGCGAAGCGCCATAGTTGCCGGGTTACACCTTTTGTGGGTCGTGAGCGAGGGAAACAAACACAGTCTCGGGAGACAACTCGCCGGTGCCGTACGTCGCGGAGTGACGAGCGATGGTCGCCTCCCAGCGGGCTGTGTCCATGACTCCGAGCGCCTCGACGCTGCCCGCACTGTCGAAGATCAGGCGTTCACCAGCCTTCCACTGTGCGATCGCACGCTCGGGGTCGATATCGGGGAATCGGGCAAGCATCGCTTCTACCCCCAGATCTGGCCGCCGATGGGTCGCAACGAGCCCCTCCCTCAAAGCCGCAACGAACCGCCTGAGGGTTTCCGGGCGAGAGCGGATGACGTCCATGCCCGCGACGATCCCGCTCCCGTACGAAGTCACTCCTGCCTCGAAGAAGGGCAGCGCGATCGCCCGTACGCCGAATCTGCTCGCGGCATTCTGGAAGTCTGGAAGGAGGTCGAGCCAGTCCGCTGCAACGTCGGCCCTGCCGGCTGCGAGCGCTTCCATTACCTCTCCATAAGGAATCCCGAGGACTCCACCCGGTTCAACGTTCAGGTGTCTCAGCAAAGCCATGTACTCTCGGGCGAACTGGGAATCAGGCTGCCCGACAAACGTGGCACCGTGCAGGTCTTCGAAACCCTCCACCGCGTGCCCGTGGGCCGCCGGTCGATGCTCGATCGCGAACGCGGCCATATGCGGGCGTCGCGCGACCATAAATACGAACTTCGCCTCGAGTTGAGGCTCCTTGCCCTTGGCCGTAAGGAAGTGGTTGGCGCTCGTGAAACAGCAGTCGTACTGTCCGGCCGCCACGGCCCGGACGCTGGCTGGTCCTCCTAGTTGGGAATCAACGATCTCGACCTCGAGTCCCTCCGCGGCGAAGATGCCACCGGCTGCTGCCGCAAAATACGGCAGTACGGTCCCTGGCACTCAGCACGTATGCAACCCGAGGGTCAAACGCTCTTTCCTATACATATGGTCCTCCTACCGACGGCGTGAACCCAACATGTAATCTTAAACGAAACCTTGCCCTAAATGGAAATTATATCGCCTGTATGATTTCTGTCTCCAACGGCCCAAGACCATCTGGCGCCCTCATTGCGGAAGCCTGCTGTCCTTCGCAAGGCGAAGTTGCAGTTCTGCGGTTGTCAACGGTCACCTCGATCGGCTACTCAGCCTGCTGCTCGGTGCTTGGTCAACTCCTCTATGAGACCTCGCAGCACATGGTAGATCGATGCCTGCACCTCCTGGATGCGCGGGATGTAGTCCGAGCGCACCACCACCGCGTGGTCCACGAGCCGCTCGCCCACGAGCCTCCCCCCGTCGTAGCCCACGATGCCCACCGTAACGAGCCCCCGTTTGCGGGCCTCGGCGAGGGCGGCAAGGATGTTGGCCGAGCCCCCGCTGGTGGAGATGCCTATGGCCACGTCTTCCGGCCGGGCGTGCGCGATGAGCTGGCGGGCGAAGATGGCCTCGACACCCACGTCGTTGGCGATGGCGGTGATGTTGGCCGATTCGGCGGCCAGAGAGACCGCCGGCACGGTACCGAAGCCCGCCGGGGGAGCCACGCAGTCAACGACCAGGTCGTTGGCGTCGGTGGCCGAGCCGCCGTTACCGAAGGCGATGATCTTGCCTCCCCGCTCCAGCCGCTCTGAGATTACCGTGGCTATCTCGGAGATGGCGCCCGCCTCCGTCTCGGCGACCGCGGTACGTATGCTTTTCACCTCTTCCATCTTCTGGAGCATCGAGCCCTGTACCTCTTCCACGACCCCTTCGAGTTGCTGCTCCCCCTTGCCCAGGAAGGGATACAGAAAAGAGGAGGCTCCTACGTCGTGTCCCTGCTCCCGGTGCTCGAAGTACACGTGCACCGTCTCCCAGAGCATGTGGTAGAGGACCTCGAAGATCTCCTGGCACACGAACGGGTCTTCGTCCGGAGGATCGAACGTGTAATCGCCAGTCTCCCCCGACAGCGCGAAGGTTAACGCGCCCCGCTCCCGCGCCAACCGCAATGCCCGCGCCACAGTCTCATCTCTATCCGGAAAGGCGAAGCCCATAACCATGTCCTCCGGATGCAGGACGACCGGCAGGTAGGTCTCAAAGGCTTGGCCCAGATCCAGGGCCGGCAGGGCTCGTTTGCCGACGATAACCGGATGCACGAACTCGACGGAGACGTGCTGGGCATCGGTGGCGGCCGAGCCACTACCGAAGGCCAGAAGGCGTCCCCCTGCGAGAAACCGGCGGGACATCTCGTGACAGGCCTCGGCCAACCGGGGAGCCTCTCTCCTGAAGAAGCTCTCGAATATCTCGTTGCGTCGGAGCAGCTCTTTTTTGGTGCAGAGCGCGAGCGTGTCGGTTTTGCTCTTGGGTCCCAAAGAAGTTACGTGGAGCGGGTCTCTATCTGAAGATCGGCGCGTGCTTGCACGATGAGGGCATAGTCTGCGCAGCGCACGCCGTGCGTCACGTTCGGTGGAATACGATACAGATCGCCAGCGCTCAAGACCGTCTCCTCGCCGCCATTGGTAAAGCTGAACTCGCCCGCTAGTACCGCGCCTACGTGCTCCTGTTCGTGGCCGTGCTCGGCCAGCTCAAGGCCGGAGCCGAGTTTGAGCACGACCAGGCTACCCATGTTGCCGCGAACGATGCTGGCCTCAAGAGCCTCTCCGTAGCGCTGCACCTGGGGCGGGTTCTCGGCGCGGAAAACCTCGATGTCCATCTCTAAGCCCCTAACAGATCCTGGGAAGAGGGTCACCGACGAGCATGTCTATCATGCGGGTGCCTCCGAACTGGGTGTGCAGTATGACCATGCGCGCCGGTTCCTCGCGCACCTCGCCGATAATCTCGGCCTCCTCGCCGCCCTCGACGCCCCGCAGCGCCTCCAGCGCGGCCTCCGCCGCCTCCGGAGCGACGACGGCGAGGAGCTTGCCTTCGTTGGCTACGTAGAGAGGGTCTATGCCCAGGATCTCGCACGCCCCGTTCACGACGTCCTGGATCGGGAGCCTCTCCTCCCAGAGCGCTACCCCGTAGCCCGAGTCGCGGGCTAGCTCGTTCAGGACCGTCCCGACCCCTCCGCGTGTGGGATCTCGCATAAAGCGCACCCCCGGCCCCGCGGCGTCTTTGAGCACCCCGACCAGCGGGGTGAGGGGCCGGGTGTCGGAGAGCACGTCGGCCTCCAGCTCCAGGTCTCCGCGTGCGATCAGGATTGCCGCCCCGTGGTCGCCCAGAGTCCCGGAACAGAGGATCTTGTCCCCCGGCCGCACGGAGGTGGGGGAGAGGACCAACTCGGGGTCCGCGACTCCGACCCCGGTGGTGACGACGTAGAGCCCGTCGCCCTTCCCACGCTCGACGACCTTGGTGTCGCCGGTGGCGATTGGGACCCCGGCGCGCCCGGCGGCGGCGGCCATCGCCTCGATCTCGTGGGCTAGAGTCTCGGTCTCGAGGCCCTCCTCGACGATGAGGGCGGCGGAGAGCCCGATCGGGGTTGCCCCGGAGACCGCCAAGTCGTTCACCGTGCCGTTGACCGCGAGCTCCCCGATGGACCCGCCGGGAAAGACCAGCGGACGCACCACGAAGGAGTCGGTCGTCAGGGCGAGTTTGGCATCGCCGAAAGGCAACAACGCCGCGTCGGAGAGCGGTGCAAGCGCCGGGTTGTTGAGGGTAGACAGCAGGAGGCCTTCTATGAGCTTGTGGGTCGCCTTGCCCCCGGCCCCGTGGCTCATGTCTATGCGCGGGGCGTCGAACTTCGGTGGCTTGCGGCGGCCCTGCTCGAGCGCGTCGAGGACGCGTTGTTCTCGCTGCTCGCTCATTCTTTGGAGCCTATCTCGACCTTCTCGAACGACTTGCGGCCGAAGTTGTAGTAGGCGGCGCAGGCACCTTCGGAGGAGACCATGAGCGCGCCAAGGGGATGGTCCGGCGTGCAGGCCGTGCCGAAGACCCTGCACTCGTGGGGCTTGAGCACGCCCTTCAAGACCTCTCCGCACTGGCACGCCTTCGGATCCGCCACCCGCACGCCCGGCGTGGAGTAGCGCAGCTCGGCGTCGAAGTCCGCGTAGGCCGGCGAGAGCTTGAGCGCGGATTGGGCGATGAAGCCCAATCCCCGCCACTCGAAGTAAGGCCTGAGCTCGAAGACCTCAGCCATGCTCTTGAGGGCCTGCAAATTTCCCTCCCAGGGGACGACCCGGCCGTACTGGTTTTCGACCTCGCAGCGCCCCTCGTCGAGCTGGCGCATGAGCATCAGGACCGACTGTAGGATGTCCAGCGGCTCGAACCCCGCCACCGCGACCGGCTTGCCGTAGTCTTTGGGCATGAACTCGTAGGGCCGACAGCCGATCACCGTCGAGACGTGACCGGGTCCTATAAAGGCGTCGAGCCTGAGGTCCGGCGAGTCGAGGAGCGCCCGCACCGGTGGCACGATGGTTACGTGGTTGCAGAAGACGGAGAAGTTCTTCAGGCCCTCTTTCTTGGCCCGCTGCAGGGTGAGCGCTGTGGAGGGGGCGGTGGTCTCGAAGCCTATGGCGTAGAAGACGACCTCGCGGTCCGGGTTCTCCCGCGCGATGCGCAGGGCGTCAAGCGGGGAGTAGACCATCCTGATGTCGGCGCCTTGGGCCTTTACCTCCAGCAAATTTCCCTTGGAGCCCGGCACCCGCATCATGTCCCCGAAGCAGGTGAAGATGACCTCGGGCCGCTCGGCGATCTCTATACCCTCGTCCACCCGGCCCATGGGCAGCACGCAGACCGGGCAGCCCGGCCCGTGCACCAGCTCTACCTGGTCCGGCAGCAGGTCCTTTATGCCGTGGCGGTAGATAGTGTGGGTGTGTCCCCCGCAGACCTCCATGAGCTTGTAGTGGCGGTTCGGGTCGGTGATCGAGGCGATCGCCGCCGCCACCGCCCGGGCGATCTCACCGTTCCTGAACTCGTCCACGTACTTCACTAAGAATCCTCCTCCTGCGTGGCAACCCTCCCGATGGCCACGCCTCCGTGCGTCAGCAGAACCTCTCCCGTTCCTACCGGCGCCACAAGCTCCACCGCTATCTGGGCCCGATTTCCGGCGGCGTCCTCGCAGAGGGCGTCGTCCCCCTCCACGGAGACCACCCACACCGGGATACCGGCGTCGGAGCAGGTGACGCACCCGTCGTGGTCCAACGTGCAGTAGCCGTCCGGCACCTCATCACCCATCACTCGATCCTCGACTCGCGCAGTTCCTCCAACTCTTGCTCGTACTCCTCGCCGAGCTCCTCCAGGAACTGCAGGGTGTTGTGCGCCTCCTCCTCGTCTATCCTGGACATCGCGAAGCCCACGTGGATGAGAATCCAGTCCCCAACCTCCACCCTCTCGTCCCCGTGGTGGACCAGCCCGATGTTTACGTTCCTGCGAACCCCGCCCACCTCCGCCTTGGCCAGCAAGAGGTCCTCATCGAGGATCTCGACTATCCGGCCCGGTATACCCAGACACATGTCCTACGCCTCCTTACCTTTGAAAACGCTATCCGCCAGCACCGCTTGCCCCAGAGCGAGCCCACCGTCGTTGGTCGGCACCAGCCGGTGCCGGTAGACCGCGAAACCTTTCGCCTCCAATCGCTCCAACACCTGCCGCGTAAGCAGCATGCTCTGGAAAGTCCCCCCTGAGAGCGCGACGGCGTTCGCTCCTCCCGCCTCCCGGATCCGCTCGCATCCGGCGACGACTACTTCCGCCATCGTCCGGTGGAACCTGGAAGAGACCTCCCTCGCTCCGCGCCCCGACAGCAGATCCTCGACCACCCCACCCAAGATTCCCCCGGTCTCCACGACCCACCTCCCGTCTTCAGGCCGCAGCCGGAACGGGTAGCCCCGGCCTACCGAGGCGCCGGCGGCCAGCTCCAGCTCTATCGCGGCCTGGCCCTCGTAGGTCGCGCGTCCCGAACCCGGTACCCCGACGAGGGCCGCGACGGCGTCGAAGAGGCGGCCAGCGCTCGACGTTGGCGGGGTGTTGAGCCCGCGCTCTACGAGGCGCGCGATGAGCCGAACGTTCCGTTCCCCGGCCTCCCGCACCACGCGGAGCCCTAGCTTCAAAGTCTCTTCTTCGCCGTACAGCGTGATGAGCCGCGCGAGCGCCATACGCCAGGGTTGGCGGATCGCCGCCGATCCCCCCGGTAGAGGCGCGTACTCTAGGTGGGCCCGCCGGACGAAGCCCCCTTCGAGGCTGCCCTCGAAAAACTCCCCGCCCCACACCGCACCGTCCGTGCCGTAACCGGTCCCGTCAAGCGCGACCCCCACGACGCGCTCCCCTTCGGGGCGTTCGTTGTCCGCGAGGCAGCTCGCGACGTGCGCGTGGTGGTGCTGAACGCCGACCGCGGGAAGCCCGTCCTCCTCCAGCTCGCGGGCGTACTTGGTGGAGAGGTAGTCTGGGTGGAGGTCGTATGCTACGAGCTCGGGCTCTACGTCGAAGAGCCCGCAGTAGTGCTCGACCCCCTCCCTGAAGGACCGCAGCGTCTCGTAGTTCTCCAAGTCCCCGACGTGGTGGCTCGGGAAGGCGTGGCGGTCCTTGACCAGGCAGAAGGTATTCTTGAGCTCCCCGCCGCACGCCAGGGTGTGGCGGGCGAAGCCCGCCGCCAGCCGCAGGGGCGCCGGAGCGTAGCCGCGCGAGCGCCGGATAGGATAGGGCCGCCCTCCGGTGATCCGTACCACGCTGTCATCGCAGCGCGTGTGGATGGGGCGGTCGTGCACGAGGAAAAAGTCCGCTATGTCGCAGAGCTGCTCGAACGCCTCTTCGTCGCGGTAGGCGATGGGTTCGTCCGAGTTGTTACCGCTGGTCATCACCAGCGGGATGCCGGCGTCGCGTAGTAGCAGGTGGTGCAGCGGCGTGTAGGCCAGCATCACGCCTAAAGCGTTCTGGCGCGGGGCGACCTCGTCGGCCACGCCGGCATCTTCGCAGCGCCCCAGGAGCACTATCGGACGTGCCGGCGAGGCGAGCAGCGCCTCCTCTGCCGGCGTGGCGCGGCATAGTCTTCGAGCTTGCGCGAGGTCGCGGGCCATCAGGGCGAACGGCTTGTCCTGGCGCACCTTGCGACCCCGTAATGTCCTAACCGCCGCGGCGTCGAAGGGGTCGCAGGCCAGGTGGTAGCCGCCGAGGCCCTTGATGGCGACGATGGCCCGTCCCCTCAACAGCTGCGCGGTGCGTTGGATAGGATCCCCCGGCTTGCCGCGCAGCTCGTGGCCGAAGCGGTCCAGCAGCCGTACCTGAGGACCGCAAGCCGGACAGGCGTTGGGCTGGGCGTGGAAGCGGCGGTCGGTAGGGTCGTCGAATTCCTTCTGGCAATCGGGGCACATCTCGAAGGCGGACATCGTGGTCGTGGCCCGGTCATAGGGGACCGAACGGGTAATTGTGAAGCGCGGGCCGCAGTTGGTGCAGTTGGTGAACGGGTAATGATAACGCCGGTTCTCAGGGTCGAGGATCTCCGCCAGGCAGTCCTCGCAGGTGGCGACGTCGGGGGAGACAAGCGCCCGCCGTCGGTCCCCCTGCCGGCTCTCTTCGATCCTGAATTCCCGGTCACCAAGCGCTGCGAGCGGTTGCCAGCCCACGGAATCGACCACGGCCAGCGGCGGCGCTTCCTCTGCTATCCCGCGCAGGAAACGTTCCAATTCTCTCGGCGCGCCCTCCACCTCGATGCGAACGCCCTCGGCGTCGTTGCGAACCAGCCCGGTAAGGCCGTGGCGCCGCGCCAGGACGTAGGCAAACGGCCTAAAACCGACGCCCTGCACGATGCCCCGCACGGAGATCTCCCAGCGTTCCCGGGTAGTCACCCTCATGTGGCTGTTGGCTCTCTTACCAACGTCGCACACAGCTCCCGCAAGCGCCGGGTAGCCTCGGCGGCACCTCTCTGAACCGGTTCGCTCAGGTCCATCCCGAGCCCACACTCTTGCGGCTGGCAGCCCAGGATGTACACCCGGGGAGGCAAGACCTCGAGGGCACGCGCCAGGGCTAGGGCCTTGGAAGGCACCGTCAAATGAGTATCGGCCAGAAACCCTTGCCGGTCCTCCTCTGTCAACTCATCCGGGTCGGGGACCTCCACCTCCAGCAGGCAGACCGTGCCGGGCTCCTCCCCCCGGTCGGTGGCGTCGACGACGACGAGGGCCTCGTAGCCGTCCATCAGCTCCTGGACCATCCTGATGCCGGCGATCCCGGACTCGAATACCACGACGCCCTCCGGCACGCCATCCTCGGAGAACCGCCGGACGACCGCTATCCCGAAGCCGTCGTCCCCGAGCAGGTCATTGCCCACACCGGCCACCAGCACACGGGGCGTCACCCCGACTCTACCTCTTCCACCCCTACCGCGATCTTTATCTCGCCCTCCCCCACCGCGACCGGGAGCGCCGCGAGCTTGCCTTCTCCATCGTCCTCTCGCTTGCCGGTCCGCACGTCGTAGCGACATCCGTGCCAGGGGCAGACCAGCGTCGAGCCCTCCAAACTCCCAAGGTGCAGCGCGAGGGCGCTACCCGGCGGACAACCGTTCCGGTAGGCGTAGACCTCCCCGTCCAGGCGTACCAGGAGCAAGGCCGTGCCCTCCGGCCGCAAGGCCCGTATCTCCCCCGGTGCAAGGTCCTCCAGATGACCCACGGAGACCCATCGCGGGCGGCGATGCGGCTTTCGCCCGAGCTGGATGGGCTTCCCGGGCACCGGTGGAGGCGGTTCCTCCGCCACAAGCTCCCTGAAGCCTGGGAAGCCCTCGCGCAGGGCCTCCTCGACCACCCGCTGGAGGGTGGTCGAGGTACCCGGACAGCCCTCACAAGAGCCCGAGAGCCGCACCCGAACTCGCCCCTCCTCCACGCCCAAGAGCTCCAACTTGCCCCCGTGGGACTCGAAGTAGGGGTAGACGCTCTCCAGTGCATGCTCCACCTGCGTTCGTTCGTCCGCCTCCGGGAGGTCGTACATCTCGAGGAGGGTTTGGACTATCGGATCCTCCGACACCCGCTCGGCAAGACCCCGGCCCCCGAGGGTGCCGACGAGATCCAGCAAGCGCCCCAGGGCCTGCCGGTGCAGGACGTCTATCCCCTCCAAGAGGGCGAAGACCTCCTCGCGCGTCCGTTCGTCTTCTATCCCCTCCATCCGCTCCAGACCGGTCCCCAACCACTCCAGCAAATGCTGGAACTCGGGCGGGAGTCCCGGCGAGACCGGCTGCGCTACCTGCACCACGGGAATCTCTTTTTTCGAAGGAGCCATACAGCTACCTTTCGACAACCTCGGGGGCGCAGTGGGCGCAAGCGTCGCGCGGGACGCCCTTGCAGGTCGGGCATTCCGGGCCGCAATCCCCGTGGGCCGTGCTCTGGAGGCCGGAGAACTCGTCGGCGAATCGCCGGCCTCCCTCCTGCACGCCCAGCTCGCTTAGCCGGTAGCGTCCGCCGGACTCTTCGAGGTAGCTCTCCTCCGCCAGGATGCCGAGCTGCTCCCGCAGCAGGGCCTCGTCCACGACCAGGAAGCTCTGCAGCATCTGGACGTCGGTCTCCTCCCCGAAACCCTCTCCCCGCATCCAGTACATCGCCTGCAGGATGTCGTCCCGGCAGCGCAGGGCGGTCATCGGATCGAAGCCCCGCTCACCGTTCTCGCTCATCCTTTGCGTACCTCCTTCCGGCCGTTACCGGAGCGTGCGGCTCCGGAATGGACCTCGCGTTGGATCCACTCCACCGCCTGCTCCAGCCGCTCCTCGCCCACGACGCTTAGCTCCGTGTTCCACTCCTTCTCTAACGGCTCCAGCTCTACCACCGAGGTATCGGCGGGGAGGGCATCGAAGTGCTGGGCGACTATCAAGAGGTTCTCTAGGCTTATCACCCCGGCTCCCGCCTCCAACACGCACTGCTGCACCAGGTCGGGGTCGGGTGTGCCCGCGATCCAGCTGTAAGTAGTAAGGGTCCCAGGCTTCCGCCCGCGCTCGACGGCCCCGGCGAGGATGGCGCGCTCGAACCTCTTCCCCGGGCTCTCCTCGAACCAGTCGAGGATGGCGAGGGGCCCGTAGCCGAAGTCCTCTACCCTGACCTCCTCGGGCCAGGAGGTCATGCCCTGCAGCCGTTCGACCAGCTTCGGGCCGAAGGAGAGGTCGCCGAGGTATTGGTAGCCGACGCCGGCGACCAGGATCACTAGTGCTCCGCCCCGCAGGCGCAGGTGTTCACCTCGCGCGTGATAACACCTTCGTCCGTGTGTACGTGCGTCGTGCACGGCATGCAGGGGTCGAACGAGCGGATCGTCCGCTGGATGTCTATCCCCTGGAAGCCACCCGGGTCACTGTTCTCCAGGATTGGGGTGTTCAGTACGGCCGTCTCGTACATCCCCGGGGTGCCCCACGGGTCGCGAGGCGAGGCGTTGATGGTTGAGGGCGTGACGATCTGATAGTTCGTGACCACCCCGTCCTCTATCATCATGTGGTGGGTGACGAAGCCGCGGCCGGCCCCCCAGAATCCGACCCCGAGGTGCTGGCCCTTCTGGGGGATCTTGAACGGGGTGCTTACCGCGTCCCGCCCCTCCTTCAACAGCTCCATCCCCTGCCGCCAGACGTTCAGACCCACCAGCGCCGTGTAGGCGAGGCAGTAGGCCCGGCCCCGGTTACGCTCGAAGGCGTTCCAGATGTCGGGCACGTGCCACTCCAGCTCCAGCTCCGGCAGCTTGCTCTCAGGAAGCAGCATCTTGAGGCTGTGGCCCGTCGCTTCGATGTAGGGGTTCTCCGGCAGCAGTTGGGCCACGGCCGTGTTCCACATCCGGGCCGTCGCTTCGGCGTCCATCGGCATCCGGTCCCACCTCGGGGAGGTGGACCAGGTGTACTTCTCCCGCCAGTTCGGGGCCTGCGGCCGCGGCTTGGTCTCCTTGTTCCACGGGTGATAAGGGCTCAAGGGGGCCCCAAGAGGATCGGTGTCGAACTTGTGTCCGTCCCAGCCCTCGTAGAAGGAGTGCTCGATAAACTCCTCTAGCCCCAGGTTGACGTTCTGAAGTTTGGTGGTCACCAGCTCCCCGTTCGCTATGACCCCCGGCGTGGCCCACCGCCGCTCGCCCCACTCGTTGCAGTTCTCGTAGGTCGCGTCATAGGCCTCCGGGTCGTCCCAGATCCCGTTGTCTATGAGGTTCGCCGCCGTGCGCCCTACTTCTCTGTAGCGGGGGTCGGCATCGTAGAAGAAGTCGACGATGTCGTCGTAGATCGCCGCGGCCTTCTTGGAGTAGTCGAAGAACTGCTGCAACCTCAGGTACATCTCGTTCATGGTCGAGATGCTCACCGTCGCGCTCACGCCCCCAGGCGCCAGGGTCTGCGGATGGGGGAACTTGCCGCCTATCAGGACGTATGCCTCTTTCGCGACGCGCGTCATGTGCAGCGCCTCTAGGTACAGAGAGCCGGAGAGCGCGTTCATGTCGCGCATGATCTCCCCGAGGGTGGCGTAGCCGTGGATGTTGGCGTGCGGCGCCTCCGTTCTCTCCGCCCGCTCCCACAGCTCGGGGTTGGTCTTGCGAATGACGTGCTCCGAGTAGTCCGGTCCCGTGAGCATGAAGAGGTGCAGCGGCAGGTCGAGAAGAAACTCGAAGACCGAGAGCAGGTTACGCAGCACGATCCCCAGAGGCGGCGGCTTCACGCCGATGGCCATCTCCGTGGCCAACGACGAGGTGCCCGAGTGCGTGTTGCCGCACACCCCGCAGGCCCGGCTCGTGATGTAGATGGCGTCGCGCGGGTCGCGGCCCATCATGATGATCTCGTAACCCCGGAACAGGGTGGCAACCGAGCGGCTCTCGAGGACCTTCCGCTCCTCCAAGTCCACCACGCTGTGGAACGCCAGAGCTCCTGCCACGCGGGTGATGGGGTCGAAGTTCTTCTGCTCGATGTGCCCGTTGCGGGCCAGCAGGTCCTCGATCTGGTCGCGGGTCAGCGTACGTACCGCGCCACCGTTCAGGTCCGGGGTCCGCTCCGTGCTGTACGGGTCGCGGACGTCCTCTCTCAGGTAGGCCCGACCCTCTTCGTCGAACTCTACCGGCAGGTTCTTAAAGCACACGCTCTGATCCCCTCCTATTCCCTTCCCAGTAACCGGCCCACACCCTCAAGGTGCCGGTCGGTCCCCCGCAGATCGTCCCGGAGCATGCGCAGCGCCCCGTTTACGGTGCTCAGGTGCTCCGGCAGCGGCCGGGCGTGTCCCCGGACGGCCTGCAGGCCACCGGCGAGCTTCGCCAGGTGCCGGTCCGCCCGCCACAGGTAGACGGCTATCCCAAGCAGGTAAACCACCAGCACGAGCACGACGAGCGCGACCGCCACGAGCGTCAGGATCGTCAGGATGCTCATCGCGCCCCCCCACCCGCCCTGGCCTCGAAGACTTCCTCGATGGTCCCGGTGCGCCCCTCGATGGACCCCGCCGTCTCGAGTATCCCCGTCGCCACGGAGATGGTGTCTTCCAGGGCCCCTATGTTCTGCGTGTTCCCGGCTATCCCCTCGCCCGCCTCGAGTGCCCGCGCCGCGTAGCGCTCTATCTGGCGCGCGGCCATCAGGGCGCGGTGCAAAAGGTAGATCGCCAGGGGCAGGACGACCACCACCGCCACGACGAGGGTGGCCCACCAGACCACGTAGACGGCTGTCGGAATCTCCACTACCGGCCCCCTTCCTGCCGCCCGACGGCCTCGATGGTCCGCGCCAGGTGGCCGTCTATGCTCCGCAATCCCTCCGCCGCTTGAGAGAGGCTCTCGTTGAGGTGGGTCACCTCAGGGCCCAGGTGGTCCGTCTGCCGCTCTATAGCCCTGAGGCCGAAGGTTATCTTGGAGAGGTAGCTCGACCGGTGGCTGTACCCGCTCGGAGTCTCCCCCCCGATGCTGTCGAGCGCCTCTATTATCCTGAGCAGGTAGAAGACCAGGGCTGCGAAGAGCGCCACCACCGCGAGCGCCGAGAGCACCGTCAAAAGCACGATCACCTAGAGCCCCCGCTCCTCGGCATGCCGCTCGATGGCCGCCGCCGCCCCGTCGATCCCGGAAGCCCGCTCCAGGATACCGTCAACTATCTGGTTCGTCCTATGCAGGAGGGGTATGTGGACGGTGTTGTTCGCTATCCTCTGTCCCACGGTCCAGATCTCCGCGGCCGCTCCCTCTATCTGCCGAGCGGTGCGCACGATGAGGGTCAAGAGCACCGCCACAACCAGGATCACGACCAACCCGATGCCCAAGGAGACCCACCAGACCGTGTAGGCAGCGCCTTCGCTGACCAGCGCGAGCATACCCTTAACCTCCCCCGCCTGTAGGCGCCTGCAGTGCTTCGGCGATGCGGCCCCCGCGCTCCTCGATGCTCCCCGCCGCCTCCAGAATCTCCTCCGCCGTCCGGTTGGTCTCCTCCAGCTCCCAGATGGCCTTCGTGTCCTCCGCTATCCCCTCCGCCGCCTCGAGCGCCTGGCGAGCGTGGGCCAGGATGCGTCGGGCTACAAGCAGGATGGCCACGAGCAGGGCCGCGGCGAGGAGCACCACTACCGCAGCCACCGCCAGGCTCCAGTACCAGATCGCGTACAGCTCCGCGTCCGGCATGCTTATCTTCTCTCCCAGGTCTCGTCCACGTCCTCGCGAGCCCGCCCCTCGCTCTCGGCCGCGCCGCTGACGTCGTGGGGGGCCTGCATGTTCCGGGCCCGTGGCGGCATGTCCGTGTGCCACCTGTCCGAGTCGTCCCGCCCTGGCTTCTTCTTGTTGCCCGAGAACTGCAGCTTCTCGTAGAAGAAGTGGACCACCTTGTCCACAGGACCGCGCTTCTCGACGTCGCCCCACCCAGAAGGCACCTCCCCGCCGTAGAGCTCGTCCCAGCGGACCTCCCGGTTGGCGTTGTGGTTGCTCAGGGCCCGAAGACGCCGAATGCCGAAGCCCACGGTACGCGAGGCGGTGCTGGAGACGGCGGAGCCCGGTGGGGCCTCGTAGAACGGGGCGAACTTGTCCGGGAACCCCGGCATGGTGCACCCGATGCACGGCCCGCCGGCCGCCATGCAGCCGCCCATGTGCGACTGGAATCCCCGGGAGACGATGTTGCAGTTCACCACCGGTCCCCAGCAGCCGATCTCTACCAGGCACTCTTTGTCGCCGTACTCCTCGGCGAAGATTCCCTCCTCGTAGTAACCGGCCCGCGTGCAGCCGCGGTGGACGGTCTCGGAGAAGAGCCAGGCCGGCCGACCAAGTTCGTCGAACTCCGGCAACGGCCCCATGCCCTGCAGGAAGAGCAGGATCGCTGCCACCGTCTCCGTGAAGTTGTCCCCTATGGGGGGGCAACCGGGGACGTTGATGACCGGTAGCCCCAACGCGCTCCGGTAGTTTTTGCCGAGTTGGTCCATGAGACTCATCGACCCGGTCGGGTTCCCCGCCGCCGCCGGGATCCCGCCCCAGGTCGCGCAAGTGCCGATCGCGATGACCGCAGCCGCCCCCGGCGCCATCTGCGCCATCCGGTCGGCGGTCGGCATGGGCCTCCCCGCACTAAACCCCTCCTCGTCATCTCCTTCGATGGCCGACAGACCCATGGCCGAGAAGTAGCCGTCGGTCTCGGCGGCGATGCGCTCGTCCGCGATGGAGCCCTCGTAGATGCACACGTACGGAGCGTCCAGCTCGCCTCTAGCCGCCAGCTCGTAGGCGTGTGTAAAGTCCTCCCCAACCTCCATCGAGAGCACCGGGTGGTGCAGGATTACCTTTGGGAGACCGGGGATGGTCCCATTCATCAGGTCCTCCACCGCGGGGTTGGTGGCCCCGGTCGCGGCGATGCTGCATCCGTCGCAGCTCATCCCCGCCAGCCAGAAGGCGTGCACGACCTTGACCGGACCCTCGGGGGCCCTGTTCCTCTCGGCCTCCGGTTCCCGGAGTCGCTCCGACGCATCATCCACGATGCCCGAAGTGCGCGGTGCTTGAATCGTCATGACTGATCTCCTCTCCCGGAAGAACCGTTGCCCCCGGTCCCCACCATCTCCCGCTCCAACAGATCAGCTATCCGCTCGACCGAGACCACCGCCGGCGCCGCAGGCTCGTAGTCCAAAAGCGCCCGGCCCTCTCTGTCCGCCTCCTGTATCGCCTCGTCCCACTGCACCACGCCGCCGACCTCTATCCCGTGATCAGCGCAGTAAGAGTGGATGATCTCCTCGTCCCTCGCGCTCCGCACCTTGTTCGCAACTGCCCAGACGTGCTCGATCCCGAGCTCTTGGGCCAGCGGCGCAATACGTCCCACGGTCTCCAGAGACCGGAAGTAGGGCTCGGTCACTATCAGCATCGCTTCCACGTGCCGGACGGTAGCCCGGCTCATGTGCTCTATGGAGGCCTCCATATCCGTGATGGTTACTTCTTCCCCCTGCTTTCCCGTCGCCAGCTCACCGAGCAGGCCGCGCACCCTCGCGTGCGCGCCGCACAGTCACCCGGCGCCCGCGTGATCCACCCCCGTCATGACCATCAGGTTCACCCCGTCCGGACCCGTAGTCGCATACTCGGCCGTGATCTCCTCGACAGGACGGGTCAGGACCAGGGTTCGACGCTCCCCTTCTTCTTTGACCTCCATGATCTCTTTCGGGACCCGAGTAAGGTTCCCGAGCCTCTGCTGGCTCATCCCGAGCGCCACCCCGAGGTTCGGGTTGGGGTCCCCATCTATCGCCGTCACCCTAAGCCCCCGCCGCGCCAGAACCCGCGCCAGGGTCGCCGAGATGGTCGTCTTGCCCGACCCGCCCTTGCCCGCTACAGCTATCTTCAAGGCCTTAATCTCCTTGTATCTTTCCTACATGGCCCCGCCGGGTACCGGCTCGCAGCACCCGCACCGGCATCCGTCGCTTTCACCAACCCCCTGCAAGAACCGGCCGTTCTCACGGGCGACCCGCAAGCCGGAGGGTGTCACACCATCTGTTGCGGCCGTGACGCACCCGCAAAACTCCTGCTCCCCGCGCTCGGCGCAGCGGCACGCGCCCTGCACCTCGGCCGTCACCACCCGCTCTCGATACTCCATGAGGCTCTCCCGGAAGGTCCGCAGCTCCTCCAGCCTCCGCTCGGTCTCCTCCAGCTTCCGGTCAAGGAGCTCGTCGAGGTGTCGGAGAACCCCGCTCGGCATCCCCGCTTCGGCGACCTCTATCAGGCCCCGGATCTGCTCCAGCGTCAGCCCCATCAGCTTGGCCCGCCTGATGAACCCTATCTGTTCCAGCTCGCGCCGGCCGTAGAGCCGGTACCCGGCGCTCGTCCGTCCCGCCGGCGAAAGCAAACCCAACTCCTCGTAATAGCGCAGCGTCTTGGTCGGCACGCCCGCCAATCGAGCCACCTCACCTATTTTCAAGGCTGTTCCAGGTATGAAAGACCCCTTTCACCTAGTGAGGAACGCATTATAAACCTTCCAGTCAGGTGGAAGGTACAGAGGAGTAGGGAGTTCGCCTCTGGCATTGCTCTCCGTTGCAGACTTCTCTAAGTTTCCCGTAGACTGGAAGGTAGGTTCCAGCATACTGGAAGGTAGGAAAGTGAGCAAGGAGGAGGCGAACGAGACATCCGATCCCTTCCGCAAGGTCAAAAGAATCATGCCAAGTATTGAGACCCTAGCGATGCCTGACTTTGGTAGGTACAAGGCTCCTAGTCATGTTTTGGGCACCGGCTTCCACGTTCTTACGCCAAGGGAGATTGCATGACCGGATTCATCCGCAGGTTTGGGTTTCTCATCCTCGTCCTAGGGCTGGTCCTGCTGGGGCCCGGCTGCGGCGGCGACGCTTCGACATCGTCTGACACCAGTCAGCAGCTCAACGTCGGTTTTGCGGAGGATCAGTACGTCCTCGAGGGTCCGGATGCAGGCCTGGGGATGTATCCCCTGAACGCGAATATCTTCGAGACGCTGACCTACATGACCTCTGACTACGAGGTCAAGCCGCTGCTCGCCGAGCGTTGGGAGTTCAGGGCCCCCGACACTTGGCGGTTCTACCTGCGTAAGGACGTCAAGTTCCATAACGGCCAGCCGCTGAATGCGGAGGCGGTGAAGGAGGGGTTGTTCGACAGGCTCGCCAAGATCGAGGGGGGCAGCACGATATTGGCGGGGCCCGACTCGGCCAAGGTCGTAGACGAGTACACCATCGACTTTACGCCGACGGCGGAGAACCTCAGGGTCCCCGAGCAGCTCGTCCATCCGAGCAACGGCGTCGTCGCCCCAGGCTCGGATATCGGCGAGAAACCCGTGGGGACCGGGCCGTTCCGCTTCGTCGAGTATCTCCCGAAGGAGCGCATCGTCGTCGAGCGCAACCCCGACTACTGGGGACAGAAATCAGAGCTAGATCGGATCACCTTCCGCTTCTACCCGGACCCCAACGCCCGGCGGCTGGCCCTCGAGGCCGGCGAGATCGACTTCGCCTACGAGGTGCCCCGTCAGGACGTGGAGTCACTAAAAGGCAGAGGATTGAAGATCGAGACCAGCTCGGTCGGGGCCTACGAGGCGATGTTCGCGAACATCCACGGAGAGCCGCCCCACGACCTGCTGGGGGATGTCCGAGTGCGCAAGGCCGTTGCGTACGGTATAGACCGGGAGGCGCTCGTCGAGCGCGTGCTCGACGGTCTAGCCACGACCGACCAGACGTTCGTCCCGCCGTCCTCCCTGGAGCCGCACGCCTCGCTGGTCAAGGGCTTCTCCTACGACCCAGAGAGAGCGGAGGGTCTACTTGACGAGGCAGGGTGGGAACCGGGACCCGACGGCATACGAGAGAAGGACGGTCGGCGGCTCAAGCTCACCCTAGTATCGGGGTTCCCTTCAGCCGAGGTTCACCGACCTATACCGACGTTCGTACAATCCCAGCTCAAGGAGATCGGGATCGACGTAGAGATAGTCGAACGCCCCGACTCCGCTTCCTACCAGGCCCTTATCGACAGCGGGGAAGGAGATCTGTACCTCGAGCAGGGCAACCAGAACGACGCCAACCCCGGATTTCTCCCCGTGCTGCTCTTCTACACCGGCGGCTCCGGTGCCTCCGCACCCTACCAGTCCCTCTTCGCACCCGGACCCGAGTTCGACCGGCTGATCGCTCCCAGCCTGACCACGGTCGACATCGAGAAGTCGAGGAGGTCGGTGGCGGAGGCGATGCACTACATCATCGACGAGCAGGCTGTGATCCTCCCGCTGGCCGGGATCTACAGTATCTACGGGATGAAGGATTCCGTCGAGGGATTCGAGCCGCACCCGTCGTCCCTGAACGTGAGATGGAATGCCGTATCGCTGAGCGGCTGAGCGTCGGTAGGCCGCGGGGAGGCGCACTGCTACGACGCCGTCCGTCGGGCTGGGAAACCACGCCGCCGGTGGCGTGGATGCTCGCGGACGGATGAGGGCCTACGCGCTGCGGCGTCTGGCCCTCCTGGTCCCGACGCTCCTCGGGATCTCGCTGCTGGCTTTCGGTCTCGCCAACCTTACGCCGGGCGACCCGGCCGAGACGTACCTCCGGCGGGTGCTCGACCAGCAGCCGACGCCGGCCCAGGTCGCCGAGACTCGCGAGGAGCTGGGGCTGAATCGTCCCTTCATGATTCAGTACCTAGACTGGGTGGGTCATGCTGTTCGGGGGGACTTCGGGGTCTCGTACTCCACCCGGCGGCCTGTAGTCGAGGAGATCGGACGTCGTATTCCCTTCACGCTCGAGCTCGCCCTGCCGGCGGCGATCCTCGCATTGGTAATCGCCATCCCCGTCGGGGTGATCTCGGCCGTGTACCGCAACCGCCTACCTGACCAAGTGGTCCGGGTCTGCTCCCTGGCCGGGGCCTCCGTCCCCAGCTTCTGGCTGGCTCTGCTACTCATCGGCTTCTTCGCGGTAAAGTTCTCCCTGGTGCCGGTCGCCGGTCGACAAGGTCCGGCGAGCATCCTCTTACCGGTCTTTGCGCTGGCGCTCACGCCAACGGCGATCCTTGCTCGTTTCACCCGGTCAGCGATGCTGGAGACCCTCGGGGAGGACTACGTGCGCACGGCCAGGGCGAAGGGTTTGCCCGGGTGGCTCGTCGTCGGACGCCACGCCCTGCGCAATAGCCTTATACCTGTGATCACCGCCTTCGGGACGACCCTAGGGCATCTGCTGGTGGGGGCGGTGGTCATCGAGAGCATCTTCATCTGGCCTGGTCTGGGCAAGCTGGCGATCGACGCCATACTCCAGCGGGACTACCCCATGATTCAGGCACTCGTCCTGTACTCTGGCGCGGTCTTCGTCGCGATCAACCTGCTGATAGATCTCTCCTACACCCTCCTCGATCCCCGGATCCGACTAGGCGACCCCGGCGAGGGGGAGACGTGACCGCGGGCAAGGTGGTCGAAAGAGCGGGGGGAGTGCCTGACCCCGTTCCCGGCGTCGTACCGGGACGGCGGGTGGTGCTGCGCGGCCTACTCCGTGACCGGACCGCAATGATTGGGATCGTGATCGTGTCATCCTTCGTCCTCGCAGCGGTCCTCGCTCCGCTCCTCGCTCCCCACGACCCTAACGCCGTCGACGTCTTGCGCAAGTTCGCCCCGCCGTCGGCAAAGTTCCCACTCGGCACCGACCACCTCGGACGGGACGTTCTCTCACGCCTGCTCTACGGGGCCCGCCTGTCCATAGGCACCGCGGTAGTGGCGACGTTCGGGGTCTCCCTCCTCGGCCTCTTTCTGGGCATGCTCGCCGGATATCTCGGTGGGCTCGTCGACACCGTGATCAGTCGGGTTGTGGACGTCCTCCTCGCCTTCCCGAGCTTTCTCCTGGCCCTCGCCGTCACGGGGATCCTCGGCCCCGGCCTCGGGAACCTCATGCTGGCCGTGGTGGCCGTATCCTGGGCGGGCTACGCGCGAATCGTGCGAGGGTCGGTCCTCGCCGAGAGGGAGAAGCCATACGTCGAGGCGGCCCGTGCCACGGGCTCCTCCGGCTGGCGCATACTTTGGCGACACCTGCTCCGCAACATCGTCGGCCCCGTCGTGGTCCTCACCACCCTCGACATGGGAGCGATGCTGCTTGGTATCTCGGCGCTCTCCTTCCTCGGTCTCGGTGTGAAGCCGCCCACGTCGGAATGGGGGGCTATGCTCTCCGAGGGCAGGAACTACCTCGGCCAAGCTCCGAGCATGATGCTCTTCCCAGGAGCGGCGATCTTCCTCATAGCCCTCGGCTTCAACCTCTTCGGTGACGGGCTGCGCGACGTCCTCGACCCCCGCACACGACGATCTGTCGGCCCATGAAGCTCGGGCGATCGAGGCGAGCAGGGGCCTGCAAAGAGCCGATTACCCGCATGAGCACGGCTCACACCCTTTGCACACCGGTGGTGGGTTGGGCCCGTTACCGGCTCATTGTCAGTTCTCTCCTTTTGCCGCCAGGGACGCAAACGCAAGACTAGGCGGGGCCTTGTGTCCGCCTCGTCCGCCGGAACACCGTGGTTGGCTGCCGACGTCCGACGTACGCCGGCTTAGAGTGGTATCGTTCCACCTCCGCAACCGCGGTCTCTAATGCGAATGGGTCGGCAGGTCGTCGTGGCTGTGGGCAGCGATGCGGTGGTGCTCCTCGCCGGCCTCCTGAGCAGGGTCCACGTGCACCACGGCCATGTCCAAATAGCCTAGGTGGTGCAAGAGTTGGTGGTTGACCTCCCTCGCTATGTCGTGTCCTTCGGAAACCGACAGCTTCGGGTCTACCGCGACGTTGACCTCGGCGCGCAGGCGGTGGCCGATCCATCTCGCCCTTACCTCCGCAACGTCCTGTACACCCTGAACGTGGCTCGCTGCGTGTCGGATCTCCTCGATCGCCTCTGGGTCCACCCCATCCAGCAGGCGGGTGAAGACGGTCTTGCCGGACTGCCAGACGATCACCAGGATCGCCCCCGCGATGAGGAGCCCCACGATGGGATCTGCGAGCGGGTAGCCGAGCCACACACCGATGGTCCCCAAGAGGACAGCGAGGCTGGTCCAGCCGTCGGTCCTCGCGTGGTAGCCGTCGGCGACGAGGGCGGCGCTGCCTATCTGCCTGCCCACCCTGATGCGGAAGATCGCCACCGCCTCGTTGCCGACGAACCCGACCACCGAGGCCGCCGCAACGGCACCGAGAAATTCGACATCGCGTGGGTTGATGAGCCGGTCTATGGCCTGGTAGCCTGCGACTACGGCGCTGAACAGGATGATGAGCACGATCACCACGCCCGCCAGATCCTCCACCCGCCCGTAACCAAACGGGAATCGGCGGCTCGTCCCTAGGCGGGTGAGAGCGAACGCGATCCAAAGCGGCACCGCGGTAGCCGCGTCGCCGAAGTTATGGATGGTGTCCGAGAGAAGTGCCACGCTCCCCGACAAGAGGACCATGACGACCTGGAACAAGGCCGTGATAAAGAGTCCCGCGAAGGACCACTTAACGGCCCAGATCCCGCGCTCCGATGAGGTGATAGAAGGATCTACGGCCCCGTGGGTGTGACCACCATGGTCGTGGCGATGATGAACGTCGTTGGAGTTCCGATCCATTTCAACGGCGTATTTTAGCTGCTTATCGCGCGACCTCTATGTGGGGCTTGATGTCGAGTATGGGAGTACCTTCCAGCATATCCAGTCTACTAACACGAATGGTCGTGCCTTTGACCTCGAGCACCTCCAGGATCGACATACCGATGGGGTTGGGTCTGATAGGCGAGCAGATGCTGAAAACACCCACCTTCTTCTCACTGTGCGGGGGCGTTTGCCGGAGAAACCTCGGCGAAAATTCGGGACTTCGATGGAAGTTGAAGATCACGACGATACGCTGCCCCGGTTCGATGTCTTTGAGCCCTTCCAGGTATTCTTCGTCGATGACCAACATTCCCTCTACGTCGGAGACTCTCCAATGCCGGGAGATTTCCTCGGCGTCCGTGTGCACGAAACCTATCGGTTCCAATTCGATGCTCATGCTGAACCCCTATTCTTTTCGGAGAACCCGCCGTAATTCGATCCTTGGGTAGGAGTCAAACGCGGCCCGTACCGCGCCTTCTACCTTCCGGGGTAGAATATCCCCATGCGTCGGATAAAAGCCACCTGCCCGGCATGTGGGTCGCCCTATGTGATCTCGATAGTGCAGGATACGCCCAGTCTCGACGTTGCGGAGCTAGAGCGAGAGCAGTGGGTGGTCTTGGCCGGTTCCCTAGTCAGGGAGAAAGACCCTGACCGGCATTGTCGCGCTTGCGGTTATGAGTGGATCGAGTCCGCCGATAACACTTCGTTGGTTTAGAGTCTCGCTTCATACTTGAACTGGTCGGCAGGTTGAGTTCGGGCTTCACGCAGTTATTCTCGCGACCCTGAAGCGGCTTGCCTACGAGCTGTTGCGCCGTTTGATCGTACCCGTTTGCCGGCGAGATATATCTCGGACACCCGGCCGGAGATTCGCTAGAATCGAGGCATGCCAACGGAGCTCTACACCACATCGGGATGCCCCTACAGCGCGTCCGCTCGGGAAGATCTCGAATGGCGCGGGGTGGACTTCGTCGAGTACGACGTCGAGCGAGACCGCGACGCCTACAAGCGGATGCTCGAGCTTACGGGCGGCAACCGCACGGTCCCCGTTATCGTCGAGAGCGGCAAGCCCGTG
>Ga0126307_10000570_pt1 | contig 23696 bp, 28 predicted proteins | sample Plot28_FD_89955 | JGI IMG/M metagenome (GOLD analysis project Ga0126307, IMG submission 89955) | Serpentine soil microbial communities from UC McLaughlin Reserve, CA, USA - Plot28 | ecosystem: Environmental > Terrestrial > Soil > Grasslands | place: USA: UC McLaughlin Reserve, Lake County... | reverse complement strand
GGTTATGGGCTACATAAGTATATGCTGAGAAGTCGTTCAGTTAGTACCGCACAGTTTATTGCTTCCGAAAGGAGATCGATGAAGAAGGAGCGTATACCTTGCAGAAAGCCGCTACCGACAATTTGGCGCGTGCCTGATGAGCTGTGGGAGAGGATCGAGCCGATCCTTGCCGAGCATGACCCACCTAAGAGGACCGGGCGCCCGCGGGTGGACCAGCGTGCTGTCTTTGACGCGATCATCTTTCGGCTGCGAAGCGGCTGTCAATGGAACCGGCTGCCCGCAGAGTTTCCCGACGATTCCTCCGTTCATCGTACTTTCCAGCGCTGGGTCGGGCTGGGCATCCTCGACCGGGTCTGGCAGTCCTTGGTTGAAGAATGCGAGGAGCTTGGCGGAACCAATTGGGAGTGGCAATCGGCGGACACGGCAACGGGCAAGGCCCGTTTTGGGGGGATCTCATCGGCCCTATTCCCACCGATAGAGCGAAAAACGGCGTGAAGAGAAGCATCTTGGTCGAGGCTGGCGGCGGCCCGCTCTCGGTGGTCGTCGCCGGAGCCAACGTCCACGATACGAAGCTCTTGGCAGCCACACTAGAGGCGGTGGTTGTGGAGCAGGCCAAGCCCATCGACAAAGCGCCTCAGTACCTGTGCCTGGACAAAGGTTACGATAACCCTACGGGAGAAGAGGCCGTGGCCCGGCACGGCTATACACCTCACCTCCGCCAAATCGGTGAGGAGAGACTGGCCCAGACTAGAAAGAAGCGCTACCCGGCTCGCCGGTGGGTCGTGGAGCGCACGCTCGCTTGGCTTTCTAAGTGCCGGGCAATCCTCGTTCGCTACGATAAGAAGGCGCGCAATTACCTAGGAATGCTAAAGTTGGCCTGCATCCTGCTTTGGTACCGCCGTCAGCACCGCTTATCTCTTTTGAGATAGTTTGTTATACATCGCGTAGTCTCCTAGCACTTGAGTTCTTGGGCACGGGCACCATGATAAGTGTCAGGGTATAGTACTCAACTCAACGTGGCTTTTGGACGCTATTTGCGTTGTGGGGTTGCGCGACGGCAGAAGAATCGCTCTGCCCGCAGTCTTCAATCTATACCGACTTCACCGGGCTTAAGACGGCACTGGATTGCAAGGGTTAACCAGATGCGATATTCTGTATACAGAATAACGTGGGGATAGAAGGAGCGGAGGCCACTCACTAGGTGGGATACATGAAGGCTCCTCTGCAGGTTACTTAAGGGGATGCGATGGACGTCACTATCCGGAAGTTCGTGGGCTACCGTGAGGAGATACTTAGCGAAGGTGGCCGCGAGGCCGACGGGGCGCCGCTGATCAGGGCGGTTTCTGCAGCGGTTATCTCCAACCCATCGCCCGGGGTTTTTCAGGATGACGTATCCGAGAACATACCTGCGAGTGTTACGGTTGGGGAGGAGCTCACCAAGCGGGCTTTCGCCCTTCTCAGCGACGCGCCGGTAGAGAGCTACGGTAAGGGGGCTATTGTCGGCGCGGACGGGGATCAGGAGCAGGCCGTGTCCTTTCTTACCACCGCTTTTGGCGATACTTTGCGCAACGCTGTCGAGGGCAGCGAGTGGGTCTCTTCAGTCACCAAGCGCGGTGGATTGGGAGCCTCTATCGACATACCGCTCGCTTCCAAAGACGTGCTGCAGGCGAGATCTCACTATGATGCGGTCTCTCTGACGATACCCGATGCTCCTAGGGCTGACGAGATTGTACTCATTATTGCGGGCGCTAGCCGCGGCCGACTCAACGAGCGTTCGGGTGGAATGACGCTCGAGGAGGGGCTGCGCAGCAGATGAGTAGTCTCGTGGTCGAAGGGTTTGAGCTGGTCTGCTGACTTCATCAGGACCGAAGGGGAACGGAGAGTAGCTATATGTCCGCGAGCACTGGGGCACACGAAACCAGGTTCACTCGTGCGAGCTTGGCGGTCGTGGCGTTGTGTTTCGCCACGATCATGGTCGACGGTTACGACCTTATCATCTACGGGGCGGTAGTGCCGTCGTTGTTGGGGTACCAAGAGTGGTCGCTGACCCCCGAGCAGGTGGGGTTTATTGGCAGTGCTGCCCTGGTAGCCTTGTTGATCGGCAGCCTGATCTCGGGCCCCGTCTCCGACCGGATCGGGCGCAGGAAGGTAACCATATTCTGCGTCTCCAGTTTCTCGATCGCGATGGGGCTGTGCGCCATAGCACCCACACCGGAGCTGTTCGGCGTCTTCCGCTTCCTTGCTGGACTGGGCTTGGGCGGCTCGATACCCACGGTAAGCGCGTTGGTAATCGAACACTCCCCGCTCAAACGGCGCAGTTTTGCTTACGCGCTGATGTTCATCGGTTACCCCGTTGGGGGTGTGCTTTCGTCCGCTCTGGCCATTCCCTTGATACCAGCTTTCGGGTGGCAGGTGATGTTCTGGGTCGGGCTGCTGCCCCTCGTGCTCCTCGTGCCTTTGCTTTACAGGTTCATGCCCGAGTCTGTGAGCTTCTTACTGGCCAACGATAGGAGGCAGGAAGCGGAGGAGATTACTCGTCGGTTCGACCTGCCTATCGAATCCGAGCGCGCAGACGCCGCCCTGAGGGAGGGAGAAGCTCCCGCCCAGAAGAGCACGCTCTCCGCTCTGCGACAGGTGTTCTCAAAGAGGTACGTGGCAGCGACCTTGCTCTTTATGGTTGCCTCTTTCCAGGGACTGCTGTTGGTGTACGGATTAAATAGCTGGCTACCTGGGATTATGAGTGAGGCGGGCTATCCGCTCAGTTCGTCCCTCTCTTTCCTGCTAGTGCTCAACGTGGGCGCCATAGTGGGCGCGCTTCTTGCGTCCGCGGCCGCGGACAGGTTCGGTTCCAAGCCGCTCATCGTTGCTTGTTTCCTTCTCGGCGCAGCGTCCGTAGCTTTGCTGAGCATCCAACCGGTGGCGCTGGTAGTCTACATCCTTGTCGCTGTGGCCGGTCTGGGAAGCGTAGGCACGCAGATACTCGTCAACGCCTGGGTCACCAGATACTACCCTGTGGAGAGCCGCGCGACTGGGGTCGGGTGGGCGATAGGCTTCGGAAGAGCAGGTGCCATATTCGGCCCGATACTTGGGGGACTGGTGGTAGGTTCCGGGTTGGCGTTTGAATGGAACTTCTACGCTTTCGTGATCCCTGCCTTGATAGGCGCAATGATCGCCTTGCTCGTGCCCCGCTCACCTGCTGATAGGGCGGCCACCTCAGAGGCTCGTACGGCGCCGTCAGAATGACCCAACTACACGAAACTCAGGCCTGCGAAACGGGGCCGGCACCACAATCCCGCCTCGTACACCGCCCCTCCCTAACCGTTGGCGTTGCTACATCGATCGCGACAACGAGCGCCGTGGCGAGCAAAAAGGGAGGCGAGACGCAAACGGTCTTCGTACTCCGCCGCTCCTCGCCGTTTGCGGGACTGGGGGTTGGGGTATGCTGTCTACAGAATACACACCACGGCAAGCGGTATCCGCGCCATGCCCGGGGGAGGTGTTAAGCGGCAAGTGACGGGCATCGCTATTGAAAACCTCGACGCCGTTTGCACGGGGGATATAAGCAATCCCCTGATCGAGGCCGACACCGTGCTGGCGCGGGAGGGCCGCGTCACCGCCGTGGGTCGGGGTCTCGGGTTCGACGAGCACGAGTACGACGTCGTACTGGACGGGCGGGGGAACCTGCTTGCGCCAGGCCTGATCGACTCGCATGTGCACACCGTGCTCGGCGACTACACCCCACGTCAGCAGACTATCGGCTTCCTCGAGAGCTACGCGCACGGCGGCATCACTCGTTCCCTCTCGGCGAGCGAGGTGCACGCGCCGGGACGGCCAACTGATCCGGCTGGAGTCAAGGCCTTAGCCCTCGTTGCACACAGGTCTTTCGGGAAGTTGAGACCCGGCGGCATGACGGTACATGGCGGGTCGCTCATCTTGGAGCCCCGGCTCCAAGATGAGGACTTCGCCGAGCTTGCGGCCGAAGGTGTGTGGCAGGCGAAGGCCGGGATGGGGAACTTCCATCCGGCCTCGGAGGCGGCGGATCTGGTCCGCATGGCCCAGCGTCACGGCTTCAAGGTAATGTGCCACACGGGCGGCATCTCTATCCCCGGCAGCTCGCCGGTAAGCGCAGACGACCTGCTCACGCTGATGCCCGACGTCTCCGGGCACGTCAACGGCGGCACCACCTCATTACCGGATAAAGATCTGCCACGTGTCGTGGACTCGGGCATCGCCCTGCAGATCTGCCAGGCCGGCAACCTCCGGTCCGCGTTGGAGATAGTGCACCTAGCACAAGAGCGCGGCGTCTTGGACCGCGTGCTGGTGGCTAGCGACACGCCTACGGGGACCGGCATGATGCCGCTCGCCGTGATCAAGTCGGTAACTGAACTCTCCTCTTTAGCTCTGCTCCCCGCGGAGGTCGCTCTGTGCTTCGCAACCGGCAACGTCGGGCGGGCGTACGGGCTGGAGGCGGGCCTGATCCGCGAGGGAGCCCCCGCTGACTTCGTGCTGCTCGACGCGCCGGCCGCCTCGAGCGCCGACAGCGCTCTTCATGCCATAAGCATCGGTGACCTGCCGGCGGTCTCGGCGGTCGTAACTGACGGCGTGCTGCGCATACTGCGCAGTCACAATACGCCACCGCCGCAGCGCCTGCCGGAGATCAGTAGCGACAACGCCACTCGCAACAGAAAGGAGACCCATGGCAGTACAGATAGCACTTCCGTACACGCGTAGCGAAGCCAAGGAGTGGGCCAAAGCATCCCTCAAAGGGGTATGCAACGTTGTGATGCCGACGTTCACCGCGGACTTCAAGGGTCTAAACGAGGAGGCTATCAAGCACGACGTCCGCCTCTGTGCCCAGCTCGGGTTCTCACAGACCCTGCTCGTCTCCGAGGGGGGCACCACATTCGAGGAGTACCTGCAGTTTATAGAGATAGCGAACGACGCGCGTCCTGAGGGGCTGGGACTCGTCGTCCACGGCAGCTTCAACTCTGTGGAGGAGACCATAGAGGCGGGCCGGTATGCGCAGAACCACGGTGGGACCGCCTTACTGCTCTCCTACGATCCCAACTTCTATCCGAAGAGCGAGGACGATGTCTACGAGTACACTAAGCGCGTCTCCGACTCGACCGACCTCGGCATCATCCTGTTCGCCGTCACTACGTGGGGCTTTGCTAGGCTCCACCCGAGTCAGTTCCCGCCGCGGCTCGTCGAGCGGATGACTGACCTCGAGACGACGATCGCCGTCAAGTACGAGGCTAACCTACCGGGGCTCGTCACGGGCATGGCCGACGTCCAGCGCCGGGTGGCAGACAAGATAATCGTCTCGGACCCGATGGAGTTCAACGGCCCCGGATGGATCGACATCTACGGGATGCAGTGGATGGGCACGAGTGGCTACGAGTACTTCGGCGATCGCGTCCCCAAATGGTTCAACCTGCTCCAGGAGGACAAGTGGGATGAGGCCATGGAGGTCTACTACAGTTACGCGCCCGCCCGCAAGGCCCGCGGGGCGGTGAACACGTCGGTGAGCGCCGCGAAGCTCCTCCACCGTCCCGCTTGGAAGTTCATGGGTTGGCTACAGGGCTTCAACGGTGGGCCCTTGAGGATGCCTCAGATGCGCCTCGATGGGGCGACCATGAACAGCCTTAGGGAAGGGCTTGAGAAGTCCGGCTACGACGTGACCGACGAGCCGAACGAGGCATTCTTCGTGGGTAGGAACCCCCGCTGATGACCCTCTTGCTGCGCGAAGAGGATATCGAGGATATCCTAACCTGGGAGGTTGCGGCCGAGTCCCTCAAAGAGGCTATGCGGCTCGAGGCCGAAGGCTTAACGGACGTGCCTCCCCGGCTAAACACCGGCTCGACCGAGAGCTGGCTGCGGCTCATGCCGGCGGTGCTGAACTCCGAAGACGGGCATGCCACGATGGGGTTCAAGGCAATGAACAAGGCCGACGGCATGCGCTACATGGTGCTTCTCTACAATCCCGAGTCAGGGGAGCTGCTCTCAATCATGGATGCGGCGCGCCTGACTAGGGTGCGCACCGCGGCCGTGACGGCGCTCGCCTGCCAAGCCGTGCAGCCCGGCGAGCTCGAGGAGATCGGGCTGTTCGGCTCGGGTTACGAGGCCAGCAGCCATGTGGAGGCGCTCAAAGCGCTCTACCCAGGCCTGCGGCGGGTAACCGTCTTCAGCCCGACCCGCGAGAACCGTGAGGCGTTCGCCCGCAGAACGTCCGAAGTGTTGGGGCTGGAGGTCGAACCCGTCGAAGACCCTGCAAGCGCGGCGAGGGCGTCGGTGGTCGTCTTGGCCACAAAAGCGAAGACGCCGGTCGCCGAGGCCGACTGGTTCGAGCCCGGCACGCTCGTCTTGTCCATAGCCTCGACGCGGCTAGACCTGCGCGAGCTCGACGAGAAGGTCTTCGCCCGCACGGAGTGGTGCGTTTGTGACGCGCCAGAGCAGGTTGCTTCCGAATCGGGGGACGTCGACGCCGCGCTGGAGGGAGGGTACCTCCAGAAAGAACAGTTGGTACGCGTGTCCGATATTTTGGCCGGACACAGGTCGGTAGAATGGCCTCCTTCCGATCTCTTGATCTTCAAGTCGGTCGGCACCGCCTTGCAGGACTTGGCCGTCGCCAGCGCCGTCTACAGAAGAGGTCTCGAAGAGGGCCGTGGAACAGACCTCGGTGCTTTTCCCGTAAAGCATTAGAGGTAGGAAAGGGGTGCCGCTGGTTTAGCAGTAACACCACCGAGAGCAGAGGTCTCTCGGTCCGCATACCGGGGACACGGTAGTTCAGCAAAGGAGGAGAGTAGATGGCAACACAGGAAGAAGCAAAGGCTCAGGCCAAGCAGTTCGCCAAGGACCTTATCAAGAGGTCGAGGGACTTCGCGGACGAGTTCACCGAAGAGATCTACGGTGACGCTCCGAGGCCCATGCAGGGCGAGGCCCTCATCTCGCTGCTGCGGACGAACATGTGGCGAGAGTACATGCTCGGTTGCCAGGCGCCGGCCAAGCTCATGACACTTATCTCTGACGAGCACGTGGACCTGAAGTACCTCTTGGCCGGCCAGGTCGCCGACGAGATGCGACACTCCCAAACGTTCAAGGCTCGCGTGGAGCAACTAGGCGGCGACGGCAAACTCCTCCACTACGAGCCTACGGAGGAGGATTGGCAGCTCTACTACTCCACGGTCGACTTCGACGATCCGGCGGAGCTCGTGGCCTCGCTGAACTGCACCGGCGAGGTAGTGCTTCAGCAGACGCTCAAGCGCCTCGCCGAGCGGCGCGAGGGGCAGCCCGCGGTCCTCGACGACGAGACCGCGGACATCATAGAGAGAGATCGTCTACGAAGACGAGGACGAGGAGTTGAGCTCTGTCGTCGACGAGGAGACAGCCCGGGTCCTACAGGAGAACGTGATCCCCGACGAAGGGGAACACGTCAAGATAGGACGCCTTATTTTGCAGCGCTTCGCGACGACGCCCGAGATACAAGCACGCTGCGAAGAGATCCAGAAGCGCAAGTTCGAGGCGCTCACCGCGTCCCATGGCCGGTCGATGGCTGACGCGAGGAAGTTCTTCGATTCATAGAAGAGGAAGCGTCTCCCGAGTTACGGTGTGATCGATGCTGCTCAAAGCTCTCGCGTACACCGACCGGTGTACGCGAGAGCTTTTACACCGGTAGTCACGAACGCTCAAATCGAATACGTGTACCTGTATCTCGGGAGGAGCCAAGGTTCACCTGCCGCCTTTACTTGGAGGTCCGTAGATGAGTCAGCAATCGCAGATCCCATCGCGGAGTTCGTCAAGGGGCGCGACTTCAGGATGCTTATCAGGGGAGATCTCGTCGGCGCGGCGGATGATCAGACGGCGGAGACTGTTAACCCATCAACTGGCGAGCCTGTGTCCGAGGTGCCAGAAGGCACCGCCGAAGACGTCGCTCGTGCGATCAAGGCCGCGAACCGCTGTCTTTGGCCGGACCCGTGTTGCTGGCTAGCCACAAAACGTGGACACTAACGTTTTCTTCAGGTATTTATTGTCCTGGGTCCTCGCGATGTTGTCCGTTGGATCAGCCGTGCCGTGGATGGTGTTCGTCGTCGTATCCGCCCTGTTGTAGGGAAGTAGTAGGAAATGATAGTTCGGCTCGTGGAAGGAGGCACCGCAATGCGAGAGTCTGCCGGTACGGGATTGACAGAGCTAAACAAGCTATCGGCGACTGAAGCGGCTAACAAAGTCCTGTCTCGCGAAATCTCTTCCGAGGAGCTTATTCGAGCGTGCATTGATCGTATCGAGGACCGGGAGCATACTGTTAGTGCTTGGAAGTTCTTGGACCCTGAGTTGGCTTTGGTCCAGGCGAAACGGTGCGACAATACGGAGGCCGAAGGTCCGCTTCATGGCGTCCCTGTGGGCATCAAGGATCAGTTCGACACGACCGACATGCCCACCACTTACGGCTCTCCCATCTACGAGGGCTACCGACCTGCGCTCGACGCCGAATCCGTCGCCCGGCTTCGCGCGGCAGGTGCCGTTGTGATGGGCAAGACCAAGTGCACGGAATTGTGTACATACTATCCGATGGACACCGCGAATCCTTTTGATCCAAACCGCACGCCGGGCGGATCATCGAGCGGCTCGGCTGCCGCGGTCGCGGACTTTATGGTACCAGTCGCAACCGGTACGCAAACAGTTGGCTCAACGATCCGACCGGCCTCTTACTGTGGCATCTTCGGTTACAAGCCTACGTTTGGCTCCGTCTCCCTTGCCGGAGCGCTCTCTCAATGCGCTTCACTCGATACCGTAGGTCTCTTTGCAAGCACCGTCGAAGACCTTAAGCTGCTCATGACGACGCTGACTCAGGTGCATCCGCGCCAGGCCTCCATGCGTATCGCGCAACCGGTTGACTTAGATCTTCGCGGCCCGGGAGACTTGAGCGGCCGCGAATAGCCTTTGTGAAAACTCCGTGGTGGTATCTGGCGGATGAAACCACTCGCCACCGTCTTGAACGAGTGGCCGTGGAACTAAGTGAGCGCGGAGCTTACGTTGATGAGGTTGCGCTCCCGCCTGAGTTCAATAACCTCATCGAGGCACACACTACGATTTTGGAGGTTGAGCTAGCACACGCGTTCTCCTACGAAGTTGAGCATCATCCAGAGTTGCTTACTGAGGGTCTGTACGGAATGCTCGAACGCGGACGCTCCACTGGATTGGATAGCTACATGGCCGCGCAGCAGTTGACGGCCGAGTGTCGCTGGAAACGTGGCGAATTGTTCGACAATCACGACGTCTTGCTAACGCCCAGCGTGCGAGCTGAGGCGCCGGTCGGCCTAAGTTCTACGGGAGACCCGATTTTTTGCCAGATGTGGACGTTGCTCGGATTGCCGTGCGTTTCTTTTCCCGGCTTAAGAGGACCTGCAGAGCTGCCACTTGGAGCGCAGATTATCGGACCTATATATGGAGATGGCCTCACGTTAAGTGTCGCGCGCTGGACGTCACAGCAGATCCAGGAAGAACCGTCTGTTCGTTGAGAAGAGGTGTCTCGTCACGAAAGATGTTATCGGCACTAAGAACGGAGTAGTTAGCCCTGTTTAGGGAAAGGAGGATTGATGACCTACGTCATCACGGAGCCGTGCATCGGCGAGAAAAACACGGCCTGCACGGAGGTGTGCCCGGTCGACTGCATCTACGAGGTGGAGGATCAGTTCTTGATCAACCCCGAGGAGTGCATCGAGTGCGGGGCTTGCGAGCCGGAGTGCCCGGTCGAGGCCATCTACCCTGATGATGAGGTTCCTGAGGAGATGGAACAGTACATAACCAAGGCCGCAGAGTTTGACTACTCGGGGATGGAGCCTGGCTAGGTCGCTAACAGATGCTAAGCTACTTGTAAGGGCTTTGCGCTAAAAGGCGAGTAGCGCGTATGTATCAACGGGTGATATCTTCCCGTCGTCAACAAACTACCGATAGCTACGTGCTCAACTATTCTCGGAACCAATACGTTGGGAGTGCTACCTCCGTCAGGTTTGAGGCAGCTTACCTCGGAGTCCAGCGCTGACACGATAGGAGTTAGGATAGCTTGCCCGGATCCTGCCCTTCTCGAACCTCGCCCAGACCTCACCATAGAAGCCATCGTCTTGCCATAAATGGCTCTAGCAGCCTCTCCATATGCTTCGCAACCGAAGGTCGATAAAGCTTCCTGAGCTCTTCGTCGAGTCCTCGCTCGCGTCCTGATATCCCATCAATATGGTTGCGGCGCGGGCTTTAGAAGCTCTTCCCGAAGCGGCCCGCGCCGCGCCCTCTTTCTCTATACTCTGATCAGTTCTACTCGCTCTTGGTCAGGATTGGCCTGACTGCAGCTGGCGGGCGTGAACACCCGGAATCGGAAGGATGCGTTAGCGGATTGGGAATTTGATGGTCAGTAAAGCCGCTTAGAGAAGCGTTACCATTCGCTGCTCGGCCCATCAGTTACTACACCAACCACTACACCAACGCAGGCGAGTACGGGTGAGTCCACTCAAGTACGATTAGCTTGAAAACGGCTTATCTATGCGGAATTCTGTACTTTAGTGAACCTCCGTGAACGTAACTTGTGGGACTTAAAATCCGTACAGTGTGGGTTCGAGTCTCACCGCCCCTACTGAGAAAAAGCGTGGATTTGCAGGGAGAACACAACAGAAAGGAAAGAACTGAGGACAAGGTCAGGTCTTGTAAGAGTGCCAAGCGAAGGTTGATCCGACAAGAGAAAGACCTTAGGTTAAGAGTCTTCAAAAGTGTGGAGGAAAGTGCAGCTGCAGTCCTTGGAGGGACTTGAAGAGACACGCCCATCGGAGGGGTGTAGTCGAAGGTGTATCGATCTGTGCTCTGCCTTAGCGCTCTGCAACCGTGCGGGACGCTACTTGTGGTCCGGATAGAGCCAGAAGGAGAACAAGCGCGTCATACGGGGCATGATGACATAAGTCATCAGCGTCACCATCACCGCCGTAAAGACTAGCGTGCGCAGCAGCGTTGGAAGCATGTTTAGCCACTGGCCAAAGAGGGAGAAGATGAGGGCCACGAGGGGGAAGACCGCGAGCCAAGTGACGATGGCCATCTTGTAGCGAGGTGGTGCCGGTTCTCCGGGCTTTGAGGGTAGCGTGAACCACGTCTCGAGGCCAGTGAGGACGTGGACCTTCTCCTCTTGGTACAAGAGAGGCCTAGACCGGCTGAGCCAGCGCTGGCGTTCCTCGGAGTTCTCCCAAGCGTGCAGGTTGCTCGCGTGGTCGAACCGGAAGATGATCTTGTACTCGTTGTCCTCGGGATCGCTGGGGCGGAGTACCTCTGAGCCGAGGTAGCCCGGAAACCTGTTTGCGGCGTCGAGGATACCGGAGACCCATTCTTCGAATTCCTGCTCGCGTCCCTGCTTCACTCGCCTTGAGGCCACCGCAGTAACGGGTGGGTCACCTCCCGGAGGAGGGTTACGATCGTCAACGAACTCATCCATAACATGCGCTCCAAAAAGTACCGCCACGACAATGGTCTATTAAACCTCGGTTCTGCGGGGGGAACCAGCAAGGAATTGTAAGGTTTTTGAGAACCGAGGTCTGGCAGGCAAAGCGTATTAGCCGGTGTATACGTTCCTCAAGGGTGCAGTCGTGACTGTATCAGTTCGCGGAACACATCTGGATCATGTGCAAGACGCCCATCAGGAGGGTTTGGGTCAAAACTGTATCGATTTGCGCTCCCCTTTGCCGTACCAGTCGGCGACCACGACAGTCACTCGGCTCAATCCTTAGGAACGTTTTCCAAGACCAAAGATACATCTTATGATGTACGACTCGTGTAGCCCCGCGCTTGACCAGACAGAGGTTTGAGGATCAGAAGCGCGAATGGCTAAGCGCATGTTGGAGGTAGGGTTTTGTTCTGGGTGGTTTTCTTCGTATACCCGTTCAATATCGCTCCGCCAATTCATTCCCAATTCATCGCGAATTCATCAGCGTATGTTGTACTGTGGTGGATAGTGTATGCTCTTTTTGGGGATCGGACGGAAGCGGTATCTTCGTGAAGCGCCAAGGCGGTAGCCGAGGTCTAGCGCCGTATCCTGGATCCGCTCGATAGGAGGCAATAATGATCATACCTACGCAGCTACTCCGAGAGACCGAGGAGAGGTACCGGGAACGGCAGGAGCCTCGAGAAGAGTGGCGACAGGAGATCGCTGCCGGGGGAGTAGTAGGGGCGAACGCGCCCGAGGTGGGCCAAAGGCGGCTCGAGCGGCTCGCGCGCGTCGAGGCGACGATGGGAACTCCAGCCGGCGCCTTTGCTCTCGAGCGCGTCATCGGCAAGAGCGACCTGATCGGGGTCGTCTATCTGGAGCTGGCCTTGGCCGTATCCCGCTCCGTGAGCCGGGTCCAGATAAGGACCGCCACCGGCCAGACGGTTGGCTTCGGGACGGGGTTCATGGTTTCCCCACGGCTGCTGCTCACCAACAACCACGTCCTTAGCAGTGCCCCCGAGGCGTCCAACAGCCGGGTGGAGTTCAATTTCCAGGAGGACCTCGCGGGCCAGCCGTTGGGCTCGGTGGTCTTCGACCTCGAGCCCGAGACCTTTTTCCTCACCGACGCCCGTCTGGACTACAGCCTGGTGGCTGTAGCGGAGGGCTCCCTCGACGGCGGTGCCACCCTTGGCCAGTTCGGTTGGAACCGCCTGATCGAGGAACAAGGCAAAGCTATTGTGGGCGAGCACGTCAACGTCGTCCAGCACCCCAACGGCGAGCCCAAGCAGCTGGCCTTGCGGGAGAACCAGATCGTCGACGAGCTGGAAGATTTCTTGCACTACGAGACGGACACGGCGCCAGGAGCGAGCGGGTCCCCGTCTTCAACGACCAGTGGGAGGTGGTCGCCCTGCACCATTCGGGCGTGCCCCGCAAGGACGAGCAGGGCCGCCTCCTAACTAGGGAGGGCGGGCTCTGGACGCCGGAGATGGGGGAGCACCGGATCGGCTGGGTCGCCAACGAGGGCGCCCGCATCAGCCGCGTCGTGCGCCACGTCAAGCGGCAAAGACTCCCGACGGATGCTCAGCAACGCCTGCGCAACAGTATGTTCGAGACAGCACCGGTCTCCCCGTCCCACGCCCGCCGGGCCGACGAGTCCACCCTATTATCCGGCTCCTTCGGGGACGCCCCGTCCATCGGTCAGGACGGGAGCGCCGTTTGGACGCTCCCATTGCGCATCAGCGTCGGTCTGAGCCAACAGATGGTTTCGCCCACTCCGAGCAGCATAACGCCAATCCTTCTCCCACCCAGTAGTGACGTCGAGCCGGCCGGCGACCGGCCTGAGACACCCGAGGGCGGCGAGGAGTTTCGCGAAGCCTTCGCGGAGCTAGAGAAGGCCGAGACGAGGACGTATTACGATGAAGAAAAGGACCGCGAAGACCGCGAGGCCTACTACGAGAACTTGGCGGAATCAGCCGACGATCCGGAAGGTTTCTTCGAGCAGTTGAGCGACCTTTTGCAGCGGACGCACGTCAAACAATTTAGGTACAAGCCCAGTAAGCACGTTTACCCGTGGGTCGACCTGCATGAAGACCTCAAGCTTCAGAGCATCTACTCGGGACAAGAGTTCGAGCCCGAGGAGTTGATACGGGAAGATTTTCGCATCGACAGGGAGCGCGCCGCGCGGCTTAAGGAACTGCTCGTCGCCGAGTCCGCGCTCGGGGCCGAGCGGGTGGCCAAGGAGCTCGTTGCATTGGAAGCTAGTCTGCCGTTTAACTGCGAGCACGTGGTGCCGCAGTCCTGGTACGAAAACGGGAGCCCATGCGCGGCGATCTCCACCACCTCTTTGCTTGCGAGTCGAAGTGCAACAGCTTCCGGGGCAATACCCCGTACTTCGACTTTGAGGATTTCGAGGAGGTCGTGCGCGAATCCTGCGGCAAGCGCGAGGAGAATAGGTTCAAGCCCAACGTGGGCAAGGGGGCGGTGGCGCGGGCGACGCTCTACTTCTTGATCCGCTACCCAGGTGAGATCAACCGCACCGCGCGTGAGTACGAGCCGGACCGCCTGAAGACCCTTCTAGGCTGGCACGAATCCGACCCGGTGACCGAGTACGAAAAGCATAGGAACGCAGCGATCTTCCAGAAGCAGGGGAACCGCAACCCCTTGATCGACCATCCCGAGTGGGCTTCGAAGATCGACTTTAGCTTGGGGATCGGTCTGTAGGCGTGCTCGCCATAGAGGCGCATTAGGAGGTTCGCATAATGCCGAGGGCCGGTTAAGTCCGGGAATCTAGGGGGCTCTTTGCCCTCGTATTGGTACTCGCCCGTCACCACGTCTATTGTTACCGGATTTCTCCCACTGCCCTGCGGGGTTAATAAGGGTTGGGAGACAATGGGACAAAACGGAATCAGGAGGTCATAGCGATGAGCATCTTTCCGACTCGGATCCTTCTGGCGACCGATGGATCGGAGAACGTTGCTCCTGCGACGGACGTGGCGGTCCAACTCTCTAAATTGACCGGCTCGGAGCTTCACATAACCTACGTCGGGGAAGACGCCTACTCGGCGACTTTGATTTATCCTGAAACGATCGACCCGGGAGGGGTGGAGCTGGAGGACCCAGTATTCCTGGAGCAGCTACAGCGGCAATTCGAGCAGATGTCTCGTCGGGTACTCGAGACGGAAGTAGAGAAGGTGCGAGAGGCGGGGGGACGGTTGCCCAGACACACCTGAGGATGGGGAAGGCGGCCGCGGAGATAGTTGAGCTGGCGGAGGAGCTGGGCGCAGGACTCGTGGTGGTGGGCAGCCGAGGTTTGGCCGGGATCAGTAGGGCTCTGATGGGCAGTGTCTCTGATTCGGTCTCCGTCATGCCCACTGCCCCGTCCTAGTTGTGCGCAGGGAAGAAGAGTAGGGGTGGCCGCTTGCTCTATATCTGCGAGTTGCCGGTGTCCTGAGGCTCTCGACCAAACCAAGAGGACAAGGCTGCGTCCCTCCCTAAGAAGAGTACCGTCGTTAAGTCTTACGGGTATTACCCTCCTAGGGATGCAGTGCTTTGAGCCACTCGGACAGTCAACAGCTGTGAATATGCCGCACACGCTTCGGCCAATGCTGTCCGCCTAATCTTTATCAGACTACCATAACCTCTATAGTGTGGTAGCCGGTGGCGCCGGAGGGATAGGGAGGGGTTTCTGTCTCTGTCTGGGTCTCCCCATCGCCCTCGGTGGCACGGACTTTGAGGGTGTGATCCTTGTAGCAGTTTGAAAGGAGCCAACTACACCGCAAACCGCTGTATGGAATGCGGTAGCTATGACAGCATAGGGCTAGTCGAAGAATCCTCTCACCTGGGACGCTACGACGCCCCAAGGTATAAAAAATGGCTTATCGGTTATATTGACAATTACGACTCTGTCCTGTATCGAATATGTACCTTTTACACCTTTGCCGGAAAAACTGCCCGATGTTGCGTCTCCCTTAAAATCCGCACCGTACTTTATTGCTGCCTTCTCTGCTCTAGCTATTAAAGCACTGGGATCCTCCGTGAAACCTACACTAAACGTTCTTGACATCTTAGTTTCCCTTTCTCTTCCCCATTGCTAGCTACTAATAGATTAAAGCCCTAAACCAGCCTTGCACCAAAATTACAAGCGATTATGAGAAGAGGTAGTTTGTTCAGAGCCGGCCTACCATCTCTAGTGTACGACCCCGACTTTTGGTGCAAAGCCCCTAAACTTTAGAATGTAGCAAGTCCTTAGGAATCAGTTATGGGCATGTGAATATACGCATAGAAGAGCACGTTGGCGCGGCCTGCTGTTCCGGCATCCTACAGCAGGTTTCACTGTTATTGACCTACCCCCATCGGCGGTACACCATTCTATAATAAGGATTGGGCGTCACCGTCTCTACTCGGGCGACGAGGCTACTTGCACGGTTGGTAGATTAGTCGCATACTAAGCTGGAGCTACTGAAGCTCATTAACACTGTAATGTTGGAGAGGTGATACCTGTTTGGTTCTCTGGTAACTCAGCTTGCCTGGAGCGGGGCAGCCTATCATATAGTTCATGCTATTGCTGCTGATTGACATGGCTGCGAGGCATTTCCTGGGTACCTCCAAGGTTAGCAAGGTCGCCATCGGCCAATCACACTGAGGAGGACGTCAGTGAAGTTCGACTGCGAGATCACTAACGCAACGATCGTAGACCCTAGAGGACACTACCGGGGCACGATCAGCATCAGTGGCGAGAAGGTAGCGGGCGTGCTCGCGGAGCCTTCAGGGAACGCTGCCCGCACGATAGACGCCGAGGGCCTCGTGGCCCTCCCGGGTATGGTTGACCAGCACGTCCACTTTATGGACCCTGGAGATAACTCGCGCGAAGACTTTATCCACGGCTCCAGTGCTGCGGCGGTCGGGGGGGTGACCACCGTGGTGGAGCACACTCACAGCAACCCGGTCCTCTCTGCAGAAAACCTCCGGGAGAAGCGGGTATACTTGAAGGATAGGTCCGTTATCGATTTTGGGCTCATGGCCCACGTCTTCCCGGATACCATAAAACACGTGCCCGACCTGTGGGAGGAAGGGGCGGCAGCATTTAAGGTCTTCACCTGTACGACCCACGGCGTCCCCGGTCTTCTCCCCGATGATCTGTTGCGCCTCTTTCGCTCCCTCTCCGAAGCGGGGGCCCGCGGGCTGGTGCATTGCGAAGATGAGTTCATCACCGAAGACAATGAGGAGCGCCTACGCGCTAGTCTACGCGAAGACTACGGGGTGGTACTGGAATGGCGCTCACCGGAGGCGGAGCTGGTTGCCGTGAACACGGTGGCGCTGCTCGCGAGGCTGACCGGGGCGAACATCACTGTCGCGCACGCCAGCCAGCCGGAGGTCATCGATCTAGCGCGTCGGGAGCGTGAGCTGGGCGCGATCCTGTCGATAGAGAGCTGTCCACAGTACTTCTATCTCGACTCTGAGGATGTCAGAGAACATGGACCTACACGCAAGTTTACCCCCCCAGCACGTGACGCTCCCGCGGGAGAGTACATGTGGGAGCGCCTTGCCAGGGGGGACATAGATCTGATCTCTACCGATCACGCGCCGTCTACCCTGGACCAAAAATTCGAGAGCGATATATGGGATTGTCCTTTCGGGCTACCCGGGGTGGAGACCACGCTCACGCTGCTACTGAATGCGGTTAATGAGGACAGGCTTACCCTAGAACGGCTCGTGGATGTCTATAGTACTACTCCTGCCCGCCTGCTCGGTCTGTATCCACGCAAAGGAGCGATACGCGTAGGGTCCGACGCAGACGTCGTGCTCGTAGACGTGGACGAAGAGCACGTCCTCCGTAACGGAGAAATCATCTCAAAGGCGGGATGGACGCCCTTTGAGGGGCACCGTGTTAAGGGCCGACCTGTAATGACGATCCTGAGAGGACAGGTGGTTGCTAAAGATGGAAAGGTGGTTGCCGAACCGGCAACTGGAACGTTCATTACCCAGTAGCAACGGTGTATACCCAGGTTGGCTGGGTCCCCAGCATACACGATAGCTTAAGGAAGCGCCGGGTATGTCACCAACATCTCACAGATAAGGAGGAGTGTTGAGCGCGTCCCAGACTAACCCCGAGACGCACAGCTTTTCTTTTACAGAGATGATAGATCTCAGCGTCAGCATCGTCCCCGATGCGCCGCACGAGCCCTGGAAGCCGAAGATCCACTACCTCACGCACGAGCGTGAAGGGCTCGATTGGCTCAAGAGTACCTTCGGAGCGACGAAAGAGGATCTCGTTCTCTCTCAGGGCAAAGGAGCCGCATTTGAAGAGGTGACGGCCATAACCCATACTGGTACGCACGTCGACGCGCCCTGGCACTACGGCCCGCAGTCTGAAGGAAAACCAGCTAAAAAGATCGACGAGCTACCGATTGAGTGGTTCTTCTCAGACGGGGTCGTCCTGGATCTCCGGCACAAGAAACCGGGTGAGAAGATCGGAACGCAAGATCTCGAAGAAGCGCTGCGAAGCATCGATTACACGCTTAAGCCGTTTGACATCGTGATGATTATGAATGGGAGAGACCGGTACTTGGGGAGCACGGAATACTTCGAGCAGCCGGGAATGACCCGCGAATCCACTCTCTGGCTTGTCGAGCAGGAGATCAAGGTAATCGGGGTCGACATGTACGGGTTCGACAGAAAGTTCGAAGACATGGCGAGAGAATTCAGGGAAACGGGAGATGGCCGGGTCATCTGGGAGGCCCACTTCGCGGGGATCGAGCGAGAGTACTGTCAGATAGAGAAGCTCGCCAACCTTGATAAGATCCCACGCCCGATCGACTTTAAAGTTGCCTGCTTCCCGGTCAAGATCCAAGGTGCAAGCGGCGGCTGGTGCCGACCCGTGGCCTTTGTCTAGCGTCGGCAATCTCATAAGAAAGGGCTCCGCATGAAGCTCATTATGTACACTGCCGACACCGCGTTCGGTCCGGTCAACGCACTTGAGCACTTGAGGGTGAGGAAGTCGTTGACCTTCGCCGCTTGAAGAGCGAGGCTCACGACCTACGGCGAGCCGAACTTAGAGGCTCTCGCCGTTTTTAGTGAGTACCAGCATGAATTGACACTAGTGCCAAGACAACCTACACTCAATAGTTGGTTTTGGGAAAGGTAGGTAGTTGGGTGGTGCGCTTCCTTGGTTCGTCACGCCACCCCGCGGACCATAGCGTCCTCCGCGGTGAAGGGTGTTGCTGCCCCGTGCTGATGCCGTAGATCGGGGACGGTGAAGTGGGCGCAGGAACGAGCAGACCACGCGTTGTGGTGATGGGAGGGTCCCTGGGTGGGCTGACCGCTGCGCTGGTCCTACGCGATGCTGGATGTGATGTCGAGGTGTACGAACGCTCCGAGATTCCACTGGAGGGCCGCGGAGCCGGGATAGTCCTGAACCCGGCAACTGTGCGCTATTTTACCGAGAACCATGTCCTAGGCGTCGGCGAGATAAGCACCTCAACGCGCTGGGTGCGCTATATGGATCGGGACGGTAGCACTGCCGCGGAGCATCATTTCAGCTACCGGTTCACCTCCTACAACGCGCTTTATCGGGGGCTGCTGGTCTGCTTCGACGATGATCGCTACCACCTGGGCGAAGAGGTCGTCGAATTTGACCAAGATGCCGGCGGGGTGACTATCCGGTTCGCAAGTGACCACGGCCAGCGCTGCCATCTGCTGGTCTGCGCCGACGGGATCCGCTCTACTGCCCGAAGGCTCCTACTTCCCGAGGTGACCCCCGAGTACGCCGGGTACGTAGGCTGGCGGGGCACTGTCGAGGAGGCCGAGCTTTCCCCGGAGACGTTCGCCTCGCTGAACGAGGCCATCACTTACCACGTAATGGGAAGAGGCCATACTCTGGTGTACCCCATACCAGGCAACAAAGGGTCGTTGGAGCCGGGAGGGCGCCTGATCAACTGGTTGTGGTATCGGAACGTCGAGGAGGGGCCCGAGCTCGATGACCTAATGACGGACAGAGAGGGGAAGCTGCGCGAGGTGTCCCTGGGCCCCGGGGACGTGCTAGAGCGTCACGTCGAGGAGCTACGCGACGCTGCCACTGCCGCGCTACCACCGCCACTCGCCGAGGTAGTGCTCAAGACCGCCGAGCCGTTCGTTCAGCTCGTGTTTGACGTCGAGGTGCCGCGCATGGCGTTCGGGCACGCATGCCTAATCGGGGACGCCGCGTTCACCCTGCGTCCCCACGCTGCTGCCGGGACTGCCAAGGCCGCTGAGGACGCCTGGAAGCTTGGCGAAGCGGTCCGGGAAGCGAGCGGCGACGTTATCGCCGCGCTAGAGGCGTGGGAGCCTGGGCAGCTCGAGCTTGGTCGTCGGGTCCTGGCTCGGACACGTGACGCCGGACAGCGCTCCCAGTTCGAGGGTGGGTGGCAAGTCGGCGACCCGCTGCCCTTCGGGCTCTACGAGGTCGGGGACAGCGCGATGCCGTAGGCGAGTCGGGCTAAGAAATGGAACGTAGACTACCTAAAGGAGGGCTTATTAAAGCGACGGGCTTTACCCACACAAGCGTCCACGCTCACGACCTTGATGAGTCGGTACGTTTTTATAAGGAACTTTTCGGGCTGGAGGAGATCCCTGCCCCCGACTTCCCGTTCCCGGTGCGCTGGCTGCGCCTCGGCGACCTGCAGCTGCACCTCTTCCAGAGCGAGGACCTAGCCCCTAAAGGCCACCACTTCGGGGTAGACGTTGACGACTTCGAGGCGACGTACGTGAAGGTGGGGGAGTTGGACGTTAGGGAGAAGGAGGGCTACTTCTCCTACCTCTACGAGATACCGGACGGTGCGGTACAGATGTACCTGAGGGACCCCGCTGGCAACATGGTGGAGGTCAACTGGCCGGACGCCTCGACGCTCGACCGCTCGGTGGTAACGGAGAAGATCCATAAGATCGAAGCCGAAACGGCCGAGTCGGCTAAGGCCACGCTCTATCTTTAGCTGCACGAAGAAGGAAGGTTGTAAGCGGCGACGCTAGCGTGTTGAAGGAGGGTAACGGAGGTCGACTATGGGCGACGCCGCGACCCATCGAGCGGGCAAACGGCGCCCGAGACCGGGTGGCAGGGGAAGCGCCGGAAGAACCGCAAGAACCGGTACGACTACGCAGAGTTCGATGCTTGTGCCGGACCGACACATCGATCGTAGGAAAGGATGGGATTTATGCCTCGATTGCTCGACCTCTCCCAGGAGATCTACCAGGGGATGAACGTCTATCCCGGGCACCTCAAGACTGTGGTCTGGGACCACCATCAGCATTGGGAGACAGAAAAAAACTTCGAGGGAGGTTTCTCTTACAGGTCCAAGGGCCTCCTCATGAGCGACCACGGACCTACTCACGTCGATGCCCTGAGCCACTTGGATCCTAGCGAGGATGCCCTCTCGATAGATGAGATGGATCTCAACCTCTTCTACGGGGACGCGACCTGCATCGACACCTCGCATAAAGAGCCTCAAACTTACATCTCCTATGCTGATCTTGAGGAAGCGGTGAATAAGTCCGGCGTGTCGGTGAACGAGGGCGACACGTTGCTTCTATATACGGGCACCTACAACAGTTACTACGGCAAGGTCGACTACCTCAGCCAGTACCCGGGGCTCGACGAATCGGGCAGCGGTTGGCTCGTCGAGAAAGGGATCAAGATCTTCGGCGTGGACTCCCCGAGCCCGGACAACCCCATCAGCCCTACGTACCCCTGCCACATGATGTGTAGAGAGCACGGTATCGTGCACTACGAGAACCTGGCTAACCTCGATAAGCTGGTCGGCAAGCGGTTCACGTTCATCGGGTTCCCTCTGCGCATTCGTGGTGGCACGGGCTCGCCGGTCCGGGCCGTCGCGGTGCTCGATGATTAGAAAGGTTGAAATCCGGGAAGGATAAAGCCAAGGAAAGGTGAAGTCTCGTCATAGCGGCGAAGATATGGGAGGAACGTTATGAACAACGCGGCTACTTTCGAGCAGATCGACCAGAGTCCGATGACTAGGCGCCAATACGGCATCCTGACAGCGGCGATCCTGGCGGACATGCTCGAGTTCTTCGATTTCTTTATGCTTGGGTTCATCCTGAGCTTCATTGTTGGACCGTGGGAGCTCACCTACGCCCAGACCGCGTTTCTCGTGTTGACCTCTGGTGTAGGCGCCATAGTAGGAGGTTATCTGTGGGGCTACATCGCGGACAAGATCGGAAGAAGGAAGGTCTTTATCGCCACCGTTCTTAACTTTTCTATCTTCACCGGCGCCCTGGCGCTCGTCCCAGAAGGCAGTTGGTTCCTACTGGGACTCCTTCGCTTTTTTGTAGGCCTTGGCGTAGGTGGCCTTTACAGCGTCGATCTACCGCTGGTCCAGGAGTTCGTGCCCTCATCCAAGCGTGGCTTAATGGGTGGCCTGGTCGGTATAGCCATCCCCTTGGGCGGTATCGTTCTAGGCAGCTCCCTCGCCGCCTTTCTAGGACCCACCATCGGCTGGCGAGGTCTCGTGCTCATCGGAGCGGTTCCCGCTTTGCTCTCCCTTTACATCCGCACCTCGGTCCCGGAATCTCCTCGATGGCTGATAAACAACGGCCACCACGATAAGGCGAAGGAATCTATCGGATGGGCGCTCAAGATTCCACCCGAGGAGGTCAGGGTTCCAGAAGAAGTCCCAACCGTCCGAACTAGCTGGCGCGAACTGTTCCGTTATCCGCGGAGCTTGTTGGTCTCCTGGCTGGGGAATCTGGGTATGCAGACCGCCACATACGGTATAGTTTTGTGGGGTCCGACCCTGCTCGTGCTCGTGCTTAGCGTTTCCCCTGCGCAGGCGTCGTTCATGTTCATCTTCGTCGGCCTCTCGGCCTTTGTCGGTCGGATAGTATTCGCGCTTGTCTCTGAAGCGATCGGCCGGAAGCTTACAGGCGGGTTAGTGGGCTTTGGCGCAGCCCTTTTTCTGGTGCTTGCTGGCATTCTGCCTTACGATGCAACCCTTGCTGGCCTATCCGTGTTCTATCTGATGATTGTGCTGGCGTATTTCTTCACCGATGGAGGGTTTGCGCTCGTCGGTCCGTATTCGGCCGAGGTCTGGCCCACAAACCTCCGGACGACCGGTATGGGATCGGCCTACGGCTTCGGGGGCATAGGTAAGATAATCGGACCCGCTGGTTTGGCCCTCATCGCAGGATCTAGCGATGTAGTGAACCCGGGGGCCACGATAGAGGCCCTCGCCCCGGGATTTGTTTACCTCGCTTGCTTCGGGATACTAGCGGGGCTAGCTTACCTCGTCCTCGGGATCGAAACCCGAGGTAAATCTATAGAGGAGATCGACGACGAGCTCAGGATCAAAGGAAGAGAGCTAATACCTTCCTAAGTTGCGTAGGTTATAGGAGGTCTGGATGAACAGAACCGGCAATGACCCCGTGATCATCACCTGCGCCCTGACCGGAGGAATCCACGGTAAAGAGGCGAACCCCAACCTCCCTGAGCAGCCGGACGAGATTGTCGAGCAAGGGGTTGAGGCTTGGCATGCGGGAGCTGCGATCCTGCACGTGCACGCTCGCAACCCCGACGGCTCCAATACCATGGACCAAGCCATATACAGCGAGCTGCATGAGCGACTGTGCTCCGAAACCGACGCGGTTATTCAGCTTACGACTGGGGCAGCCCCATGCTATCGGTAGAGGAGCGATTGAACACCGTGTTCCTCGCGCCCGAGATGTGCTCGCTCAACATGGGGCTTCTGAACTTCTTCATCCGGGGTGAACAGGTCTTCTTCGCCAACCACCGCTCGGATATCGAGCGCTTCGCCCACGAGATCCGCGCCCGTGACGTAAAGCCCGAGCTAGAGGTCTACAACAGCGCGATGCTCGAGGAGGTCGACTACCTCTTGGGCCTGGGAGTTTTCGAGCCGCCTCACACGATCAACTTCGTCCTCCATACGCCGACTCAGGGCGGCCAGCGGGGGACACCGCGGAACTTCTTAGACATGGTGGACCGACTGCGGGACTTGCCGGTGTCCCAAGAATATCTCCGTGTCAACGTGACCTCGATGGGTCCCACGCAGCTGCCCATAACGACCATCGGCCTCGCCATGGAGCTTAACGTGCGCGTCGGAATGGAGGACAACGTCTACTACCGGCGAGGCGAGCCGCTGCAGAATAACGCACAGCTCGTCGAGCGCACCGTGCGCATTGCCCGCGAGCTCGACCGCGAACCGGCAACCCCGGACGAGGCGAGGCAGATGCTGGGCCTGCG
>Ga0126307_10000568_pt1 | contig 23709 bp, 25 predicted proteins | sample Plot28_FD_89955 | JGI IMG/M metagenome (GOLD analysis project Ga0126307, IMG submission 89955) | Serpentine soil microbial communities from UC McLaughlin Reserve, CA, USA - Plot28 | ecosystem: Environmental > Terrestrial > Soil > Grasslands | place: USA: UC McLaughlin Reserve, Lake County... | reverse complement strand
CGGTCGAGCCGGGAATCGACGTCTCGCGGTTCAACGCGGACATCAACTGGGCCGCCGTCGCCGGCGACGGGATCACCTTCGCGTTCGTGCAGGCGAGCCGCGGGACGTCGATTCCCGGCTCGACCGCAGCCGCTGTGGTCCCGGCCGCCGCCAGCCCGACGAGCCCGGCCACGGTGAGGCAGATCATCGCCCTGAGCATCCGCCAATGGTGCCAGCCCGTAGCCGGGCGCTACCAGGAGCCGCCGCCACCACCGCCGGAGAAGCCGCCCCCGCCGCCCGAGAAGCTCCCGCCCCTCCGCCGCCCGAGGAGCTCTCGGGCGCGACCTGCGATGCGAAGCCGGAGCTGAAGGCCGAGCCGCTGAACGACCCGGAATCGAAGCCGCCCCCGAAGGCGTAGGAGCTCCAGCTCGCGGACGAGCTCGAGGCCTCGGCCACGGGCGCAGGGCTTCGACCCGGCGGAGCACGAGGCGCCGCGGCGGGTCGAGCGGCCTGAGCCCGCGCTCGTCTGACGGTCATCCGTCCCGATCCCATGGTGATCGTGGTAGGCATTGCTGCACGGTGTCCCTGCTTCGCAGATACGCCCGAACGCCGGTATCGGTGCGGCTGCTTCAGTCCGGCGAGATCGAGCGCGTGCCGCAGACCGGCGCGGTCGCGTCCGTGCAGGAGGCGGAGGTGTCGATACCGGAGCCGCTGCTCGAGGAGCTCTGGCGGCCCGAGTACCTCGAGCGCCTCGGGCGCGCCTACTGGCGCCACCTCCAGCGCACGACGCTCGGCCTCGTCCGCGTGCTCTACACCGAGCGCTCACGCGCCGTCGTCCTTCTGACCCGGCGTCTGCCGCTGCTTCGCTTCCACGCCCCGGAGTACGAGATCTCGGCCGACGAGGGCTGCGTGACCTGGCGGATCGAGCGCGGCCTCCTGGTCGCCGCGGCGGGGCGGGAGCACGGATTTCTGCGGATCCGGGTGCGGCGGGGGGAGGGGGAGCGCGAACCCGGTAGGGAGATCGTGCGCGTACGGCTCGAGGTCCGCAACTTCTACCCCTGGCTGCGCGCCAGCGGGCGCTTCGCCCGGTTTGGCGCCTGGCTCTACGGGCAGACCCAACTGCGGATCCACGTGCTCGTCTGCAACGCCTTCCTCCGCTCGCTCGCCGGCCTCGACCTGCCGCGCTCGAGGGTCGGCGCCCTCGAGCGGCCGGCGGCGGTTTGACCGTCGCGGGAACGGGGAACGGGCGGGCGATGGCGGGGCCGCGGATCCTGCTCACCGGCGCGACGGGCTTCATCGGCCGCCAGCTGGCCGGCCGGCTCATCGATGACGGCTACTCGGTCCGCTGCCTCGCCCGCTCGCGCGGTGCGGGGACGGCGGCGCTCGAGCAGGCCGGCTGCGAGCTCGCGCTCGCCGACCTCACGGGCTCGCGCGGCCTGCGCGAGGCGCTCGAGGACGTCGACGTCGCCTACTTCCTCGTCCACATGATCGGAGGCGTCGACTACCCGGCGACGGAGCGCGCGGCCGCGTCGCGGTTCGCGCGCGCCGCCGAGCAGGCGGGGGTCGAGCGCATCATCTATCTCGGCGGGCTTGGCGACACGAGCGTCTCGCAGCACCTGGCCTCACGCCACGAGGTCGCGAGGATCCTTGCCGCGGAGGGACCGCCGCTGACGTACTTCCGAGCTGCGATGGTGATCGGCCCGGGCAGCGAGTCGTATGAGCTCCTGCGCGGGATCGTCGCCCGGGTACCGGCGCTGCCCGCGCCGGACTGGCTCAAGACGCCGACGCAGCCGATCGGCGCCCGTGACGTCGTCGCCTACCTCCGCGCGGCGCTCGACGTCCCCGAGTCGGCAGGCCGCGAGATCCAGATCGGCGGCCCGGACGTCGTCACCCACCTCGAGCTGGTCTCCGAGATGGCGCGGGCGATGGGACGCCGGCCGCCGCGCCTGATCCCGATGTCGGCCGAGATCGCGCGCCCCGAGACGATCGCCGCGGCCGCGGCAGCGGTGACCCCGGCGACGCCGGCGGTCGCGGTCGAGATCAGCCGAGGTCTGACGACGCCGACGGTCGTCACCGATCCGAGCGGTGGCGAGCTTTTCGCGATCCGCCCCCGCCGCCTCGATGCCGTGCTCGCTGAGGCGGTCGACTCCGCAGCCGCGGTGGAAGCGAGATGAGCCGCAGCGTGCGCGAGTCGATCATCCTCGCCGCCCCGCCCGAGCGGGTCTGGCAGCTGGTCATGGATCCGTCCCTGCTCGAACGCTGGGTGACCACGCACGACTCGCTCGAGGGCGCCGGCAGCGGCCCGGTCTCCCCCGGCGACGAGTTCACGCAGCGGCTGCGCCTCGCCGGGACGCGGTTCAAGGTCCGCTGGCGGGTGATCGAAGCCGACGAGCCGCGCTTCGCCCGCTGGGAGGGCAGGGGGCCGGCCGGCTCGAAGGCCGATGTCACATATCGGTTCGTGGCCGAGGATGGAGGGACACGGTTCGAGTACTGCAACCACTTCGCGCTCCCCGGTGGCGCACTCGGCAAGGCCGCCGGGGGGCTGCTCGTGGCTGCGCCCGGCGCCCGCGAGGCGCGGCGCTCGCTGGAGCAGCTGCGCTCGCTGGTCGAGCGCGAGGGGGAGAGGGCCCGCGAGCGCGCCGCCTCCACTTAGAATCCCGCGCGCCAAGCAGCGGGCCGACCGATGGAGGTAACGATGAAGGCAGGAACGAAGACCATGCTCGCGCTCTCGGCCGTGCTCGTCTGTGGCGCGATCGCGGCGATCCCGGCCGGCGCCGGCGGCAGCGCGGCGACGAAGTCAGCGTGCTCGCTCTCCCAGGGCGAGCAGCGGGGTGAGCTCGGCGCGGACTACGTCTACAAGCTCACCGCCCGCAACCTCGGCTGCGACAAGGCGAAGGCGCTGGCACGGAAGTTCAACAAGTGCCGCCACGAGCACGGCGGCGCCAGGGGCAAGTGCCCGAGCATCAAGGGCTACAAGTGCAGCCAGAAGAAGCTCGACTCCTCGCGCCAGATCTACCAGGCGAAGGCCAAGTGCGTGAAGGGCTCGAAGAAGTTCGGCGAGGTCTTCGGCGAACTCACCTAGGGGCGCTCAGTAGTCGAAGTCCTGGTCGATGCGGTCCAGGACCGTCTCGGCCGCGACCGCGGATCCGGCGGCGTTCAGGTGGACGCCGTCGGACTCGCGGACGATCGTCTCCGTTCCGTCGATCGCGATCGAGTCCGTATAGCGATAGCCGGGGGTGAAGATCGGCACCATGTCCACCACGCGCACCTGGCTGCGCCACGGCTCCGCCGCGACCTCGATCGCGGCGTCGACCATCCTCATCACGCGCTGGCCCTCGGGGTCGCGCGGCATCATCACGGTCAGCCAGTAGACCTTCGCGTCGCCGTTCTGACGGTAGGTGTTCATGACCTGGCGCACCCGGTTCGCGTATGCGGCCGCGTAGTCGACGCCGCAGCACTCGATCTGCTCGCCGTTGGGCCCGGGCAGCGCGAAGCCCTCGGTGGCGCCGATGAAGACGACGACGGCGTCCGGGTCGTCGCGGGCCACCTGCGAGGTCGAGAGCTGGCCCCAGTCGACGAAGGTGGTGCTCGAGATCGCGGTGCCCAGGTGCGGGTCGCGAACCACCTCGACCCCCTGCGGCGCGAGGCGGCGGGCGAGCTCGGTGTCGAGCGGCGTCGCCAGCGAATCGCCCGTGACCAGCAAGGTCTCGAGCGGCTGCTTCGGCGGTGTCGGGGCGCCGACCTGGGCCGGGTCGAACGCCTCTGGCGTCACCGGCGGGACGCCGCGCCTCGCCTGCGGCGAGCTGGTGGCGGTCGCGAAGCCGCCGCCCGTTCCGAGGTCCTCGTCCGGGGAGAGTCCGCCCGTGAGCGTGTGCTGGGCCTCGTCGAGCGGCAGGCGGTCGGCGACCCACTCGCTTGGCTCGCCGACGGCGTTCACGATGTCGCGCCCGACCCCTGGGCTGATCTGCCCCGCGGCCTCCCGGATCGAACCGCCGGCGAACAGGATGAGGAGGAGCGCCACCGCGGCCATCGCGCCGACTGCGTCGCGGGCCGAGTAGCGCCGAAGGCCCTCGCGGTCGAAGCGGCTCATCTCGCTGTCGTCGCGGTGCTCGGTCATGTGCTCAGTATCAAAACTGGAAGTAGATGAACGGAGGCACGCCCTGGCTCGGAACCGTCGCGCCGACGATCAGGATGATGACGGCGAGAGCTACGGCGAGCACCGCCGGCCGCAGCATCTCGATCCGGAGCTGGACGCGCTGGAGCGGGCGCGGCGGCAGCAGCTGCGTCCCGATCACGACGACGATCATCAGCACCTCGGGCGCGGACCACAGCGTCGCCGCCCCCCAATCGGCGAACCGACCGAGGAAGGCCCAGAAGACGTCGAGGTCGGGGGAGCGGAAGAGGATCCAGCCGAAGCAGACGAGCGCGAACGTGCACGCGCCGCGCAACCAGGCGGGGGTGCGGCGTCCGACCCTGCCGGCGATCGCGTGCTCCGTCACGAGCCCGGCGCCGTGGAAGGCGCCCCAGAGCACGAACGTCCACGCCGCGCCGTGCCACAGGCCACCGAGGACCATCGTGATCATCAGGTTGCGGTAGGTGAAGAGGCGGCTGCCGCGGCTGCCGCCCAGGGGGATGTAGAGGTAGTCGCGAAGGAAGCGCGAGAGCGTCATGTGCCAGCGCCGCCAGAAGTCGCGAAAGCCCGTCGCGCGGTAGGGGCTGCGGAAGTTCTGCGGGAAGATGAAGCCCATCAGCAGCGCGAGCCCGATCGCGATGTCGGTGTAGCCGGAGAAGTCGCAGTAGATCTGGGTCGCATAGGCGAGCGTCGCGAGGAGCGCGTCGGGAGCGAAGTAGGCCTCCGGGACGCCGAACACCGGGTCGACGATCTCGCGGGCGAGCGTGTCGGCGATCAGCACCTTCTTCACCAGGCCGAGCCCGACCAGCGCCAGGCCGGCGCCGACCGCGACCCGGGTCGGGTCGCGCGGCGCCTTGAGCTGGGGCAGGAACTCGCTCGCGCGGACGATCGGGCCGGCGACGAGGTGTGGGAAGAAGCTCAGGTAGATGGCCGCGTCGATCAGCGAGGCGGGCTCGGCGTCCCCGCGCTTCACGTCGACGACGTACGTGATCGCCTGGAAGGTGAAGAAGCTGATCCCGATCGGCAGCACAACCGTCAGCAGCGGCAGCGGTGTCCCGAGCGCAAAGGCGTCGAGCAGTTCGTCGACGTCGGAGACGAAGAAGCCGTAGTACTTGAAGACGCCGAGCGTGAGCAGGTCGAGGGCGACGGCCACGCCGCAGATCCGCCCGCGGGTGCGCTCGGTGTCCGCCGCCGCGATCAGCCGCGCGGCGATCTGGTTGCCGACCGTGATCCCTCCGAGGAGGAAGCAGAACATCGGGTCCGCGGCGGCGTAGAAGACGTAGCTCGCGACGACGATGAACGGCTTCCAGAGGAGCTGCCGCGGCATCAGAAGCCACGAGAGGGCGAGGACGATCGGGAAGAAGATCGCGAACTCGATCGTCGGAAAGAGCATCTGCGGCGCGTTCGGAGGTCCGGACCGGTTAGGTTTCCCCCCGCTTGAGGCGAGCGGCGATGCTAGTGAATGTCCTGGCAGGGGCGCTGATGGCGCTGGTCGCGACGCTGGCGCTGGGCGCGTCGGCGGCGTCCACGTCCTGCGGCTCCACGCAGGTCGAGAAGCCGCGCAAGGACGCGAACCTCGGTCGGGCGCCGCTCGCGATCGGTGACTCGCCGATGCTGCTCGCCCTGCCCGACCTGGCGCAGGTCGGCTACCGCGCGAACGCGCGCGGCTGCCGGCAATGGCCCGAGGGCAACGACGTGATCCGCAAGGCGAAGCACAAGGGCCACCTGCCGAAGCTCGTCGTCGTCGCGCTCGGCTCGAACGGCAGCGTGACGAAGGGAGACATCCACGAGGCGCTCGACCTCGTCGGCAAGAAGCGCACGCTCGGGCTCGTCACGCCGCGTGAGACGGGCGGCCTCGCGGGCCACGACGCGCAGATCGTGCGCGAGGAGGCAAAGACGCACAAGAAGCGGACGATCCTCCTCGACTGGGTGAAGGTCAGCTCCGGGCACCCGGCCTGGTTTCAGCCGGACGGCCTGCACCTGACGTTCGACGGCGCCGACGCGATGGCGCGGCTGTTCAAGAAGGCGCTCAAGGTGCTCCGGCCGCCGCACTGAGCGAGCCTGTCAGTCGCCGAAGCTCTCCCGCAGCGCGAGCACCCGCCCGACCGAGCCGACGAACTGCTGACGAGCGGCGTCGCCGGACCGAAGCAGCCGCCGCAGCGGCTTCGCCGCCCTCTTCGCCGAGCCGATGTCGACGAAGAGCAACAGGTCGGTACCGGCCTTGGCGGCGAGCGTGGCGCTTCGGGTCGGACCGCCGAAGGCATCGGTGCTGGCCGTCTCGAGTGCGTCCGTGATCGAGACACCCTCGAAACCGAGCCGCCCCCGAAGCTCGCCGCTCGCGAGCCTCTGCGTGAACGCCGCGGGTCGATCCGAGAAGGCCGAGTAGATCGCGCTCGAGATCATCACGAGGCGGTCCTCGGCGCCGCCGCGCGCGAAGCGGGCGAATGGCCTCTCGTCGAAGCGGCGGAGCTTCGAGCGCGAGAGGTCGATCGTCTGCACGGCGGCGTCGGTGTTCACCTGCGCGGCGCCGAGGCCGGGGAAGTGCTTTGCGGTCGGGGCGGCGCCGTGGCGCTCGAGGGCCGAGGCGAAGCCGCCGCCGCAGCGCGCGACGGCGTCGGGATCGTCGCCGAAGGACCGGCCCTCCTGGTCGATCGCGCCCCCCGGGCGGGCGACGTCGAGCACGGGGGCGAGATCGACATTGACGCCGGTCCGGCGCAGCATCGACCCGGTCTTCGCGCCCTCGCGGCGGCAGGTCGCGGGCCCCTGCGCGCCCATCTCCGCGGCCGAGAGCGACGGCGGCCCGGGCAGCCGCTTCACCTGCCCGCCCTCCTGATCGATCATCACGAGCAGCGGGTCGGAGAGGGCCTGCGGCCGCGGAATCGACTGCAGCCGGTTGATCAACCGACGGGCCTCCGAGCGCCCGTCGAAGTTCTCCGAGAAGAGGACCACGCCGGCGAGCCGACCCGTCCTGATCCGGCCCGCGACCTCGCTCGGGACCGACTGGCCGCTGAACCCGGCGACGAGCCGCTGTCCGACGAGCTGCGCGTCGCCGAGCTCCGCGGCGCGCTCGCGCGCGAGCTCCGCCGTCGTGGCCGGGTCCTCGTCCGAGCCCCCGAATCCGAGCGCCGCGCAGCCACCGAGCAGCGCGGCGGCGAGGCCGGCCGCAGCGAGTCGAAGCGACCGCCCCATCGCGTCGCGGCCGAGGGGTTGGACCTCGGCAATGACTCCGCGATAGGGCCGGCCGGGCGCGGACACGGCGCCCATTGTGACGTGACGGCTAGGCGGCCTCCGCGTCGTCTTCGAAGTAGCCGATGCCCATGCGCTGCTGGAGTTCCTCGTGGTAGATACGGGCGGCGCCGTGCTCGCGCGCGAGCAGCTCCCCGGCCGCGGCGACCGCGCCGGCGAACGCGCCCGCGGGCGAGCCGGCGGTCGCCGACCCGATCACCTCGTCGCTCTCGAACGCGGCTTCGGCCACGTAGTGCGCGCCGTCATCGTCCTCCTGCAGCTCGATGTCGACGACGACTCGGCAGAACCGGCCGGCGCGGAAGTCCTCGAAGTTCGTGGGTCGGTAGCGGGGCATCCAGGTCTCCTAGGTCGTGTCCTCGACGGCTGGGCCCACGGTAGGGACCCGAAAGGACGGATCCGTCAGAAAACGAGAATGAGACCGAACGTGGCGACCGCGGCGAGCGCCAGGGCTCCAGCTGCCAGCCGGAGGCGGCGGTCCGGGACCTTGCGCTCGGCGAATTCCTCGACAGCCGCCGCGCCGTGAAGCGAGCCGCGCGCAGCACGGGCCGCCCACGCGAACTCGAACGAGAGCATCGCTAGGCCCACAGGGATCAGGATCAGCGCGGGCCCGGGAAGAACGATCATCGCGATCCCGGCTGCCGTCACGATCACGGCGGCGATGATCCAGAGAACCCGGTAGGGCAAAGCTCTATCGCCATGCTCCTCACGCTTGCGGTCCAGCCAGGAGGCCGCGCGGTCGGCTTTTTGGATCGCGTCGGTCATCTCGTCACGAAAAGAACCCGCATATGCCGTTATTACCCCGAATCGCCCGGGGCTGAAGCGCTCAGGCGTACTCGTCGTGGCGGTGAATCCACGTCTGGAACGCATCACCCTCGTCGCGCCCCTTCGGCGCCCGGTCGAGGACGGGGTAGTACGGCATCAGGAACTCGACCCCGCGGAACGTGGTGCCGTACGTCTGATAGACCGCGCCGTCCTCAATGATGAAGGCGCTGGTCGCCGGGATCTCCGCGATGTACTCGGCGAGATCGGCCCCGCTCGCGTCAGCGTTGCGGCGGGCGATGGGAGGCAGCTCGTCCTCGGGCGGCATCTGTTCACGGACCTGCTCGACGTGCTGAGAGGCCCCGAGGTCGAAGCTGAAGTCGGTGTTTGCCGAGGAGGCCCAGGGAATGCTCCAGCCCATTCTCTCCTTGTAGGCCTGAAGTCGCTCCAGCGGCGCGGTCGAGACGAACGCCAGCGTCAGGTCGCGAGCGTGAAGGTGCGGCAGCAGGCCGTCGAGCCCGTCGGCCATCGACGAGCAGGTCGGACACCCGGCCTCATACGTCGGGCCGAACATGAAGTGGTAGACGAGAAGCTGCGAGCGGCCGTCGAAGAGCTCGGCGAGCGTCCGCGTCCCGTCCTCGGCATCGAACCGATAGTCCTTCTCGATCGAAACCCACGGCAGGTCGCGGCGCCGGCGCGCCAGCTCGTCAGCGGCGCGCGTGTGCTCCTTCTCGCGTTCGACCAACTCGTCACGCGCGGCGTTCCATTCCTCGCGGCCTAAGACCTTGTGATCCGTCATCGCGTCTCGTGCTCCTTTTTTCGGTTTGCTTGCTTAGACACCACCCGCGACCTGAACGAACCGGCGATTCCTTTCCCGCTCCGACGGGGTCATTACCTGCGAGGGCGGAAAGGAAGCGCCATGCGAGGATGCCGTCGTGACCGAGCGAACGCTCTCCCGCGCCCGCGCGGGCGACGAGGAGGCGTTCCGCGAGCTCATCGACCCGTACCGGGCGGAGCTGCAGCTGCATTGCTATCGCATCCTCGGCTCGGTTCAGGACGCCGAGGATCTTCTCCAGGAGACGTTGTTGGCCGCCTGGCGTGGGCTTGAGGGCTTCGACGGTCGCGCCTCGCTGCGCGCGTGGCTCTACCGCATCGCGACGAATCGCTGCCTGAACGCGCTGCGCGACAGGCGCCGTCGCCCGCGCGAGGTCCCGCCGATGGCCGAGCCACCGGAGCCGACGCGCCGCAGCGAGCCGCTCTGGCTCGAGCCATACCCCGACGCCCTGCTCGGCCCAGTCGCCGACACATCGGCGGGGCCGGAGGCTCGCTACGAGCTCAAGGAGGCGGTCTCGCTGGCATTCGTGACGGGGCTCCAACGCCTGTCGCCGCGACAGCGCGCCGTGCTGGTGCTGCGCGACGTGCTGGGTTTCCGAGCGTCCGAGGTCGCGGACATGCTCGAGACGACCGAGGCCGCGGTGAAGGGCGCCCTGCAGCGCGCCCGCGCGACGCTCGAGGGCCGGCGTCCGGCCGATCACCGTGAGGACGCGCCGCTGCCGCGGTCCTCGCGTGAGCGCGACGTTGCCGGTCGCTTCGCGGATGCCGTCGAGAGCGGCGACGTGGACCGGGTCGTCGCCCTGCTCACCGACGACGCCTGGCTCACCATGCCGCCACAGCCCTTCGAGTACCAGGGCCAAGCGGCGATCGCGCGTTTCCTCGAGGATCGCGCCGCGCTGCGCGGCCGGCCTCTCCGCCTAGTTGCCACGCGGGCAAACGGGCAGCCCGCGTTCGGGTGCTACCTCCCCGACGCGAAGAACGCGATCGCCCGCCCGTACGGGCTGATGGTGCTCACTCTGCAACCGCAACGGATCTCGGCGATCACGTGGTTCGGCGACGGCAACGTGTTCCCGCACTTCGGGCTCCCGCGGACGCTCAGGATCGCCGCGCGCTGAGCGGCTACTTGACCTGCACGCCGGAGATCGCCCGCGAGATCACGAGCCGCTGGATCTCGGCGGTCCCCTCGAAGATGTCGTAGATCTTCGCGTCGCGGTGCATGCGCTCGACGGGGTACTCGCGGGTGTAGCCGTTGCCGCCGAGGATCTGGATCGCGCGCTCTGTGACCCAGACGGCGACCTCGCCGGCCTTGAGCTTCGACATCGAGCCCTCGGCGTTCGTGAACTTGTGGCCGCTGCGGCCCATCCAGGCGGCGCGCCAGACGAGCAGCCGGGCGGCGTCGATCTCGGTCTTCATGTTGGCGAGCGAGAAGGCGACGGCCTGGTTCTCGATGATCGCCCTGCCGAACTGGCGACGCTCCTTCGCGTAGTCGAGCGCGTATTCGTAGGCGGCACGGGCGATGCCGATCGCCTGGGCGCCGACGGTCGGCCGGCTCGCCTCGAAGGTCTGCATCGCCGCCTGCGACTGGCTGCGCTTGCCCTCGCGCGCGTTGGCCAGGCGCTCGTCGACCTTCTCCTTGCCGCCGAGCAGGCAGGAGCCCGGCACGCGGCAGTCATCCAGGTGAACATCGGCGGTGTGCGAGGCGCGCAGGCCGTGCTTCTTCACCTTCGCGCCCTGCTCGCAGCCCTTCGTCCCCGGCGGGATGATGAACGCGGCATGCCCGCGGGCGCCGAGCTCGCGGTCGACGGAGGCGATCACCACGTGGACCTTCGCGATCCCGCCATTCGTCGCCCATGCCTTCTGCCCGTTGATGACCCACTCGTCCTTGACCTCGTCGTACTTGGCTGTCGTGCGGATCGCCGACACGTCGGAACCCGCGTCCGGTTCGGAGGAGCAGAACGCGGCGACCGCCGGCTCCTCCGCGGTGCCGAAGCACTGCGGGATCCACTCGGCCATCTGCTCGGGCGTTCCCTGGCCGAAGATCGCGGCTACGGCGAGGGACGTGCCCATGATCGACATCCCGATCCCGGCGTCGCCCCAGAAGAGCTCTTCGTTGGTGACTGGCAGCCCGAGGCCCGACTCGTCTGCCCAGAACTGCGCGAGGCCCTCGTAGCCGTAGAGCCCGATCTTCGCGGCCTCCTGGATGATCGGCCACGGGGTCTCCTCGCGCTCGTCCCACTCGGCAGCGGCCGGGCGGACGACGTCGGCGGCGAAGCCGTGGACCCATTCGCGGATGTCCCTCAGGTCCTGGCTGAGCTCCAGCGAGAACGCCGCTGCGGGCTGCTGCTCGTTCTCGCCGACGGCCTCGGTGATCAACTCCTCTGCGGTGCTCGTCAAGCTCGTGCTCCTGATACTGACATTGGCTTATGTAACATCGGCGAGGGTAGGGGTTACGTCAGACCATGTCAAAGGTTGACGAGATACTCCTGCACGGCCACCGCGTCTGCTTTCGCCTCCAGGGCGAGGGGCCGTCGATCATCCTCATCCACGGGATCACGGGCCGCAGCGACCAATGGGATCCCGCGCTCGGGGACCTCGCCACCGCGCACACGATGCTCGCGCCGGACCTGCTCGGTCACGGCGAGTCGGCGAAGCCACGCGGCGACTACTCGCTCGGCGCCTACGCGAGCGGTGTCCGCGACACGATGGTCGCGCTCGGGATCGACCGCGGCACCATCGTCGGCCACTCGCTCGGCGGCGGGATCGCGATGCAGTTCGCCTACCAGTTCCCGGAGCGCTGCGAGCGCATGGTGCTCGTCTCGAGCGGCGGGCTCGGGCGCGAGGTGCACCCGCTGCTCCGCGCGGCGACCCTCCCCGGCTCGGAGTGGGTGTTGCCGTGGCTCGCCCACCCGCGCCTGATCGGCGTCGGCGACGGCGCACGGCGGCTGCTCGCGAAACTGAAGCTCCAGGCCGGGACCGACCTCGCGGAGATGGCACGCGGGTTCGCTTCGCTGTCGGATCGCGAGGCGCGCCCCGCGTTCATCGAGACCATGCGCGCGGTGCTCGAGCCGAGCGGCCAGCGTGTGAGCGCGCTGGACCGCCTATACCTCGCGGAGTCGCTGCCGGCGCTGCTCCTCTGGGGTTCCGATGACCCGATCATCCCGGTCGCCCACGGGCGCGCCGCGCACGAGCTGATGCCCGGCAGCCGGCTCGAGGTGATGGAGGGCGTCGGCCACTTCCCGCAGCTCGAGCGTCCCCGCGAGTTCGCCTCGCTGCTCGCCGAGTTCGTCGCGTCGACCGAGGCGGCCGAGCTCAGCGCGAGCACGTTGCGCGACCGGCTGCTCGTCGACGCCTCCGTCTAGCTCTTCTGGAGTCGCTCGAGCTCGCGGCCCATCCTCGACTCGACCGCCTCGGTCATCACGAGCTGGAACATCGCGAGCAGCGCGTCCGAGGCGAGCGGGCGGAGCCGCTCGAGCGCGTCGCGGACCGCCGGGAGGTCGTGATCGGGCTGCCCCTGGTCCTCGAACGGCTTCCAGATCTGCTTCACGAACAGGTCCACGAAAGACTTCGCGACGGCGGTCGCGTGCTTGTGGATCTCCTCGGCGACCTTGAGCGCCGTCTCCGCGGGGATCCCGAGCTCGGCCAGCTCGGCGCTCGCCCGCCCGAGCGTCGGGCTCAGCTCCTCGTAGCGGCCGTTCGGAAGCGCCCGCAGGATTCCAAGCCGCTCCGCCTTTTTGATCAGCTGCGCCGCCGGCTCGCCGGCGCCGCCCCAGCGCCGCGCGAGCTCCTCGGCGGTGACGATCTGGGGCTGCTCGTTCTCGAACGGGGCCTTGACGGCGCGCGTGAAGCGGAGCACCTCCTCGCTCGACCCGCCGGCGCTGTCGATCAGCCGCGCGATCGCCTCGAGCTTGAAGCCGTCGGCCTGAAGCTCACGGATCAGCTCGATGCGCGCCTCGTGCTCGGGGCCGTAGTAGCCCGTCCGGCCGCGGACCTCGGGCGGCGGCAGGAGCCCGCGCGACTGATGCGCGCGGATGTTGCGCACCGTCATTCCCGTGCGGCGCGCGAGCTCGTCGATCGTCAGCTCCTCGGTGGCGGCCTGTGCCATCGCGCCGATTGTATGTCGGATTACGGGTGGTGCCGGAGGCACCTGGCCCCCATGAATGTGGCGTTGTGCTGCATATATCGGCTCAACCACACACTCATTCCGCCGCCAGATCCTCCCGGCTCAGCTCGTCGAGGAGGTGGTGGAGTTGTGGCGGGCCCTCGTCCTCGATCACGCACAGCGTCCCCGGCCAGTAGGGGCTCTGGGCGGAGGTCCGGCCGAGAAGGCCGGGCGCGTGGACCCAGCTCCCGCTGTTCCAGAGGTTCGTCTCCTGCTGGACAGGCGGGGTGCCGCGGCGATGGGTGTGCCCGAAGACCACGTGCTCGGCGTCGATCGCGAGGTCCTTCACCACCTCCGCCATCGCCGTGAAGCCGGCGCGGGCGATGGCGCCGCCCGAGAGATCCGAGTGGACGGGCCCGAGCCCGAGCCGGTTGGCGACTCCGACGGCGCCGGGCACGGCGACGGCGCCGAGGAGCCAGCTCCGCACCCGTGCCGTGCGGCTGCTGCCGCCGCCGAGCATCTGCCAGATCCGGGCCGAGGGATTGGCGCCGCCGCGGTTCTCGCCGGCCGTCGCCTGGGCGAGTCCGAACAGGAGCGCGTAGACCGGCGTCTGCACCCGCTCGTACTCGTCGATGTCGGCGAGCTCTGGCTCCTGGGCGGGGTCGAGCGGGTCCGGGCCTCCGGGCGCGATCCCCAGCACCCGCTCCACCATCGCCACGCCGAGGCGCTCGATCGTCGGCACGGTGAGGTGGCGGTCGAGGTAGTGCCCGTGCGTCGCGTAGACGTCGTCGCGCACCCATAGGCCGGGATAGGCGAAGCTCACGCGCACCGAGGCGGCGTGCGAGGCGAGCGTCTCGATCGCGAGGCCCGTCGGCTCCCCCGTCTGCTCGAGCTCCATCGGCGGCGCGCCCTGGATCGCTCGCCGCTCGAGCCACGGCTCGATCAGGTGGTGGTCGTGGTTGCCGGGCACGATCACGAGCTCGCCGTCGCCGAGCGCCTCCCCGAGCGCGCGCATCACGGGCGCGGCCGCCGCCAGCACCTCGGCAAGGGGCCGGTCGCGAAGCTCGAGCACGTCGCCCAGCAGCACGAGACGGTCGACGCCGTCGAGTCGCTCGAGCAGCCGCTTGCGGTGCGCGTCGCGGCGGATGAGGTCCGCGCCGCTGCCGAGCCCGAGGTGGAGGTCGGAGACGATCGCGGTCCGCACGGCGGCATCGTCTCACCCCCGGCGCCGCGGGCGCCGGTTCCGACCGCCGTGGGCGGGACGATCCGGGCGTGGCGTCCGCTGATCCAGAGCGCCCGGAGCGCCGCGCGCAGCTCCCGGCGCGCCTGCTCGGGATCGGCGCCCGTGGCGCGGAGCGGGTGGCCTCTGCGGCGGGGATCGACGAGGCGGTGGAGCGCACGACCGAGGAGGCGCTCGTGAGGGCGCTCGAGAGCCCTGCCTTCGAGCGGGCGATCATCCGGGTGCTCGAGAGCGAGGCGGCGCAGCGAGCGCTGGAGCGGACGCTGGCCAGCCCGGCCGTCGAGCAGGCGGCGGTGAAGGTGCTCGACTCCCAGCTCGTGGACCACGTCTGGGACCGCCTCCTCGCCTCCGACGAGGCGCAGAAGCTCGTCGAGCGCATCGCGGAGGCGCCCGAGGTACGTGCCGCGATCGCCCAGCAGGGCGTCGGCCTGCTCGACGACATCGGCCGCCAGATCCGCGACATCGCCGGGCGGCTCGACGATGCGCTCGAGCGGACGATTCGCCGATTGATCGGCCGCCCGCGGGCGGAGCCGACGAAGAACGTCGGCGCGGTCACGCGCCTGCTCGCTTTCGGCCTCGACGCGGCCCTTCTCAACGGCGCCTTCCTGCTCGCTGCCGCGGTGCTCTCAGCCCTGTTCGGCTCCGATGGCATCTCGGGGACGGGCTGGGCGTTCGGTGCCTTCAGCTGGATCGTCTTCGGGTCGCTTTACATGCTCGTCTTCTGGTCGCTCGCAGGGCAAACGCCGGGCATGCGCGTCCTCTCGATCCGGATCGAAGCCGACGGCTCACCGCGGCTCGGCCGCAGACGCGCCCGGCGGCGGCTCGTCGGCTTCATTCTCGCCGCGCTGCCGTTCGGGCTCGGGTTCATCGGGATCATCACCCGCGACGACAACCGCGGCTACCACGATCGGCACGCGGGCACCGAGGTCGTCCGCGTCGACCCGGCACCGGCGCCCTTCTCAACGCCGCAATAGACTCGCCGCCATGAGCGCGGGTGCTGCCGAGGCTCAGGCGAGCGCGATCGCCGTCGAGAACCCCGCGACCGGCGAAACGATCGCTGGGCGTCGAGCAGCTCGTCTGCATTCACGAGGCCGCCGGGAGATCGTCGGCAGCGGCCTGCGTGCGCCCGACTGGGCCCGCGGCGAGGACCTCGACGCCTTCGTGGCGGCGCTCAACGGTCTCGAGATCGTGCCGAGGGAGTACGTCACCTTCTCAGCGCACCAGATGGGCACCTGCCGGCTGGGGCGCGATCCCGCGAGCTCGGTCGCCAACCCGTGGGGTGAGCTTCACGACACCCCCGGCGTCTGGGTCGGCGACGCCTCGGCGTTCCCGAGCGCCTCGGGCACGAACCCGATGGCGACGATCATGGCCCTCGCGAGACGCACAGCGCACGCGATCGCCGCCGGCTGATGCGGATCGGCCCCGAGCTCACCGCGCCCGCGAACGGAATCGAGCTCTGCTACCAGGAGCTGGGTGAGCCCGACGGCGAGCCGATGGTCCTCGTCATGGGGCTCGGCGGCCAACTCGTCCACTGGCCGGACGGCCTCTGCGAGCTCCTCGCCGAGGCCGGCTTCAGGCTGATCCGCTTCGACAATCGCGACGTCGGCCGCTCGACCTGGATCAAGGGACCGCCTCCGAGCCGCACGGCGATGCTGCTCGGGCTGCCTCGCGGGCTGGCGTACACGCTCGACGACATGGCCGACGACCTCGGCGGCCTGATCGAGACGCTCGGGATCGGGCCGGCCCACGTGGTCGGCGCCTCGCAGGGCGGCATGATCGCCCAGGTCCTCGGCTACCGGCGGCCGGAGCTCGTCCGCTCGCTCGGGCTGATCATGACCGGCGCCGGAAAGCGAGTCGCGTCGGTGCCGAGGCTGCGGGCGCTCGGCACGCTGATGCGCGAGCTGCCCAGGGACCGCGAAGCGTACGTCGAGGCGATGGTCAAGGCCTTCAAGGTGATCGGGTCACCCGACTACCCGGACGACGAGGACTGGCTTCGCGGCGCGCTGGGGCGCAGCTTCGACCGCGGCGACAACCCGGTCGGTGCCGCCCGCCAGCTCCATGCGATCACCGCCTCCGGCGACCGCAGCCGAAGGCTGCGCGCGGTGCGCGCTCCGACGGTCGTCATCCACGGCACCCGTGACCCGCTGGTGAGGCCGGCAGGGGGGAAGGGGCTCGCCAGGGCGATCCCCGGCGCCCGCCTCGAGCTGATCGCGGGCATGGGCCACGACCTGCCACCCGCACTCTGGCCGCGGATCACCAAGCTCCTCGTAGAGAACGCCCGCCGTGCCGACGTCGCGGCCGCGCCCGTGGAGGCGGCCGGCAAGGCGGCGTGAGCGACGCCGCGGCCGAGCCCTCGGCCGGCGGCGACGAGCCCGGTGCGGGTCGGATCACGCGCGCCCGCGCGCTGCTCCTGGTTGCGTTCGCGGTCGCGGTCACCCTCGCCCTCTACCTCTTCGTCCCGCGTCTCGCAGGTCTCGACGAGACCTGGCAGCGGATCAAGCAGGGAAGCCCCGCGTGGCTCGCGCTCGCCTTCGGCTTCGAGCTCCTCTCCTTCGGCGGCTACATCCTGCTCTTCCGCACCGTGTTCGCCGACACCGCCGACCGGATTGGCTGGCGGGCGAGCTACGAGATCTCGATGGGGGGCGTGGTCGCGACGCGGCTCCTCGCCGCGGGTGGCGCGGGCGGGATTGCGTTCACGGCCTGGGCGTTGACCAGGTTCGGCCTCGGAGCGCGCGAGGTGGCCGCGCGGATGACCGCCTTCCTCGTCCTCCTTACGCGGTCTTCATGGCGGCGCTCGTGGTCGATGGCCTCGGGCTGTGGCTCGGGCTGATCCCCGGCCCGGCCCCGTTCGGGCTCACCGTGGGCGCGGCGATCCTCGGGGGCTCGGTGATCGTGATCGCGCTGGCGATGTCCGCGACGCCGCGCGACCTGCCGGCCCGCGCGCGGGAGTCGATCTCCGAGGAGCGCCCGCGGCTCGCCACGGTGCTCAAGTGGCTTGCGACCGTGCCCGCGACGATGGGGCGCGGCGTGCGCGGCGCGATGCGCCTCGCCCGGCGTGAGCCGCTTCGGTCACTCGGCGGCGCGATCGCCTGGTGGGGGTTCGACATCGCGACGCTGTGGGCGTGCTTTCACGCCTTCGGGGGCACACCGGCGGCTGGAGTCATCGTGCTCGCCTACTTCGTCGGCATGCTCGGGAACCTGCTGCCGCTTCCAGGCGGGATCGGCGGCGTCGAGGGAGGCATGATCGGCGCCTTCGCGGCGTTCGGCGTGAACGGCGGCCTGGCGCTGGTCGCGGTGCTCGCCTATCGCGGGTTCGCATTCTGGCTGCCGATGGTGCCCGGCCTGATCGCCTACCTCACGCTTCGCCGCACGATCCGCCGCGAGGGGGAGGCGACGCCGAGCCCCGCGAGTTGACGCCTGACGCTCGACCTGCGGCTCAGTCCCTGGTCTGGGAGAGGTGGGCACCCTCGATGTCGACGTGGGGCAGGAAGCGGTCCGCCCATGCGGGCACCCACCAGGTCCCGCGGCCCGCGATGACCAGGATCGCCGGCGCGAGTGCGAGCACCGACAGCGCCGCGAGGGCGACGCCCACGGAGAGCCCGACGCCGAACTGCTTGACCGTCGGATCTCCGTTCAGGATGAAGCTGGCGAAGACGCAGATCATGATCAGCGCCGCCGCGGCGATCACCTTGCCGCCGACCGCGAGCCCGGCCGCGATCGCCTCGCGGTCGTCGCTCGCATTCGCCCGGTGCTGCTCGATCTGGCTCATCAAGAACACCTGATAGTCCATCGAGAGCCCAAAGAGGACCGCGAACATGATCAGCGGCACGAAGCTCGCGATCGGGTCGGTGCCGCTCGCGGTATCGAGCCCCACGAGCCCGATCCCCCAGCCCTCCTGGAAGCACAGGGTCACGACGCCGAACGCCGCCAGGACGGAGAGGACGTTCGCGATCGCCGCCTGGGTCGACACCACGACCGACCGGAATGCAGCCGTGAGCACCACGAACCCGAGCGCGACGACGGCCGCGATCACGAGCATCAGCCGGTCGGAGATCCCGGCGGCGAGGTCGACATAGCTCGCGGTCTGCCCGCCGACGTGGGCCTGGAGATCGGTGCCCGCGGTTGACTGCGGGATCACGTACTGGCGGACGGTCAGCACGAGCTCGGCCGTGGCCGTCGCCGCGGGGGAGGTCGTCGGGATCGCGGTGAACAGGGCGGCATTGCCCCGGCCGTTCAGCTGTGGCGGCGAGAGGGCCTTGATCCCGACGGTGTCCGTGAGCTGCTTTTGGAGCTTGACCAGGCGCGGGTCGGTGGCGGCCTTGACCCCGCCGGCACGCGTCAGCTCCTTCGTCAACTCGTCCTGCAGCTGTTCGGCCTTCTTCTGCTGGCCCTTCGCCTTCTGCTGCTCGGTCTCGAGCTCGGCCTGCTGCGTCTGGAGGTTCGCCGCCTGCACCTGGGCCTCGGCCGCCTCCTGCTCGAGCTGCTGCTTGCTCTGCGAGAGCGAGAACGCCTCGGCCGCAGCAGCACCCGCCGCGCTCGCCAGCGCCGTTCCCTGCTTGCCGAGCGCCTCGGCCTCATTCCGGATCCGGCTGGCCTGGCGCGCGACCTGTTGCGCTGCCCGCTCGTTTGCGTGACGCTCCTCGCGCACCCTCGAGACCTCAGCGTTGCGCTTCGCCTCGCGCGAGCGGATCAGCGCGAGCCGGCGCCCGAGCCGCTCACGCTCACGCGGCCTCTCGGCCTGCGCGAGACGCGTTCGGATCCGTTTGTCGATCGCCGCCAGGGCTCCGAGGCGGGCTTGAAGCTGAGCTTCCTGCGCCGCGAGCTTCGCGCCCCGCTGGGCGATCGGCTTCGCCTCAGCGACCAGGGCATCGAGCTGGGCCCTGAGCGTGCGGCGTTTGGCGAGCTGGTCTCGCTGCCGCTCGAGCTCGGCGCGCTCGGCGCCGAGTGCCGCGCCCTGCGCCTCGAGCGCCGCCTGCTGGCCCTCGAGCGAGTCCTGCTGGGTCTCCAGCGCGTCCGCTTGGTCCGAGAGCTGCGCGGCCTCGGCCTGGCCCTGCTCTTGCTCGGTCTCGAGCTTCGCCTGCAGCCGCTTGGCCTGCTTTTCCTGCTGGACGACCTCCTGGCTCGGCTTCGCCGGAGTTCCGAGCGCGACGGCGATGATCAGGGGCCCGTTGTAGCCGACGCCGAACCCACTCGCCATGAGGTCGTAGGCCTTGCGCTCGGTCGTCGACTTCGGCGTCGCGCCGATGTCCTCCTGGCCGAGCTCGAGCGAGAACACCGGAACGATCAGCGGCAGCAGGATCAACATTGTGATCGCGATGCAAGCCCACGGGTGCGTGGTCACGAACCGGCCCCACGCCGCCCATCCGCCCTTGCCGGCCGGCTTCGGCCCCGGCCGCAGGAAGGCGGGAAGGTGGAGCGAGTCGATGTGCGGGCCGGCGACCGACAGCAGGGCGGGCAGCCACGTGATCGCGGCGAGGACCGCGGTGATGACCGCGAACGCCGAGGAGTAGCCGAGGGTCGCGACCAGCGGGATGCCGGAGATGAACAGCGTGGCCAGTGCGATCACGACCGTGCTGCCGGCGAACACGATCGCGGTCCCGGAGGTGGCGACGGCCGTGGCAACCGCCTCGTCGACCGGCAGGCCGTTGGCGCGCTCGGACCGGTAGCGGCTGACGAGGAAGAGCGCGTAATCAATGCCGACGCCGAGGCCGATCATCGTCGCCAGCGTCGGTCCGATCGACGGAACCTCGACTAGGTTGCCGAGCAGACCGATCACGGAGAGGCCGGCGAGCAGGCCGACCACCGCGGAGACGATCGGCATCCCCATCGCGACGAGGGTGCCGAACGTGAACGCGAGGATGATCATCGCCGCAGTCAGGCCGATCACCTCGCTGCTCTCGGTCGCGGGCTCGGAGAGCTCGCTGCCGATCGAACCCCCGGCCGCCACCTCCAGCCCGGCGTCACGAGCGGGTTTCGCGGCATCGAGGACCGACGCGGCGATGTGCTCGGTCAGGTCCTCGCTGCCGACGTCGAGGAGGACGGGAATGAACGCCGTGTGCTTGTCCTTGCTGATCTGCGCCGCACCCTTCTTTCCGTACGGGCTGGGGGCGCTGACGACGTGGCGCACCTTCTCGATCGCTGCGTGGGCGCGCTTGATCGCCTTCTCGTTCGCACCCGCGGTGACCTTCGCCTTGGTGCTGTGGAAGACGATCGGATTGGTGCCGTTCTGCTGCGGCGGGAATCGCTTGCTGAGCAGGTCCGTCGCCGCCTGGCTATCGGTGCCGGGGAGATCGAGGTTGTTCGACGTGTTGCCGCCGAATGCCCGGAACGCGCCGACGAGCAGGACCAGAGCGAGGATCCAGGCCGCGACAACGACCCACCGGTGACGAGCGGTGAAAAGACCGATTCGATAGAGGCCGCGCGCCACGGAGTTTCCACTCTATGCGCTCCTCAGGAGCTCAAATAATCGAGGGCGCTGCCGATCAGAGCCGGATGACGACCGCCGACGTGATCAGCTCCGCAAGCGGGCCGGTTGGCACGCCGGCGACCGTGCCGCCGCCCGAGACGACCCTGACGCGGCCCTCGTCGCTCGTCAGCGCCATGTCGAGCTCCACCGGGACCGTCGTCTCCGCAGCCCCGAGCACGTCGTCGAGGATCGTGTCGAGCAGCGTCTCGCCGGGAACCTCGATGCCGCCGAGCCCGTAGTCGAGGAGACGCTGGCCGGAGGTGGTGCCTGTGGAGACGAGGTGGTACGGCGCGGGAGCGTCGCGGGTGAGCTGGAAGTTCGTGAGGTCCACCGGACCCGCCGTGGAGTTGGAGATCTCCACATCGACGATCGAGAACCCGTCGAGGCGGTCGAAGACGTCGACGGGCTCGTCCAGGTCGAGGTCGAGGTCGCGCGCTGAGACCGCGAAACGCTCGCCGTCGCCCCACAGGAGGCGCAGTGCCGGGATGGCGCCCAGCGTCACCTCGGCGCTGCCGCCGTTCTCCGTCAGCCGGTCGACGACCTTGCGCTCGCCGACCTCCGGCACGAGGATCTGGCTCGCAACGAGTGCGAACACCGCCGCTCCGGCCGCGACGATCCCCCAGCTCAAGCGCGACATGCGCGAAGCTTGGCAGGTCCCGACTCTCGCAACACCATGATCTCGGACTTCTGGAACGACCAACTCGTCGCCCACGACCGGCAGTGGCTCTTTCTCGTCCTGCTCGGCCTCGTGCTCTCGTTCGGGTTCATCCGGCTCTCGACGCGGCTGATGCGAAGCCCGCGCGTGCCCTGGTGGCCGGGCAGCGTCGTCAGCGAGGGCGGTGTCCACGTCCACCACCTCGTCTTCGGCATCGTGCTGATGATCGCCGCCGGCACGATCAGCTTCGCCGGCTTCGCCACTTCGCCGATCTACGAGATCTGCGCCTTTGGGTTTGGCGTCGGGATCGGCCTCACGATCGACGAGTTCGCGCTCTGGCTCTACCTCGAGGACGTCTACTGGTCGAAGGAGGGGCGGAGCTCGGTCGACGCGGCCGTGATCGCAACCGCGCTCATGGGCATGGCGCTGATCGGCGTGCGCCCGTTCGACGTCTCCGGCGCGGACTTCGGCGCCGTCGTCGCCAGCGTCCTCACCGTCGGGCTCAGTGTCGTCTGCGTCATGATCTGTTTCCTCAAGCAGCGCCTCTGGCACGGCGTGATCGGCTTCTTCGTCTTCCCGCTCGCGCTGTACGGCGCCTGCCGCATCGGCAAGCCGGGCTCGTGGTGGGCGCGGCGCTTCTACGGCGAGCGCAACGCGGCCAAGCAGGCGAAGGCCGAGCAGCGCTTCGCCCCGGATCGGCGCACCGAGCGGCTCAAGGAGCGGCTGCGCGACGCGATCGGCGGCGCCACCGAGGAGGAGTACGCGGCGAAGGTCGAGCGCCGCGGCTAGCCCGGAGCTCGAGGAAGAGGACGGTTACGGCGACCGCGTAAAAGAGCGAGCTCGCGACGTTCGTGACCACGGCGCCCGCCCAGTCCCCGGCGAATGTCTCCCCGACGGCGAGCCAGGAGGCCGACTGAACGACCACTGACAGCGCGTCCTCGATGACGAGCACCGGCAGCACGACCCCGAGCACGAGCCAGAGGTGGCCGCGGACGAGTTCGCGGCTGCGTCGGAAGGCCGCAATGGGGCGCCGGTCCTCGACCTCGACGGCGGGCGCGACCAGCGCGAACCATCCGAGGAACAGGATTCCGGGCACGATCAGGAAAAGGAACCCGACCGCGATGACGAGCGCGGCCAGCGCGTCTACGGCGAAGAGCCGCGCGCGCGGCAGGTGCGAGACCAGGCCGCGGAAGGAGTGCTCGCGGCCCTCGCGGTCGGCGACGACGAGGCCCGCGACGACGCCCGCGTAGAGCACCTCGCCGACGAGGGCCGCGACCGCGGCGACGGAGGCGGCCACTGATGCGGCGATGAAGGTGGCGGTGTCGTCTCCAGTGAGGTCGTCATGAAGGCGCTCGGCGAGCACGTCCACCAGGCCGAGCGGGATGAACACGACGAAGCCGGCGATGAGCAGGGAGCGCCAGCGGGCGCGGCAGATCGCCAGCACCTGGACGGCGATGTCCCTGAGGCGGGGGCGGGCGGCGTCCGTGCGAGCCATCGAGCGATCCTAAGAGGCGCAGACGGCTGGCTCGGGTGGGAGCTTCCGTAGAGTCCCCGCCCCGATGGCGTATTTGATCCGCGGCGAGCCGGCGCCCGCGCGTCCCGAGGGCGCGATCGAGCCCGATGCGTCGCTGCCGCGTGCCTGCGTGATCGGTGCCGGCTCCTGCGGGATCGCGGCGGCGAAGGCGCTGTATGAGGCGCGGATCCCGTTCGACTGCTTCGAGGCGGGGCCGGTGGTCGGCGGCCTCTGGAAGTTCGAGAACCCGAACGGCCTCTCGGGCGCCTACGCAACGCTCGAGATGAATACGTCGGGGCCGCGGATGTCGTACTCGGATTTCCCGATCGCCGACGACGACTATCCGCCACACGAGGACGTCGGCGACTACTTCGACCGCTATGTCGACCACTTCGGGATCCGCCAGACGATCACGTTCAACACACGCGTCGAACACGTGGCGCCGGCGCAGGGCGGCGGCTTCGCGGTCGAGATCTCCGGCGACGGCGCGACGGGAGGGCGGGAGACTCGCGACTACGACGCGGTCCTCGTCTGCAACGGACACCACTGGGATCCGCGGTGGCCGGAGCCGCCGTTTCCGGGCAAGTTCGACGGCGTTCAGATCCACGCGCACGACTACCGGCGCCCGGAGCAGCTCGCGGGCAAGCGCGTGCTCGTCGTCGGCGGCGGCAACAGCGGCATGGACATCGCCCGCGACGCTGCCGATCACGCCGATGCGGCTTTCCTGTCTTTGCGCCGCGGGGTGCACGTGCTCCGCAAGCGGCTCGGCCGCAGGCGAAAGCCGAT
>Ga0126307_10000567_pt1 | contig 23720 bp, 20 predicted proteins | sample Plot28_FD_89955 | JGI IMG/M metagenome (GOLD analysis project Ga0126307, IMG submission 89955) | Serpentine soil microbial communities from UC McLaughlin Reserve, CA, USA - Plot28 | ecosystem: Environmental > Terrestrial > Soil > Grasslands | place: USA: UC McLaughlin Reserve, Lake County... | reverse complement strand
TGGGTTTCCCTCATTGGAGCCCTCCATACCTTCATCACATCCTTTGTCATATTCCTGGTCGCATACGCCTTTATTATCGGACTTCCGCCCTGGACCATCGTCACCCTGCCTGTTCTCTTGGTACCGGTGGCCGCTATTGCACTGGGAGCAAGCTGGATTTTAGCATCACTTGGAATATTCCTTCGGGACTTGGATCAACTTGTGGCCCTGGTAACCACAATTCTTATGTTCCTCGCCCCGATCTTCTTCCCTCGAACCGCTGTGCCGCAAAGCTATCAATGGCTACTTGCGATCAATCCCCTAACTCTTCCCATCGAGCTCTCGAAGGATATATTGTTTCAGGGGACAGTGACCCGAGTGGCCGAGTTCACGGCGTATCTTGCCGCTGCGGTTGCTTTCGCACTCCTCGGATTTTTCTTCTTTATGCGAAGCCGCCGAGCGTTTGCCGATGTCGTCTGAAAACGTTATTCGCGCGCTTGGGCTTTCCAAGGCGTACCTGATCTACGCTCAGCCGCGCGACCGGCTGAAGCAAATGCTCTTTGGTCGCTTCAAAACTTATTTCAAGCCGTACTGGGCGTTGCGCGACGTGTCACTGGAGATCGCGCGCGGGGAGACCGTCGGCGTTATCGGCCGAAATGGTTCGGGGAAGAGTACTTTTCTGCAGATGATCTGCGGTACGGTCCTACCGACTGCCGGGTCGGTTGTATCTGTCGGAAGAGTCGCCGCACTCCTCGAACTCGGATCAGGCTTTAATCCGGAATTCACCGGCCGGGAAAACGTGTTATTGTCGGCAACGATACTTGGACTTGAGCGACGCGTTATCAATGACCGCCTCGATGATATTATAGCATTCGCAGGCGTTGGGGATTTCATTGATCAGCCCGTGAAGCTTTACTCGAGCGGCATGTATGCTCGGCTCGCATTCGCGGTGGCTGCGCACGTAGACGCCGACATACTAATCCTCGACGAAATCCTCGCGGTCGGTGACGCGGCTTTCGTTCAGAAGTGCATGCGGTTCATTCATCGGTTCAAGCAGAACGGAACGTTGCTGTTTGTGTCTCACGATGCGCAATCGGTAACTACGCTTTGTGACCGTGTGGTATGGCTAGACCGTGGGTCAGTCCGGATGGAAGGGCCGGCCAAAGACGTTTGCGCAGAATATGCGCGCGCATTGCAGCTCGAGGGCGACGACAGCGACTCTCTCCGCTTTGGTGGCCGGCGACAACGGCCCCCTATGCCGCGACGCGTACATGACCCGCGTGCGGACTTGCTCCGAGCGTCAAACCTGCGCAACGATATCGAGCTTTTCGATTTTAACCCAAATGCGGCTTGGCTTGGTCAACGCGGCGCAAGCATAATTTCAGTGACTCTCACCTCAGCCGCGACAGGAAACGTGAACTGCCTTGAGGGCGGTGAGGAGGTAGAACTCGAGATCGAAGCCGAGCTCAATAAGGATTTGCAGCACCCCATTATCGGATTCCACGTGCTCAACAAGCTTGGGCAGATGGTTTTTGGCGACAACACCTATCTGGTCTATCGCACCTCCGAGGTTTCCATGGCAGCGGGCTCGCGCCTGAGTGGTAGATTCAGGTTTCAGATGCCCTATCTCCCAACGGGGGACTACGCGGTTTCAGTGGCGATCGCTACCGGCACTCAGGAAGACTATGTTCCGCAGCATTGGGTCGACGACGCGCTCTTTTTTCGGGTGAATTCATCTCACGTCTCACGAGGTCTATGCGGGATCCCGATGATGGACGTTACTCTGGTAAAGGACGGCGCTCGGGTGCCCGCCCAGTCCCCGCTCTCGCCGCTGTAGAAGATCGATGCACACGAACTGGTCGTGGTTATCAAGGCATTCTGATCTCCGCCGGCAGGAACGGCGTGTAGTATCACGTCTTCGTGAGGCGCTCAGTAGGATATCCAAGGGACGGGTCGTCTCTTCGATGGAGAAGCTTGAGTGGGCTGGCGCGTTCAGCGACGGATGGTGCGGCGGACGTCGTCTTACAGATAGCGAGCGCCTTGGTCCGCGAACCAAATCATCGGCAAAGCAAGTGAAAAGCGATGATCAGCACCTCGCTGGCACGAATGCGATCTGCCGGAAATATCTCAGTAACGCTGTGTCAGAACAAGATCTCCTCCAGAGAATCGTTCCAGCTGCGGTGATCGACAGCTGCCTTGCAGCGGCTGAGCCTCGCCTGGATGTGCCCGAGAACGTCACCCTGCCAACATACTCGATTGTCACTGCTTACTTTGAGCACGAACATTTCTTCCATCGTTGCGCGCGCTCGGTCGAATCTCTGATCGAAGCCGATAGGCAGGCGAATGGAAGAAATCGAATTGAATGGATCATAGCAAATGATGATTCAAACTATTCATCGCACCAACTTCTCAGCATGATTCCGGCTATGCTAATCCCGTTCGTGCGTGTACTCTCCGATGGCGCGAATAAGGGGATTGCTACCCGACTCAATGAAGCCATTACGCAAGCTGACTCTGAATGGATCTTGTTTCTGGATTGCGACGACCTGATCGAGGCAAACGCCACGCTGGTTCTTGATTATTATTTGAGCCGATTTCCGCAATGCAGGTACATCTCCTCGGCCATGACTGATATCGATGCGCAGGATAGGATCCTGCGCTTCCGTCGGCACATCGTGCCACCATCTACGCTGTTCCACAATGGCATGGTCGCCGGCCACCTCAAGGCGATCCGACATGACCTTATTGCGGAACTCCTCCCGTATGTGCCGGAGTTCTCCGGCTGCCAAGACTACGATTTCGCTCTGCGTGCGGCGCTTCGTGAACCGCTGCTGTTGATCCCTGAGCATCTGTACCGCTACCGCTGGCATAAGGCTTCGCAATCCGTGGGAAGCGCCGGGCGTCAGGAGCGGATCGCGACAGCGGTCAGGCGAGAGTTCCTGAGAACGTTTGTTGCGAAGCATCTGCGCAATGCGCGTCGCGATGCTTCAGTGCAGCCCGCTGTACAATGCGGTCTATGCATCATCAGGACCCAGGGGCAGTCCCTCGAGCTGCTAAACGATGCAATCCGATCGGTGTTTGAACAAACTGTACCGATGGTTCCGTGCGTTGTCGTTTGCGGCGATATGGACAGCGTAAGTGCTATCGAAGCTCACGTTCGGGCGATCGCCCCAGCCGCAGTGATCTTGCGCGCACCGTCCTCGGGCCGCGGTAAGGAGCAGATCAATGTGGCACTCGATTACCTCGACCGTGAGCGCGATCGCTTCACATTCGTCTCCTGCATTGAGGAGCATCACGTCCTCTATCCCTTCTATGCAGCGCGCCTGGCTGAGGCGCATGAGCTGACGGGGGCAGATATTTCCTTCGCTCTCTCGACCGAGCGCGGTCCCGGGGATGCGCGCAAGCTGCGCCATTCGGCTCTGCCAACCGCAGCCCTTGTGGCCGCTAACTTTGTTCCACTTGAGTGCTGTCTAATCAGAACCGATCTCCTGGTGCGCAGCCGGGCTCGTTTTGGCGACTACATGGGGGGTCTAGAGGAGTGGGACTTCCTGTTGGCGTTGCTTACTGCCGGTGCCCAATTTTGGCACCTACCGGAGACGCTTTGCGAAGCGCGGACGGTCCGTCAAGTAGAAGATCCAGAGAAAGGCCCCGCGATTGATTTCCGGGAGCGTGTTTTAGCCCGACGCCGCGACGTAGCCAAAACCCTCGGTACCGCTCAGTTCGTGAGGGATGTCGCCGAGTTCGACTTTTCGGATCGCCCGCCACTTTCCCCCGAAGAGATCGCTCAACTCATCGAGGCTCGTCACGTATTCGAGAACGCGGAAGCGCTCCGTGGGTGACAGGCTGGATACGCTCTCGGTGTCAGTCCTGCTTCCCGTCTACTTCAAGAAGGCGGGAGTGGAGGAAATCCGGCTCCTGCGCAGAGCGCTGGATTCCGTTTCCGTCCAGACCTTCCCAGCACAGCACGAGGTGATCCTCGTTGATGACGGCAGCCCCACACCAATCAGAAATCTGGATTTTGTGAATGAAGCACATCGCAAAATTCGCATGCTGCGGTCTGAACGAAATCAGGGGCTTGCTCATGCGCTCAATCGCGGCCTCGTGGCAGCGAGGTTCCCGCTGATCGCGCGCCTCGACGCGGATGACCGTTGGCGCCCGGGTAAACTGGAAAAGCAGCTCCGCCTCTTTGAGGCCGACCCTGATCTCACGATAAGCGCTACGGGAATGACTCTGATCACCCCTCAGGAGCAGGAAATCGAACTGCATATCCGCAAGGGCGATTGGATCGGAGTCCTGAAATTCTGCTCGGAATTGGGATGTCCCTTACCTCATGGAAGCGTCGTGGCGCGACAAGAAATTTATGGATTGCTCGGCGGCTATCCCCAGGATCCTACCTTTACCCATTGTGAGGACTACGCCCTATGGAGCGTTTGGCTTCGCTTCTTCAAACCGAACATAATCGAAGAAGCCCTCTATGATTACACGGTCTCGCCGGGATCGGTTTCCGTGGTGCACGCACAGCAGCAGGCAAGCGCATCCCACTCTGTCAATCAGCGATTCCGAGCCCTGGGGCTCGTCAGGCACTTGCCGGGCGCTCTCGCGGAGTTAGCATCCATAATCCGAGGGTCCATCCTGGATGCAGGGATACTGGCATATCGGATTTGGCGCTTCCGATTGTGCGTGCGGCTCCCGCCGGAGGCGCTCGAGCCGTTGCGAACGATTCTTCCAGACCGTCGACTGCTGATCGAGAAATCCGGCGTGCGGCCATTCCCGCTGGATCGGGTAATCGGAACTTGTGCGTCTCAACCCGACGGGCAGCTAGTCGCAATCAGAGCCTTGTAACCCGCTCCCGGGACTCAGGGCAACGCCCAACCGGAGTTCGAACGATTTCGCGATCGTCCAAGCAGGCGAAGGTCACTGGCCGACCCTAGCGCAGTGCTCGGCTAATGAATGAAACAACACACCCAATTGAACATCGCTCTGATGATCAAAGGTCCCGCTCGGCGTGAGCAATGCTCCTTCGAGTGCGCTCTGAGAAGGGGCCTCACCGGGATTCAACCGCGGGGGAGCGCACAGGCTATCTTGACCCCACCCTCGCAGCCGATTAGCGCCACACCCGCCGAGAAGCTCTACAGACCAACTCGACCCGCGGAGCCTCGCAGGGGTCTCGCTAGGGATGCCGCCTTCCGACATGGACATCGCTCTCATCAACAGCTGGCCCCATCTAGTGAATTCGGCTCAGATTGCGTTTATTCGGCGTTTCAGATGCGCGGCCGAGAAGCTCGGCCATCGGGCCTTCGCGGTTGTTACCTCCGACGACATCGAGGCCTGCAACCCGGACTTCGTCATCGCGCTCGACGAGATCTCGCCGAAGCTGACGGCGTTTCCGACGTTTGGGGCCATGTGGACCCCGCCCATCCGCTATCACCGGGAGGTCCGGCGGACCCGATCGATCCTGAGCTACGACGGGTACCTTGTCGGCTCTGAGGCCGTCCGGTCCTACCTGAACCATCTCGAGTTCTCCCTCGGTGTCGATAAGCCGAAATCCGACTTCCTGTTCCTGCCGACCGATTCCTTTGCGGGCTTGGCACAGCCCCGGGGCCCGCACCGGACGCTCGCTTACGAGATCGCCGCAGGCGACGATCACCCGGCACCAGACCTCGTCGCCGCTCTAAAAGCAGCCGGTCTGGTGTCGACTGCGGGCGGCCCGCCCCCCGGGAGCGGGGATGACATCGCCTCGGCCGAGGGCGGCGCGGATCGGCTAAGGCCGATCGAGCACGGCGCCGCGCTCTGCCTGCACACCGACGAGCAACGCGAGGCCGACCTGCCCTCCGGCCGGCTGTTTGAGGCCGCGGCCGCCGGCGCGGTGATCGTCACGGACGAGCTTCCGTTCGCTCGACGCGTTCTAGGTGATGCAGCACTGTTCATCGACTCGACCGCGAGCCGCGCCGGGGTCGTCGACCAGGTGAGGCGCCATCTGCTTTGGCTTGATGAGGATCCGGGTCGCGGCGAGCGCCTGGCCGCCCAGGCGTGCGAGGCCCTACAAGGCAGGTTCGACCTCGAGACCATGCTGGCGCAATGCTGCGTGTTCGCGCGCAGCGTCATCGAGCGGGCACAACGGTCAAGGCTGGACGCGATCCGGGCTCTTCAGAAGACGGAACCAGTCGCGCTGAGGCCCCAGTCTTCGGCGCGAGCCGAGGCGCATCTACCCGAGCGCCCCTTGGTCGACATCGTGGTCCGCATCGGCGAGCGCCCCCCCGAAATCGTACAGCGAGCGCTGCGGTCGATCGCACGCCAGGACGGCGGCACCTATCGCGCGATTCTGGTCGACTACAAAGGCAACGCGGCGCTGAAGGCACTCGCCAAAGATTTCAGGGCCCGGAACATGGTCGTGACCTATGTGAGGAGTCCGGACACCGGCTATCGGAGCACGGCCCTTTGGGCCGGCCTCGCCCGGGTTGAGGCACCGTTCTTTTCCATTCTAGACGACGATGACTCGGTTGCTCCCGACCACTTCCCGAGCCTAATCGAGCTCGCCTCCCGCCACCCAGCAAGCGGGTTCTTTTACGCCGGCACAATCCGTGTCGAGGACGAGGGTAGCGTGTCGCCGCCCAACCTCATGGGCCAGTTCCGCGAGCCTCGCGAGCTGAAGTTTCTTGAGCAGCACGATCTTTCCCGATTGATGCTTTTCGACAACTACATCACCTCCAACTCATTCATAGGCCGGGCGGAACTCCTGAACGGGCGCATTCTTTGCGATCCACAACTGGAGGTCGCGGAGGATGTCTATCTCTTCCTGCTCCTGGCATCGCGGACCGAATTCCGAAGCTCATTCCGGCCGACGGCAATTTGGCATTGGAGGTCTGTTTCCCGCGATCAATCGATGTTGGTGGTTGACAGCGAAAGATGGCGCCGCGCTGCGGCCAAATTGACTCTTCGACTCGCGTACGTTCCGCTGCCTGCCACCATGACTCTCTCTCGAGTGGCGCAGCCGCCGTTCGTGCTGGAGCTTGGCGTAGCCGCCGCTTTCAATCCCGACGTTGTCGCGCGCTCTCAAGGCGGAGCTCTTAACCCGGGGGAACCGGCCGGGGTTTGGACGAGCGCCACCCGAAGCTATATCCGGTTGCTGCTGAGCGATTTCATTCAGAACGGCCGGATCCTCTTAGAATTTGCGGCCTCGGGCGCTTCCCCGACCGCCACTCAGAATGTTCGGATTTCAATGGACGATCAGCCGATCTATAACGGCCCGGTCCGGGCATGGGTCCTGATCCGCGTTGAGCGACCATTTCGGTTCGCCCGCAGCAGGAACGTCGCTATTCTTAGAGTCGAATGCGATTCGACCTTTTCACCCCGGCAGGCAGGCGCAGCCAAAGGGCGTGAACTCGGGGTGCTTCTGTCGAAAATCCTGATCGAGCGTGAGGACCGGCGCAGGAGGCGGCCCCAATGGCTGCGCGCTTTCGTGCGATTCTTGCGGAGGCGGCGGATTTCGGCACCAATTGCCTAGTCAGCGTCTCCCCTAACCGTCGCCGTGCGGCGGTTGGGGAGCTGCCCGGTAGGGCTTTTTCGGGCCTCAGTGCTCGGAGGAAGGTCGAGGTGAGTTTGTGACCGATAACGGCGGCATGGACCTAGAGGCACGGTTGACGAGCATTGATGCGGCTATTCGTGAGCTGCTCACCGTATGGCGGGAGCACGTCGCCCGCCGCGCTCCTGTCGAGACCGAGTTGGCCCAGGCTCAGGAGCTCGAGCACGAGCTGACGGCAATGCAGCGACGTGCAGAAGAGGCTGAGACGCCTCTAGCGGACGAGGCGGGGCTTGCGGCCGGACCTGAGCAGGCGCGCATTTTGCTTTTGGAGTCGCAGCTGGCAGACGTCGTCGCCGATCTCGCGGAACACCAATACCTTGTGGAGGAGCTTCAGCAAGCGCTTCGGTTCGAGCGGGATTTGCGCCAACTACGGGAGGCGGAACGCGATCGAATACGCGAACTCGCCAGCTACCTCCAGAAGTCACGCTGGCGACGTCTTGGAAAGGCAATCGGCCTCGTAAGGACTCCCGATTGGGAGCGTACAATCGAAGGACAATGATGCCATATTAGCGCGGCCTATGAAGCTGCTCTCCATCGATTTTCTTGCTGTCGACCGCCGGAATGGTCGGTTGCATAGAGGCGTTTCGCGGCAGGTGAAGTCTATCTAAAAGACCGGTGCGCACTAGCGTGGCTATGAACGATTGCTGCGACTTCGCAAGTGAGAATTCGTTCTCGACGAAAATGCGCCCTAAAGCGGACAACCTCCGCCGCCGCTCGGGATCGGCGTAGAGTTCCCGGATTGCCCTAGCCAGGGCGGCCACTGAGAACTCCGGAACGAGCACCCCGGAAATCCCGTCTTTGATGGCGTCGACGACCCCACCCGCGCGGAACGCGACCGACGGCGTTCCGCAAGCTGCGGCCTCCACATAGACTTGACCGAAGGTTTCCTCCCGACTGGGCCCGACAAACAGGTCGGCGGCCGAGTACAGGAGTGCCATGCGCCTTGGCTCATCGACGTAGCCGATTCGGCGCAGCCCCGGAATGGAGGCCGGTTTCGACAGGTCGTACAAGCCCGCGGCGACGACGAGAAGCTCGGGTATTTTGATCTGTTTAAGGGCTTCCGAAAGGAGATCACCGCCTTTACGCGGGTCGTCAATTGCGGTGGCGGCAACCAAGATCACGAATGCGTCGTCGTGGATGTCGAAAATCCGACGGGCAGCCCCTTTGTTGTGAGGTGTGAACACGTCAGTCGGCACACCGAGACGGATGGGCTCTATCCGCGGTCTCTCGGCAAAGCCAAGCGCCCGGCGGGCGAAGTCTTGCGCGTACGACGAGTTCGCCAGGAGAACTGGCGCGTGCGCGCTCGTCAGCAGCCGCCGCTTGGCCCGCCACGCAGGGCCGATTAGATGGCGCGGAAGTACAGGATACTGTTCGGCAGTCGGGCAGGCCGCATCGCAGGCTCGGATGAGCTTTTCACAGCCGCCGGTATAAGCACAGCGCCCGGTTAGTGTCCAGAAATCGTGCATGATAATGTAAGCGGGCCAGCGCGATGCGATCGCATCAATGACATCGAGCGACACCTTCGCCGAATGCAAGTTTCCGAGGATGACGAGATCCGGTTTTGCCCGCTCAATCGCAGAGGTCGCCCGCCGAGGGTCCAAGAGCTCGGGCGTCCGATCCTCAGGACCTTTCATAAAGGAGAGCGCCGTCACTGAGGCCCCGGTCCACGCCAGCGCCTGAGCGAGCCTCTGGTGCGCGATGCCGGCGCCATGGTGAAAGCCGACATCATTTACGAGTGTGATCTTTAGCTTCCGCGGTTTCGGAGCCGTGCCAACCACCACCTTGCCGCGTTTGTGTCTGAGCTTCTCGTTCAGTGTTTCAAGTTCAGCCATGAAAGCGTGGCTCATGTGGGTCTTCTGCGCGGTGTGCATCCTGAAATGTGCAACCGGCCGCCCAATTACATGCAGACGCGCGCCCGCCTCCGCGAAGCGGAACCACAGCTCATAGTCCATGCTGTAGAACAAGGACTCGTCGACCCGGCCGCCGGCGCGCTCCCACATCGCCCGCGTGAACATCACCTCCGGCTGATAGAAGAACTGGCCGGCGTACCAGCAGCGCTGGAGGTCGAGGATATCATCGAGTGGCAGGGGGCCGTCGTCGCAGGCCGTGATGTGCTGCCCAATCAGCTTGTCGTCCTGATACAGCTCGGCGACGCCAGCGACGACATCGGCCTTCGAATGATGAAAGGCCATCGCGACCGAGGCAAGCGCGCCCGGAGCCAGACGGTCATCGCTGTTCAGCCAGGTCAGGATCTCGCCGGTCGCGCGCGCCATGCCCTTGTTGATCGCGTGGCTCTGGCCGCTGTCGGGCTCGCTCTCCCAATAAGCGAGAAGGTCGGAATGGCGGGCGAGCACGCTTTTCGTCTTGTCCGTCGACCCGCCGTCAATGACGATGTGCTCGAGGTTCGGATAGCTCTGGTTCGCGACCGAGACGATTGTCTCCTCGATGAAGGCGCCCTGATTGAAGGACGGGGTGACAATCGAGATACGGGGCCAGGGCGAGCCGTCCGGCATGGTCGCGGGCAACGGTCTGGCATGGTCCTTTGCGAAGGGCCATCGCGCCGCTGAAATTGCAATCGGCGCAGAGGCGGGCGTCATGGCCGCGGGATTCGAGGGCGCAGCGGACCCGCGGCCGGTTCCGAACAATAACTTCACGCGCCGTGCAGCGCCGAGGCGAAAAAGCGGCTCCTCGAGGCCCTTCACCTCGCCAGGTACACCTCGCGCCGCGATGACCGCGTGCGAAGCCTCGGCTTCGCAGATGAGGAAGCCCGCGTCAGACCACATTGCCCGATCGAGATGGAGCTCGACCCCCTTTCCGTAAATTAGGATGGTCGTCTCGTCGGCGACGCGGGAGCAAAGCTGATCGACGAGGTCGCTCTGGCCCCCGGCGGCGCCGGACTCGATCAGCACCGCCGATGGAACAATCGGAAGCTCGCGAAAAAAGCGCTCGATGCCGCCGCGAAAGAAAAGGGGCGTGATCCCGTCCCTTCCGAGCGAGCCGGCCCACGGCTTGCGCAAACGCTCGAGGTTCGTATCCAGCACGAAGAGCTGGGCCCCCACCGGCAGGCGACGGCGGAGCTGGCTGTATACATGCGGGTTCGCCCCCACCATGAGGACGACGCGCCCGAGGCTGGGTAGCGCGCTGAGCGGCCAGGATATATCCGCCGTCGCGGTGGCTTCCGGGTTCCGGCTCTCGACGTCCTTCATGCTCAGGCAGCTCGTCCGCGCGGCTTTCTGCAGCAGGAAGGTTCCAAGGAGGTACGGCTCGCTTGTGCCGCGGCAAGCCTCGGTGACGTATTCGAGATACGGCTTCCCAGCCTTGGCGATACTGGCCGCGTTTGCTTCGCCGAAGCCCATGCAGTAGTGGAGGTAGTCCCGGACGAACTTCTCGAAATCCATCCGCCCGATGTCCGGGTGGGTCGAGTAGGCATAGCTCTCGAAGGTTCTGTTCGGGAGGAAATGCGTAACGAGCCCGGCGTTGCGGCCACAGACGATCATCTCGTCCGGTCGGAAGATGTGCTTGTCCTCCCAGCTCGATTTATCGACGTCTCGGCGATGATAGGATTTCATCGTCTCGGCGAGGAGCGCCGCCTGGTGGCGCTGCTCGCGCCTGAGGCCGCTGGCCGGCGCGGTCGCTGCGACCTTGGCAACGAGTCCCATGAGCAGGTAGCCCGGCGAGCACGGCTCCTCGAAGATCAGCGTTCCGCCGGGACGTAGCGTCCGCGCCGCGGCTTCGATCCAGCGCGGCACGTCGGTGAAGTGGTGCAGGACGGACCGCAGCACGATCGCCGACAGCGACGCTGGCGGCAGCCGGTCGAGATCAGTGTCCGAAAGCACGGCGAAACGGATGTTGTCGAAGGCGATGCCATTGCGCTGGAGCTTCCGGCGCGTGATGTGGATAAAGGTCTTGGACGAGTCCGTGATGAGGTACCACGGGAAGGCGCCGGATTTGCAGAGTCCGACCGTCGCTTTGCCGGTGCCGCAGCCAAGCTCGAGCACCGGGCCGCTCAGATCCGAGTCGAACTTCTTCAACAGGTTGGCGATCCCGCGGCCGCTCTCGTCGGCGACCTGGATGCCGTACTGGTCGTCATAGCCCCCCTCAGGATGGAGATACGGACGGTTTTCCGAGATCAGGGCGACGTCCTGATCCTTCGGGAAGCGATCGAGCCAGCGCTGGCTCGCTGGGGCCTCATCCAAAGCTGCGTTCATGTCCACGCTGGCTCCGCGATCGGGCGTCAGGACGCCGCCTGGAGCTGGCGCTTGTTGGCCAGGTACCAGGCATACGCAAGTCTGAAGCCATCCTCCAGGCCGGTTTTCGGCGTCCAGCCCATGCCGGCGAGACGGCTCGAATCCATAAGCTTGCGCGGCGTGCCGTCGGGCTTTGAACGGTCGAACCGGACCGCGGCGTTGTGGCCGACGACCCGCAGGACGGTTTCGGCGAGCTCCCGGATCGTCACGTCTGTTCCGACGCCTACATTCACGTGCTCGTCGCCCGAGTAGTTCTTCAGGAGGAACACGAGCGCGTCGGCGAGGTCGTCGACGTACATGAACTCCCGGCGCGGCGTCCCGGTGCCCCAGACTTCGAGCTCGGAACGGCGCTCGAGCTTCGCCTGATGCGCCTTCACCAGGAGGGCGGCGGCGACGTGGCTCGAGGTGAGGTCGTAATTGTCGTGGGGACCGTAGAGGTTCGTCGGCATGGCCGAGATGAAGTCGCAGCCATATTGTCGGCGGTAGGCCCCGCACATCTTAATGCCAGCGATCTTCGCGACGGCGTACCACTCGTTCGTGGGCTCCAGCGGGCCGGTCAGCAGCGCATCCTCCCGGATCGGCTGTTCGGCAAGGCGTGGATAGATGCAGGACGAGCCGAGGAACAGGAGCTTCTCGACACCCTCGAGCTTCGCCGCGTGGATGACGTTGGTCTGGATCGCGAGATTGTCGTAGAGAAATTCGCCCGGGCGCGTGTCGTTGGCGAGGATTCCGCCGACGGTCGCGGCCGCCAGGACGACGACCTGCGGCCGAGCGCGCTTCATCCAGGCCTCGACCTCCGCCTGACGGCGCAAATCGACGTCACCGCGGCCGACGGTGAGAATCTCACAGCGCTCGGACGCGAGCCGCCGCACGACCGCCGCTCCGACCATGCCGCGATGGCCGGCGACCCACACCCGCTTGCCCTTCAGAAAACAAGGCGCGTCACTCCGCGTTGTCATAGCGCCGGTTCTCGAACATGAGCTGCTTCAGATCGGCCTCGACCATCTCTTTGACGAGATCCTCGAAGCTCGTCGTGTGCTTCCAGCCGAGCTTCGCTCGGGCTTTCGCCGGATCACCGAGCAGGAGATCAACCTCTGTTGGGCGGAAATAGCGCGGATCGACGCGGATCAGGGATTCGCCGCTCTTCGCATCGAACCCCTGCTCGTCGACGCCTTCGCCCCGCCACTCGATCGTGCGCCCGACGAGGGCGAAGGCGCGCTCGATGAACTCCCGCACGGAGTGCGTCTCGCCGGTCGCGAGCACGTAATCGTCGGGATGGGCCTGCTGCATCATCATCCACATCCCCTCGACATAGTCGCGGGCATGGCCCCAGTCGCGCTTCGAATCGAGGTTGCCGATGAACAACATCTTTTGAAGCCCGTGGTGGATCCCCGCAACGGCGCGGGTCACCTTGCGGGTCACGAAGGTCTCGCCGCGGATCGGACTCTCGTGATTGAACAGGATGCCGTTTGAGGCGTGCATGTCGTAGGCCTCGCGATAATTCACCGTGATCCAATAGCCGTAGAGCTTAGCAACTGCGTAAGGGCTACGGGGGTAGAACGGCGTCGTCTCGCGCTGCGGCGTCTCCTGGACCTTGCCGTACATCTCCGAGGTCGAGGCCTGGTAGAACCGGGTCGACTGCTCGAGACGCAAGATGCGGATCGCTTCGAGCAGGCGCAACGTGCCCATCGCATCGGCGTTGGCGGTGTATTCCGGCGTTTCGAAGCTCACCTGGACGTGGCTCTGGGCCGCGAGGTTGTAGATCTCGCTCGGCTGGACCTCCTGGATCAGGCGGATCAGGTTCGTGGCGTCGGTGAGATCGCCGTAGTGGAGGAAGAATCGCGCCGATTCCTCGTGCGGATCGGCATAGAGATGGTCGACCCGCCCCGTGTTGAACGAAGACGACCGGCGCTTCACGCCGTGGACGAGATAGCCTTTGCCCAGCAGGAGCTCGGCCAGGTATGCGCCGTCCTGCCCGGTTACGCCGGTGATCAAGGCTACCTTGTTTGACATGCAACCTGACCTCCGCCTGACCTGTCAGGATCCGGCGTTCTGACCCGCCAGCTCAACGAGCGCCCGGCCGTACTCGTTGTTGATCTTCTGTCCTTCCGTGATGAGCCGGCCGGCATCGATCCACCGGTGGGAGAACGCGATCTCCTCAGGCGATGCGATAAGCTGCCCCTGCCGAGTCTGCAGCACCTTGACGAACTCCGCCGCCTCGAGAAGCGAGCGGTGCGTTCCCGCGTCGAACCAGGCGTAGCCTCTTCCCAAAAGCTCGACGTGGAGGGCATGGTCGTCGAGGTACAACCGGTTCAGGTCGGTTATCTCATATTCGCCTCTCGCCGACGGTCTGACGTCCTTAACGCGATCGACGACGCTCTCGTCGTAGAAGTAGAGTCCGATCACGGCCCAGTGCGACCTCGGCGCCGTGGGCTTCTCCTCAATGCTGGTCGCTCGCCCGTCGGCATCGATGGCCACGACGCCGTAACGCTCCGGATCCTCGACGTGGTAGCCGAAGATCGTCGCACCGCTTGCGCGCGAGTTCGCGCGCCGAAGATGCTCCGGAACGCCGTGCCCATAGAGCAGGTTGTCGCCCAGCACGAGGCAAGACGGATAGCCGCGCACGAACTCCTCGCCGATGACGAAGGCTTGCGCGAGCCCGTCGGGACTTGGCTGCAGGGCGTATTCGAGCCGCATCCCCCATTGCTTGCCGGTGCCGAGCAGGCGCTCGAACGCCGACTGATCCTGCGGCGTCGTGATGAGCAGCACCTCGCGGATCCCGGCAAGCATCAGCGTCGTCAGCGGATAGTAGATCATCGGCTTGTCGAAGACCGGGAGGAGCTGCTTCGAGGTGACGAGGGTGAGCGGGCTGAGGCGCGTCCCGGCTCCGCCAGCGAGGATGATGCCTTTGCGGTTCATGCGGCGAGCCCTGCCGGGTCACGGACGAGCCCCGCGACCGTGCTCGCCACACGGTGCTGCCAAGGTTGCGCCCGAAAGCCAAAGGTCGCCGCGAACAGGCTCGAATCGAGCTCCGAATTTGCCGGGCGTCGCGCTGCCGTCGGAAACTCGCTTGTCGCGATCGGGACGACGTGCGGGTGCCGACCGGTGAATGTGGATTGCACCGCCACGATGTGCCGCACGAACTCGAACCAGGTCGTCGCTCCCGTGCCGGCGAAGTGGTAGGTACCCCAGACCGGCTCGTGGGCGACGAGCCTCGGCATGGCGTGCAGGATCGCTTCGGCGATGTCGGCGGTGGAGGTCGGGCAGCCGCGCTGATCGGCGACGAACCGCAGCTCGTCCCGTTCGCCCGCGAGCCTCAGGACGGTCTTCAGCAGGTTGCGCCCGAAGCGGCCATAGACCCAGGAGGTGCGGATCACGAGGTGCCAGGGATGCCAACCTCGGATAGCTTCCTCCCCCGCAGCCTTTGTCAGACCGTAGACGCCGAGCGGCGCGATGGGATCGGTCTCGACATATGGGCCCGCCTTCGTGCCGTCGAAGACGTAGTCGGTTGAGATGTGGACGAGGGGAAGCTGCTGACGGGCGCACGCTTCGGCCAGGATCGCGGGGCCGCTTTCGTTCACCCGAGCGGCCTCGTCGGGCTCGCTCTCTGCCTTGTCGACCGCCGTATAGGCGGCCGCGTTCACAACGACCGTTGGTTTCGCTGCCGCAATGGCGTCCGCGACGGCCTGACGATCAGTGACATCGCCTTCGACCCGGCTGACTCCGCGCAGCGGAACCGCCCGCGTCGAGGCCAATCCGGCGAGCTCGCGTCCGAGCTGCCCTCCAGCCCCGAACAGGAGAATCACGCCACCACCCCGAGGCGCTCGCCGCGGTACAGCCCAGAGCGGATCCGTATCCACCAGCCGCGGTTCTCCAGGAACCAGGCGATCGTCTTGGCAAGCCCGCTCTCGAAGGTCTCCTGCGGCGACCAGCCGAGCTCGCGGCGCATTCGCGACGCGTCGATGGCATAGCGCAGGTCGTGCCCGGGACGATCCTGGACGAAGGTAATCAGCTTCTCACGCGCGCCGATGCGCTCGTCCGGTGCGAGCTCGTCCATCAAGGCACAGATGGTGCGCACCACCTCCAGATTGGATTTCTCGTTGTTGCCGCCGACGTTGTAGCTCTCGCCGACCCGGCCCTTCTCCGCAATGAGGATGAGGGCGCGCGCGTGGTCCTCCACGAACAGCCAGTCGCGGACATTCTCGCCCCTGCCATAGACCGGCAACGGCTGGCCCTCGAGCGCATTCAGGATGACGAGCGGGATGAGCTTCTCGGGAAAATGGTAGGGGCCATAGTTGTTAGAGCAGTTGGAGAGCACCACGGGCAGGCCGTAGGTGTGATGCCAGGCGCGCACGAGGTGGTCTGACGCAGCCTTCGAGGCCGAGTAGGGGGAATTCGGCTGGTACGGCGTCGCCTCGGTGAAAAAGCCGTCCGGGCCGAGCGAGCCAAAAACTTCGTCCGTCGAGACGTGGTGGAAGCGGAAGCCTTCCCGTGCCGGACCCGAGAGCGTACGCCAGTGCTCGAGCGCGGCGTCTAGCAACGTGAAGGTGCCGACCACGTTCGTCTGAATGAACGCCCCCGGCCCGTCAATCGAGCGGTCGACGTGGCTCTCGGCGGCGAGGTGCATGATCACCTCGGGAGTGAAACTGCGAAGGAGCTCGCGCATTCTCGGCGCGTCGACGATGTCGGCCTGGACGAAGGCGAAGCGCGGGTCTCGCGCAACCGGCTCGAGATTGTCGAGGTTGCCGGCGTAGGTCAGCTTGTCGACGACGAGCACCTCGTGTGGCGTTACGCTGATCAGCTCGCGCACCACGGCTGAGCCGATGAAGCCGGCACCGCCGGTAACGAGAATTCTCTTGCGCATAGATATCACAGACGGAAGGGAGAAGCGAAATCCCGGATTCGGGGGAGGATAGCGTCCTTACGGGACAGGATCGCCTCGGTCTGCGCGATTGGCCAAGCTATGCCGAGGGCCGGATCGTTCCAAAGGATGCCGGCGTCGCATTCCGGGGCGTAATAGCCGTCGACCTTATAGGCGACCTCGGTGTCCGTCTCAAGCGTGCAGAACCCGTGCGCGAAGCCCTGCGGGATGAAGAGTTGCTCGCCCCCTCCGGCAGTCAACGTAGCGCTGCACCACCGTCCGTAGCTGGACGACCCGCGCCGGAGGTCCACCGCTACGTCGAAAATCGAGCCTTTCAGCACCCGAACTAGCTTTGCCTGCGGCTCCGGCGGGATCTGGAAGTGCAGCCCTCGGACTGTTCCGGGCTGGGCGGAGAGCGACTGATTATCCTGGACGAAGGTCGCGCCGATACCGAGCGCAGCGAAGTCTCGAGCGCTGTAAGTCTCCATGAAATAGCCGCGCTCATCGCCGAAACGGCGGGGCACAATCATCACCAGCCCCGCGATGGCAAGTCGCTCGAAGGTCACATTTGCCAAGAGGAACCTCGGGAGTGAGCTGCCGGAGCTTGGTAGGTAGGAAAGCGGTTTTTGGTCAAGGCGAGATTGCGCAGCGACGAGCGAAAAACGGGCTATTCGGGTGGGAGTCGGAAAGCTTCGAAGAAAGCGGACGAGATTGCCTGCCGGCCGCGGGGGAGGCCAAGCCTGTGCGCAATCCCGTCAATTAAGCCGAAGATGATCGCTGAAACAGCCGGCCGAGCGAATCCGTTGCGCAGGGCATAGATCAAGCACCGCGCCGGCAGCGAGGCAATGAATCTGAGCTTCCACGCGGACGGGACATGCGGCAGGCGCAGCATTGCTACCTGGTTGCGGAAGTAGGTGTAGAGCCGCTCGGACGGCTGATCCGTCAGCCGCAATCCGAGGGGAAGGTGGATCACGCCCCTTCCTAGCCGGTGGGTCATGGGGATGTCGACCCCAAGCCACCGACCATCCGGCGCTCCAAGCCCTCGAGCACCATTCGATGTCGATCGCGTCGATGAAGAATTCCTCGTTGAACGGGCCCACCTCGGCCGTCGCTCTGAGGGCAATCAGGGACCCCGATGAGATCGCAAAGTCGACGGCAAGGCCCGGTAAGCCCTCCGCCGAAGACCGCCTTCGTGGGACCTTGAACGGCTCACCGTTTGCCTTCGTCGGCCGTGGACCGACGACGGCCGGCTTTTCTCCCCGTGATTTGAGCTCGTCGGCAAGGTGTTCGAGGCGGCGGACCATTCCCTCAGACGGCGTGCTGTCCTGGTCAAAGAGCAAAACGAATTCCGCTCCCTCAAGCCGCGCGAGCTCGACGATACGATTGTAGGCCTGCCGAGCCCAACGTTCTCGCCGGGCGCGATAAGCGTTACCGACGTCTGTGCCGCAGCAGTCGAAAGGCCGTTCTTGATCGCTGCTTCTAGCGGGGAATTAGCGAACAACACGATCCGTGAAACATCGTCCGCAATCGATGCGATTAGCCGAAGAACTCTGGCCGGGTCAGGATAAAAAGCAACGATCCCGGCGATAGTCCGAGACATTTCAGCGCTCATGTGACGTCAATTTGTAAATCACTGCATCATGCCGTGCGGCAGCCTAGGAAGGTCGCTGCTCCACCTCGATCCTTCTAGCACGCCCAAGGGTTATGCCAAGCAACCCTACTTTTCCGGAGTTCAATATCTCTGGTTCCACAGCTGCTGGGCGATCGGCATTGGGTCTATTTGTCTCTGCGGCCCACCAACCCATTTCGTGCCCGCGGCTGTGCAGCTCGCGATGATGGATGCGACACAGGGGAACGGCGAACTCGTCGCTAACCTTGCGCCCGAGCGCCCGCGGCTCGGCAAAGCGCAGATGGTGGGCATCACAAGGCGAGCGCCCACAGACGAGACAAGGCTGGGACGCGACGAACTCAAGGTGCCGCTTGTCGCGTCGGCGCCGCGTCTTCGGGGTCGCCTGCCCTGGAGGCTGGCTTGGGCTCGAGGGTTGTAGGATGGTGGTGGTGCCCGGCCTTGCCGCATTTGACAACGGCCGCTCGGCTCGTTCGGCGGTCGGCTCCCTGGCCACGATCTCAGGGGTACCGAGCTTCGCGATCTTCACCTCAAAGGCGCTCTCGATAGCCCGCGCGTCCTCCGAAGTGAGGGTGTTCTTCTCTGGCAGCATGCGTCGCGCCCAGACGAGCAGCGGATCGAGGGCCGTGAACGCCGCAAGTTCCCCGAGAAGGCGACCGCAGAGAAGGACCGACTCAGCGGCCGGGAGCACCGGCTTTGGGCCCGGTCGGGAGAACTTCCGCTGTGGGCTCGTCAAAGGTGGGACGGCTGGAACGGCCGCATACCCGTTCATCTGCCCCGGCGTGGCTGGCTCGTCGCCGTGCTCTTGGAGCTTGCGCCTGACGATCGGCAGGTCCGGAGCATCAAGGTCATCCTCACCAGCGATGCCGACCAGCGTGAACAGGCCATAGCGCCGGGCGTAGGTCAGAGCCGCGCCCATGCGCTTTGGCGAGGCCGTCTCGCTCACAGGACATACCGGCCAGTCGGACGACATCCACTCGCCTGAGGAGTGGGCGAGAACGGTTGTCAGGCAGATGAGACCGGCCTCTGAGTCGATCGCCGTCGTCTGCACGGTCGCGATCTCCTGCCGGCCAAGGCTCTTCCGGACGATCTCAAGCCCGCTCGAGAGCGGCCCATAACGAAAACTCCGCTCGCCCCCGCCTGGCCGGGAGGACACGATCGTGCCGGCAAGCGACTTCTCCGGGTTGACGAGCTCGGATTGCGCCTTAGCGAGGGCTGCCGCGATTGAGCCGATGGTCTCACTGGAGCGGTGCATAGGGAGCCTCCGCGACCGCTATGACCTCAAAGCTGATCGCCCCAGCCTTTGAGCGCTTTGCCCTGACGCCATGGCCAAAGGCCTCCTTGGCATCCTCGGACTCCGGCTCAATCCCGTGCTGGCCGTGCTCTCCTCGACTGGTCGCAAGAGGAGCTCGCTCGAGCATCTCACCTCGGGCTGTCCACGATCCGCGATTTTGAAAAAGGTCGGCGCGTGCCGATGCACAACAACTTAGCAGGTATCCGGCGCGCCCTTGAAGACGCTGGAGTGGAATTCATCCCTCAGAACGGGGGCGGCCCAGGCGTTCGGCTCAGGTAGGACCTGCTTTGCAGGATGGATAACGGGCGTCCTCGTAGCAGCAACCCGAAGCGGCAAGAGCGGGCGGTTTGGAGACGAGAAAGCCCGGTCGCACGTGAACGACCTCCTCGATGCCGTTGGGCTGACCATGGACGCGGTGCAAGCGGCGACACTTTCGCTCAAACTCAACGACATTGAGCGTATAGGCGCTTGAGCGGTATTCGATCCAGGGCGGCTCAACTGGAGCTCGCTTCTGCCACCGCTGAGCATGTTTCAAAATGGCCGGCTTCGACCACAGGGTATGCCGCCGGATGATCGCCTCCTCCTTCGGCGTCAGCACGGTCGAGCGGACCTGGTCTACCCCGTGCGCCGCTTACCGTGTCACGAGACGAGGCGCACGACCGGGAGACTGCACGCCTGCACTTCCGGGCGGCCGACGCTCACATAGCTGAATCCGTACTCGGCGAGATCGTCGGCGCGGTAGATGTTGCGCAGGTCGACGAGGGCCGGCTGCTTCAGCGCATCCCTGACGCGCTCGAGGTCAAGCGCCCGGAATGCGTCCCACTCGGTGACGATGACGAGGGCGTCGGCGCCCTCAGCGCAAGCATAAGGATCCTCGGCGTACGCGATGCCGTCGAGCACGTGCCCGGCCTGCTCCATGCCCTCGGGATCGTAGGCCCTGACGGTCGCGCCGCCATCGAGCAGGCCGGCGATGATCGACGTCGCCCGTGCCGACCGGCACGGTCGATTTCAGAATTGGCGACCGCCTCGGGTCCGGGGTGTCGACGATCGTGGATTTCGAGCGTCATCGACGGCAGGTCTCGAGCGCCGCAGTCGCACAGATGAAGGCCACGCTAATGGCAGCAGGCGTAGAGTTCATCGAGGAGAACGGCGGGGATCCAGGACTTCGGCTAGGAAAGCGATCGTAAGGGGCCCGGCAGCGCAGATCTAGAAATAGAGTGCTCGGTCATTGAAGGCCACACCAGCTCGCCACATTTTCCTAGCCGCAGTTTCGAAGCGCGCCACTTTCTGGGGGAAGCAACATCGCTGGTCACTCGCCAGCGCGCAGGGCTGTGGTAATGGTAAGAACGAAACGTGATCGGATGACTAATGACCCAGACGAACTCTACCCCTCATTCTGTCTCACCCCCAGGCGTGCCGGCCATCTCCGATAACGACCCGAGTTCTTGGCGGGTTCATAGGAGCTGCGGACCGGGAGGGGCGCTCGGACCCGTTTACCTGAGGGTGCCCGGTATCGGGGGCCAGCCGCCTCCCCCACCCGTTATCGCCGGGCCAGCATAGGGGGGTTCATTCGCCCTCAGCTATCCCTCAGCCCGCGCCGGGCAGTTGGGGCGTCGGAAGGTTCGTGCCTTGTGGAGGGCCGCGAAGGAAGTTCCGCTGGGTCGTCTCGGGTGTTGTTCAAGCGGTGCCCGCAACGCACGATCCATTCAGGGGTTGCCCCCCTCGTTTCGGGCTGCGGGCGCTGAATGTCGTGAGGAAGCCGCCCGCATAATCGCGAGGGCGTCACGGTGGTGGGGAGAACCAGCGGGAACCTCCGAGCAGACCCCGGCCCTCCGTCGCACTGTGGCGCGACCTCGTGGGCGGTGGCGGCTGCCCAAGAGTGAGCGGCAATCTGCGTCGGGGCAACATCAGGGCGTCAGCTTCACGTCAACGGTCGGGTCGTTGTGCTGCTCGAGGGTGAGGACGAGGCCGCCTACGACCGTCTGCTCGCGCAGGTGACGGCGCCTGTCCGACCCGCCGACATTACGGTGCTCTCGATCCGCTCGTGGACGGTTTGATATCGGCGAAAGCCCGATGCGGTGCAGCATGTCGAGGAACTCCTCGCCAAAGCGCGCTATGGGCCATGTCATGGCCCAGACACTCTCGAAGAAGTGAAACGACGTCGAGCGGATCGAACGGATGCTCGCGCAAGTGGAAGGCCGGCGGCATGTCGTGTACGGGAGAGGTCGACCGGGCATCGAACCGCCGTTACAAATCGGTTACGACTGGCAAGCCAGGAAAGCCAGGACGCGGAGTTCAGCGATGCTGCAATCGAGCAAATAACCTCCCAGGCCCGGTAACGGCGTCCGGTGAGTCTGCTACGGAGAACTGCGTGCTGGCGGGAGGACCGGACCGCTGTCCGAGGAGGGAAAGAAGAGATCCTCGCTCAATGCGGTGAAGCACGGGCTTCCGCACCATTTCAGACTTCCGCAAGCGCCATCTCGCCGCGCTATAGACCTGTTCGTGCAGGTCCTGCGCTTGTGCCGAGCGGCCGGGCTCGTGCAGTTCGGACACGTCGTAGTGGACGGCACCAAGCTGAAGGCGAACGCCTCGCGTCACAAGGCCATGAGCTACGGCCGGATGAAAATGGTCGAACCGGCGTTTGGCGGCCGAGGTCGGAAAATGGCTGAGCCGGGCGGCTGAGGCGGACGCGGCCGAGGACAGCGAGCACGGCGCGGATCGGCGCGGCGACGAGATGCCGGACTGGATGGCCGACAAGCAACGCCGGCTTGGACGCGATCCGGGCGGCCAAGGCGGCGCTCCGCCCGGCTCGCCTCAGCCTCTCGGCCATCGCCGCTCATCATGGATCGCTTCGTCAGCTTGCGGCGACCCGCGGCATAAGGTGCGTTAGTAAGATAATCCTACTAGTTCTTGGCAACGGTCATTTTGGCAGAACGAACCCATTGACGACCGCCGCCTCCTCGAAGGTGAGGGATTAGGCACTTCGGACCGCCATTCGCCGCTACGGCCCGTGCTAGAGTCGCGAGCGCGACCCATAGTTCGAGCTCGATCGTCCGGTGCTTTTGGCGGGCGAGGACTTAGCGCATTACGAGCGCCTAAGCGCCCAAGTGACCGCTGCCGTCGAGCCGTGCGACGTCATCGAGGTGTTCTGGGTCCGAGATGTGGTCGATCTCCTTTGGGAGGTGCTGCGCCTTCGCCGCCTAAAAGCGAGCCTCCTCCTAGCTTCCGCGGCGAGCGGTCTCGAGCAACTCCTTACACCCGTTTTGGGGTGGCAGGATGCCGGCCCCCTTTCCAAAGAGTGGCACGCCCGTGAAAATTCGGCTCGTGCGCAAGTGGATAAATTTCCTTAACGAGGGTGGGCTAACACTCGACGCCATCACGGCGGAAACGCTGTCCAAGAAACTCGATGACGTCGAACGCATCGACCGCATGATCGCCAATGCGGAGGCGCGCCGGCATGTGGTGTTGCGCGAAATTGACCGGCACCGGGCCGCAGTTGCCGCCCGGCTGCGCGCCGTAGCGGAGGCGATCGAAGAGGGCGAGTTTGAGGAGGTCCCCGGGCCAGGCGCGCCACAGGTGAGGGCGGCTTGACGACCCCACGCCAGATCACTGCGAATCGAGGGAACGCCGGACGCAGCACCGGCCCGCGTTCGATGGCAGGTAAGAGCCGCTCGGCGCGCAACGCGGCGAAGCATGGACTTTACCTATCGGTGCTTCAGGATCCAATCCTCGCACCCGAGGTGGCGAGGCTCGCTGCGGCGATCACCGGCGGAAGGGACGAGCTTCTGGAGCTCGCCATTCCGATCGCTGGCTCAGGTGGTGTTGCTGCGCGCCCGCCGCGTGCGCACCGAGCTCATCGATCGCGCCCTCAAGGATCCGCATTTCACCTCCCGGGCGAATTCGGCGCGCTACGTGCGGCGGTTATTGGTTCGGGTGCTGCGCGCGGAAGAAACCGGGCGGTTCAGTGCCACACTCGAACGGGACGCGACCGAATCGTTTGAACGATCTCTGAGAGCGACCTCGAGCGGCACGCCCGCGCCCTCAAGGAGTTAGCCGGCGAACTCGCAAAACTTGACCGCTATGAGCGACGGGCGCTTTCGCGCCGAAAGTTCGCGATCAGGCGTTTTGAC
>Ga0126307_10000566_pt1 | contig 23726 bp, 25 predicted proteins | sample Plot28_FD_89955 | JGI IMG/M metagenome (GOLD analysis project Ga0126307, IMG submission 89955) | Serpentine soil microbial communities from UC McLaughlin Reserve, CA, USA - Plot28 | ecosystem: Environmental > Terrestrial > Soil > Grasslands | place: USA: UC McLaughlin Reserve, Lake County... | reverse complement strand
TCGAGACGTCGGTACTGAGGGCGTTGACGGGTCCCCTTTGCGACGCGGTCATGGGCGGGGAGGGTTCCTCCAGGCTCCTGCGCGAGCTCGCTCGCTCCAACCTGTTCGTAATATCCCTGGACGAGCAGGGAGAGTGGTACCGCTACCACCACCTCTTCTCCGAGTTGCTGCTATACGAGCTCAAGAGCAGCCGACCAGATCTGGTACCTATACTGCGCAAGCGGGCGAGCGCGTGGCTAGAAGACGAGGGCTTCTTCGAGGGGGCGATCCGGCAGGCCATCACGGTCAATGACTATGAGCGTGTTGCACTGCTGATCACACGCCATTGGTACGGGTACGTGGTCGCCGGCCAGACGGCGACGGTACAACGGTGGCTCGAAGCGTTACCAGAAAAGATGATCATCCAAGATGCGTCACTCGCCCTGGTGAAGGCGTGGATCTGTGCCCTCGGTGGCCGGCGCGAGGACAGCGTGAGATTCCTGACGCTCGCCGAGAGCATACCTCACGAAGGCCCGCTTCCCGACGGAACCGCCTCGGTTGAGTCGGGCGTGACAATCCTCCGGGCCAGCTTCGCCCACGGCGGCGTTCAGAGCGCGGTTGAGGCGGCCCGGCGCGCCGCGGAGCTGGAGCCCGGAGTGAGCTCCCCGTGGGCCGCGTTGGTGCGCTTCGCGCTGGGATCAAGCCTGTATCTCTCTGGAGACACATCGCAGGCGCGAAAGCCGCTCGAGGAAGCTCTTGCACTAACAGAGAATGGCCAGCGCTTGGTGCGGGTAGTCACCTTAGCCTTCTTGTCGTTCGTCGCCACCGACGAGGGGCACCTGGAGGAAGCCGAGTCGTATGCGCGTACGGCGCACGCGCTGGTGGAGAAATTACAGCCGTATAGGATTCCTCAAACTAGTCTGGCGCCCATGGCACTCGGTCGTGCGCTCGCAGAACGCGGGAAACTAGAGGAAGCCCAGGAGGAGCTGGAGAGCGGTCTCTCTGCGCGACGGAGGTTGCCCGGCTTGAGCCCCTGGCCCAACCTCATCGGTTTGCTGGCGCTCGCCCCGGTACGGGCGGCGCGTGGCGACCGAGCCGGGGGAAGGACGGCGCTCGCCGAGGCCAGGGCCATCTTGGAGGCTTATCCTGACGCCGGCATGTTCCCAGAGCTCCTCGAGCGCCAGGAACGGAAGCTTCGCGCGCGCAAGCCGCGGGAGGGGCAGCTCAACGGGGAGCTGACGGAGCGCGAGCTCGATGTGCTTCGCCTGCTCGGCGGTGAGCTTTCTACCCGGCAGATGGCGGAGAGCCTCTACGTTGCCCCGAGCACGGTAAGAACCCAGATCAAATTCATCTACCGCAAGCTCGGGGTCTCCTCGCGCGGCGAAGCCGTGGAGGAGGCCCACGCCAGGGGGCTCATCTAACCTTCCCTATAAATCCCCTAGGGGAAATGGTCCGGTAGGTGAAGACGAACCATCCCGCCGTGCACTACGCTCACGGACGGAGAGCAACTACGCTCGGAGACGGAGAGCATTTTGAAGAGCGGCGGTGGGCAGATGACGCGCAAGGGCACGAGGACGGTCTACCGCATAGCGGTGCGAAGCGAGCTGGGCAGCAGGTACGCGGCGGCCTTCGAAGGCATGGAGATGGAGACGAAAGACGGAGATACTGTCCTCACCGGTGAGATCATCGACCAGCCGCACCTCTACGGCATCCTCGATCGGATAAACGGCCTGGGGCTACAGCTCCTGAGTGTGCAGGCCTTGCCAGAAGACGCCCACCCGAGTCCTGGAGATCAACGAGATCTGGAGGAACCAGAGCCATGAGCCTATCCGTCATCCCCCTCGCCATCACGATGAATGCGGGACCGCAGATCATGTCGGCGATCATCTTCGTCACCGCCTCCAAGCCCTTGAAGCTCTCAGCCTACTTCATAACGGGCGTGGTGATCGCCGTCACCGCGGGCGTCACGATCACTTACACGCTCGCCAGCGTGCTCGGCAACGGCATCTCGCTCGGCGACTCCTCAGATTCCGGATCGCTCGGCAACATCATCCAGTACCTGCTCGTCGGGCTACTTATATTCCTGTCCATCAGGAACTATGTGCGCCGCGAGACGAGCGAGCCACCAAGGTGGCTGGGCGCTCTGCAAAACGCCAAGCCAAGGACGGCATTCACGACCGGGCTGCTGCTGCTCTCGGTGTTCCCTTCTGACTTCGTCATTCTCTTGACGGTCGGAACGAACCTGGCACAGAACAACGCCTCCCTTCTGGGCGCTGCGCCTTTCGTCTTGCTGACCATACTTATAGCGGCGCTCCCGGCAGTGTCTTACCTGCTGTTCCGTCATCGTGCCAAGGAGGCCATGCCGAAGGTGCGCGACTGGATGAACACGAACAGCTGGCTGGTCAACATCATCGTCTACGTCATATTCATCTTGCTGATCCTCTTCTAATTACCGAAGGCCGGAAAGGAGAACGGCGATGACGTTGCACACGAAGGTCACTGGCGAAGGGACAGACGGACAGTACCTCTCGGTCAGCCCACTCTTCTCAGGCGAGGGCATGATCGCACCCTTTATAGACCCCGATCTCGTCTGGGACTTTCGCCTGCCGCGCGTGGCGTCGATCAACACTTCGGGCCATAAGTACGGCAGGGTCTACCCCGGCGTCGGCTGGGTCATCTGGCGAGACCCCGAGGCCCTGCCCGAGGACCTCGTCTTCAGGGTGAACTACCTCGGGGGAGACATGCCGACGTTTGCGCTGAACTTCTCGCGACCAGGCTCGCAGATCGTGGCGCAATACTACAACTTCCTAAGGCTCGGTTTCGAGGGCTACCGGCGCGTCCAGCAGGAATGCAGGGACATCGCGACCCTGGGATCTGCCGCCATCGCGGAGCTCGGTCCCTTCGAGCTCATCACCGACGGTAGCGAGCTTCCCGTCTTCACTTTCAAGGTCCGCGATGATGTGAGCGGGTTCTCGGCCTACGACGTCTCGGGCGGGATGCGCGAGCGGGGTTGGCAGGTGCCCGCGTACACGTTCCCCGAGAACAGGGAAGACCTCGTCGCGCTCAGGGTGGTGGTCAGGAACGGTTAAAGCAGGGACCCCGCCGACATGTTCCTCGACGACCTGAAGCGGTTGCTGGTGCGCCTCGAGAAGCAATCGTCCCCGGCCCACGACGAATCCTACACGGGCTTTTCCCACTGAGAGATGCTCGCAGCCACCCCAAACATTGACGGTTCTACGAGAGGGAACCGATCCCTGCCGGAGGAGCGTTCGGAGGGTGATGTACCGGAGAAGGGAAGCGTAAGCCTCCCGGTTCGCAGGATAGGGCTCGAGCAAGAATTCTTCCTCGTGGACCGGAGTGGTGCGCTAAGCGACCTGGGGGATCTATTCTTGTGGCGGTGCCGGGAAGCGGCACGGGCGGAAGGACTCGACCCACACTGTTTCAAGGCAGAGTGCGTGAAGAGTATGGTCGAGATAACCACGCTGCCGAGTTACGGTATCGAGGAGTTGGCCAAGAGTTACCTGAGCAATCTCGACCTGGCGCTAGGGGTCGCCTCAGAGCTTGGTCTGGCCTTGTATCCTTTAGGGACCTATCCTCTCCCGATAAGTCCTGCGGTACGCGACGATCCCGCTTACAAGGTCAAGGCCAGCATTATCGGGCACGGCAGGTTCTCGCACGCGGGCAGATGCGCCGGGACGCACCTGCACCTCGAGTTGCCCGCTGGCACAGTCTGGCCGGACGTAAAGGCGGCGATCGGGGCACCGAGCGCCGCGCAAGAAGAGCTTCTCGGCCAGTACAACCTTGCCACCGCCCTTGACCCGGCGCTCGTGGCCCTCACCCGTGCCTGCCCCTTCTACGAAGGGTGGGCGGACGGGTTCGCCGCCAAGACGGTCCACTACAGGGGCATACTCGGTTTCGACGGCGTCTACGCAAACCTGCAGGAGGTCGGTGGCCTGGGCGCTTACGCGAGCCGTGTGGAGGACCTGGTCGATCAGCAACGCGCACGCTACGCGGCCTGGTTCGCGGCGATGGATCTTGCAGGGGTGGAGCGCCGGCTCTTCGCGCGGACGGGGTGCAATCTGCACAGAGCTTCGTGGAATCCCGTCCGCTTGAGCCCTCACGCCACCGTCGAGATCAGGAGCATGGACAGCAACTACCCCGAGATGATACTGGCCGTCTGCGCCCTTATCTGCGGCGCTGCACAGAGGGTCAGGCGCGAGCGCATGGAAGTTAGACCCAGGAGGGGCGTGCGTACCCTCGAGCCCGATGGGGAGCTGCTTCTCGTGCCGATTTTCTCCTACCTGAACGGCGAACTGCTGAACGCGGCCGTTACCCGTGGGGTGAAAGATCAAAGGGTCGAAGCTTATCTGGACTCGCTCGGCAGGTTCGCTTCCCCGTACCTGCGCAAACCAGAACTCGTCGAGCCGCTCGGATCTTCGGGTGGCTACAAGACCACCGAGTCTGAGGTTCTTAGTTTCTTTCCCACCCCGGAGGCCTCCGTAAGCCGAGGCCAGGGCCTGTCGCTGGTGCGAGAATCGTGCCGCCGGCTGAAAAAGCAGGTCTCGTCTCTGCGCCGAGGATACGATGAAATGCTTCTCCCGGAAGTTGCACGCGACGAGAGAGCCGCGAACGTCGTCTCTCTGCGAGACTCGCCGACCATTTTGCCGAAGAAGAGCACCCTGCGAGTGTTGATGCTGCGCGAGCGAGAGCGACGAACGAAGGATTTGTGTGAAGGAAAGGAGGATCTACCGGGCCCACGCAGACCGATCGTAGACCGAAACCAGTACACGAGGAGAATCTAACTTGTCACAAGATCGAGAGATACGGCACGAGGGCCTTACCATCCCGGACTATGCGGAGTCGCGCGGCGCACGTTTGGAAGGGATCCTGGGACGGGTCAGCGACGCGCCGCTGCGGGAGGGAAACCGAATCTCGCTGCTTAAGAACGGCCCTGACACCTACGACGACTGGCTCGCGGCCATCCCTCGGGCAAAGCGCTGGGTCCACCTCGACAACTACATCTTCGAGAACGATGAGATCGGGACCAGGTTCGCCGATGCGCTCTCCGCAAAGGCTAAGGAGGGCGTGCGTGTGCGGGTCTCCCACGACTGGTTCGGTTGCCTGGACGTGCCCCGCTCCTTCTGGAATGGCATGCGGGAGGCGGGCGTGGAGGTCAGGGCTGTAAACCCGCCAGCCTCGGGCCCGCCGCTCGGGGCGATCAGGCGCGACCACAGAAAGTTGATCGCTGTGGACGGTGAATACGCCTCGACAGGCGGGGTGTGCATCTCCGACGGCTGGCTCGTGACCTCTCCCGAGACAGGTCTACCTTACCGGGATACGGCCGTGAGCATCCACGGGCCTGCGGTGGCCGACGTGGAGCGCGCCTTCGCCGGCGTGTGGGACGAGATGGGTGAGAGGTTGCCTGACGAAGAGCGCCCGGATCCGAAGCACATCCAGGCGGCCGGGCAGAAGGCTGCGCGCGTGGTAGTCCAGGAGCCGCGCAGGATGCGCACCCTTAGGATGCTGGAGTTGCTCACGGCAGGAGTTCAGGAGCGGCTGTGGATAACCGACCCCTACTTCCTGTCCCTGCCGATCCTCACCCAGTCCCTGATGGCCACGGCGCGCGACGGGGTGGACGTGAGGGTTCTCACACCGGCGACCAACGACATAGCCTGGATAGGCAGGGCCTCGCGCGCCGGCTACCGACAGTTTTTGGAGGCAGGGGTGCGCATCTTCGAGTACGGGGGGCCGATGATCCATGCCAAGACGATCGTGGCCGACGGCTGGTTTTCGAAGGTGGGATCTACGAACCTGAACTTCAGCAGCCTGGCTGCCAACTGGGAGATCGACCTGGTGGTGGAAGACACAGGCTTCGCCGAGCAGATGGAGCGACTCTTCGAGGACGACATCTCCAAGAGCAGGGAGGTCCGCCTGGAAGGGTCCGGGCCTCGCCGCAGAGTACGACCCGACCGTGAGGTGGACACCAGCGACAGCGGGGCGCGCGCCGGAATCGTCGGCAGCGGCACAGGATCTGGGGCCACCCTCTCCAGGGTGGGCACCACCGTCCTCCAGAAGGGCGCTGTCCCTCTCCAGACCCACGAGCACGCCATCGCCGCGGCGGCGAGCGGCGCCCTACTCGGGGTGTCGTTGCTAGGCGCCCGCTTCCCGCGCCTCGTCGCATGGCCGCTTGTGGCCGTGGGCGCTCTTCTCGGGGGCTTGGGCGTCCTGCGCGCGGCCAAATCGACGCTCACCGACCGCGAGTCGGACCGCCCAGATCCGGGGGCAACGTCGTGAAGGAGGAGCCATGAAAGTAGAGCGAGACCGCAACCTCTCGCCGGGCCCGGGAGCGCCGGGCGCAACGACTGATCCCAACCGGGCAGCCCAGACAGCCGCGAGTTACCAGCGACGATACGAACGAGGGCGCGCGGCGCGTCGGGCGGCCCCGAGAGGCAGCCACGCTGAGTGGACCCCGGCGTCAGACCGGCCGGATCCGGTCGACCTCCTAGAGGCGCAGGCGAAAGATCGGGATCCCGACCTACTGCCGATCCGGTACGCGCGCATGACGGCATCCCCGTTCGCGTTCATGCGCGGGGCGGCGATCCTCATGGCAGGCGACCTCGCACTCACACCGAAGAGTGGCATCCAGGCCCAGCTTTGCGGCGACACCCACCTCATGAACTTCGGGGCGTACGCCTCCCCGGAGCGCGCTCTACTCTTCGACGTCAACGACTTCGACGAGACCCTGCCAGGGCCCTGGGAGTGGGACGTCAAACGCCTCGCAGCGAGCTTTGTGGTGGCGGGCCGCGATAACGGCTTTGACGCGGCGGATTGCCGCAAGGCTGCACGGGCGTCCGCGGCATCGTACCGACGGCGGATGGCCGAGTTCTCGGAGATGGGAGAGCTCGAGGTCTGGTACTCGCGCGTTGGCGAGGAGGAAGTCCGCGGTCTGCTCTCCGATGCCAAGAACAAGAAAAAGAGCGCGAAAAAGATGAACAAGGCCGTGCGCAAGGCGCACGGCCGCGACAGCCTGCAAGCGTTATCCAAGCTGACCAGTGTCGTCGATGGGCGCCGGATAATAAATGACGACCCGCCGCTCCTGGTCCGCATCCCCGAGGAGGACGAGCTTAGGGATCTGATCTACGGCATACTGGAGAGCTACAAGCGTACCCTGCAAGACGACCGGCGCCACCTGCTCGACCGGTATCGCTTTGTGGACGCGGCGAGGAAGGTCGTGGGGGTCGGTAGCGTTGGCACCCGGGCCTACATCGTGTTGCTCGAGGGCCGCGACGAGGACGAGCCTCTGTTCCTCCAAGTCAAGGAGGCGGGAGTCTCGGTACTGGAGGGCCACGTTCCGTCGAGCGCATACGAGCACCACGGACACCGTGCCGTAGCCGGCCAAAGGCTGATGCAGGCCGCGAGCGACATCTTCCTCGGCTGGTTTCGCGGCAAGGCAGGACGCGACTACTACTGGCGCCAGCTCAGGGACATGAAGGGCTCGGCCGACGTTGAGAACATGTCGCCCGATGAACTGGTCATCTATGCGGCTGGGCGCTTGCCCGTGCCCACGTCCGCTCAGGCGACCGGGTGCAGATCGCCGCCTACCTGGGCAAGAGCGAGCGCTTCGACGGGGCGATAGCCGACTTCGCGCAAGCCTACGCTGACCAGACCGAACGGGACCATGAGGCCCTCTGCGCGGCCGTGAAGTCGGGTAGGGTCCCGGGTCATGTGGGTGCCTGAGGGACGCCCACTTCTCATTAGGCCTCATCCGATTTCTCTGGGTGGGTTGGCGCCACTGGTCCGATGCTAGAAGGCACCTCGGCTGCGTCTCGCTTCTCAGGCACGTCGGCGGCCATCTCTTCGACCCGTCGGGCGTAAGCGGCGGAGAGCGGGGCCGCCGTAACCCCGTGCAGCAGCACGCTGAGGAGTACCGTCAAGGCCACCACCAGTTCGATCTCATCGCGACCGGCGAGCAGAGGAGCCTCCTCCACCACGATCAGGCCAAGCACGAGCGAAGCTAGCCCGCGCGGGCCGAACCAGCCCGCGAAAAGCACCGAGACGGCGCGCAGACGCGTTCCGAGCAGCGAAAGTGCCACCGGCAGCATGCGGATCACGGTGAGGCTGAGGAGAGCGTAGAGGGCAAGCTCCCAACTCAATGACCCTACCAGCCCGACCACGAAAACGCCGAAGATGAAGAACACGCTTAGGTTGAGCAGCTGCCCTTCCGCCTCGGTAAACCGGATCAGGCGTTCCCCGACCCGCTCCACGGTCGGTCCTACAACCAGGCCACCGACGAAGGCGGCGATGAAGCCGTTGCCCCCTACGTTGTCGGCCAGCGCCCAGGCGATGAGCGCCATGGCCAACAGGGCGAGGCGCTGGAACGATTCGGTCATCCATCCTCTCCGCAAGGCCTGGCCCACCAGCCAGCCTCCCAGCAAGCCAATCCCGACGCCGACGAGAACGCCGAGTCCTACCTGCTCCAGGGTAAAGCGTAGCCAGAGGTTCGCCGACAGGTGCTCCTCCTTGGCCCTTTCCAGGGTCAAGAAGAGCGCCAGGAACGGTACAGAAAGGCCGTCGTTGAGCCCGGCCTCGACGTTGAGAGCCTGGCGCACGCGCACGGGGACGCGTGGGTTGCTCACGACCGACTGGCCCAGGGCCGCATCGGTGGGAGCGAGGACGGTACCCACGATGGCCGCCTCCCAGAAAGTGAGGTCGGTGAGCACCAGTGCCGCGACAGCGGTTCCTAGCGCGATGGTGAGCGGCATCCCTATCCCTAAGAGGCGCAGGGGCAACTCTTCATTCTGCCGCAGGACAGAGAGGTTGATCCTCGCGGCGTCGGTGAATAGTACGATCGCGAGGGCGATCTCGCCGAGCAAGAGCACGGAGTGATCATCGAGCGCGAACTCGGCCAGATTAAGTCCCGCGGGACCGAGGATAACGCCCGCCGCGACAAACACTAGCGGCGCTGTGAGAACCGTACCTTCGAGCCGGCGCGAAACGAGGCTGAACACGAACACGACGGCTGCCAGCACGAGGAGATCAGCCACCGTGGACTCCCCTATACTCCATCTACCATGGAGAAATTCTACCCTCTGATCGAGCACTACGGGTACCTGATCGTCTTCTTCGGCGTGATGCTAGGGACGGCCGGCGTCCCTTTCCCGAGTGCGGCCATACTCCTGACCGCCGGCGTGCTGGTTCAGCAGGGCCACCTTGGCCTCAGGGCCGCCATAGTAATTGGCATTCTCGGGGCCATTCTCGGGAACCAGATCGGTTACTGGGTTGGCCACAGAGCGGGACGACCTTTCGTCTTGAAGTGGGGGCGGTACGTTAAGCTCACCCCAGAGAGCCTGGAGCAGGTCGAACGGCTCTTCGCGCGCCACGGCGGCAGGGCGGTCTTCGTGGCCCGTTTCTTCGCGATCTCTCGCCTGCTCGAAGCGCTGGTCGCCGGCATGAGTCGCATGCGCTGGGGCACGTTCGTTTTCTACAGCATCCTTGGCGGGGCGGTGTGGGCCACGGCGGTAGTCCTGGTGGGATACGTCTTCGGTCAAAGTTGGCGCTCGGCGCAGCATTGGTCAGGACGAGTTCCCCTCCTGCTTGTTCTTCTACTCGGGGTGGCGCTGGGCCTCTTCCTCGCCTACCGGTGGACGACTTCCCGCAGGAGTCCATAGGCTTCACCCGGCGGGCGTCCACTGCTCCAGAGCACGGAGGGAGTTTGGAGCCCGCACCTCCTCACCCGATGTCGGAGACACGCTTGCCCGCGACCCACGTCCCTGTGACGATCCCACTCCCCGCACCGAAGACGAGCGCGGAAGGAAGGTCTCTGGCCCCTACGTCAGCGAGCGCAGGATGCGAGAGGTCTATCTCGATGAGGTCCGCCGGGTCGCCGGCCTTCGGTCCGCCGCGGCCCCAGCCAGCCCGCAAGAGATAAGGGGTGGGCGAGGTCTCGCTCTCTGTGAGGAGGACGTTCCTGCGGCCAGAGAGCCTGCGGGCGTTGGTCTCGATTTCCCGCAACTCCTCGAACGGGTCTATCCTGACATGCGAGTCCGAGCCGACCGAGAGCCTGATATCTCGCTCCACGATCTCCTCCGCCGGCAGGAAGCCGTCGCCGAGGTTCCCCTCCGTGGTCGGACAGGCGCACACGGAGGCGCCGTGCTCGGAGAGAAGATCCAGTTCCTTCCCACCGGCGTGCGTGGCGTGGATTATCGTGGTGTGCGCCCCGAGGAAGCCGATCTGGGACAGCAACTCGATGGGTCTCATCCCGTGCTCCGCATGGCACTCCTCGATCTCACGCGGCTGCTCGTCGGCGTGGATGTGCAGGGGTAGGTCGTTGCGACGGGCGTAGTCCCCGATCTCCTCCAGCCACCCTCGCGGCACCGCCCTGACGCTGTGGGCCGCGACACCGACCTCGACGAGGGGTCGCCCCTCTGACCACTCCCTGAGATCTTCGACCCTCCGAAGGAACGCCTGCACGAACGGGTCGCGGAAGCGCGGGAGGCCGCCCCGGGCGTAGGCAACAGGTAGCAACAAAAGCCGGATGCCCACGTCTTCCGCGGCCTGCGCCACAGCCTTCCCCAGGGCGTTGGGATCCCGATAAGGGGTTCCATCGGGACGGTGGTGGACGTAGTGGAACTCGGTGACGTTCGTATACCCTGCGGAGAGCATCTCCTCGTAGCAGCGGCGGCTAACCCTGCGCATGGAGTCAGGGGAAAGCTCCCCGGCCAGGGCGTACATCCGCTCCCGCCAGGTCCAGAAGTCGTCGTTGGGGTGGGAAGCTTCGATCTGCTCGACCGCACCCCGCAACCCTCGCTGGAAGGCGTGGCTGTGGTCGTTTACGAAGCCGGGAGCCAGCGCCTTCCCCGGCAGACGCAAGCCTTCCGTCGCGCGACCAACCTCCACGATTCGCCCGTCCTCGGTCGTCACACCGACGCCGCCCTGCGCCCCGTGCGCGTCGAGGACCAAATCCGGGAGCAGGGTGTGCCTCACAACGTACGGTGAGAGGCCACACGACCCGGCGAGAAACCGCTACCGGAGCCACCTGAAGTCCGAAGCCTGCAGCCTGAAGCCTTATTCATCCAACATGGGCATCTGTATACCTAACCGCCTGGCCGCCGCCTTCGCCGCCTCGTAGCCCGCGTCGGCGTGTCGGACGACGCCTATGCCAGGGTCGTTGAAGAGCACGCGCTCCAGGCGGGCTGCTCCGTCTCCGGTGCCGTCCGCGAGAACCTGGGCGCCGGCGTGGATGGAGCGTCCGATCCCCACACCTCCGCCGTGATGGACCGCAACCCAGCTCGCGCCTCCGGCAACGTTCAGCATCGCGTTCAGGATCGGCCAGTCCGCGATGGCGTCGGAGCCGTCTTTCATCGCCTCGGTCTCGCGGTAGGGTGAGGCGACGCTGCCCGTGTCCAGGTGGTCTCGCCCTATGACTATGGGAGCCGAGATGGTGCCGTCGGCAACCAGCTCGTTGAAGCGGAGGCCCGCCCTGTGTCGCTCGCCCGCCCCGAGCCAGCAGATACGCGCGGGGAGGCCCTGGAAGTGAACCTTCTCGCGGGCTTTGGAGATCCAACGTCCCAGACGCTCGTCGTCGGGGAACAGCTCGAGGATGGCGTCGTCGGTCGCCGCTATATCCGACTCCTCGCCCGAGAGAGCGGCCCACCTGAACGGTCCCTTGCCCTCGCAGAAGAGCGGCCTGATGTACGCGGGCACGAAGCCAGGGTAGTCGTAAGCGCCCTCGAAGCCGCCGAGCTTGGCCTCCCCGCGCAGCGAGTTACCGTAGTCGAAGACCTCGGCGCCCTGCTCCTGGAAACCCACCATCGCCGCGCAGTGGCGGGCCATCGAGGCGCGGGCCTCCGAGATGTAGCGCTCGGGGTCGGCCTCGCGCAGCTCGGCAGCGGCGTCGAGGTCGTAGCCTGCGGGAACATATCCTGCGAGCGGGTCGTGAGCCGAGGTCTGGTCCGTTACGGCATCGGGGACGTAGCCGCGCTCCAGCAACTTAGGAAATACCTCTGCCGCGTTACCGAGAATGCCTATGGACAGGGGCTCTCCGGCCCTTTTCGCCGCCTCGGCGCGTTCTGCGGCCTCGTCGAGATCGTCTATGCGCTCGTCCAGGTAGCCGTGGGAGATGCGCCGGTCTATCCTGTGGCCGTCTACCTCGACGCAGAGTGCTATGCCTTCGTTCATGGTTATCGCGAGAGGCTGGGCGCCGCCCATGCCGCCGAGGCCCGCGGTGAGGCAGACGCGTCCGCGCAGCGTTCCGCCGAAGCGTTGCGCTGCGACGGCGGCGAACGTCTCGTAGGTACCTTGGAGTATGCCCTGGGTGCCTATGTAGATCCATGATCCGGCCGTCATCTGGCCGTACATCGTGAGCCCGGCCCGCTCGAGTTCCCTGAACGTCTCCCAGTCGGCCCACTCGGGGACGAGGAGAGAGTTGGCGATCAGAACCCGCGGCGCCCACGGATGTGTCTCGAAGACGGCGACCGGTTTGCCCGACTGCACGAGCAGCGTCTCGTCGTCGCCCAGGCCTTGCAGGGTAGAGACAATAACCCAGAAGCTCTCCCAGTCGCGGGCGGCCTTGCCTGTGCCACCGTAGACGACGAGGTCTTCGGGGCGTTCTGCGACCTCGGGGTCGAGGTTGTTCATGAGCATGCGGAGGGCCGTCTCCTGGTGCCAGCCCTTGCAGGTGAGATCCCTCCCTCGCGGCGCGCGGATGGTGGGTGCTTCTCTGGTGTCGGTCATGGGATCTCCTCTCGAAAGATCGGGATCCAGTCTTGCACCGGCTCCTCGAAAAGTCCAGCATGGGGGAGTACCATGGTGGTGACGGAGGACTCCTTGGCGCTCTCCCATCCGACAACGGGGACCGTGACGCTCACGGGCGACGACCTCTCTATCGAGGAGGTGGTCCGCATCGCCAGGCGGGGCGCCCGCGTCGAGCTCTCCCGTGAGGCCCTCGGGCGCGTCAGGCGGGCGCGGGACGTCGTGGAGAGGGTTCTCGAGCGTGGAGATTTGGTCTACGGCATGAACACGGGCGTCGGCTCGCTCTCGCGCCACCGCATCCCTTTCGAGGACCTGGAGCAGTTCTCCCTACGCCTGGTAACCCGTCACACCACGCACCAGGGCGCCGAGCTGGCCACCGAGGTCGTGCGGGCGATGATGGTCACGCGGGCGAACGGCATGGCGAAGGGGGGCGTCGGGGTAAGGGCGGAACTCATACAGGCGTTCCTCGATGCATTGAACGCTGGGGTCCATCCCGTCGTGCGCACGGGCGGCTCGGTCGGGCAGGCCGACCTGGCCGAGATGGCGGAGATCGGGCAGGTCCTGATCGGGCGCGGCGAAGCTGACTACGGGGGACGAAGGATGCCGGGCGCAGAAGCCCTGCATGCCGCCGGCCTCGAGCCGATACGCCTCAAGGCGAAAGAAGGACTCGCGCTCATAAGCGCGAACGGGGTTACGATGGGCCACGGCTCGCTGGTCCTCTCGGACGTGGCCGAACTACTCGACGCCTTCGACGTAACGGCCGCGCTCTCTCTAGAGGCATTCGAGGGGAACCTCTCGACCATCCACCCCGAGGCTGCCAGGATGCGGCCCCACCCGGGGCAGGCACGGGCTGCGGACAGGCTGCGGGAGCTGCTCTCGGGGAGCTATCTGTGGCGTCCCGGCGCGGCGCGCAACCTGCAGGACCCGCTCTCCTTCAGGTGCGTACCCCAGACCCATGGGGCGTGCTACGACGCCCATGCCTACTCAAGGGGCACGATGGAAGTAGAGTTGAACTCAGCCAGCGACAATCCGCTCGTCTTGCTCGAGGACCAGTCCATAATCTCCGTCGGGAACTTCGACGTCGTCGCCCTCGCCGTGGCCTTCGACTTACTTCGCGTCGCCGTGGCACAGGTCGTACATCTCGCCAACGAGCGCATCCAGAAGCACCTCTGGTCCCAGTTCTCTGGATTACCAACGGGCCTGGCCACCCGCGAAGGCGACGAGGGCCTAAGGCCACTAGGCTACACGTCGGCGTCGCTTGCGGCCGAGGCGCGGGTGCTCGCCAACCCCGTCTCGCTGGATTACCGCGGCCAGATCGCAGAAGGTTTCGAAGACCACGCCAGCATGGCTCCATTAGGCGTCCGCAAGACGGAGGAGTTGATCGAGATCTCACGCCGCATGGTCGCCCTGGAGCTGACCGTCGCCACCCACGCCATCGATCTGCGCGGAGGACCGCCCCTCGGGGCCGGGACCGGAGTGGCACGCGACATCGCACGCGAGTTCGCGACCACCGACCCGGAGGAGCTGTGGCCCGACGTCGACGGGTTGACGGAGGCTATCGGTGACGGCAGGCTCGTCGCGCGCGTGGCGGCAGAGATCGGACCGCTCGACCCCGTCTCTACCACCGGCGACGCCGTGGGGCCTGCAGAAGGATGAAACAGAAGGAGCCGCCGCTGCGAAGGGCCTACCGCCTCTACAGACCGCACGGCCCTTACAGGCTACGCCCCGGTCCGAACACTATCCACCAGTACGACCCTACTATGAACATCGCGAAGAAGACCAAAGCTAGCGCGAACTGAAGATATGGTGACCCTCCCGTCAGGGTCACGAAGAAGGTGCCAAGCAACGCGATAGCGCCAATCGCAGCGCATACGGCGGTTACCACCTTTGAGGTTAGGCTGGAGAACATGAGGGTACCCCTTTCGTCCGGTGGGTTAGTAGGCGATCGAGTAGAGAGTACACCACACCGCCGTACGAAGCCTCCCGGCGCCGCCAATTAGAGCCTGTAGTCCATGGTGCCCTTCCTTTCGCCTGGTGGTTTGGCATCGTCCGCTTGGAGCATAATGCAACAGTTGCAAGTTCCGTAGGAAACGAACTTGTTAGTACGGCTATTCCATGCACCGGGGTGAATAGACTTACGTCAGTGCACCAGACCTCACTCGGTGGCATCATGAGCGTGGGTGAAAGGTTGGACCCGCTGGGTCTAAAAGGCTCGGAAAGGAGGAAGACGAAGTGAGATTGCTCTACATAGTCACCAAGGGGATGGGCGACCCGACCCTGGCCTCCGTGCCTCTGCACATAGCGGCCAACGGCTCCCTCGAGGTCGGGCAGGAGGTCTCGGTGGTCCTCGCCGGGGATGCTACCGACCTAGTGATCGAAGACAACCTGCAGCGCTTGGAGGGCGTGGGCGTACCCCCCGCCCGAGAACTGCTCGGCAAGCTCAAAGAGCACGAGATTCCCGTCTACGTCTGAAAGGGGTGCGCGGTAGCCCGTGGGGCTGCCGAGGACGAGGAGAGCTTGGCCCCGCTCAACGGCAGGTGGGTGGCGCCCACGGACGTGGCAAGGCTCGCTGCGGAAGCCGACAGGGTGCTTACCTTCTAGTGCCTGAGCCCGAGGCGAAGTTCCGAGAGCCCTACTTCCACGGACCCTCCTTACCTTGTACTCCCTACCGGAGCGGTCAGGCACAATGTATCAATGCCATGAGGACGACGCCTACCGGGCCGACAAGAGGTCTGCGACCTCATCGGGATAGTCGATGCCGAACCGGTCGTGGAGGAGACGCAAGTCATGCACGTCGCTCTCCTGAAGCACGTAGCCGGTGTGAGTGCGCATCTGCGTTTCCGCCGACAAACATCGCACTCTCGTACTGCCGATGACTCCCAGACCCGCGAAAGCTTCCGGAGGGAAGACAAAGTCGCTGTCCCAGGCGGGCATCCCATGACCATACTCATCGAAGCGCACGACGTGGAAGTCGAGCTCGCGACCCGACTCGTCCTTGAGCACGAATGCCGTGGCGACCTCCACGGCCGGGCGCTCACGCCCGATCAAGGCGAGTAGCTCAGGGCAGGGTGTCCAGTGGTTCTCAGGCCATATCTCCTTGAGCGCGAACCCGCACCTGCTCAGGAACCCAATGAGGGCTGGCAGGTCCTCGAAGGCGGCGATTGCGTCGAAATCCTTATGTGAGCGCGTCTGCCGCCCGAGCAACGCGTCGATCCCCCAGCCACCATCCACCCAGAGCTGGACGCCCCGTGCCAGCAGACCCGAGTAGAGATCGACGACGTCTTCGACTGTCACCTGGCCTTCTCGCCTCCGATTAGTCAAAGTAGCAGACCCGACGGCGTTGTGACAGCCATGTGTCGCGGAGCTAGCGTCGTAGTGACGTTCGCCCTCCAGAGCAGCTCGATAACCCCACAAGTAGCGTTAGTCTTTTACGATACCCTGCTCCTCGAGGTACTCTTTGGCGACGTCTTCGGGGTCTTCCTGGTCGAGGTCTACCTCCCCGTTCAGCTCGCGCATCGTCTCCACGTCGAGGCTGGCCGAGACCTCGTTGAGGATCCCTTCGATCTTCGGGTACTTCTTCAGCACGTCGCTCCTGACTACCGGCGCCGGGTAGTAGAAAGGCCAGATGCTCTTCGGGTCCTTCATCACCACGAGCTGGTCGGAGGTCAGCTGACCGTCTGTGGTGAAGCCAACCCCGACGTCGCCGTCCCCGCTCTGAAGCCCGGAGTAGCGGAGGCCGAGGTTGTTGACGATTTTGATCTCCTCGAAGTCGAACGCCGGGTAGTTCTTCTTGATGTTTGGGTAACCGTCCGAGCGGTTCTGGAACTGCGAGAACGAGATAAACGTGAGGTTCTTGGAAGCCTTGGCCAGCTCGCCCATGTTCGTGAGGCCTTCCTCCTCGGCAACGGACTTGCGGACGAAGATGCCGTAGGTGTTGTTGAAAGGCGCTGGCGTCAGCATCGTGTCGGCCGGACTGCGCGCGGCGTAGAGCTTCCTGGCGGCCTCGTAGGTCGCTTTTGGCGAGTTGAGGTCGGCCGGGTTCCCCTTGTAGGGGAGTACTTCCACGAGCGAAGTGCCGGTGTACTCGGGGTAGAGGTCGATCTGGCCGTTCTGGAGCGCCTTGTCAGCTATCGGCGCAGAGCCTAGATTGAGCTTCGCCACCCCATTGAACCCGTTGGCGTCGAGGGCCTGGGCGTACATGCTGCCCAGTATGAACTGCTCGGTAAAGTCCTTCGAGCCGACAGTTATCGTTGGGCCGCTCCCGCCGCCTGAGGCAGAGCTGTCGGTGCCGCCCACGTTGCCGCAGGCGACGACGAGCAGCAACGAGAGGCCCGCCAGAAGCGCGGGCACCGCGCGGATCAGCTTGGTCCTGTTCTTCATCTCTCCTCCACTTTCATTTGACCCATCATCTACCTCTTTTCTGCGCGATCTTGAGTCCTTTCGGGGTGAAGGCCCTCTCCAGCGCACCGAAGCCGACTTCCGTGATGATCGCGAGTATCGCGACGGCGATTGCCCCGGCGAGCAGTATCTCAGGCCCACGGCTCGAGTAGCCCTCCACTATCAGATCTCCCAGGCCCCCGCCGCCGATGAACGTCGCGAGGGTGGCGCTAGCTACGGTCTGCACGGCGGAGGTCCTGATGCCGGCGAAGATCACGGGCGCGGCTATGGGCAACTGTATGCGGGCAAGGATCTGGCCCCCCGAGAGCCCCATGCCGCGGGCGGCGTCGATGATGTCCTTGCTGACCTCCCTGAGCCCCGTCGAGGCGTTGATCAGGATCGGGGGAATAGCCAGCGCCGTGAGCGCCACAAGGGCCGAGCCGAACCCGATGCCGAACAACGGCAGAGCCAGCGCCAGGATCGCAAGGCTCGGCACGGCGCGCCCGACGTTGCCGATGTTGATGGCTATCGCCGCGCCGAGGGGTGTGTTGCGTATCAGTAGGGCGACGGGCAATGCTATCGCGATGGCGACGAGCAGCGCGGCCAGGGAGAGCACGACGTGCTCCCTGAGCTTCTCCGGGAAATCAGGACGGGCGTAGACCTCGAGTATCTCGAAGAGCACGCTACGTCCTCCTGGCCCATGGCCTCAGGTAGCGTTCGAGCCCGAGGAGGAGCAGGTCGGCCGTGATAGCCAGTGCCGTCGCGAGGACCGCGCCGGTTATGATCATGGTGGGGAACTGCCGGTTGATGCCGTCGAAGATAAGCGCCCCCAGGCCCCCACCGTTGATGTAAGCGCCGATGGTGGCGATACCTATGATCGTCACGGTGGCGATGCGGACGCCGGCCACGATGATCGGCAGCGCCAGTGGCAGCTCGACCCGGAAGAGGATCTGGCGGTTCGTCAGGCCCATGCCGCGGGCCGCGTCTATCGTCTCCGGCGGCACAGAGTCGATGCCCGCGACGGTGTTGCGGATAAGGATCAGGAGCGAGTAGGCAACGAGGGCGATGATCACGGGCGATGGCCCGATCTTTACCCCGGGTATGGAGATGAGGATGGCGAAGAGCGCGAGGCTCGGTATGGAGTAGAGGACGCCCGTAACGGCGGTGACCGGCGGGTAGACCTTGCGGTAGCGGGCCGAGATCACCCCGATGGGAAGCGCGATGACGAGGGCTATGGCGACCGAGACGAACGAGAGGAAGATGTGCCCCTGAAAGGCAGGCACTATATCTTCCGTAAAGTTCTCCCTGATCCACTCCCAGTCTATAAGCTGTGGTTCCTCGAGCACGTCCTGCAGGAGGAGCAGCACAGGGTTGCTCACGCGGAGATCTCCCCGCCGCTGGAGGCTCCACCTGTCAGCGCTTCGATGGCCTCGAAGGTGAGCAGCCTGTCCTCTCCTTCCTGCTCTACCACGGCCCTGGTGTGCCCCGAGCCGATCAGCTCGGAGAGTGCGTCCTTCACGGTCACCCCCTCGCTTATGTGGGGGAGCCTGTCGGTGCCGCCGTTGGCCGGCTCGAGGTCCATCTCGGCGACGCGCGTGAGCGAGAGCCGCTTGAGGACCCTGTCGGCGCCCACGAACGAAGAGACGAACTCGGAATCAGGCCTGGAGAGTATGTTCTCGGGGGTGTCGTACTGGGCCAGGACTCCCCCCTGCTTGAGGATGGCGATCTTGTCACCCATCTTAATGGCTTCGTCGATGTCGTGGGTGACGAAGACGATGGTCTTCTTTATGTCCTCCTGGATCCGCAAGAACTCGTCCTGGAGCCGCTCGCGCGTGATCGGGTCGACCGCCCCGAAGGGCTCGTCCATAAGCATGATCGGGGGGTCCGCGGCCAGTGCCCGCGCGACTCCTACGCGCTGCTGCTGGCCGCCCGAGAGCTCGGCCGGGTAACGGTCGCGGTACTCGTCGGGGGAGAGGCCGACGAGCCCCAAGAGCTCGTTCACGCGATCCTTGATACGGCCCTTGTCCCAACCGAGCAGGTTGGGGACGGTGCCGATGTTGTCGGCGATGGTGCGGTGGGGGAAGAGGCCTATCTGCTGGATGGCGTAGCCTATCTTGCGCCTGAGCTGAGTGCCGCTCAGGTCCGAGTTCGGCTCGCCGTCTATGAGGATCTGGCCCTCCGTGATCTCGATCAGACGATTGACCATGCGCATGGTCGTGGTCTTGCCGCACCCTGAAGGTCCCACCAAAACACAGATCTCTCCTTCGAGCACTTCGAAGGAGAGATCGTTGACCACCGGATTGTCGGAGCCAGGGTAGGTCTTGCTTACCTGCCTAAACTCGATCATTGCATCTCCTGCGGGTCCAGGGAAAGTATGCGTTCTCCCTGTACTCATGTGGCTTTATCGCTTCGATCACGACCCTACTCCCGGAGTTCTGAAAAGCATCTGTGGAAGTATACGTTATCGTTGTTGCCCCGGATCGTTGAAGCGGTTTACGGCGGGGCTCAGCCCCTCTCCGAATCGCTCTATGCCCGGCGGCCGACGCTGAGCAGCAAGTAGACGATGAAGTAGAGTGCGGCGGCCGAGATGGCGACGACGTAGAAGTTATCCGGGTTCAGGTACCTTTGCAGGAACGTAATCGTGTTGAGCAGGAAAGCGGCGGGGGACTCGAGCAGCGTCCCGAGGCTGTAGATGGCGTCCGTCAGGACGTTGGCGCCCTGTTTGACGCCAAGATAGAAGAGCGCCACGTGGACGAGTATCAGCAGGATGACCAAGGCGAGTATCGTGCGGATGAGACTCATGCCTCTATATCCTTCCCTTCGCGGCCAACGCTGTTACGCCCCGGACGGTTGCGAGGGGTTCGTGCGGTCTCTCCTCCCCATGAGCCTCCTCAGGGCCATTCTCAGCGGGCAGTATAGCAATATCGCCTGTCCTTGGGAGAGGCCGCTGAGGACGGTTCAGGAGGCGGCTTTGCGGGGATCCTGGATCCTGTTCTCCTTGGTAGTTTTCTCGGAGTCGAGGCCCGTGTTGCCCTCTGGTCCGCTGGCCAGGTCGCCGTTCCCCCTCACCTGTGCCTTGCGTGGTCGACTGTCCTCGAAGATGATCATGGCCCCCGCGACCAGGAAGCAGACGGTCCCGACCGCGAACGTCACGACGTCACGCATCAGAACGCCGCTCGCCGCGGCCACCCCTGGCACCCACCAGATGGAGAAGAGCCTGCCTGAGTCTCGGGTCTTCGCGTCTACCGCCATGAAGATGCCGAGCGCGACGCCCCCGAGGGCGACAAAAAGCAAGAGAAGCCCGATAGCGGTCAGAATAGAAGTCACTTTTCTATACTACCGGACGCCGCGCGTTTCACGCAAACAAATGTATGGCGCGGTTCGGGTAACGCGCCTATCATCGGCTCATCGCGCGCCTGTAGGATCTCATATCGTCGAGGAAGTCCTCCCAGGGACGCAGCGGTGACTCCAGGCGGTTCCCGTACAGGGAGAGTTTGTGCACGAACTCGTGCAGGGCCGACTCCGTGTCGGAGATACACCTTGGCTCCGCGATCACGAGCACCTCCCAGTCCTCGAGCTCCTTTATGTTGTTTATCGCTTCCTTGAGAGCGGGACGATGGTAGAGCAGGAGGCCGGGGGCATCGAGGTCCTCGTAGTGGGCGACGAGGTCGTGACCGTGCTCGGCGGCGTAGGCCAGAATAGCGGCCATTTGCTCGTCCCTTGTTGGGAGAGTGCTCTCGGGTTCCGTCCTAATGTAGGATGCAGCCAGCGCCACGAGAAAGGCATGATAGCATGGGCCCCGTCTGGTATGATCCAGGTTCAATCAGAGACGCGTCGGGACGTGGCGCAGTCTGGTAGCGCACTCGGCTGGGGGCCGAGTGGTCGCCGGTTCAAATCCGGCCGTCCCGACTGTTTTGCGGTGGGACCGTGCCGCATTCGTTGAAAGGCGAGTTTTGGACACACTCTACCTACTTCTTGGCATCATAGGGTTCTTCCTCATCATCGCGATCTTCTTCTTCGGTGGATTCGTGTTGCTCGACTTCCTGTGGGGCCGCCGCGGCGGAGACCTCTAGGGGACGGTCTCGCCCCGCTACCCTTAACGTATTTGATCTCCTCACTCAAAGACCTTCGTCTGGTAGACCTTGAATGCCTCATCCTCCACGAGGCCCACGATGAAGACCGCCTGGCCCGTCTGCGGAGGCGCATCGAAGCCGAAGGGGAGCAGCGCAACCCCGTAATAATCTCCCCCCACGAAGAGCGTTATCTCGTCCTCGACGGAGCCCACAGGGTACGGGCCCTCGGAGAGCTTGGTTCCCGCTTCGCCCTCGCCCAGACGGTCGAGCCGCCGGAGAAGGCGGAGGGCTGGGCTCACCTCCTGAACGGGATCGGGCCGGCGGAACTGGGCGACATCGAAGGAATTGAAGTATCGAATAAACCCTTCCATACCCCGCTGGCCGAGGTGGAGAAGGGCGAGGGGACCATCTTCCTCTCGTCCACAGAGGAGGGTTTGCGAGGCCGGGTAAGGGCGCTCTGGGGGCTGCAATCGCTCTATCCCAGGGGCGTCGTCGTTCGGCGCGTGGAACCTGACGGCACGGCCCGTCTTTCAGGCGGCGAGGCCCTGATACGTTACCATCCCTTCTCCCCCGGGGAGCTGGCCGAGATCGTGGACTCAGGTACCGTGCTTCCGGCGGGTATAACCCGCTTTCGCATAAAGGAACGGGTTCTCGGCGTACGCTATCCGCTTGACAGGATGATGGAGGGAAATCCGCTCGTCCGCAACGTCGAGCTCAGGGAGTTCGTCGAGAGCCGCTGGGAGGAGAACCACGTCCGCTACTACGCAGAGCCTGTCGTGCTCTTCGAGTGAATGGGAGCACTTCAGCATGTCAGCTAGTCAGCTTCTTGTTCTTACATATAGTCGAATGCGCGATTCGTGGTAGGTCGGTACCATAGTTCTGCCCTCAGATGGAAGGAGCGTCCTAGTTGTACCGTGCAGTAGCCCTGATCCTGGCATTCATCGCCGTCATCTTCTTCGCGATACGGCTTGGCGATGAGCCGGTGCGTGCCCTCCAGAAGCCGGAGGTGCGTTTGGCGCCCGAGGCCTTCGAGACGGTGGAGGCTTCGGGTGCGGAAGGGGGAGAGGCGGTCAGGCCGGTTTCCGACGAAGGGGATCTGAAGATCGGGGACTTCGAGGTGCCAGAGCGCGTTCCAGACTACGAGGTGCTAGAGAAGAATCTCGACGCGCGCGATGGCGCGCACGCGGTTCGGCTCCTCATCGACACCCGATCGCGTGAGGAGGAGCAGTTCGTCCTCATCGCCCGCGACCTGAAGTCCCGCTACTCCGATTACGACGCCGTCTCGGTGGAGTTCACAGACACCGAAGACCTGCTCTTCTACAACGACGACCCGTACACCAGGGACCTGCTCGCCTACTATGGTGGCGCGCTCATCTTCAATACCTACGACGGCGTCCGCTACCTGGGCTACATCTACGGCCCGCCCAACATGGACGGTTACTACGTGAGGGCTGCCGACTAACGCCTCATGCCAGGCGGCCCATGACGCCTGTTCGGCCGTCTGCCGCGATGGCCTACAAAAGGCGAGTTACTGTCCTGCAGACGCACAAGAAACACGCGCAAACATCGGGCGAGACATGTAGAAAGCGCCGTTTGTGGTTTCCTCGCAGTTGAAGGGCTCTCGGAAAGCGCATATCATACAGCATGCAGCCGGACGGAAAGAATGGTTGCAAGCATGTCGTATTGTGTCCGGCGGCAGAGGTGCAAGCGATGGACCTTGCAACCTTATATAGAAGGCTAGAGAAGGAGAGAAGTCACGGAAGCTCAAGAGACTAAGGGCCAGGAACCGATCATCCGGGTAGAGAACTGCTCGGTGGTTTTCGGACGTCGAGCCCGGCAAGCCCTGGAGATGCGCCGTGCGGGCAAGAGCAAGGCCGAGGTCGAGAGAGCGACAGGCTCGACTATCGGGGCTTACGATGCGTCCTTCGATGTTTACAAGGGTGAGATCTTCGTGATCATCGGCCTCTCGGGAAGTGGCAAGTCCACGATCTTGAGGGCCATCAACGGCCTGAATGACCTGACTGAAGGAAAGGTATATCTCGAGGACGATTTGGTCTCCGAGATGCCAATCAAGCAGCTCAGGGGGGTCCGGCGCAGGAAGATCGGTATGGTCTTTCAGCACTTCGGGCTCTTGCCGCACCGAACCGTCCTCGATAACATCGCCTTCGGCCTCGAGATCGAGGGCGTCCCTGCCGAAGAGCGCAAGAAGAAGGCCGAGGAAACCCTCCCCGAGGTCGGCCTGGAGGGGCAGGGTAACAAGCTCATAACGGAACTCTCCGGTGGAATGAAGCAGCGGGTAGGGCTCGCGCGTGCTTTGGCTACCGAGCAGGAGATACTACTCATGGACGAGCCCTTCAGCGCTCTGGATGCGCTCATTCGACGCGAAATGCAGAACCTCTTCCTCTCCATCCAAGGCGAGGCCAAGCGGACCGTCGTCTTCGTCACGCACGACCTAGACGAGGCACTCACGCTCGGGCACCGGGTCGCGATCATGAAGGACGGCGAGATCGTGCAGCTCGGCACTCCGGAATACATTCTGAGGGAGCC
>Ga0126307_10000565_pt1 | contig 23762 bp, 19 predicted proteins | sample Plot28_FD_89955 | JGI IMG/M metagenome (GOLD analysis project Ga0126307, IMG submission 89955) | Serpentine soil microbial communities from UC McLaughlin Reserve, CA, USA - Plot28 | ecosystem: Environmental > Terrestrial > Soil > Grasslands | place: USA: UC McLaughlin Reserve, Lake County... | reverse complement strand
TCCCGATGGGGATCCGGCTCGCACCCGCGCGTCAGGCATGATCGTTGCTAGATCCTCCACGCAGAGGGTAGCATCGGAATCGCCGCCTCTCATCATACAAATAGGTGATCCTCGCAGTCCCGCAAAAGCGGCTTCTGGCGTCGTGATCTTGACCGCATTACAGTAACTGTGTAGGATTCGTGCAAAGCGAGCGGGGTTGTGTGGCCCTGTCTTACGGAGGTAACAAATGGACGTCATGAGAGGTCTAGGGGAGCGTGGGGACTCGACGCGGCTCGCTGGGGTGGAGAACCTGATGCTCCACTTCACACCGTATTCGGAAGATTGGTCCAAGTTGCCGGTCATCGTCTCTGGCGAAGGCACCTACATCACCGATGACAAAGGCAACACGTACATAGACGGTCTGGCGGGGCTCTTTACGACGCAGGTCGGTCACGGCAGGACGGAACTCGCCGACGCGGCCCACAGGCAGATGAAGGAGCTTGGTTTCTTCCCCAACTGGAGCTTCCAGCACCCCAGGAGCCTGGAGCTTGCCGCCAAGATCTCCGAGATAGCGCCGGGGGATCTGAACAGCACCTTCTTCGTCTCTTCGGGTTCTGAGGCCGTAGAGACCGTCATCAAGCTGGCCAGGCAGTACCACAAGGCCAACGGCGAGCCGGGGCGGTACAAGATCATCTCCAGGGACGTGGCCTATCATGGGACGACCATGGGCGCGCTCTCCGTGACGGGCCTACCCGGTTTCAAGGCTCCCTTCGAGCCCTTGCCTTCGGGTTTCTTCCACGTGAGGAACACCCAGCAGGACCCCGAGGGGGCCGCCGACGCGATAGAGCAGATGATCGAGGCCGAAGGTCCCGAGCTAGTTGCGGCCGTGATTCTGGAACCGGTACAGAACGCCGGGGGGTGTCTCGTTCCGCCGCCCGACTATTGGAAACGTGTGCGCGAGATCTGCGACGAGCACGGCGTGCTCCTCGTCTCGGACGCCGTGATCTGCGCCTTCGGCCGCCTCGGCGAGTGGTTCGGCATCGAGCGCTTCGACGTGGTCCCGGACATGACCAGCTTCGCCAAAGGCGTGACGAGCGGTTACCTTCCCATGGGTGGGGTCGTCGTCGGCGATAAGATCGCATCCACGCTGAGGGAGAACGCGCCGATGTTCTCGCACGGCTCCACGTTCGGCGGGCATCCTGTCTCCAGCGCGGTGGCGTTGGAGAACATCGCGATCATGGAGCGCGAGAAGTTGCTCCAGAACGTCCACGACCTCGAAGGGCATTTCGGGGACGAGTTGAAGAGGATGGCCTCGGAGCACCCCATCGTGAAGGAGGTGCGGGGGATGGGCTTCTTCTGGGCTGTGGAGGTCAGGCCCGAGCGCCCCGACGGCACGCCGCTGGAGGAGGACGAGTACCAGAAATACTTCAAGGGCGTGGTCTCCAGGAAACTTCTGGAGGGTGGTCTGATCTGCCGCTTCGACGACAAGGACGACCCCGTGATCCAGTACTCCCCCGCGCTCGTCTCCGACAGGGAGGTCCTCAGCCGGATAGCGGAGATCACAGACGGCGCCCTCACGGAGCTCGAAAAGCAGCTCGGCTACAGAAGCTAGAGGGGTAGACGCTTGACCCGCACCGCGAGCACGAAGGAACAGGCCGGCCCCGAGGCCAAAGGCTACCGTTCCTACAGCTTCTGGCTGGAGACGGCGGGGGAGGATCTCACGCCGAGGCCATCGCTGCCCGGCTCCACCGACGCAGACGTGGCCATACTGGGCGCGGGCTTCACGGGCCTCTGGACGGCTTACTACCTGCTCAAGCAGGACCCTTCCTTGCGTGTGGTGGTGCTCGAATCGGAGATCGCCGGTTTCGGCGCCTCGGGACGCAACGGCGCCTGGTGCTCCTCGGGCTTCCCTGTGACCTCAGGGGAGCTGCAGCGGCGTTTCGGGAGGGAGGCTACCAGAGATCTCCTCCTCGAGATGCGGAACTCGGTCGATGAGGTCGGCAGGGTCGCCGAGTCTGAGGGAATCGATGCCCAGTACTTCCGCGGCGGTCAGCTCCGCGTCGCCCGCGGCCAGGCCCAGATGCCCGCCCTAGAACATGCATACCAGTCGCTCCGGACGCTGGGCCTCGATGAAGACGTAAGGTTGCTCGATGCGGAGGAGACCGCAGAGCGCATCAGGATCACGGACGTCATAGGCGCGCTGTACAATCCGCACTGCGCGACCATCCACCCTGCACGGCTCGCCCGCGGGCTCGCCAGGGCCGTCGAGCGTCTCGGCGGTGAGATCTTCGAACAAACTCCTGTCACCGACTACGAAGGAGGCACCAACCCCAGGTTCGTGACGAACGCGGGCGAGGTGCGGGCTGGCGTGGTCGTGCTCGCGGGCGAAGCATACCTGGCGCGGCTACGCAAGCTGCGCCGCCAGTTGTTGCCCATCTACTCCCTCATCGTCCTCACCGAGCCGCTCTCCGAGGAGCAGTGGTATGCCATAGGCTGGGAGGGTCGCGAATGCGTGGCCTCCAACCGCTACACGGTCGACTACCGCTCGCGCACCGCCGACGGGAGGATACTGTTCGGGGGCAGGGGCGCGCCGTACCACTACGGCTCGCGTATTCGGGACGAGTACGATCTGCACGACCCCACGCACGGGATGCTGCGCCGCGCGGCGCTGGAGTGGTTCCCCGCCCTCGAAGGCATCCGGTTCACCCACGCGTGGGGAGGGCCGGTGGCGACGCCCCGCGACTGGATGCCGACGATGTCTTATGACCCGGCGCAAGGCCTCGCCACCGCGCGCGGCTACACGGGGCAGGGGGTCGCGACCGCCAACCTCTCGGGCAGGACCCTGGCCGACCTGATCCTCGGCCGCCGCACGACGATAACCAATCTACCCACCGTCAACCACGAGTCTCGCCCATGGGAGCCGGAACCTTTGCGCTGGCTGGGCGCCAGGTACGTGCAGCGTGGCCTTATGAAGGTGGACGACCACGCCGAGCGGACCGGCGAACCTCCTACCGGCAAGACCCTTGCCGAGCGGCTCGGAAGCCACTGAAGAAATGAACGGGCCCGCACCAGAGACCATCTCGATAGACGCGGTGGTCGTCGGCGCCGGGCTGGCCGGGCTGACGGCGGCGAGGAAGCTCGAAGCCGCCGGCGTCTCGGTGATGGTGATAGAAGCCCGGAACAGGGTCGGTGGCCGGACGCTGTCGGGTAGCATTGGTGGGGTTCCGGTCGAGATGGGCGGGCAGTGGATCGGACCGGCTCAACATCGTATCGGCGGTCTCGCGCAGAAGCTCGGGGTCGAGACCTTCTCGACGTTCGTTCCGGGACGCACCGTGTTCTACGAGGGCGGACGGCGCGTCGAGTACGAGGAGGACGGCGAGGTTCCTTTCGTGGACCCCGCTTCTCTTGAGGAAGTACAGGAGGTTTTTGGGGCCCTGGGCGATCTCGCGCGGAGCGTGCCCGCGGACGCGCCCTGGATGGCGGAGAGGGCCGAGGAATTCGACGGACAGACGCTGGAGGCGTGGAGACGCGGGCGTACGCAGAACGAGGGGGCGAGGTTCTACTTCGATCTCGCTGTAGAGTCGTTGTACGCGTGCGAGCCTCGCGACGTCTCGCTGCTCGGCGTGCTGGCCGACATCGCCTCATCAGGCAGCTTCGCGGGGCTCTTCGAGATAGAAGCCTCCGCGGAGGAGCACAGGTTCGTCGGCGGCGCGCAGGAGGTCTCGGTACGCCTGGCCCGGGAGCTGGAAGGACGCGTGGTACTCGGGTCCCCGGTGCGACGCATCGTCCAGGAGGAGGGCGCGGTGACCGTGGAGTCTGCCAGCGTCTCCGTTCGAGCCGGGGCCGTAATAGTAACGGTGCCGCCGGCGTTGCGGGGACGGATCGAGTACGCGCCCGCGCTTCCGCCGATGCATGATGGGCTCTCCCAGCGGATGCCCATGGGGGCGGTGATCAAGTGCCATGCCGTCTACAGGACGCCGTTCTGGCGCGAGGCGGGCCTGAACGGGCGGGCCGAGAGCGACACGGGTCCGTGCACGATCACCTGCGACAACTCATCTCCAGACGGCGAAGCCGGTGTCCTTACCGGCTTTATTCTCGGCTCCGACGCCCGCGAGTGGGGACGCAGAACGTCTGGCGAGCGAAGAAATGCCGTGCTCGAGTGCTTCGCCCGCTACTTCGGAGATGAGGCGCTCGACCCTCTGGGCTACGCGGAGACCGACTGGGAGGCCGAGGTCTACTCGCGCGGCGGCTACGCAGGAGTGCCGATTCCGGGTATGCTTACGGACCAGGGTCCTGCGTTGCAGGACCCTGTGGGACAGATCTACTGGGCCGGGGCGGAGACCGCCTCCGGGTGGAACGGGTACATGGAGGGGGCCGTCGAGTCCGGCGAGCGGGCGGCGCGGGAGGTGCTCGCGGATAGCGCCGGAGATGAGCGACTTTCGCGAGAGATGCTTACGCAAGGCTACAGGCACAGGGGGTAAGGGGTTGCAAGACAGAGAAACAACGGAAAGGGTACCGGAGGTGGGGAGCAAGGACCATGATACGGGGCGGGCGGTTGCCGTGGAGTTGGCCGGGGTCACCAAACGCTTTGGGGAGTTCGTGGCGGTGGACGATCTCACGCTCGACATCTACGAGGGCGAGTTCTTCTCGCTTCTGGGCCCGAGCGGGTGCGGCAAGACAACGACGCTGCGCATGCTCGCCGGCTTCGAAGAACCTACCGAGGGCGGCATCTCCGTGGCCGGGGACCCGATGCGCGGCGTCCCCCCCTACAGGAGGCCCGTCAACACCGTGTTCCAGTCCTACGCCATCTTCCCCCACCTCAACGTCTTCGACAACGTGGCCTTCGGCCTGAGACGGGCTGGCGTAAAGGGTGAAGAGCTTAGAAGAAGAGTCATCGACGCCTGCGAGATGGTACAGCTCTCCGGCTTCGAGAAGCGCAAACCGAACCAGCTCTCCGGCGGCCAGCAGCAGAGGGTCGCGCTCGCGCGGGCCCTCGTCAACCGGCCCAGGGTGTTGCTCCTCGACGAGCCTTTGGGGGCGCTCGACCTCAAGCTCAGAAAAGAGATGCAACTCTACCTCAAGGACTTGCAGCACGAGGTTGGGATCACCTTCATCTACGTCACCCACGACCAGGAAGAGGCGCTCACCATGAGCGACAGGATCGCCGTGATGAACGAGGGCAGGGTACAGCAGGTCGCCGACCCGCCCACCCTCTACGAGGTCCCGAAGAACCGCTTCGTCGCCGACTTCATCGGGCAGACCAACGTGTTCTCGGGCACGGTCGAATCCGTAGACGGCAAACGGGTAACGCTTGGTATTCCGTCGGGCGAGAAGGTGGAGGCGACCGCGCAGGAAGTGGGAATCCAGGTTGGAGAAGAAGCCCAAGCCGCCGTGAGGCCCGAGAAGGTCAGGTTCGGTGGCGAGGGCGACAACGTCAGCACCGTCAAGGTAAGGCAGATCGTCTACCTGGGCGTCAGCACGCAGTACATAACGGAGCTGCCGGGCGGTGAGAAGCTGGTGCTCTACCGGCAGAACTCCAGCGAGGGGGACGACCCCGACATAGGCGAAGAAGCGCAGGTGGCTTGGGACGCCCGCCACTGCTTGATACTAGGAGGATAGACTTGGCTTTCGAAAAGAGGCTCTCGCGGGGCGACTTCCTGCGGGCGGTGGGCGCGGTCGGTGTGGCCGGCTCCACGCTCTCCGTGCTGGCCTGCCAGCCGAACACCTCGGCGCAGAACAGCGGCGGGGGTGGCGGAGGCGGCCCGGAAGAAAAAGAACTCAACCTCTACAACTGGTCAGACTACGTCGCAAAGAGCACCATTCCCGACTTCCAGAAACAGACCGGGATCGAGGTGACCCAGGACTTCTTCTCCTCCAACGAGGAGCTCCTGGCCAAGCTGCAGGCCGGGGGCACGGGCTACGACGTCATCGTGCCCTCCGATTACATGGTCTCGATCATGATCAAGAGCGACATCCTGGAGCCGCTGGACATGTCCAGGATCCCCAACTTCGAGAACGTCGGCAAGAGCTACAAGGGGCTCCCTTACGACCCGACCAACAAGTACAGCGTGCCCTACCAGTGGGGAACGACAGGCATCCTCTATAACAAGAAGGCTCTAGGGACGCTGGAACCGAGCTGGGATCCCATGTGGGACTCTGCCAACAAAGGCAAGATCGGGATGCTCAACGACGAGCGCGAGACCCCAGGCGCGGCCCTCTACAAACTGGGCTACTCGGTGAACTCCAAGAGCAAGGAGCAGCTCGACGAGGCCGAGGCCGAGCTGAAGAAGCAGAAACCCCTGCTGCGCGGCTACTTCGACTCCACCCAGAACAGGCCTTCGGTCATAAACGGCGACCTCCTGCTCGGGCACGTCTTCTCGGGGGACGCTTTCCTGGCGCTCTCCTCCAACGAGGACCTCGACTACATCATCCCCGAGCCGGCGGCCACCCGCTGGACGGACAACATGTGCATACCCAAGGGCGCCGAGCACCCGGACAACGCCCACAAGTTCATCAACTACATCCTCGGCGCACAGACGGGGGCGACGCTCTCCAACTACACCTACTACAACACGCCGAACGAGGCGGCGCTGCCGAAGATCGACGGCGCCCTCAAGACGCTTCCCGGTTACGAGCTGGAGCCCAGCGTGTTCGACCGGTTGCAGATAATCGAGGACGTCGGGGGCGCGACCCGCGAGTACTCGAACCTGTTCACCTCGGTAAAGAGCTCCTAGCATGGGTAAAGGACGCGGCTGGACACTGGGACTAACCGGACTGCTCTCGCCGGTGACCCTGTGGCTCGGGCTGTTCTTCCTCGTGCCGCTGCTGCTCATCCTGGCCTACTCGTTCGGGAAGAGCGGCGTCTACGGCGGCATAACGCTCGGGTTCTATCCGGGTAACTACCTCAAGGTCTTCGACCCGCTGTACCTGGAGATCATCGTTCGCACGCTCGTGATCGCGGTGTTGAACACGCTGCTTTGCCTGCTGGTCGGCTACCCCCTGGCGTACTTCATCACCTTCAAGGGCGGCAGACACAAGCACACGCTCATCTTGCTCGTCATGATCCCGTTCTGGACCAGCTTGCTGCTAAGAGCCTACGCATGGGTCGTCATCCTCGGCGGCGACAACGGCATCGCCAACAGGATCCTGCAGTTCTTTCACCTCACGGACCATCCGCTGACCCTGATCTTCACCCCGCAGGCGGTGATCATGGGTATGGTCTACTCGTATCTTCCGTTCATGATCCTGCCTCTGTACGCAGCGCTGGAGAAGTTCGACTGGCGCCTGAAAGAAGCGGCCCAGGACCTCGGGGCGAGCCGGTGGCATACCTTCTGGCGCGTTACCTTTCCTTTGAGTTTACCCGGCGTGATAGCGGGGAGCATTCTGGTCTTCATCCCTTCGGCAGGCGAGTTCGTGATACCGAACCTGCTAGGCGGGGCCAGGACCGTGATGGTGGGAAACCTGATCCAACAGCAGTTCCTCCAGGCCCGCGACTGGGCCTTCGGGAGCGCGCTCGCGGTGATGCTCGCCGTGCTCCTGGTCGGGGCGATCATGTTCTACGTCCGCCGGGTTGGTGCCGACAAGCTGGAGGAGGTCTAGCGCATGGGTGGTTCCAAGGGCGGGCCCCTCTACACGGGTCTGCGCAAGATTCCTGACAGGGCGTTGCTCCTTTTCGCCGGTCTCGTGTACTTGTTCCTGTACGCCCCGATAATGGTCTTGATCATCTTCTCCTTCAACTCGACCAAGAACACCCAGGTGTGGACCGGGTTCTCGACCCAGTGGTACGGGGCCTTGATCAGGGACGGGTCCGTGCTCAACGCTTTCAAGCTCTCGCTCGTGGTGGGCATCACGGCCACGGCCATCGCCACCGTTATAGGGACGCTGACTGCGCTCGCGCTCTCGCGCTACGAGTTCAGGGGCAAGACGTTCGCCGACTCGGCCATCTACGCGGCGACGGTGATGCCGGAGATCGTCGTCGGGGTGAGCCTGCTGGTCTTCTTCGTCGCGGCCACGGTACCCCTTGGCCTCGTCACCATCGTCATCGCCCACGTGGCCTTCTGCATCTCGTTCGTCACGATCGTCGTGCGGGCCAGGCTCTCGGGGATGGACCGCTCGGCCGAAGAGGCGGCCCAGGACCTCGGGGCGACCCCGGTGCAGACGTTCCTCAGGGTAACTTTGCCGCTTATTCTGCCAGGCGTTATGGCCGGAGCGCTTCTGGCCTTTACCTTGTCTTTCGACGACTTCGTGATCACGTTCTTCGTCGCCGGGGTCGGGTCGAGCACGCTGCCTTTGAAGATCTACTCCATGATCAAATTCGGCGTAAGCCCCGTGATCAACGCGCTCTCCACGGTGGTAATGGTCTCGACGATGGTCCTGATCCTGGGCGGCGGCCGTATCCTGGCCCGCAGGCAGGAGAACGCTTAGGGGTGTGCCACACACCGAGCGCAGGGACCTCGGCAACGAGGAGGTCGCGAGGCGGTTGGTGAAGGCGGTGGGACGCGGCCCCGCCTTCCTGACCGTGGACAGGATCATCAGGGAGATCCTGGGCGGCATCGCGCTGCGCAAGAGAGATCGGAACGACGGAAAACCCGACGGCAAGGAGGAGAGATGACGGAGACGAGAACGCTGAAGAACTTCGTGGGCGGGGAGTACGTAGACGCCACAAACGGGCGGACCTACGACCTGGTCAACCCAGCCACCGGCGAGACGTTCGCCCAGGCGCCGGTCTCCGAGCAGGCGGACATCGACCGGGCCTTCGGGGCGGCTGAGCGGGCCTTCGAGACCTGGCGCGACACGACGCCTTCGGAGAGGCAGCTCGCGCTCTTGAGGATCGCCGACGCCATAGAGGACCGGGCCGAGGAGATCATCCGGGCCGAATCGGAGAACACCGGCAAGCCGTTCGGGCTCACCATGGAAGAAGAGGTACCGGCGGGGGTCGACCAGATCCGCTTCTTCGCCGGCGCGGCCCGGGTTCTGGAAGGGAAGTCGGCCGGGGAGTACCTCGAAGGGTACACGTCGTACATCCGTCGCGAGCCCATCGGCGTCATCGGCCAGGTAACGCCGTGGAACTACCCGATGATGATGGCGATCTGGAAGTTCGCCCCTGCCCTGGCCGCAGGCAACACCATCGTGATCAAACCCTCCGACACCACCCCGGTCTCGACGATAATGATGGCGGAGATCGCCTCGGAGTTCCTGCCTGACGGCGTGTTCAACGTCGTCTGCGGCGACAGGGATACGGGAAGGATGCTGGTCCAGCACCCCACGCCGCAGATGGTCGCCATTACCGGCTCCGTCCGTGCCGGCATGCAGGTCGCCGAAGCGGCCGCCTCCGACCTCAAGCGGGTCCACCTGGAGCTGGGCGGCAAGGCGCCGGTCATAGTCTTCGACGATGCAGACATCGAAATGGCGGCAGAGGAGATCGCGGGCGCCGGCTACTTCAACGCGGGCCAGGACTGCACGGCGGCCACCAGGGTGCTCGCCGGACCAGGCATCGAGCAGGACTTCGTGGCCGCCCTCACCGAGCAGGCCAGGAACACCAGGACGGGAGACCCCGACGACGAGGATACGGACTTCGGCCCCCTGAACAACCCCACCCAGCTGGAGCACGTCTCCGGCATGGTCGACCGGCTCCCCGACCACGCCGAGGTGACGGTCGGCGGCGGGCGCTTCGGCGACCGGGGGTTCTTCTTCGAGCCGACCGTGGTCTCTGGCCTCGCGCAGGACGACGAGGCGTCGCAGAAGGAGATCTTCGGCCCCGTCATCACCGTCCAACCCTTCTCCGACGAGGACGAGGCGGTCAGGTGGGCCAACGGCGTCAAGTACGGCCTCGCCTCCAGCGTGTTCACCAGGGACCACGGGCGGGCGATGCGGGTCAGCCGCAGGCTTGACTTCGGGTGCGTCTGGATCAACACCCACATCCCCCTCGTGGCCGAGATGCCGCACGGCGGCTTCAAGCACTCGGGGTACGGCAAGGACCTCTCCATGTACGGCCTGGAGGACTACACGCGCATAAAGCACGTCATGAGCAACCTCGAAGCGTAAGGGAGGCTTCAGCAAGAACGGCCAACCCGGTGGCAGGTCACGATCCGAAGTACAACGACGGGCCGAACGGGGTATGCTGAAACCTGAAGCCTGCCACGAAAGGAGCATCGATGACCGTAGCAAACTCCGAGCAAAGCGTAGTCGACGGCGTAAACAAGCAACTCTACATCGGGGGCGAGTGGCGCGGTGCTTCGGGGGGCGAGACGCTGGCCGTCGAGGACCCTTCGACAGGGGAGCCGCTGTGCGAGGTCTCTGACGGCACGCCGGACGATGCCATGGCCGCCCTGGACGCGGCGAGCGGGATGCAAGACGAGTGGGGCAAGACGGCGCCGCGGGAGCGGGGTGAGATCCTCAGGCGCGCCTTCGAGAAGATAGTGGAGCGGGCCGACGAGCTGGCACTCCTGATGACGCTGGAGATGGGCAAGGCGCTCGCCGAGTCGAAGGCGGAGATCGCCTACGCGGCCGAGTTCTTCAGGTGGTTCTCGGAGGAGGCCGTCCGCATCGAGGGCCGCTACGCTATTCCCCCTGCGGGCGCGGGGCGTATGCTCACCATGAAGCAGCCCGTGGGACCATGCCTGTTTATCACGCCGTGGAACTTCCCCATGGCCATGGGCACGCGTAAGATCGGACCGGCCATCGCCGCCGGCTGCACGATGGTGATGAAGCCGGCCCAGCAGACGCCCCTGTCCATGCTCGCGCTCGCCTCTATCCTCGAAGAGTCGGGGCTGCCCGGCGGCGTCCTGAACGTGGTGACGAGCTCCTCCTCAGGCGGCACGATGGGGCCGCTCATCGCCGACCCGCGGGCGCGCAAGCTCTCGTTTACCGGCTCCACGGAGGTGGGACGGAAGCTCATAGAACAATCCGCCGAGCAGATCCTGCGCGTCTCCATGGAGCTCGGCGGCAACGCCCCGTTCCTGGTCTTCGACGACGCTGATATAGACGCCGCCGTGGAGGGCGCCATCGTGGCCAAGATGCGCAACGTCGGGGAGGCCTGCACAGCGGCCAACCGCTTCCACGTGGCAGACGGCGTGGCCGGCGAGTTTGCCGAGAAGCTCGCGAAGAGAATGGATGCCATGAAGGTCGGGCGCGGGACCGAGGAAGGCGTCGAGGTGGGGCCCCTGATCGACGACGACCAGCGCACCAAGGTGGCCGACCTGGTAGACGACGCCCTGGGCAAGGGAGCGAGGGCCCTGGTCGGGGCCGAGAGGATGGAGGGCTCCGGGTACTTCTACCGCCCCACCGTGCTCGGTGAGGTGCCGCAAGATGCGACGCTCCTCAAAGAGGAGATCTTCGGTCCCGTCGCCCCCGTGGCCTCCTTCGAGGCGGAAGAAGACGCCATAGCCGCCGCCAACGACACAAAGTTCGGCCTCGTGGCCTACGTCTACACTAGCGACCTCAAGCGCGCCCTGCGCGTGTGCGAGGGCCTCGAGACCGGCATGGTCGGCCTCAACCAGGGGATGGTCTCCAACGCGTCGGCGCCCTTCGGGGGCATCAAACACTCCGGCTTCGGCCGCGAGGGCGGCAAGGAGGGCATCGAGGAGTACCTGGAGACGAAATACATCGCCATCAATCTGTAGAACGAACCCGCCCCTACGGTTCGGCGGCCGAAAGGAGATCACATTGGACGAGACGATGCTGGTCATCAACCCGGCCACGGAGGAGAACATCGAGGAGATAGCGGTCTCCTCGCGCGAAGAGGTCGCTGCGGCCGTAGACCGCGCAAGGGGCGGCCTTTCGGAGTGGCGAGGGTTTGCCGGCCTCGACCGTGCGGAGCTGTTCCATGAGTTGGCGCGTAGTTTGCGCGACCACGCCGACGAACTAGCGGAGATCATGACGCAGGAGGGCGGCAAGCCCTTTATAGAGAACCACGACGAGGTGACGTGGACGGCGGCCTGCTTCGATTACTACGGCGAGATCGCCCGCGATTCCGTGGGCTACCTGCCGGCACCCATCGAATCCCAGCAACTCGCCCTGGTCGTCAAAGAACCCGTCGGTGTCGTAGCCTGCATCGTTCCCTGGAACTATCCGCTGCTGCTGGCGGCCTGGAAGGTAGCCCCCGCGCTGGCCGCCGGAAACGCCGTCCTCCTCAAGCCCTCCGAAGAGACGCCGCTGGCGACGAGGCGCATGATCGAGCTTCTGGACGACCTGCCGGAAGGCGTGCTCCAGGGAATCTACGGGGCCGGAGAGGTGGGCGATGCCCTCGTTCGTCATCCCGGCGTGGACATGGTGGCGTTTACGGGGAGCCAGGCCACGGGACGGAAGGTGGCGCACGCGGCGGCGGAACGTTTGATCCCCGCCAACCTCGAGCTCGGCGGCAAGGACCCTTTCATCATCTGCGACGACGTGGACATCGAGATCGCCGCCCAGGGGGCCGTGTGGGCCGCCTGCCTGAACGCGGGCCAGGTCTGCACCTCCTCGGAGCGCTTCTACGTGATGGACAAGGTGGCCGACGACTTCGTCGAGGCTTCGAGGAGCTTTGTGGAGAGCCTGAACATAGGCGACCCTATGGACCGCTCGACGGACGTAGGGCCCATGATCAACGGCCCCGGACGCGAGAAGGTCGAGCGCCACGTCGGGGACGCGCTGGAGAAGGGAGCGAAGCTCGTAACCGGCGGCGAACGTTACGGAGACAGGGGCTTTTACTACAAACCCACCGTGCTCACCGGCGTGACGCCTTCCATGACGGTGATGCGCGACGAGACCTTCGGACCCGTCGTCCCTGTCGTCGAGGTCGGGAGCCTGGACGAGGCCATAGAGCAGGCCAACTCCGTGCCCTACGGTCTCGGGGCCAACGTGTACACCCAGGACTTCGAGAAGATGCTCAGGTGCATGCGCGAGCTTCGGGCGGGGACGGTCTGGATCAACGACCCCCTCACCGACAACGACGCCGCGCCCTTCGGCGGCCAGAGGGGGAGCGGCATCGGCCGCGAGCTCGGCCGCGAGGGCCTCGAAGCCTTCCAGGAGTCGAAGCACGTGCACATAGATCCCAAAGTCGAGAAGAAGGAGTGGTGGTATCCCTATGGCAAGGGCGACGAGTCGGGCCAGCGGGTGATGTAGCGTGGCCGGACCGGAGAAGATCGCGGCCGGCGTCTACAGGGTGGACGCCCAAAGGTTCCCGAACGCCATCAACGTACTCCTCCTCGAAAACGACGACGGCTGGACGCTCGTGGACACGGGCGCCGAGGCCGGCCGCATTCGCGACGCGATCACGGCCCTCGGCTCGGGACCGGAGGACCTGAAGCGCATCTTCCTGACGCACCACCACGGCGACCACATCGGGGGGCTGGATGGGTTGCTGGAGTGGGCGCCCAACGCCGAGCTCGGCGCCACCGAGTACGAGGCGTATGTTATCTCGGGGAAGCTGCCGCCCGCGCCGCCGAAGAACCCGATCCTGCGTCGCATGGCCAACAGGGAGGACATGCCGACGCCTCCCGTACGCAAGATCCTGCGCGAGGGCGACATCGTCTCGGGCTTCCGTATCGTCTCCACGCCAGGCCACAGCCTCGGGCACGCCTCGCTCCTTCGCGACGCGGACGGCCTGCTGTTTACGGCCGACGCCTTCGGGTGCTTTCCGCGCAAGATCCGGGTCGGCGTACGCAAGGCTCTGTGCACCGACCCACCGATGGCAAAGCGTTCGGCCAGGAAGCTGCTCGGCGAACGGTTCGCCACGGTCGTCATGGCCCACGGACCCGTCCTGCGCTCGGACCCCAGAAGAAAGCTGCAAAGAGCGGTCGAGCGTTGCAGGTATTAGACGCGTTGGAGTCAGCCAGGATCGGATTTCGCGGGCTGCGGTACGAGGAGCCGGTAAACGTCGAGAACTCAGCGGACCCGGTGGACCTCATGAAGCTGTCGCGAGAGGAGTTCTTCGGATGAACGACGGAAGGTACGACGCCATCGTGATCGGCTCAGGGCACAACGGCCTGATCTCGGCCGCCTACCTCGCGAAGGCCGGCAGAAGGGTCCTTGTTCTGGAGCGGCGTAACGTTATCGGCGGCGCGACGGTGACGGAGGAGCCTTGGCCTGGCTACAAGCTCTCGACGTGCTCCTACGTGTGCAACCTGCTGTTGCCCGAGGTGATAAGGGACCTCGACCTCGTCCGCCACGGCTACGACGTTCGTCCTCTCGACCCCCAGTACTTCACCCCCTTCCCCGACGGAAGGCATCTCATCTCCTACCTGGACTCCGGGAAGACGAAGGAGCAGATCCGAAAGTTCTCCCACAAAGATGCCGCGGCCTACGACGCCTACTGGGCGATGTGGGACCGGATCATCGCCAGGATGCGCCCGTTGCTCGACCGTCCGACGCCGACGCGTGAAGACCTCGAGCGTGCTTTCGACGGCCCACACGGCGAAGAGGACTGGCATACGCTCACCAGGAAGAGCATCGCTGATGTCCTCGACGACCATTTCGAATCGGAGCAGATCAAAGCCACCCTGTGCGTGGGCGGCGTGATCGGGACGAACGCAGGCCCCAGGACCCCGGGCACGGCCTACGTCAAGTACCACCACATACTCGGCAAGGTCGGCGGCCACCAGGGGGCGTGGGGCTACGTGCGCGGCGGCATGGGCGCCGTTTCGCAGGCCATCGCCTCCTCGGCCCGCGAGGCCGGGGCGGAGATACTCACCGACGCCGAAGTCGCCGAGGTAGACGTAAGGGACGGGGCCGCGACCGGCGTCCACCTCCTCGACGGCCGCTCCTTCGGCGCCGAAGCCGTCCTCTCCAACGCGGACCCGCAGCGGACCTACCTCGACATGGTCGGCGAGAAGCACTTGCCGGACGACCTCGTCGATGGCGTGAAGCGGATGCGCGCGGAGGGCTCCGTGGTAAAGGTGCTCCTGGCCCTCAGAGAGCTTCCTGAATTCACGTCCTTGCCGGGCAAGAAAATCGGTCCGCAGCACACGGGCGGCATCGTCATAAATCCTTCTGTAGGTTCGCTGCAGGAGGCGTGGGAAGAGTGTGAGCGGGGCGAACCTTCCAGGCGGCCGTTTATAGACGGCTACATCCAGAGCGCCACCGAGGACGGGCTCGCCCCGCCTGGTAAGCACACGCTGAGCCTGTTCTGCCAGTACGCGCCTTTCGAGCTTTCCGAGGGAACGTGGGAGGAGCGGCGGGAGGAGATCGGGGCCAACATCGTGGACACTTTCGCGCAGTACGCGCCGAACCTGCCTGACGCGATAGAGCACATCGAGGTCCTCGGACCGCGCGACATAGAGGCCAGGATCGGGATAACCGGCGGCAACATCTTCCACGGGGAGATCCTGCCCGAGAAGATGTTCGCCGGCCGCCCGGTCCCCGGCTACTCGGGCTACCGCGCGCCCATCGAGAACCTCTATCTCTGCGGCGCGGGCGCCTGGCCGGGAGGCGCCGTCTTCGGCGCGCCGGGCCGCAACTGCGCCTTCGAGGTGCTGGGAGACCGTTCGGGAAGGCTCGCGGTCGGGTAGGCAGACGGAGCGCTCGTTACCGGCCCGTGTCCTTTCCCAGCCCCGCTTCGCGGGCGCGGATGATCGCCTGGGCGCGGTCCGCGACCTGCAGCTTGGTGAAGATGTTGGAGACGTGGTTGCGGACGGTCTTGGGGCTGAGGAAGAGGCGCTTCGCTATCTCGGGGTTCGTCTCGTGGCGGGCTATGAGCTCCAGGATCTCGTGCTCGCGTTCGGTAAGCTCGGGGAAGGCGTCGGGCGGGGCGGTCGGGTGTGGGTTGGAGAAGTATTGCATCAGGCGGCGGGCAATGACGGGCCCGAAGATCACCTCGCCGCTTGCGACGGCCCGGATGGAACGCAGGATCTCGGCCTTGAGGGCGCCTTTGAGAAGGTAGCCGCGGGCGCCGGCCTGCAACGCCGCGAAGACCGAGTCCTCATCCTCGAACATGCTGATGACGAGGATGGCTATGTGGGGGCTCGTTCGCAGTATGCGGCGCGTGGCTTCTATGCCTCCTACCCCCGGCATGCCAAGGTCCATGAGGATGACGTCGGGTTGGAGGTCGGCGGCGAGAGAGATGGCTTCTTCCCCATCCCCGGCATCGCCGACGACCTCCAGACTTGAGTCCGATGCGAGCAGTGCTCGCAGCCCGTCGCGGAAGTGGGGATGGTCGTCGGCGATGAGAATGCGGATGGGCTCCATCTACCTCTCCTCCGTGCGCTGTTCCACAGGTCTATCGTCCTTCCCATCTTCGAGGCCGCGGGGCAGGCACGCGCGCACACGGGTACCACCGGAGGGCAGGGTCTCTATCTTGCACGTACCGCCGAGTTCGGCGGCCCGTTCGCGCATCGAGGAGAACCCGACACCCGTGCCGTGATCCTCCGCGATGCCCTTTCCGTCGTCTCTCACCTCCACACAAAGCATCCCGGACGCTTCGTCGAGCACGAGGTGTACCTCGCAGTTGCGCGCACCGGCGTGACGCACGACGTTGTTCATCGCTTCGAGGATGATACGGTAGGCGGCCACCTCGACGGCCGCGGGCAGGGACGGCAACCGCTCAGGGGCGTCTATCGAGATCCGCAGTCCGCCGTGCTCCTGGTTGGCCGCCTGCGTGCGCAGCGCCCCGAGGAGGCCGAGCGCATCGAGGGCGGGCGGACGTAGCTCGTACACCAGGCGCCTGATGTCGGAGACGGCGGCCTGGGCACGCTCCAGCAGGTCGCTGAGCAACGCTTCGGCGCGTCCCGGGTCCGTAGAGATGAGGTCCCGCGCCGCCTCGGCCGTCATCGTAAGCCCGGCAAGCTGCGGGCCTAGCCCGTCGTGCAAGTCTCGCCTCAGGCGGCGCCGCTCCTCTTCCCGCGCCGTCACCAGCCGCTCGCGCGAGCGTTGCAGATCGGCGGAGAGCCTTACGGCTTCGTCGGTCACGAGGGTGGCGTGCGCCGCTACACCGATCTGGTGCGCGAGGTCCTCGCACAGTTGCCTCTCCGCGGACGAGAAGCTCTCTTCCCCGGCGCGCAACCCGAGAACCAGCCGGCCCACGGGTTCTCCACCGTAGACGAGCGGCAGGCGTAGCGTGTCGTCTACCAGATCTCCTGCGGCCGCCGCGGTTTCGAATCCTCCCCTGTGCTTGAGCTGGATACCTGCGTAAGGCAGCTTCAAAGCCTCCCGCACGGTCCGGGTGACGGCGGGCAGCACTTCGTTCGGGGCGAGCGTGGAATCGAGACGCTGACCGAGGCGTGACAGGACCGCGTAAGGATCGTCCCTGTTCCCGTACATCAGGCGGTTGACGGCGCGCTGCAACCGCTCGCACAGGGGTTGGAACAGCACGGCGACGAGCCCGGCGGCGAGGATCGAGACCAGCAAGTTCCCCTGGACTTGCAAGACGACACCGATGCTCCCGACCACGAGCACGTAGAGTCCTATGACGCCCGCGGTCAGGGACCCGTAGACCAGGGTCCGGTTGATTATGAGGTCTATATCCCACAGCCTGTACCGCAGGATCGCGACCCCGAGGGAGAGCGGTATAAGCAGCATGGCGAGGTTGTAGATCGCGCTGCCAGCCAGGAGCGCGGCCAGCGCGCGGGGCGACGTGGGGGCCAGGGAACTCACGCCAAGAACCGTCACGAGCAGCACGAGCAGTGCCGTACTCATGCCAGATACGACCCATTTGGTCTGCTGGCGTTGCACCGCATCGGATACGCGCCGGTAACGGTAAACCTGCGCGTAAGCCGCGACGCCCAGAAACACCGACCACACGACGATCCCGGTACGGGAAGGCCAGAGGCCGGAGGTCCAGCCGGGGAGCACGTACTCGATCACCTGCCAGATGAGGCCTGAGAAAGCGACCCAGAAGGTCCAGCGGGGTACGAAGCGGCCGTCGGGGAAAAGATACAGAAACAGGCTCATGCAAACCGAGCCGATAGACCCGAGGGCCACGGCGGGAAGCCGCCACGCGGGATGCACCGCGGAGAGCAGGTCCACGGCGTTGGGGAAGGTGGCGGCACCGAAGAGTAGCAGGGTGAGCGAGGCGAACAGGGCCATGCGGTCGACGGTGCTGCGCCAGAAGATGAGGGCGGACACCGCACAGTACACGGCGGCAAATATCACGTCGAGCCCCGTCGCAAACCCGGCGTAGAAACCGAGGGAGAGGCCGAGACCGCGCAGAGAGCCCAACGCGCTCGCAGGCAACTGCCCGCTTTCGCACGAGTCGGTCTGGCACAGGGTCCCGAGGGTTGCGAACTCCGCGTGAACACCCAACGAGAAGAGACCCAGAGCGCTGATGGCCGCGACGATCCAGGCCGCACGGGCGACGATAACCATGCCTCGCCCCCGCAAACGTGTGCCGGGCTTGCGTGGCTGGGCTGAGGCCGGCGTGGTGGTGGGCGCACGGCTCACGCGCGGGTTCCTACCAAAGACGTTTGTCGCTTTTTGATCGAGATCGGCTGAGGATACACTTCGTGTCCTTTTGCTCCATGGTGCCACGCCACCTCGTTTCTCGCCACGCGCTATTCTGCGGGGGGTGGGTTCGGATCGACCGGTTTACGTCTCCAGAACGGTGCCACGATGTGGCCTTCCGCGCCAGCTCTCGCCAGCAGGTACGCGCTCACGACGAGAGAGAGCACGAGCGCCAGGATAGAACCTTCGATCGCGGAATCTCCTCCGGTGATGAGCGCCGGGCCGGTGAGGTCCGCGCGCATGAACCCCTCAGCACCGCGCGACACCCCGAAGATGGCGTCCTGGGCGAAGTCCCAGGCGAAGTGGAGGCCGATGGCAAGCCACAACCTCCGGGTGAGCACGTAGGCGGCACAGAGCAGTACCCCTCCTTCGAGCCCGACCATAACGGCGCTGACCACGGTGGCATTCGAGCTTGCCAGGTGCAGCAGCGCGAACAAGACAGCCGAGATCGCGAGCGATATCCACGTGCCCAGACGCTCCTCGGTGATCCTGAACACGACGCCCCGCAGCAGCACCTCCTCGACGAAAGCCCCCGCCCCATCGTTGGCTAGCACGACGAACATCGCTGCCCAGGCGCCGGTGCCCGCGATGCGGTAGTCGCCCAGCACCCACAACAGGCCGACAACGGCGGAGACCAGACCGAGGCCGATGAGCATTCCGACGCCGAGTTCTCCTGGCACTCCGGACGGGGACAACTCGGAGACGGCGCGCTTCTCGACGAGGCGCACGTACGTACGGTAGACGAAGTAGGCGACGAGCACGCTGGAGATCAGGTAAGCCACGTAGTAGAAGGCGGGCGCCGCGCCGCCTAGCGACAACACGCTCCTCGAGAGCTTTACCAAGACCTGCGTCACGGCCACAGCACCGCCGACCAGCAAGACCGCAAGCACTATCCTCGCCAGGGGGAGCAGGGTCACCCTCCAGGTTTGTCGCTGCTGCTGACCCTTCACAACGAATGCCTCCTTCCCGCTTTGTGGCACGCGACCCGCTACGACACGCGAGGCTGGGTTCCGGACACGGTCGAAGCCGATGGAGCCCGGCGCAGTACGCTCCATGAGACCCAGACGCTACCGATTACGAGCAGCACCGTTCCGACGGTCTGGGACTGCCCGACCATCAACCCCAGGATGGAGATGAGAAACCCCGTTGGAGCAAAGAAGACTCCCGCCCACCTGGGAAGCGTTCCCGAGCGCCAGATGGCGATGCCGAAGAGGACGGTGCTCGCCGTGTAGAGCAGACCGCCGGTCAGGGCCGTCAGTATCAACGGAAGACCGAGGATGGCCTCGTTTATCTGGACGGCCTGGTGCTCGCCTGCCAGGTACGCGTGGCCTATAGCCGGCGAAACAAAGGTCGAGAAACCGAAGATCGTGAGGATCAAAGCGTTCCCAGCGACACCCGTAACCATGGCGAAGAGCGCCAAACGTCCCGCGCGGCCTCCAACCAGAGAGGCCGCCAACGCGATGAAACCGAACATCGCCAGTACGGTGCCGAAGATGCTCACGCCGAGGTGGCTGATCAGGTAGCTGGTGCTGCTGATGTACCGGGCATAAGCTTCGAAATCGGTGTTCGGGTCGGGCTGATGGGTGAGGGTGCCGATGAAAGTGAGGACACCGTAGATCGGCAAGAGCAACAAACCCGTTCGGACCCAGCCTGCGGTGTTCGTAGTTGGCATTGCGAACCTCCTCTCGTTCCATCTTCCTGGCTCGCTACCAGACTAGGGCGTACGCTATCCCGCCGTCATGAGGCAGAGTCCCGATCCGGCCGGGAAGAATGTCCCTGTCCGGGGTTCGAGGGCGACCGCAGCGGGAGCGCCTACGCGGGGTCGCTCAGCCGAGCCTGGCCACGACGTGCTTGATGGCGGTGTAGTCCTCGATGGTTTAGGCGCTCATGCCCTTGCCGTAGCCCGACTCCCGAAAGATGCGGTGGGGCGTCTCCGCGACCGTGGTGATGTGGTCGTTGATCCAGACTGTCCCGAAACGCAACCGGCGGGCCGCGTCGAGGCTCGACGGTACGCGACCTGCCTGTCGTTATCGTTGGCGACGGACAGTATCCACCGATTCCTCGTAGGCGTGGCCGAAACGGTAGAGGGTGGCTTCGTCGAAGGGGCGGCCGATGAGTTGCAGCCCGACGGGGAGGTCCGAGGCCGCGGTGCCGCAGGGCACCGAGAGGCTGGGCAGACCGTTTATGTTGGTCGGGCCCGTGAGGCGGGTGAGGGCCGAGTATACGGCCTCATCGTAGTCGCCTATCTTCGTCTCGCGCTGCCCGATCTCCGTCGCCGGGATCGGGACCGTCGGGGTGATGAGCACGTCTACAGAGCGCAACGCGTTCTCGAACTCTCGCCGGGAGCGCAGCTGCCTCTGCCTGGCGTTCGCGTACCTGAAGGCCTTGAGCCTCTCGCCGTCGAGCAGCCGTTTGAGACCTTGATCGTCGAACTTTTCGGGGGCCGTCTCCAGGCGCTCCTCGTGCACGGCGTAGGCCTCCGCGGCCAGGATGAGCCGCTGCGCGTGCAGGGTATCCCACAATTTGGGAACCTCGACCTCCCGCACCTCTGCGCCGAGAGACGCGAAGACCTCGGCCGCCTCCCTTACGCGCGCCTCGACATCCCCATCGAGGTGTTCGAAGTAGAAGCCTAGAGGGAGTCCCATTTTCGCACCCTGGATACCGAGGCGCAGGTCGCGCCTGAAGTCTTCCTCGGGAAGATCTATGGAGTACAGGTCTTCGGGATCGTGGGCGGCGAGACCGTTCAGCATCAAGGCGTTGTCCTCGACGGTGCGGGTGATGGGCCCGACGTGGTCGAGGCTCCAGGAGAGCGGGAAGACGCCGGTCTTGCTCACACGCCCGAAGGTCGGCTTCATGCCCACGGTCCCGCACAGGGCGGCAGGGATACGGATGGAGCCGCCGGTGTCCGAGCCTAGAGCGCCGTAGCAGAGGTCCGTGGCGACCGCCGCCCCCGAGCCGCCGCTAGAGCCGCCCGTGATCCTTCGGAGGTCATTAGGGTTCCTGGTCGGCCCAAAGTACGAGCGGTCGCCCGTCGGACCGTAGGCGAACTCGTGCGTGTTGGTCTTGCCGATCAGGACAGAGCCAGCCTCCTCCAACCTCCGCGCGACCGTCGCGCTGCGCTCCGGGACATACCCAGCGAAGAAGGCCGAGCCCATCGTCGTAGATACACCTCTGGTATACACCAGATCCTTGATGGCGATGGGGACGCCGTGGAGCGGTCCTTTGTGGCGTCCGGCCGTGATCTCCGCCTCCGCCCGCGAGGCGTCTTCGAGGGCGCGCTCCGCCGTGACGGTGATGAAGGCGTTGGTCTCGTCCGCCTCGATGCGCCCGAGCAACGTCCTCACGACCTCGACCGGGGAGAAGCGTCTCGCCTTCAGCTCCCGTGCCAGGCCGGCCAGCGAGAGCGGCAGGTCTAGATTGTGGGTCACGTGTCATTTCCCTCTGTTCGTCGGCGAGCGCAGTATCTCACAGAGGTTCGCGGAAGGACCGACCTTTCGCGAACCTGGCCTTCAGCCAGAACAAAGAGCTGATAGCTGACAGCTATATTTCCGTTATCATCGGCGGATGATCTCACGCGCCGGGAAATCGTTGCGGAGGTTCGACCGCAGGGTCTGGCTTTTGCTCTTTGCCATGCTCGCGTTCCGGTTCGGGCACGGGCTGTATTTTCCTTTCAGTTCGATCTACTTCCACAACGTCCTCGGCATCCCGCTCTCGCTGGTCGGGGTAGGCCTCGCGGTGTTCGCGACGGCCAGCGTCCTCTCCGGCCTCGTCGCCGGCCCGCTTACCGACCGTTACGGGCGCAAGCCCGTGATGCTCGCCGCCCTCGCCGGCAGCTCGGCCAGCTTCTTCGCGTTCTCACTCGTCGGCGGGTTCGTCGGGTACCTGATCGTCTCCGCCGCCCACGGCTTCGTCGGGTGGTCGATGTTCGAGGCTTCGCGCAACGCCATGGTCGCCGACGTGACGCCACAGGGGATGCGTTCCCGCGCCTTCGGGCTCGTCAGGGTCGGCGGCAACGTGGGCTGGGCCCTCGGGCCGATGGTGGCGGGCCTGGTCTCCGCCGCCGCGGGAGGCTCGGGATCGGTCTACCCCAAACTCTTTACCGGTACGTCTATCCTGACGGCCGCCGTGGCGCTCGCTCTGGCCGTAAGCATCAGGGAGTCGCGTCCGGTGGTCGAAGAGTCCGAGGCCGAGGTGGCATCTTCCGGGAGGTTACGCGCGGCGTTCTCGGACGGTCCGTTTCTGGTGTTGCTCGGGGTCGGGGTATTGCTCTATTACGTCTTTACCCAGGACTGGCAGGCCCTGCCGATCTACGCGAAGAACTTCGTCGGGGTTGACGACGGGCGGATAGGGTTCTTCCTTGGGGCCAACGGGCTCATGGTTATACTGTTCCAGCTTCCGGTGTCGTACCTGATCGACCGCGGCTCCAGGGTCGTCGCGTTGCTCGCGGGGGCCTTCCTCTTCGCCGCCTCCTCGGCGACCTTGCTTCTGAGCGGGTCGTATCTCGGCATCTTGGTCGCCTTCGTCGTCTTCTTCACGCTGGCCGAGATGTTCCTCGAGGTCGCCGGGGCCTCGCTCGCCGCCGAGCTCGCGCCCGTGCGGCTCAGGGGCACCTACCTCGCCCTCTTCGGGGCCTGCTTCGGCGTCGCCTGCGGCTTCAGCCCCATCGTCGCCGGCGCGCTGCTCCAGGCGGAACTTCCGCACCTGATCTGGACCATCCAACTCGCGGCCGCGGCGTGTGCGGCGGTGGGTCTGGTGACGCTGGCCACGCTTCGCCGCTCGAAGCGCCGGGCATGAGGCCAGAAAGCTTTCAACAAGAAAGCCGACCGCTATCAAGCCGTGACGCGTAGCACGAGGACGGCCAGGTCGTCGCGCGGGTAGCCCTCCTGGAAGTCCAGGACGACGTTCTTGATCCTCCCGGCGAGAGCTTCGGCGTCGAGGTCCGAGGATGAGCCGAGGAGACGGCGCAACCTGTCTTCGCCGAAGAACTCGCCGTCGGGGGAGCGCGCTTCGGTGACGCCGTCCGTGTACAGGACGAGCGTCTCGCCGGGCATGAGGCGCAGCGAGGTATCCATGAGCTCCGCATCGTCGAACACGCCGAGCACCTTCCCCGAACATCCCACCTCCTCAACGGGACCGTCGGTGCGGACCAGGAGCGGCGCCGGATGTCCGGCGCGTGCGACGTCCATCCCGACGCCCGCGAGACCGTCCTCGGGTTCGAGCCGGACGCAGGCGGCCGTGCAGAAGCGGTCCTCGGGAAGCTGTCGGAGCATGGCCGCGTTGAGGGCGGAGAGGACCTCGGAGGGCCTGTCGTCCTTCATGATGACGGCCCGGATCGTGTAGCGCGCCAGGGCCGTTACGGAGGCCGCCTCGAC
>Ga0126307_10000564_pt1 | contig 23775 bp, 22 predicted proteins | sample Plot28_FD_89955 | JGI IMG/M metagenome (GOLD analysis project Ga0126307, IMG submission 89955) | Serpentine soil microbial communities from UC McLaughlin Reserve, CA, USA - Plot28 | ecosystem: Environmental > Terrestrial > Soil > Grasslands | place: USA: UC McLaughlin Reserve, Lake County... | reverse complement strand
GCTCGTCGCCCGGCAGCAGCGGGCGCGGGGGGCCCTCTGCGCGCCAGTCCAGCGCCGGCCCCATCAGCTCGCGGGCCAGCTCGAGGTGCGCGCCGATCGCCGGCTCGGCGTTGCGCCCGCGCGTGGCCATGCGGTCCGCGCAGATGAACAGCGTCACCTCCACCTCCACCGGGTCGACCTCGCGCAGGTAGCGATAGACGTCGCGGCGCGACAGGGGGCGCCGGTGGACGAGGAAGCCCAGCACGAGGTGGTGGCGGGTCACCGCGCCCAGGAACGACGCAAGCCGGGCGCTTGCGCGCAGCCGCCGGAAGAGGCCGCGGATCATCTCGTCGCCGGCCGCGTCGTGGCCGATGAACGTGACCCGCCCGTCGGGTCGCACGCCGCGCGTGGACGGCTTGCCCACGTCGTGCAGCAGGGCGGCGAAGCGCAGCGCCTGGCCGCGGCTGAGCTCGTCGGCGAGGGGCTCGGCGAGCACCGCCTCGAGCCGCGGGGCCAGGTCGCCGAAGACCGCGGAGAGGTCGCTTTCGAGCTCCAGCTGGCGGGCCAGCACCTCCAGCGTGTGGTCGTAGACGTCGAGGTGGTGGTAGCGGCTCTGCTCCACGCGGCGCAGCGCCAACAGCTCGGGCAGCACCTCCCCCAGCACGCCGGTGCGCTCGGCCATGCCGAGCCCGTTGAGCACTCCGTCGGCGCAGACCAGGTGGCGCAGCTCGGCCCAGATGCGCTCGGGCGCGGCCTCCGTGACGCTCGCGGCGTGGCGGGTCACGGTTTCCTCGCTCGCGGAGTCGGCCCTGAAGCCCAGCTCGGCGGCGAAGCGCGGCAGGCGCAGCGTCCGCAGGGGGTCACGGCGCAGCGCCTCCTCGCTCACGAGCCGCAAGATCTTCGCCTGGATGTCCGCCCGGCCGCCGAAGGGGTCGAGCAGCTCGCCGCCCCCCAGCGGGAGCGCCATGGCGTTCAGTGTCAGCTCGCGCTGGGCCAGGTCGGCCTCGATGCTCTCGCCCTGCAGCGGCGTCAGGTCGTAGGTGACGCCACGGCGACGGTCCAGCACCCGCCAGGCGCCGAAGGCCTCCGAGAGCGCGAAAGCCGGGGCGCCGGCGGCATCCGCCAGGGCGCGTGCCTGGCGCTCGGCGTCGCCGGCGACGGCCAGGTCGAGGTCGTGGAGATGCCGGCCCAGCAGGGCGTCCCGGATCGTGCCGCCGACGATCCAGGCCTCTACCCCCTCGCGCTGCAGGACCGCGTGTGCCGCGCGCGCGGCGTCGTGGCCGGTCAGCTGCTCGAGCGCGCTCACCGCTCGTAGCGGCGCGGCACGCGGGAACTCAGGCCGCAGGTCACCTCGTAGTTGATGGTGCCCAGCCGGCGGGCGACCTCTTCGCACAGGATGCGCTCGCTGCCCTGGCCGCCGATGAGCACCGCCCGCTCGCCGACCTCGGCCTCGCCGCCGGGACCGAGGTCCACGGTCACGTTGTCCATGCTCACCGTTCCCACGAGCGGCAGCCGGCGCCCGCCGATCAGCACGTCGGCGTTGTTGGACAGGCCCCGCCGCCAGCCGTCGCCGTAGCCGATCGGCAGGGTCGCCACCCAGGTCGCCTCGGGCGTGTGCCAGGTCTGGCCGTAGCCCGCGCCCGCCCCGGGCTCGAAGCGCTCCACCCGCCCCACGTAGGAGCCCAGCGAGAGCGCGGGCTCGAGCCCGTGGTCGGCGGGGTCGGAGTTGAAGGGGTCCAGCCCGTAGACCGCGATGCCGCAGCGCGCCATGTCGAAATGCGACGCTGAGTCGCGCAGCGTGGCGGCGCTGTTGGCGGCGTGCACGACGGCCTGCGGCTGGTCGGGCTTCACCCGCTCGACGAAGGCCGTGAAGCGCTCGAGCTGGCGCGGGAAGTGCTCGTCGCCGGGCTCGTCGGCGGTGGCGAAGTGCGTCATCAGCCCGGACAGCTCCAGCAGGTCGTCGGCGGACACGGCATCGATCACCCGCAGCGCCTCGTCGGTGTCGCGGGTGCCCAGGCGACCCATTCCCGTGTCGAGCTTCACGTGCACGCGCGCGTAGCGCCCCTCGGCCCAGCCAGCCAGCCGGCGGGCGAAGCCCTCGCGCCAGGCCACCACGTCGGCCTCGGCCTGCAGCGCGAGCTGGGCCTCCTCGGGTGTCAGGGCACCCATGACCAGCACGCGAGTCTCTATGCCCTCCTCGCGCAGCTGCATCGCCTCGCGCGCCGTGGCCACCGCAAGCCACGCGGCACCGCCCTCGATCGCGGCCCAGGCGCAGGGGACCGCCCCGTGGCCGTAGCCGTCGGCCTTCACCACCGCGCAGAGCTCCGCCCCGCCGGTGAGGGCGGTCTTCAGGCGCCCGCAGTTGCGGGTGACGGCGCTGAGGTCCACGCGCGCCAGCGCGCGCTCGACCGGCTGCGTCGCGGGCTCCGAGGCCATCCGAGCGACGTTATTGCACCGAGCGGAAGCCCCGAGGCAGCGCCTCGATCACGTCGCCGGCGATCACGTGGTCGGCCCCGAGCCGCTCAGCGGCCGCGCGTCCGGCGAGCACGTGGGCCAGGCAGCCCAGCGCGGCGGCCTCGAACGCGTCCAAGCCCTTGGCCAGGAGCGAGCCGATCACGCCGGAGAGCACGTCGCCGGTGCCGGCCGTGGCCAACGCGGGACTGCCGCCCGGGCTCACCGCCACCGGACGGCCGGGGGCTGCTATCAGCGTGTCGTCGCCCTTCAGCAGCACGACGGCGTCGCTGCGCTCGGCTGCCTCGCGCACGCAGGCGAGGCGGTGGGCGCCCACCTCTTCGCGCTCTCGCTCCAGCAGTCGGCCGAGCTCTCCCTCGTGTGGGGTCAGCACGGTCGGGGCGTCGCGGCCGGCCAACGTGTCCAGGGCGCCCGCGTGGGCGTTCAGGCCGTCTGCGTCCAGCAGCAGCGGCGCGTCGACCCCGCGGCCGACCTCCCGCGCGAACTCGACCGCGCCCTCGGCGCGTCCGAGCCCTGGGCCCAGCACCACGCATCCCGCTCGCTCGGCCATCTCCTCGACCTGCTCGGCGCCCTCGGGCGTGTGGCCGCCGTCGCGGTCCGGAAGGCCGCGGCTCATGCCCTCGAGCAGGCGCAGGTCGATCACCGGCTGGGCGGGCCTGGGCACCGCCACCTGCACGTAGCCGGCCCCCGCTCGCTGCGCGCTCAGCGCGGCCATCGTGGGCGCGCCGGTGAGCCCCTCGGAGCCTCCCACGACCATCACCACGCCCGAGGCGAACTTGCTGCCCTCGCGGCCGCGGCGGGGATACAGATCCAGCACTCGCTCGGAGATCAGCCCGGCCGCCTCGCCGCTCGGCGCCCCGCGCGGGATGCCGATCTCGACCACCTCGACCTCGCCGGCGTGCCCGGCGCCGGGGTTGACGTGCAGGCCGAGCTTCGGACCGTGGAAGGTCCCGGTGGCCGTGGCCCGCACCGCCTCGGCCTCGACCTCCCCCGTCGAGGCGTTGACCCCCGAGGGCCCGTCGCAGGCGATCACCGGCGCGGCCTGGCCGTTGATGGCCGCGATGGCCCCCGCGATCGGCTCGCGGGGCGAGCCCTCGAAGCCGGTGCCGAGCATGGCGTCCACCACGGCGCCCGAGCCCGCGAGGGCCTCGGCCGTGAACTCGCGCGGCCCCTCCCCCGGCAGCCGCTCGAGGTTGACGGCCACGTCGCCCCGCGCCTCGCCGAGGTCGGCCACCGCCAGCACGTCGACCTCGCGGCCCTCCTCGCGCAGCAGGCGCGCCACCACTAGCCCGTCGCCGCCGTTGTTGCCCTTGCCGACCACGACCCGTACGGGCCCGTCGGCGGCGCGGGCGGCGACCAGCCGCGCCAGGCCCGCCCCGGCGCGCTCCATCAGGTCGAGCGACGGGACCTCGCGCTCCTCGATCGCGTAGGCGTCGGCGGCGCGCATCTCGCCGGCCTCGAAGAGCGGGTCGAGCCAGTCCGGGAGGGTCACAGCGCGACGGCCACGGCCGCTGCGGTGGTCTCGGTGTGGGTGAGAGAGATTCGGGGCTGCACGCCCAGCGCCTCAGCCCGGCGCGCCGCCGCTCCGCTCAGACGCGCGCTGGGCGCGCCCTCGCCGGCCACGACCTCAACGTCGCGAAAGCTCCAGCCGCGCAGCCCCAGGGCCTTGGCCACCGCCTCCTTCGCACAGAAGCGGGCGGCCAGATGCTGGCCGGGGCGGGCCCGCTCAGCGGCGTAGCCCCGCTCGGCTTCGGTGAACAGCCGCTCCGCCAGGCGCGGCCGGCGCTCCAGCGAGCGCTCCAGGCGGGCGATGTCGAGAAGGTCGAGTCCGACGCCGCCCAAAGCGCGCTACCCGACGGGTCGGCCGACTGACCGGGCCGCGGAGGCCGACATACGCGGCTCGGTCATTCGACCGTGACCGTCTTCGCCAGGTTGCGCGGCTGGTCGATGTTCAGCCCGCGCGCCCGCGCCACGTAGTAGGAGAGCAGCTGCAGCGGCACCACGGCCAGCAGCGGCTGCAGGAGCCAGTCGGTCCGGGGTACGTAGACGACCTCCTCGGAGTTCTCCGCCACCTGGTGGGAGCCCTCGGTGGCCACCGCGATCACGTGCGCCCCGCGGGCCTGCACCTCGGCCATATTGGACAGCATCTTGTCCAGCATCGGCAGGTCAGTCGCCACGCATACCACCGGCGTGCGGTCGTCGAGCAGCGCGATCGGACCGTGCTTCATCTCCCCAGCCGCGTACGCGTCGCTGGGCACGTAGGAGATCTCCTTCATCTTCAGCGCGCCCTCGAGAGCGATCGGCAGCCCGATGTGGCGGCCCAGGTAGAAGAAGAAGCCCGCGTCGCGGAAGCGCTCGCCGATGTCGGCCAGGTGGTCGGCCTGCGTGTCCAGGATGTGCCCGATGTGGCGGGGCATCGCCCGCAGGTCGGACCCCAGCCCAGCCATGACGTCGGCGGGGAGGCTGCCGCGCACCTCGGCGAGCTTGAGGCCGAGCAGGTACATCGCCGCGGTCTGGGCAACGAAGGTCTTGGTGGCCGCCACGCCGATCTCGAGTCCCGCCCGGGTGAACAGCACCCCGTCGGAGTCGCGCGTGGCCTGGCTGCCCATGACGTTGGTGATGGCGATCACGCGCGCCCCGTTGTCGCGGGCCAGGCGCATCGCGGCGAGCGTGTCGGCCGTCTCGCCCGACTGGGTGATCCCCACCACCAGGTCGCGCTCGTTGAACAGCGGCTTGCGGTAGCGGAACTCCGAGGCGATGTCGACGCCCACCGGTACTCCCGACCACTCCTCGACCGCGTAGCGGGCGACCACGCCCGCGTGGTACGAGGTGCCGCACGCGACCACGAGCACGCGGCGGAAGCTGCGCAGCTCGTCGTCGGAGATGCCCAGGTCGGTGAGGTCCAGCGTGCCGTCGGGGCGCAGCCGGTCGCCCACGGTCTCGGCGATCGCCTCGGGCTGCTCGTGGATCTCCTTGAGCATGAAGGTCTCGAAGCCGCCCTTCTCGGCAGCGGCTTGGTCCCACTCGACCTCCTCTATCTCGCGCTCGACCTCCTCCCCGTGCGCATTGAAGATCCGCACCTCGTCGGGCGTCATGGCGACGATCTCGTCGTCCTGGATGAACTGCACCCGGCGGGTCTCGGACAGGAACGCCGGGACGGCGGAGCCGAAGAAGTTCTCGCCGTCGCCGCGGCCGACCACCAACGGGGTCTCCTTGCGAGCGCCGACCAACAGATCGGGCTCCTCGGAGCTGGCCGCGACGAACGAGTAGTGGCCACGCAGCTCGGCGTAGGCCCTCTGGACGGCCGTGAGCAGGCCCTCGTCGAGATACGAGGCGATCAGGTGCGCGACGACCTCGGTGTCGGTCTCCGAGCTGAACACAGAGCCCTCGTTCTCCAACCGGCGGCGCAGCTCGCTCCAGTTCTCCACGATCCCGTTCATCACGATGTGGACCCGGCCCGAGGGGTCGTCGTGGGGGTGGGCGTTGTCGTGGGTGACGCGGCCGTGGGTGGCCCAGCGGGTGTGGGCGATGCCGGTGGTGGCGGGAATGGTCAACGTCGCGGTGCCGCCGTCGCGGTCGTCGGCGGCCGCCACGGCCTCCTGCAGGAAGGACAGCTTGCCCACGGCGTGGACTGACTCGATTCCGGCCCTGCCGACCAGGGAAAGGCCCGCCGAGTCGTAGCCGCGGTACTCGAGGTGGCTCAGCCCGTCCAGCAGCAGCCCACGGCAGGAGCGCGAGCCGGTGTATCCGACGATGCCGCACATAAGGGGTTCAGGCTAGCTCTTGCATCACGAGGTCCACCAGGCGCTTCGCCACGGCCTCGCACTCCTCCTGCCCGGGGGCCTCGACCATCACGCGGACCAGCGGCTCGGTCCCCGAAGGGCGCACCAGCACCCGGCCGCGGCCCTCCAGAGCGGCGTTCTCACGCTGCACGGCCTCCCAGACCGTCGCGGCGCCCTCGATCGCATCGCGATCGGCAACCGTCACGTTGACGAGGGTCTGGGGGAGCTTCTCCATCGCCTGGCGGCGGGCCAGGTCACCGCCGTTCAGGGCCTCGAGGGACAGCAGCGCCGCGGCCAACCCGTCCCCAGAGGGGACGAAGCCCGTCTCGATGATGTGGCCCGACTGCTCCCCGCCGAGCCCCCACCCGCGCCGCAGCAGCTCGGCCAGCACGTGGCGGTCGCCCACCGGGGTGGTGGCGACGTGCACCCCGGCGCGCTCCATGGCCTGGTGGAAGCCGTAGTTGGTCATCACCGTCACGGCGACGCCCTCGCCGGGCAGGCGTCCCGCGCCGCGCAGGTGCAGCGCCGCCAGGGCCAGCAGCTCATCCCCGTCGACCACCGTCCCCTCGCGGTCGACCGCCAGCACCCGGTCGCCGTCCCCGTCGAAGGCGAAGCCCAGGTCGAAGTCCCCCTCGGCCACTTGCGGCGCCAGCGCGTCGATGTGGGTCGAGCCGCAGCCGTCGTTGATGTTGCGCCCGTCGGGCTCGGCCCCGATGGTCTCTGCGTGGGCGCCGAGGCGGCGGAAGATCTCGGGGGCCGCCCGGTAGGTGGCCCCGTGGGCGCAGTCCAGCAGCACGCGCACGTCCGACAGGTCCAGGGCGCTGAAGCGCAGCTCGAGCTCGCGCAGGTAGTCCCCGGTGGCTCCGTGCAGCTCGCGCACTCGCCCTATCGGCACCGCCGCGGCGTGCTCGCCGGCGGCCACGTGCTCCTCGATGCGCCGCTCGTCCTCGTCGGGGAGCTTGGTTCCCCCTGGCCCGAAGAACTTGATGCCGTTGTCGCGGTAGGGGTTGTGTGAGGCCGAGACGACAACCGCCAGGTCGAACTCGTAGCGGCGAAGCAAGAGCGCGGCCCCCGGGGTGGGCAGCACACCGCCCAGCAGAGCATGGCCCCCGCCCGCCGCCACCCCGGCGGCCAGCGAGGCCTCGAGCATCTCGCCGGACTCGCGGGTGTCGCGGACGATCAGGACCTGCGGGGCGCTCGCCGCCGACACGGCCGTCGCCGCGCGGCCGAGCGCGACCGCCAGCTCGGCGGTCAGCAACTCACCGGCCACGCCCCGCACCCCGTCGGTGCCGAAGAGCCGCTTGGGGCCCGGTTCCGCCATGGAGGGGTTACCGACGGAGCGCAGGCCGGAGGTTGGCCGGCCGAGCACCGCCCGGTCGTCCGGTCACCGCTTGGAGAACTGCGGGCGCTTGCGCGCCTTCTTGAGGCCGGCCTTCTTGCGCTCCTTCACCCGCGGGTCGCGGGTGAGGAAGCCGCGCTTCTTGAGCTCGGTGCGGAGGTTGGGGTCGGCCTCGACCAGCGCGCGGGCGATGCCGTGGCGCAGCGCGCCGGCCTGGGCCGACACCCCGCCGCCGTGGATGCGGGCGGCCACGTCCATGCGCGAGCCGTAGCCGGCCGTCTCGAGCGGCTGGCGGGCCATGCGTTGGAGCTTCACGCGCGGGAAGACGTCGTCGAGCGGGCGGCCGTTGACCCGGTAGGTGCCGTCGCCGGGCTTGAGGATCACACGGGCGATGGCGTGCTTGCGCTTGCCGGTCGCCTGGTAGCGCGCGTCCTTGGCGAAGTCCAGCGGCTCGCGGGCGAGCGGCTGGTCGTCCTCGTCCTCGGACTCGTCGCGCTGGACGAGCGCGCCCTCCTCGGCCTCGAACTCGGCGCCCGCGAGGGCCTGCTCGGCCTCGCTGCCGGCACCCTCCTCCTCCAGCACCAGGTCGGGCTCGAGGTGAGCCCCCGGGATGACGTCGTCGCCGCCGGCCTGGCGCGCCGCGGGCGCGGGGGCGTCCTCGGCGGGCGCCTCTTCGGCGGGTTCGTCGCCCGCGGGCCCCTCCACGGCTGGTTCGGGCTCGGCGGGCTGGGGCGCGGTCGGCTCCTCGGCGGCGGGCTCCTCCGCGCTGGGCTCCTCTGCGGCGGGCTCCTCGGCGGCGGGCTCCGGATCGGCGGGCGGCTCGTCGGTGCCGCTCTCGGCGGACTCGCCGGCGGTCTCGGGGGCCTCGTCGTGCTGATCGGCCTCGTCGGGCTCCGGCGTCGGGGCCTCGGACCCGCCCGTGTCGGCGTCGGCCGGGGCCACGCCGTCGGCGGTGGGCTCGCCCTCCTCGGGGGTCTCCTCGGGATCGCGCGGGTCTTCGATCATGAGCCGCCCTCCCGGCGCTCGCGGGTGGGTATCTCGAGTGGCGCGGGCTGCTGCGCGGCGTGCGGGTGGTCGGGGCCCGCGTAGACCTTCAGCTTGCGCAGCTGGGCGCGGCCCAGCCGGGTGCGCGGGAGCATCCCCTTGACCGCCTTGCGGATGACCTGCTCCGGACGGCGGTCGAGCATCTCCTCCAGGGTCCTGGAGCGCAGGCCCCCCGGGTAGCCCGAGTGGCGGTGGTAGCGCTTCTCCTCGCGCTTGTTGCCGGTCACGGCGATCTTCTCCGCGTTCACGACGATCACGAAGTCGCCCACGTCGCAGTGCGGCGTGAACTCCGGCTTGCGCTTGCCCCGCAGCACGTCCGCCACCTGGGTGGCCAGGCGGCCGAGGGTGTGGCCGCTCGCGTCGACGACGAGCCAGTCGCGCTCGCGGTTTGCTGGGGTTGCAACAAAGGTCTTCATTCAGGGCGTGCGGGCAGGGGATCCGGCGCCCGCGGCAAAGGGCAGAGCCTAGAGGTAGCAGATACCTGCTCCCGTACGAGCGACCACACCTGGTGCTACGCTGCCCCGCCAGTCAAGAAGTCTGCCGAATCCCTTCAGGTGACCAAAACGCCAGAGGGGAACGGGGGAACCGTACGGAGGCCGCGTGAGCGGCAGCCGTGGGGGCGAATCGGCCGGGTCATCTGGACCTTCCGGCCGTAGCGGCGTCGCAGGCGTCGCGAGCCCGTCAGCTAACCCCGTAGGCCGGGACAGAAGGACGGGACAACTAATGGCCGGTTTGGTTCGCACCCCATCGCGAATAGTCGTCGCGCTTGCGCTGCTGGCCGCGTGCGCCGCGGTCCCCAGCGCCTCCGCCCAGACCTCGACCACTCCTCAGAGCGGCACAATGGCCCCGGGGGGGAGCACCTACAGCTCGCCGCCGGTGATCAGGAAGGTCCGCTGCGTCTCGGCCTGCGCCTCGCGCAGGCGCCTGCGCGGCGGCTCCACGGCCCGCATCGAGGGCCGTTACCTCGCGGGTGTGACCAAGGTGACCTTCCACGGCTCGGTCGGCCGCCGCGACGACCGCCGCGTCGCCGTCAAGCCCGGCACCTCGACTCGCCGCCTGCGCGTGCAGGTCCCGCTGTCTGCCGTCTCGGGTCCCGTCTCCGTGCAGGTGTCGAAGTCGGTGAGGTCGCGCCGCTCGCGCTCGGTGAAGATCCTCCCCGCACCCGAGATCGAGCCCAACCCCGTGCTCTCCCCCGTTCCGGGCACCGGCCAGGGCGGCACGCCCCGCCTGGAGACAGCCACCAGCCGCACCAAGTTCTACTTCGCCGGCAGCAGCGTTCGCTTCTCCTACCGGGTCACCCATCCGAGCCCTGTGAGCGTGACGGTGGACCTCATCCGCACCGACGGCACCGTCGCCTACACCTGGTCGCCCGGCCCCGCCGCGCCCGGCCAGACGCTGAGCGTGCTCTGGCGCGGCACGCTGCAGGGTCGCCCGGCGCCCCCGGGCCGCTACTCGTTCCGGCTGAACGCCTCATCCTCCACCGGCGCGCGCGCGCGGAGCTCAAGCACCACCCCGGTCACCGCCCGCGACGCCTTCGACCTCTTCCCCCACATCTTCCCCGTACGCGGCCGCCACAACTTCGGCGGGAGCGGCGCGCGCTTCGGCGCCGGCCGTGCCGGACACAGCCACCAAGGCCAGGATGTGATGGCCAGGTGCGGCACGCGGCTGGTCGCCGCGCGCGGCGGCAAGGTCAAGGCAAAGGGCTACCACAGTGCCGCGGGCAACTACCTGATCATCACCGGCTCGCGCAGCGGACAGGACTACGGGTACATGCACCTCACCGAGCCGAGCGCCTTCGACCGCGGCGACAGGGTCCTCACCGGCCAGCGCATCGGCACGGTGGGCGAGACCGGCAACGCGCGCGGCTGCCACCTGCACTTCGAGCTGTGGCGCAGGCCGGGCTGGTACAGCGGCGGCCGGCCGTTCGATCCCCTTCCCGCGCTGCGGGACTGGGACTCCTACTCCTAGGCGGCAAACCTTGCGGAGGGACCCGGGCGCGGCGGTAGGCTCACCCCGTGCAGTCTGTCTCCCCGGCCAACGAGGAGGCGATCGAGGCTTGGAACGGCGTCCTCTTCGATCGCTTCCTCCAGTACCGCGACATTCTCGTCGGCGGGCTGGCTCCGCACAGCGACCGTGCGCTGGCCCGGCACCCGCCCCGGCCGGGCGAGCGCGTGCTGGACATCGGCTGCGGTTTCGGCGAGACCACCCGGCAGCTTGCAGCGCTGGTGGGCCCCGAGGGCGAGGTCGTGGGGGTCGACTCGAGCGAGCGCTTCATCGAGGTCGCCAGCGCTGAGGCAGAGGCCGCGGGTGTGGAGAACGCCCGCTTCGCGGTGGCCGACGTGGAGGCGGCGCAGCTCGAGGACGACTTCGACTACGTCTTCGCCCGCATGGGGACCATGTTCTTCGCCAACCCGGTGCCGGCCCACCGGAACATCCGCCGGGCGATGAAGCCCGGCGGCCGGCTCTGCAACGTGGTCTGGCGCAAGAAGATGGACAACGAGTGGATGTACCGCGCCGAGCAGGTGGTGGAGCAGTTCGTGACCGAGGACGAGGACAGCGACGAGCTGACCTGCGGGCCTGGCCCATTCGCGCTTGCCGACGCCGACAAGACGAGCCAGGTCCTCCTCTCGGCGGGCTTCGCGGACGTAGCCTTGGAGCGCAATGACCTGCCCTTCGTCAGCGGACGCGACATCGACGAGGCGGTGGGGCTGGTCATGGCGATCGGCCCAGCCGGCGAGGTGCTGCGCCTGGCGGGCGAAGACGCCGTGCGCCTGAGGTCGGAGATCGAGGCGGCGCTGCGAGAGGAGATGGGTCACTTCGAGGGTCCTGACGGCGTGGTCACCACCGCCTCGACCTGGACCGTCACCGCTACGGCGGCCTGAGCTCGCGCAGCCTGCGCGGCCGGCCGCGGACAGCGCGGCGCCGGCCACCGTGCCCGCGCGATTCTCGCCGCCCGCGGCTTGACATGCTGCCCGCCGTGGGCGACGCCGACGAGTTCAAGGCCTTCGAGGCCGAGGGCTGGTCGGCGCAGGCCGGCAGCTACGACCGGCTCATGGGCCGAGTCACCGACCGCGTCGCCGAGGCGCTGCTGGATGCGGCCGGGCTCCGCCGCGGCGAGCGCGTGCTCGACGTGGCTACCGGCACCGGGGCCGTGGCCGCCGCGGCGGCGGCCCGGGGTGCGCAGGTTACCGGCGTGGACATCTCCGAGGAGATGCTCGAGGTGGCTCGGCAGCGGGTTCCCGGGGCGCGCTTCGTGGCCGCCGACGCCGAGGAGCTGGCGCTGGGTGAGAGCTTCGACGTTGTGGTGGCCGGCTTTCTGGTCAACCATCTCCCGCGGCCCGAGCGGGCGGTGGCGGCCTGGGCCCGCGCGCTGGCCCCCGGCGGCCGCGTGGCGCTGTCGCTGTGGGACCGCCCCGACCGCAACCGCCTCTTCGGGCTGATAGGCGACGCGATCGGCGAGCTTGCCCACGACGCCGTGCCCGACGGCCCCGACCCGTATCGCTTCGCGGGGCGGCCTCAGCTCGAGGCGCTGCTCGCCGGCGCAGGGCTGGCCCAGCCGAGCGCCCGAACCCTGCGCTTCGCCCAGCCGGTGGACGGGGCCGACGAGCTGTGGGAGGGGCTGCTCGGCGGCAGCGTGCGCTCAGCCGCCCGCATCCACGCTCAGCCCGACGCCGAGCGCGAGCGGGCCCGCGAGCGCCTGCACCGGCTCACGGAGGAATGCCGGGAGGGCGACCGGCTGGCGGTGCCGGTCTGCGTGACCCTGGGGTGGGCAGTCAGCCCAGCTCGCGGGTGAAGCCCCGCGAGTTCTCGAGGGGCCGGTAGATCTCGTTGAAATCCAGCGCGTAGTCGAACTCGTCGTGCTCGTCGGCGCGCGCGCCCTTGATGTCGAGGTTGTGGACGATCACCAGCTCCTCGTTGAAGTGCGAGGCCTGCACCAGGGTCATCCCCGAGGGCGCCCACACGCCCGAGCCACCCCAGAAGGCGACGTTGCTGACGCCGTGGGTCCCTACTGCGTTGCAGGCGAAGGTCCACACCTGATTGGTGGCCGAGTTGGCAGCCATCACCTTGTCCCACAGCTGACCGTAGTAGGCGTCGGTGCGCACGTTCATGCCGGCGTAGTCGCGCGTGGCCGCCGCCCGCCAGGAGGCCAGCTGCACGATGCCGTCCACCTTGTCGCCGAGCGAGTACTCACGCAGCAGGTCGCTGAAGAGGTAGTCGTAGCAAGTGGTGAAGCCGAAGCGGCCCCAGCCGCGCTCGCTGTTCACCACGAGCCGGTCGTCGCGCCCGCTCTCGGAGTAGGTCTTCTCGATTCCTGGCAGGAAGACCTTGTTGTAGATGTTGTCCTCGTGGCGGTAGTCGAACCCGCGCGCCACGGGGAAGGTCGAGTTGAAGTACTTGCCGTCGGGCCCCTGCGTGACGTTGTTGAGGATCACGCCGATGAACTGGTCGTCGAACAACGGCATGAGCTCGTTATCGATCCAGTCGTGGTGCTTGTGCGTGAGCGCCTTGTCCATGTACTCCCGGCACGCCCGCTCGTCGTCCCAGAAGTAGCCCGACAGGCAGAACTCCGGGAAGACCCCGAAGTTGACCCCGCGCTCCTTGAAGATCTTGGCGACCCGCAGGACCTTGTCCTTGTTGGCCTCCACGTCTGGCACGTGGGCCCTGATGTTGGCCAGCCCGATGGAGACGTGCGACGGGTCAGCGGAGAACGTACGCTCGACGACGTAGAACTCGTCGGCGGTGTCTACTCCCATTCGATGGTGCCGGGCGGCTTGCTGGTGATGTCCAGCGTCACCCGGTTGACCTGGGGAATCTCGTTGACCATCCGTGAGGCCACGCGATCGAGCAGGTCGTAGGGCAGGCGGGCCCAGTCGGCGGTCATGGCGTCGTCGCTGGTGACTGCTCGGATGGCCACCACGTAGCCGTAGGAGCGCCCGTCGCCCTGCACGCCGACCGCGCGCACGCCCGCCGGCAGGACGCAGAACGACTGCCACAGGTCGCGGTAGAGGCCCGCCGCGCGGATCTCGTCCTGCAGCACGAAGTCGGCCGCCCTCAGCACGTCGAGGCGCTCGCGGTTGACCTCGTCGCCGACGATGCGGATGGCCAGGCCGGGGCCGGGGAAGGGCTGGCGCCAGACGAGGCGCTCGGGCATCCCGAGCTGAACTCCCACCTTGCGCACCTCGTCCTTGAACAGCCAACGCAGCGGCTCGACGAGCTCGAACTCGAGGTCCTCGGGCAGGCCGCCCACGTTGTGGTGGGACTTGATGGTGGCCGCCCCCGTGCTGCCGCCCGACTCGATGACGTCCGAGTACAGGGTTCCCTGGACCAGGTACTTGGGGTTGCCGAGCTTGCCCGCCTCCTCCTCGAAGCAGCGGATGAACTCGGAGCCAATCGCCTTGCGCTTGGCCTCGGGGTCGGTGACCCCGGCCAGGCGCGCGAGGAAGCGCTCCTCGGCGTCCACGGCCACCAGCGGCACCTCGAACTGGTCGCGGAAGGCCTCCATCACCTGTTCGCCCTCGTTGAGGCGCATGAGGCCGTGGTCGATGAACACGCATGTGAGCTGGTCGCCGACGGCGCGGTGGGTGAGCAGCGCGGCCACCGAAGAGTCCACGCCGCCGCTCAGCCCGCAGATGACCTGCCCGTCGCCCACGTGCTCGCGGATGCGCGCGATCTGCTCCTCGACGACCGACGCCGCGCTCCAGTCCATGGGCAGCCCGCAGACGTCGCGCAGGAAGCGCTCGAGGATCTGCGTCCCGTAGGGCGTGTGGACGACCTCGGGGTGGAACTGGATCCCGTACAGCCGCCGGTCGTTGTCCTCCAGCGCGGCCACGGGCGACTGGTCGGAGGAGCCCAGCGCCGTGAACCCCGGCGGCGGCTCGAAGACGGTGTCGCGGTGGCTCATCCAGCAACTCTGCTCGGTCGGCAGGCCGGCGAGCAGGGTCCCGGGCTCGTGGACGGTCAGCGACGAGCGGCCGAACTCGCCCACCGGGGCAGACTCGACGCGCCCGTCGAGCTCGAGCACCATCGCCTGCATGCCGTAGCAGATGCCCAGCACGGGGACCCCGAGCTCGAGCACATCCTTGCGCAGTGACGGCGCACCATCCTCGTAGACCGACGCCGGCCCGCCGGAGAGGATCAGGACGCGCGGCGCGCGGGCCCGGAGGTCCTCAACCGGGGTGTCGTGCGGGAGCAGCTCGGAGAAGACGCCGCACTCGCGCACCCGCCGGGCGATCAGCTGCGAGTACTGCCCGCCGAAGTCCAGGACCAGGACCTCGTCACGAGCGGTGCTCTGCGTGGGCGGCTCGGGGACCCCCTCGGCCGAAGCCTTCGGAACGGGGGTCTCCAACTCGGTCAAGGCTCGACCAGCGCTGCCTCGGGATTGCTCGGTGCGCCGTTTGAGATGCCGTCGGTGGCCGGCGCCGCCTTGGCCGCCGAGCTGGCTCCCATCCCGATGGCCTGGTCGCGCTGGAGCTGCTTGCCCTCGGTCTGCAGCGACGGCGCCACCATGACCTCCGCCCGCTGGAAGGTGCGGATGTCCTCGTAGCCGCAGGTGGCCATCGAGGTGCGCAGGCTGCCCATGAGGTTGAACGTGCCGTCGTTCTCGTGGGCGGGCCCGAGCAGGATCTGCTCCAGCGAGCCGTTCTGCGTGGTCTTCACGCGCGCGCCGCGGGGCAGGGAGCTGTGGAAGGTGGCCATGCCCCAGTGGAAGCCCTGGCCGGGCGCCTCGTAGGCGCGCGCGAGCGGGGAGCCGATCATCACCGCGTCCGAGCCGCAGGCGAAGGCCTTGGCGATGTCGCCGCCGTTGCGCATGCCGCCGTCGGCGATGACCTCCACGTACTCGCCCGTCTCCATCATGTGCTGCGAGCGGGCGCCGGCCACGTCGGCGATCGCGGTGGCCTGCGGCACGCCGATGCCCAGCACGCCGCGGGTGGTGCAGGCCGCCCCCGGGCCGACGCCCACCAGGACGCCCACCGCGCCGGTGCGCATGAGGTGAAGCCCCGTGGCGTAGGAGGCACAGCCGCCCACGACGACCGGCACCGGCACGTCGCGGATGAACTCCTTGAGGTTCAGCGGCGGCCGCGACTCGTCGTTGGAGACGTGCTCCGCCGAGATGACCGTGCCCTGGATGACGAGGATGTCGAGGCCGGCGTCGAGAGCCGCCTCGTAGTGCGAGCGCACGCGCTGCGGGGTGAGCGAGGCGGCACAGACCACCCCCATGTCCTTGACCTGGCGGATCCGCTCGGTGATCAGCTCGTCCTTGATGGGCTCGCGGTAGATGCGCTGCATCTCCGCCGTAGCCTCGTCCTTGGGCAGGCGTGCGATGCGCTCCAGCTGCTCCTCGGCGTCCTCGTAGCGGGTGAAGACCCCCTCGAGGTTGAGCACCGCCAGGCCGCCCAGCCGGCCGACTATCCCGGCCGTCTCGGGTGAGACGACGCCGTCCATCGCCGATGCCAGCAGCGGCAGCTCGAAGCGGTAGGGCCCGAGCTTCCAGGTGATGTCCACCTCATCGGGGTCGCGCGTGCGGCGAGAGGGGACGATGGCGATGTCGTCGAAGCCGTAGGCACGGCGGCCCTTCTTGCCCCGACCGATCTCTACTTCCATGGCGGCATCCTAGGTTCGAGCGCGGACGAAATTCGAGCCTAGCGGGTGCTCCGCGCGGCGTTCTGCCGGCGTTATCCCGCTATTAGCGAGGAGCGCCCGGCAGCTCAGCGCTACCCGGTCGCGGTCGGGCTCTTCGCGCGGAGCTGCTCGAGCTCCACCTCGCCCTGGAGGCGCTCGACCTCGCGCGGGTCGAGGACGCCGGCCCCGAAGTGCTGTGTGGACTCCGCCCCGCAGGCGACCGCGAAGCGCAGGCAATCCTCCGCCGAACGCCGGTCGTAGCGGGCGGTGACGAACCCGGCCAGGAAGGCGTCGCCCGACCCCACGGCGGATACCGGCTCGAGCGGGTCCAGCGTCGCCCGGATCAGCCGCCGCGGGTTCGTGGCGTCCGTCTCGTCGCCCAGAAGCCCGAGGCAGCCGTCGGGAAGGGTCATGACCGCCTCGCGGGCGCCCAGGGCGACCATCTCGTCGACCGCCGTGCGGCGGTCCTCGTCGTCGGCGAACTCGTGGCCCACCAGCTCCTCGGCCTCGAGCTCGTTGGGCGTCACCACGTCGGGCTGAGCGCGGGTGGCCTGGCGCAGCGGGTCGCCCTCGCAGTCGAGCACGGTGGTCACCCCCAGGCGGCGCATGCCCTCCACCAGGCGGGCGTAGAGGCCGTTGTCGACGCCGCCGGGAAGGCTGCCCGAGATCACGCACACACCGGCGCCCTTGGCCAGGTAGAGCAGCTTGTCGACGAACAGCTCGAGCTCCACCTCGGTCACCGAGGGGCCGCGCTCGTTGATCTCGGTCTGCTCGCCGGAGGTCGGGTCGACCACCGCGGTGGAGGTGCGCGACTCCTCGCGGATGCGGACGAAGTCGTTGAGGATCGCCTCGTCGGTGAGCTGCTGGATGATGCGGGCGCCGGTGGCACCGCCCGCCACCCCCGTCGCGATCACGGGCTGGCCCAGCGCCTTCAGCGCCCGGGCGACGTTCACGCCCTTGCCACCCGCCATCGCGGTCTGCTCGGTGGCCCGGTGTCGGCGCCCGAGACGGAAGTTGGGGACGGCGAGCGTCTTGTCGATCGCCGCGTTGAGGGTCACGGTGATGATCACGCGCGCACCCTCCGCATCACGAGTGCCGTCACGCCGATCAATATCGCGAGCGCGCCGAGCAAGGTCAAGGGGCCTGCCACGGAATGCAACATCCGGTTCGCAAACGACGCGCCCTCGACCTCGGCGGCGGTCACCAGCGGCACGCGACGGACCACCCGACCACCCTCCAGGACGTCGACAGAGCCCACTCGGCGACCGGCCGGAAGCGGGCCCTCGACCTCCCCGGGTGCGTCGACGCGCTTTCGCACGCGCTGCCCGCGGCGCAGGGTCAGGTTGAGATCGCCGGCGGGAACGAGGGCCACCCTCTCGCTGCGCAGCTCGACGTCGGCCCGGGCCAGGGGGCGGTCGGCCTCGAGAACTCCGACGCGCCGGTACTGCGCGAGACCCCAGCGCAGCGCCGCGAGCGAGTCCTCGTCGCGCGCCCCCTCGCTCGGCTCACCCAGCACCACACTCACTACCCGGGCGCCGTTGGGAGCCTGTGCCGATCCCACCAGCACATAGCCGGCCGAGCCGGTGTGACCTGTCTTTACGCCGGTGACCGGGCGCACGCCCTCGCGCACGAGGTCGTTGCGGTTGTCGACCGCCCGCCGGCGGCTGCCCGACTCGAGCCGGGCGCTCGGCATACGGACGATCTGGGCGAAGCGGCGGTTGCGAAGCAGCCGGCGGGCCAGCGTGGACAGGTCCGCGGCCGTTGAGTAGTTGGACGGGTCGTCGAGGCCGATCGGGTTGGCGTAGCTCGTGCCACGCAGCCCCAGCTCGCGCGCCCGCGCGTTCATGTCCTGCACGAAGGCCGGGCGCGAGCCCGACACGCCCTGCGCGAGTGCCACCGCCGCGTCGTTTGCGCTCTCGAGCAGCAGGGCCTCGAGCAGGTCGCCCACACGCATGCGCTCGCCGTCGGCGAGGTTGATCTTCGACTCGACCGCCCCGGCCTGATAGTCGGTACCCCGGAACATGCGGCTCGAGCGCGAGCGCTCGAGCGTGAGCAGAGCGGTCATCAGCTTGGTGGTGCTGGCGATGGAGCGCCGCGCGCGGGGGTTCTTGGCGAGCAGCACCGTGCCGTCGCGGGCGTCCACGACGATCGCGGACACCGCCCCGGTGAGCCGCGGGCGCTCCTGCGCGGAGGCGGTCGCCGGGCCCGCCAGCAGGACGAGCGCCACCAAGGCCGCCGGCAGCAGCCGCGGGGTGGCCCGGACGCCCATGCGCTAGCGGATCTTGAGCTTCTGGCCCGTGACGAGGGCCTGGGGATCGAGCTGCGGGTTGAGCTCCTGGAGCTGCTCGACATCCACACCGGTCTTCTCGGAGATGCTCCCGAGCGTGTCGCCGGTCTTGACCGTGTAGGTGCTCCCCGCTACGCGCTTGGGGCGGCGCTTGGGCTCGGGTTTCCTGCTGGACTGCGTCTGCGTCGCAGCGGAGCCACTCTTCTCCTCGTCGCCGCCGCCGCCGGACGTGGCCAGGACGAACAGGAACAGCACTGCACAGATCGCCAGGGCCGCGGGCGCGAGAACGCGCGCAGGGATGCCTCTGCGGGGCTCCATCGCCCGGCTCAGGATAGTTGGGCGATCAGGATGCCTGCGCCGTGCGCCAGCCCGCGTCGCGCAGCTCGGACGCCGCAGCGGCCGCGGCGGCAGCCGGGTCGCCCCCGCGCTCGCGGTGCGCGCCGACGATCGAGCGCGACGCCGTGATCAGCCCCGCGGCGGGGCCGGGCGCGAACGCGGCGCCCAGCGCCTCGGCGCTGCCGCCCTGCGTCCCGACCCCCGGCATGAGGAACGGCGCGCGCGGCATGAGCTCACGCAGGCGGGCCAGGTGCTCGGGGCGGGTGGCCCCGCACACAGCGCCGACGTCCGAGAGGGCGCCCTTGCCCAGCTCGTCGGCGAGCCGGGCGAGCCGCTCGTACACCGGCGGCTCGCCGGTGTCCTGCAGGTCGGCCGCGCCGGGGTTCGAGGTGCGCACGAGCACGAAGACTCCGGAGCCCGTCGCGCGCGCGGCCTCCACCAGCGGCTCCAGGCTGTCGCGACCCAGCAGCGGGTTGGCCGTGAAGGCGTCGGCGCCCAGGCCGGGCACGGCGCCGAAGGGGCTGGGCGTCTCTCCCACCAGCGCCTGGCCGTAGGCCCCGGCGGTGACGGGCACGTCGCCGCGCTTGCCGTCGGCGATCACCAACAGCCCGCGATCGCGGGCCGCCGCGACGGTGCTCTTCAGCGCGGCCCAGCCCGGCGCACCGAGGCGCTCGAAGCAGGCGAGCTGCAGCTTGACCGCAACGCACGCCGGGCCAGCTGCCTCGATGGCCAGCAGACAGTGACGTGCGACCGCCGCCGCCGCGCGGACGGCAGGGTCGCCGTCCGGGTCGTGCTCCTCCGCGAGCGCGGCCGGCCACAACGCGGCCGGGTCGGGGTCGAGGCCCAGCACGACCTGGCTCCGCCGCTCCTCGACCAGAGCGGCGAGCCGATCAGGAAATGGAGAGCTCAGCTACGCCTTAGGCGAGCGAAACCGGTGGATGCGGGCGAGAAGGGGACGACGCATGCAGCGCACGCGAGTCCCCCCGATGACCCCGCCAGACGCCGGTTTGCGCCCCCCTAGCCCTTTACCGACTTCTTGAGCGCGCTGCCGGCGCTGAACTTCGGCACCTTGCTGGCGGCGATCTGGATCTTCTCGCCGCTCTGCGGGTTCACGCCCTGGCGGGCGCCACGGTGGGACACCGCGAACTTGCCGAAGCCGGTGAAGTTGACCTCACCTCCGCGCTGGAGGGTCTCCTCCACGACCTCCAGGAACGCGTCGACCGCTTCGGCCGCATCGCTCTTCGAGAGGTCGGATTTCGCGGCGACCTGGTCGACGAATTCTTGCTTGGTCACTTTTCCTCCTAAATGGCGGGGGCAATACGGCGGCGAACGTAACAGCGCCTGCGGACACGCTCCCCTTGTTTATGCGGATTCAACCCCTGAAAGACCGCAGTTTGCGGCCTAGGAGCCGGAGACCGACATTTCGCTCACGAGCAGCGGTGGCGCCTTGACGCTGCCTCCGAAGGGCACCCAGCGGGCCTCGGACCCGACGGCCCGCACCGCCCGGAGCATGCCCACGAGGTCGCTGGCGATCGTGATCTCGCGCACAGGCCGGCCCAGCTCACCGCCCTCGATCAGACGGCCCTCGGCCCCTACCGAGAACGTGCCCGACACTGGGTTCACGCCCGAGTGCAGCCCGGCCACGTCGGTCACGAGGAGCCCCTCCCCCGCCTCCGCCGCCAGCTCGGCCAGCGAGCGCTCGCCGGGCTCCAGCAGCAGGTTCGAGGTGCCCACCGAGGGCTGCGCGCGATAGGAGCCGCGCCGCGCGTTGGCAGTGGTGGCGCGACCCGCCTTGCGGGCCGTGCGCGCGTCGAACAGGTAGGTGCGCAGGCGGCCGCCCTCGATGAGCGTCGTGCGTCGCGTGGGCGAGCCTTCGCCATCGAACGGCGAGCTGGCCAGGCCCTCGCGGTGGGCCCCGTCGTCGCTCAGGACGAAAGCGGGGTCGGCGACCTCGTCGCCCTCGCGCCCGGCGAACAGGGAGCGCCCGCGCTGGACGGCGTCGGCGGACAGCATCGACCCGATGAAGCCGATGAAGGAGGCCGCCACGAACGAGTCGAGGAGCACGGGGCAGCGCCGGCTCTCCGGCTGGCGTGCCCCGGTCAGCGCCAGCGCTCGTTCGGCGGCCTCGCCGCCGATGGCCGCGGCGTCGAGGCCCCCCGGGTCGCGCGCCATCCCCACGCCGAGGCCGGTCATCAGATCGGCGCCCTCGCCGGCGAAGGCTGACGCGTACGCGTGGGCCGAGCTGAGGCTGAAGCCGGCGGAGAAGCCCTCCGAGCTCGCCAGCGCGACCTCGCCCTCGCCGTCGGCGTAGACGGTGTCCTCGACCTGCGAGACGCCCGCGTGCGAGCGCGCCGCGCGCTCGATCTCGAGCGCGAGGTCCACCTTGGCCTCGGTGGACCAGCCCGCGAGCTCGGGCGAGTGCAGGCCCTCCACCTCCGTGGCCCCGGTCTCCTCGGCCAGGCCGCCGTGCTCGTCGGGGTCGGCGATCCCCGCCGCCTCAACGGCGGCTCGGGCCAGCGACCGCAGGCCGTCGTCGCCGAGGTCGGTCCCGTAGGCGTGGCCCGAGCGGCCGTCCACGAAGGCACGCACGCCGACCCCGCGCCCGCCAGCGTCGCTGAGGCTCTCGACCGCGCCCTCGTAGACGCGGATCTCGCGGCTGCGGTCCTCCTCGGCGTAGGCCTCGGCCTGGGCGGCGCCCGCATCCTGGGCCGCCTCGACCGCGCGGCGCGCCACGCCCTCCAGCTCGCTCACGCCGTGCCTCCCACGGTCAGCTCGCGGATGCGCACGTGGGGCTGACCAACCCCCGCTGCCACCGACTGGCCGGCCTTGCCGCAGAAGCCTGACGCGATGATCAGGTCGTCGGCGATGCCGTCCAGGGCGGCCAGGGCCTCGAGCCCGTTGCCCACGAGCGTCGCCCCACGGACGGGCGAGGTGACCCTGCCGCCCTCGATCAGGTAGCCCTCCGAAACGCCGAAGACGAAGTCGCCGGTGGCCGGCTCCACCTGCCCGCCACCGAAGGAGGCCGCGTACAGGCCACGCTCGACGCCCTCGATCAGCTCGTCGACCTTCGCGCCCCCCGGAGCGAAGTAGGTGTTGGTCATGCGCGGGACGGGCAGGTGGCGAAATGACTGGCGGCGGCCGTTGCCGGTGGAGGAGACGGCGTCCTTGCGAGCCCGTAGCAGGTCGTACAGGTAGGAGGTCAGCTCGCCGTTCTCGATCACCGTCGTGCGGCGCGTGGGCGTGCCCTCGTCGTCGATCCCGTCGCTGCCCCACTCGTTGGCCTTCAGCCCGTCGTCGTAGGCGGTGACGAAATCCGGCGCCAGGCTCTGCCCCAGCTTCCCCTCGTAGACGCTCGCGCGCTTCTGGACGGCGTCGGCCTCCAGGCCGTGGCCGACAGCCTCGTGCAGCAGCACGCCCCCGAAGCCGTTTCCCACCACCACGGGCATGCGGCCGGTGGGGGCGTCGACGGCGTCGAGCAGAGCCAGCGCACGGCGGGCGGCCTTCGCCCCCGTCTCCTCACCGCCCTCGAGCAGCTCGAAGCCTCCGTGGCCGCCGAGGTTGTCGCTGCCCGTCTCGACGCGCTCCCCGTCGCGGGCGACGACCTGCGCCGCGAGCCGCACGCGCGTGCGGTCATCGGAAGCGGCCACGCCGTCGGAGTTGAAGACCTCGACCAGCCGGCGGCCCTCCGAATAGCCGGTCCGGGCTTGGCTCACCGCCGCGCCCTCGCCGCGCGCCCGCTCGTCGGCGGCGCGCAAGAGGTCGGCCTTACGCGCCGCGTCGACCTCGTGAGGGCGGGTCCTGACTGCGTGCCCGGCGGCCGCCCGGGCCGCCGCGAGCGCCGCCGGCTCGCGCGCCTCGGCCCGCACGGCGCCGGCCACCGAGTCGGCCACCGAGAGCAGGTCGTCCTCCCGCAGGCCGTCCACGTGCCCGAAGTAGGTAGCGTCCTCGACGACCACCCGCAGGCCCGCCCCGCGCTCGCTGCCGGCCTGCGGGTTCTCGATGCGCCCGTCGTCGAGGGCGAGGGAAAAGCTGCTTCGGTCCTCGGCGTAGAGCTCGGCCAGATCGCCCCCGCGCGCAAGCGAACGGGCAAGGACGTGCTCGGCCAGCTGGGGCTCGACGAGGGTCACTTCTGGTGCCGCGCCCGCCGACCGCCCTCGGCCGGCCTGGGCTCGGCCAGAGTGGCCAAGCGCTCGGCGGCATCGAGCACGGCGTCGTAGCCGCGCGCCGACGGCTTGAGCAGGAAGGTCATGCCTCGCTCGTCGCCGAGCACGATGCGCGGCTCGCGGTCCTGAGCGCGCCGGCGGGCGGCCACCGCGAAGCCCTCGGCCACTGCGGTGGCGCGGGCCACGGCTCCCCGCGGGCGGTCCTTCACGCCTCGACCCGTCCGAGCACGTGGCGCAGGTCCATGACCGCCAGCGAGGGCAGCGCGGTGCGGTTTGCCACCGCGGCCAGTGTGAAGCGCGCGTCGCGCACCGCGTAGATGCCCGCGCCCTCCACCTGGGCCTCCAGTTGCCCTGCCGGCCGGGAGGGCCAGGCGCGGTCCACAGCGGTGAACAGGTCGGCCGCGGCCGCCCCGAACTCGCGTGCGCGCCCTTCCGCGAGGCCCTCTGCGGCGAGCGGCTGACCGGCCGGGTCGACGATCACGGCCGCCCTTATCTCGCGCGACAGCTCGATGAGCGCGGCGGGCGCCTGGGCGGGCGAGAGTGGGCTTGTCGCCATGTGAGGCGAGACTAGCCCGTGGGGGCGTCCCGCTGACCGCATGACGCCGGCGCCCTCCCGGCGCCGATAATGCGCTCCCATGCCCCTGTCCCGGATCTCGTGGTGGTTGACGGTCGCCGCCTGCCTGGTCGCCGCCGTCCTGCTGATCGTCAACGGCTACTCGGGCTACTCCGGCGTGCTGCTGGCCGTCAGCGCGG
>Ga0126307_10000563_pt1 | contig 23842 bp, 24 predicted proteins | sample Plot28_FD_89955 | JGI IMG/M metagenome (GOLD analysis project Ga0126307, IMG submission 89955) | Serpentine soil microbial communities from UC McLaughlin Reserve, CA, USA - Plot28 | ecosystem: Environmental > Terrestrial > Soil > Grasslands | place: USA: UC McLaughlin Reserve, Lake County... | reverse complement strand
GGGGATCGCGATGTACAAGGCCTTCCATCAGTACGTGCCGCGCATGGCGACCCCGGAGATGACCGCGGAGCTCGAGCACGACATGGACGAGATCGCCGCCGGCGACACGTCGAAGGACGAGGTTCTGCGGATCAGCCGCGAGATGCTCCACATGACGACCAGCGAGCTCGAGGAGAAGCGCGAGGACTTCGCGAAGCAGATCTGGGCGGGCATGGACGAGGACAAGTTCCTCGGCCCGTGCAAGGTCTGCGAGCACGCGGGCAGAAAGCGCGAGGACGGTTCGCCGAACCGGCTGCGGATCATCGAGCTCAAGGGCGGCAAGCGGATGTACGGCTGCGAGGGCTGGAAGCGAGACGACCCCGAGTCGCCCGACTCCTGCCCGGTGAGCGGCCCGCTGCCCGGCCGGGGTTATGAGCTCTGGCGCCTCGAGGAGCGCTGCTCGGTATGCGGCGAGCGTCCGCGGCTGACCGTGAAGGGCTTCCGCGGCAGGCCGTGGAAGCTCTGCCTGAACGATGACTGCCCGACGATGGTCGAGATGCGCGAGAAGCGCGCCGAGCGCGAGGCCGCGCGCGAGGCCGCGAAGGCCGCCGCCGACGCCAACGGGGCGACGGCCGAGGGCGACGCCGCGGCCGAGCCCGCGGGCGCGACCGGCGCCAACGGCGGCCGGCGCCGCGCACCGCGCAAGAAGCCCTCGCCTGGCACCGCGCGCACCAAGCGGGCTCGTTCCTCGACCAAGCGCTAGCCGGCCGGCCGCCGGTGTTCATCACCCTCGAGGGGATCGACCGCGCCGGCAAGACGACGCAGGCCACCCGCCTCGCCGGGGCGCTCGGACCGGGCACCCTGCTACTTCGCGAGCCGGGCGGGACCGCCGCCGGCGAACGGATCCGCGAGCTGATCAAGGACCCGGCGCTCGAGCTGTCGCCGGGAGCGGAGCTGCTCCTGTTCAACGCCGCGCGCGCGCAGCTCGTCAACGAGGTAATCCATCCGGCGCTCGAGTCCGGGCGCGACGTCGTCTGTGACCGGTTCATCGACTCGACCGTCGCCTATCAGGGCGTCGCCCGCGGCCTCGGCATCGATGCGGTCGAGGAGCTTGCGGCGCTGGTCGTCGGAAGCTGCCTTCCCGAGCTGACCGTTCTTTTGCGGATCGACCCCGAACGAGCCTTCTATCGCCAGACCGAGATCGACGACCGCTTCGAGGCGGAGGGGGTCGAGTTCCAGCGCCAGGTCGCCGAGGCCTACGACCAGCTCGCCGGCCGCCACCCGGAGCGGATCGCCGTCATCGAGGCCGAGGGCTCGCCGGACGAGATCCATGGGCGGATCATGCGCCTCGTCGAGGAGCGCCGGTGAGCGTCGCGGTCGACGTCCCTGAGACGATCGCCGAGACGACCGCCGAGCAGCCCTCCGCGCGGGTGGCGCTCGCGGCGGCGGCCGTCGAACCGTTCCACGCCTACTTGCTCGCGGGTCCGCCGGGGTCGGGCAAGGGGGCCGCGGCGCGAGCGCTCGCCGCCGAGCTCCTCGCGGTCGGCGCCGCCGATCCCGACGACGCCCGGCGGCGAGCGCTCGCCGACCCGTCGCCGCACCCCGACCTGGTCTGGCTGCGCCCGCCCGGGATCCAGCACCTCGTCGACGAGGTCCGCGAGCGGGTGATCGCGGCCTCCGTCTACCGGCCGTTCGAGGGCGAGCGGCGGGTGTTCGTGATCGAGGCCGCGGACGCGATGGCCGAGGAGAGCCAGAACGCGCTGCTCAAGACGCTCGAGGAGCCGCCGCCGTTCGCGCACCTGATCCTGGTGAGCGCCGAGCCCGAGGCGCTCCTGGAGACGGTGCGCTCGCGATGCAGGTTCGTGCGCTTCGAGCGGCTCTCGCCGGACGCAGTCGAGGCGCGGCTGCCCACGGGCGGCCCGGAGCCGGAGCGCCGCGCCGTCGCCCGGCTCTCCGGCGGCGACGTGCGACGGGCGGAGCTCCTGCTCGCCGAGGAGGGGCGGGCGCTCCGGACCGCGGTCGAGACCCTGGTCGAGGCCCTGCGATCCGGGGAGCTCGGCGAGGCGCCCTGGACCGCGCTCGGCGCGGCCGCCGACGCCGCCGGAGCGCTCGCCGCCGATGCCCTGCTGGCCGCGGCGGAGGCCGCCGAGGAGGATGCCGCCGAGCGCACCGGCCAGGCGGCGCGAAGGCGCGCTCGCGACGCCGAGGAGGGCGCCCGCCGCGCCTCCCGCCGGGCGCGCAACGAGGCGCTCGACCTGGGCCTCGCCCTGCTCGCAGCCTGGGTGCGCGACCTTGCGGCGGCGGGCGACGGGGCGGGCGACCTCGCCCTGAATGCGGATCGGCTCGATGAGATCGAGCGGCTCGCCGACGGGCTCGATCCCCGCCGCGCACGCCGCGCGGGTGAGCTCGTGATGGACACCCGGCGACGCCTCCAGGTCCACGTGTCGGAGGCGCTCGCGCTCGAGGCGCTGTCGTTCCGGCTGGAATTCCTCCTGCACAAGTAGATAATTCGCGGGATGCCGAGCACGACTGCGCAGCGCTCGATGCGACGCCGGCCGTTCGGCGTCCGCCTCTATCTCGCCCTGGCCTTCGCAGCCGTGGCGATGATCACCGCCGGTTTGGCGTACCTGCTCGTCAGCGACACCGGCGAGCAGGCCGCCGACGACGACCTCGAGCAGATCGCGATCGGCCGCACCGTCAGCCTCGCCGACGAGCTCGGCTCCCGGCCGCGCACGGCGGCCGCCGCGACGCTCGCAGGCATCACCGAGGAGGGCTACTCGGCGTGGGTGTTCGACGCCCGCGGGCGACTCAAGACCGCCGAGGTGAACGGCGAGGTCGCGCTCGCCGAGGTCCCCGGCGGGCGTCGCGCCGTCTCCTCGTCGCTGATCGGAAGCCGCTACGTCGCGGAGATCCCCGGCGGGGCGACGATCGTCGCCGTGCCGATCTTCCGCGACGGCCGCATCGCGGGCGCGATCCTCGGCCGCTCGGTGCGATCGCCCGAGGTCCAGCAGGCGATCGAGGAGCTCCGCGGCGACCGCCTCACCGCGCTCGGGGTCGCGCTGGCGGTTGCGGTCCTGATCTCGTTCCTGATCGCGAGCGCGATCACGTCGCGAGTCAAGCGGCTCGCCGACTCGGCGGCGCGGATCAGCGAGGGCGAGCTCGAGGAGCCGCTCGACGGCACCGGCGGCCGGGACGAGATCACCGACCTCGGCCGTGCGCTCGAGCGCATGCGCGGCGCGCTGCGGCTCACGTTCAGCGCCCTGCGCGAGGAGCGCGACCGGCTGTCCGCGATCCTCGAGGCGCTCACGGACGCCGTGATGGTCGTCGGCCCCGACGGCGAGGTGCGCTTCTCGAACGCGTCCGCGCACGATCTGATCACGCCCGAGGGCCATGCGATCGAACCGCTCATCCCGTGGCTTCGCCGGGCCCAGCGCCGCAGCGTCGTGGAGCACGACGCGATGCGGGTGGGGGACCGCGTCTACACGCTGAACGCCCGCCGGCTGCCCGCCGAGGAGGCGGTGCTGGCCGTCGTCCGCGACCGCACCGAGGAGCTGCGGCGCGAGGTCGCGGAGCGCGAGTTCGTCTCCAACGCGGCGCACGAGCTTCGCAACCCGATCGCCGGCATCTCCGGCGCGATCGAGGTGCTGCGCGCCGGCGCCAAGGACGACCCCGACGCCCGCGAGCACTTCCTCGTCAGACTCAGCGACGACGCGGAGCGCATCACCAGGCTGACCGAGTCGTTGCTTACGCTGGCGCGGATGGAAGCTGTCGGAGAGGGCGGCTCCGAGGCGCTCGACGTCGCGCTCGTGGTGGAGGAGGCGACCGAGGCCGTCGCGGTTCCGGAGGGGATCGAGGTGGACGTCGAGGTCGGCGGGGACCTCGCCGCGCAGGGGGACCGGGCGCTCCTTCGCCAGGTCCTGATGGGGCTGCTCACGAACGCGTTCAAGAACACGCCGGCCCCGGGCACCGTCACCGTTCGCGGCCGCCGCGGGCAGGGCGACCGGGTCCGAATCGAGGTCGCGGACACCGGCACCGGCATCGCTCCAGAGGAGCTCGACCGGATCTTCGAGCGCTTCTACCGTGGCTCCGGCTCGCTCGAGCAGGAGGGGTTCGGCCTCGGCCTCTCGATCGCGCGCCGGATGGTGGACGTGATGGGAGGGGAGCTCGGCGTCGACTCCGTCGAGGGCCGGGGGAGCACCTTCTGGATCGATCTGCGCGAGGCACAACCGGCGACAACCCCGGTAGCTTGAGCGACCGCACATCCATGGCCGACAGAATCCTCATCGCAGACGACGAGCCCTCGGTACGCGACGCGGTCGGCTATGCGCTCAAGCAGGAGGGCTTTGAGGTCACGCTGGCGGTCGACGGCGAGGACGCCGACTCGAAGCTCGGCGGCGAGGATCCCGGCTTCGACCTGCTGATCCTCGACATCATGATGCCCGGCCGCTCCGGGCTCGACATCTGCCGCGACGTCCGCGCGCGCAGCCCCATCCCGATCATCCTGCTGACCGCGAAGGACTCGGAAGTCGACAAAGTGGTGGGCCTCGAGGTCGGTGCCGACGACTACGTGACCAAGCCCTTCTCGGTCCGCGAGCTGCTCGGCCGCGTGCGGGCCCAGCTCCGGCGCCGCGAGCTCGACCGCTCGAGCACCGTCACCGAGGCGAAGACGATCGACGCCGGCCCGGTGAGGATCGACCTCGCCCGCCACCTCGTCTCGATCCGCGGCGAGCCCGTCAACCTGACCCGCTCGGAGTTCCAGGTCCTGAGGCTGCTCGCGGAGCGGCCCGGGCAGGTGTTCAGCCGGCTCGAGATCATGGAGGAGCTCTGGCAGTCGGAGTTCTCGGGCGACGTCCGCGCCTGCGACGTGCACATCTCGAACCTGCGCCAGAAGGTCGAGCGCGACCCGCAGGACCCCGAGCTGGTGCTCACCGTGCGCGGGGTCGGCTACAAGCTCGCCGAGGGCTAGGCGCGCCTCGGCGCGACGAGAGCCGGGAAGGGGATTCGAACCCCTGACCCCCTCATTACGAATGAGGTGCTCTGGCCAGCTGAGCTATCCCGGCGCGCCGACCATTCTAGGTAGCCGGCGCCTTCTTTCCGCACACGGGGCAGTCGGATCCGGCGAGGCCCTCGCCGCCGCAGTAGGGGCAGACGCCGATCTCCTCGAGGACGCCGAGCAGCTCGCCCACGCGGCAGATCAGTAGCCGCTCCTCCTCGACCTCGACCCAGGCGCCGGCGCTGGCCGGGAAGACGACGTGGTCGCCGGGCTTCACCGGCATCTCGACCCCGGCGCCCTCCCACCAGTCGAGGCCGGGGCCGATCGCGAGAACGATCCCGTGCTGCGGCGGCGGCTCGTGCGTGCCGGGAGGGACGACGAGCCCGGAGCGGCGGACGCGGTCGGGCTCGAGCTCCTTGATGATCACGCGGTCGAATATGGGTCGCAGCAGGTGCTTCATCGGTGGCTCCAACGAGCCCCATCGTACGACGCACGCACTACGGTCTCGCCCATGGCGACGCTCTCGACCGTCATCGTGACCCATGACTCGAGCGAGGCGCTCGGCGCCACGCTCCTGGCGCTCATCGCGCAGCTTCGCGAGGGCGACGAGGTGATCGTGGTCGACAACGCGTCCGAGGACGGCTCCGCCGAGCGGGCACGTGAGCTCGCGCCCGGGGCGCTCGTCATCGAGATCGGAGCCAACCTCGGCTTCTCCGCCGGCTGCAACCGCGGCGCGGAGGCCGCATCCGGCGAGCTCCTCTGCCTGCTCAATCCCGACGCCGTCCCCCAGCCGGGATGGCGAGACGGGATCGAGCTGCCGCTTGCCGACGGGCGCGGCTGGACCGCGTGGCAGGCGCTGGTCACCGCCGACGGCGGGCGGACGATCAACACTCGCGGCGGGGTCGTTCACTTCACTGGCATCGCCTGGGCGGGCGGCGCGGGGACTGCGATCTCCGAGCTGCCGGCCACGGAGTCGCTCGCGCTCGAGGAGCCCGGGTTCGTCTCCGGCGCCTGTCTCGTGATCGCCCGGGAGAGCTACCTCGGCGCCGGGGCGATGCCGGAGCGCTTCTTCCTCTACCACGAGGACGTCGACCTCTCGCTGCGCCTGCGCCTCGCCGGCGGTCGCCTCGGAGTCGAGCCGGCGGCCCGCGTCGACCACACCTACGAGTTCGATAAGGGAATCGCCAAGTGGCGCTACCTGGAGCGAAACCGCTGGGCGACGTTGATCCGGACCTACCCGGGGCCGCTGCTCGGGCTGTTGATGCCGGCGCTGATCGCGACCGAGCTCGCGCTCGTCCCGGTGGCGCTCGCCGGCGGCTGGCTGCCGCAGAAGCTCCGCGCCTGGGCTGAGACGCTGCTCGCGCTGCCGGGGCTCGCGGTCGAACGCCGACGCGTCCAGGCGACGCGTGCGGTCCGATCCCGCGACTTCGCCGCGGGGCTCACGGCCGGGCTCGACTCCGGGTATCTGGGCGGCGCCGGGACCTCGCGCGCGCTACGCGTCGTCCTCGGCGCGTACTGGGCCGCCGTGCTGCGCCTCCTCGGCGACCCGCGCGGCTGAGCCGCCGTTCGGGCTCGGCACCTCGCCGCGGGCGGCGCGAAGCTCCTGCTCGAGCCGCGCCGTCTCCTGGGCGAGGATCTTCGTCTCCTCCGAGAGCCGCGAGGTGGCGACCGAGAAGTTGAGGAGCAGCAGGAACGCTACCCCGAAGGCGAGGATGAAGATCGCGTTCGCGGGCTCCTCGACGCCCATCCCGTCGGCGATCACGTCGAGGCCGTCGGTCCAGATCGAGAGCACGAGGAGCGCAAGCCCGGCCGCCATCCAGAGGAGCGCGTAGCGCTCCACCAGCCGGCGCCTGCGGACGAGCTCGAGGATCAGGAGGAAGATCGCGAGGGTCCCGAGCACGGCGAAGATCTGCGTCTTCGTCTCGATCGCCCCGCCGTCACCGCCCCCGTTGGCCGCCGGGAGAATCGTCGCGTCCTCGACGTTGGCGGGGCTCACCGCCTCGCCGCCGCCGGTCGGGAGGACCGAGGTGACGCCGTCGCCCGCGCCGCGGATCGTGTTGTCCTGTGCGAGCAGCGTGTCGCCCTCGGTCAGCGGGTACTCGCCCCGTCCGAGCTCGATCGTGTCGCCCGGGCCTGCCTCGAGGATCGTCTCGCCGAGCGATCCGGGGCCCGTCTCCGCGTGACTCGTCGCCCGCAGTGTCTCGGCGAGCGCCGATGCGGGCAGCGCGAGGGCGATGGCCAGTGCCAGCGATCCGATCCACCGCCGCATCGCGTCAGCCCCTCGCGCGGTCGCCGTGCGCGAGCGCTTGGGCGCTGGTCGCCGGCGGCTCGACCCGCGGCTCGTCCTCGCCAGTCGCCTCGACTGGCGTCGGGCGTCGCCGGAAGAGGCCGACGAAGAGGGCCAGGAGCACCTTCGCCATGTAGTAGGCGCTGCGGGGGTAGTCGATCGAGCTGCGCCCGAAGCCGCGCGCGTTCATCCGCACCTGGACCTCGTGGATCCGCAGGTGGTGTGCGTGCAGCATCAGCAGCGCCTCGACCTCGGGGTAGTCGTGCGGATAGTCGCGGGCAAAGAGCTCGATGCCGCGTCGGTTGGTCATCCGGAAGCCGGAGGTGGGATCGGTGATCCGCTGGCGCGTCAGCGCCGAGAGCACGACCGAGAAGACGAGGTTCCCGAGCCGGCGGCCGAGCGGCACCTTGTAACCGGGGTCGCCGCGGAACCGGCTTCCATAGACCATGTCGGCCTCATCGCCCTCGGTGTGCAGCGCCCGCAGCAGCTCCGGCAGGTACTCCGGCTTGTGCTGGCCGTCGCCGTCGACCTGTACGGCGACGTCGTAGCCCTGGCGGAGCGCGTACTTGTAGCCGGACTGGACTGCGCCGCCGATTCCCAGGTTGTACGGGTGGCGGATGACGACCGCGCCCTCGGCCTCGGCCTCGGCAGAGGTCGAGTCGGTGGAGCCGTCGTCGATGACCAGCACGTCGAAATCGGGGGCCTCGCGCAGGACGTCGCGGACCACCCGGCCCACCATGCCGGCCTCGTTGTAGGCGGGCACGATCGCCAGCTTCTTCAGCTCTTCAGTGTTGGTGGACATCCGCCGGAGCGCCCAGCGTAGACGGGGCGGCCCCGGCACGCTCGGTCAGGAAGCGGCTCCGGCAGGCGTCCGAGCAGAAGTAGTGGGTGCGCCCGCCGACCGTCGCGGTGAGCGCCGTCGAGCGGTCGAGCGTCATCCCGCAGACCGGGTCGCGGGCACCGCGCCGCACGGTCAGGCCGATCAGGGCGACGAAGGCGACGGTCGCGATCGCGTTGAGGACGAGCTTGTAGTCGAGCTCGAGCGAGCCGAAGACGTCCTCGGTCGTGGGGCGCTCGCTGGGTATCAGGCCGACCGCGGAGAAGAGGCCGTCGACTACGAGCGCCGCCAGAACGATCGTGACGAGCATCAGCGCCGTGATCCGGAGCGCGAACGCCGTGCCGTAGTACTTGCGGTAGGCGGCGATGATCGGGAGCACGATCAGGTCGGCGAAGATGAAAGCGATCACGCCCGCGAACGAGATCCCGCCCGACCAGAGCACGGCGGCGAGGGGGGCGTTACCGATCGAGCAGACGAAGCTCAGCACGGCGATCACGGGGCCGGCGATCACGTTCTCGATCGTCTTGATGAAGCCGGGGGCGTCGGAGACGAAGAGGGAGTTGAAGAAGTCGTCGCCGAGCAGCGCGATGAACCCGGCGAGCAGGAAGCCGATCGTGATCTCCTTCCAGAGCATCATCCAGTCGCCGCGGAAGTTGTGGGCGACGTCGGACCAGGCCTGCTCGGATCGAAGTTGCTTGCGCAGGGGCAGGCGCTCGCTCGAGACGGCGTGGTGCTCGTGGCCACTGGTCGCGTGCCTGGCGTGCTCCCGGGCGGCGTGCTCGAGGCGCGGCGAGACGAAGGCCCGCAGGAGCACGGTCATCAGCGCTATCAGGACGAACCCGCCGACGAACTCCGCGAGCGTAAACTGCCAGCCGATCAAAAGCCAGAGCACGAGGCCGAGTTCCCAGACGAGGTTCGTGGACGCGAACTGAAAGGCGAGCGTGGTCGCCGCGGAGGCGCCCTTCGCGAACAGCGAGCGGGCGATGGCGATCGCCGCATAGGAGCAGGAGGAGGAGACGGCGCCCAGTCCCGTCGCCTTCGCGACGGGTCGGAAGCCTGCGCCCGAGAGCGCCCCCTCGACCCGCTCCCGGGGGACCCAGGCCTGGACGATCGCCGAGATCGCGAACCCCAACACCAGGGCCCACCAGACCTCATAAGCCATCAGCCCGGCGTTCGCGAGCCCGTCGCCGATCTTGTCGATCACGTCGGCCATCCCGTCGATCGTACCCGCAGGGGGTATCCGCGGCGGCGTGCGAAGGGCCGTGCGCAGGCAGGGGTGAGGGCCGGGCCCGCGTAGATGGGCGCGATGGCCGAGGGCGGCACGCGCTCAACCGAGGTTCACGACCGCAGGGAGCAGGAGCTCGAGTTCTCGCGCGTCGTCGCCTTCAGTGACGGAGTCTTCGCGATTGCGATCACCCTGCTGGTCCTCGGGCTCGAGGTGCCATCCCATGTCTCCGATCTCGGGCAGGCGCTGCGCGACCGTGCAGACGACCTCTACGCGTACGCCCTCAGCTTCGCCGTCCTGGGCTCGCTGTGGCTGTCTCACCACCGCTTCTACGGCTCGCTCGCCCGCTTCGACTCGCGCCTGATCGCCCTCAACCTCGTCTACCTCGCCTTCGTCGCACTTGTCCCCTTCACCTCGGACCTGCTCGGCGACTACTCCGGTAGCACCTCCGCGGTCGTCATCTACGCGCTCGTCATGGCGGCGATCAGCATCGCGTTCGGCATCCAAATTCGCTACGCGTTCCGGCATGGTCTCGTGCGCTCCGAAGTGCAACCGTACGCGCGGCGATTCGCCGGCCGGGCGAGCGTCGTGATCTCCGGTGGATTTTTGATTTCGATTGCGGTCGCGTTCGTGAGCGTCGAAGTCGCCACCTACATGTGGGTCGCGATCGCCTTCTTCGGTCCCCGAATCGCGGACGCGCTTGCGGGCAAGCGCTCGCCGTTCTAACCGGCTAGCCGCGATGCGCGAGGATCTGCTCGCGCTCGGCGAGCCGGTTCGCCCGCCGCAGCTCGGCCTCGCGCTCGCGCCGCTGCTCGTCAACGGACTCGGCGACGAGCGGCGGGACGGGCGTCGGCTTCGCGTCCTCGTCCAGGGCAACCATCGTCAGGTAGGCGGTCGAGGTGTGCCGCCGCTCGGCCGTACGCGGGTTCTCCGCCTCGACGCGGACGCCGACCTCCATCGAGGTCCTCCAGGCGGCGTTCACGGTCGCCGAGCAGCAGAGGAGCTCGCCGACGTGCACCGGGTCGACGAACGTCATCCGGTCGACGCCGGCGGTGACGATCCGCTTGCCGCAGTGGCGGATCGCCGCGATCCCGGCGACCTCGTCGCACATCCTCATCACGGTGCCGCCGTGCACGAGGCCCGCGAGGTTCGCGTCCTCGATCCCCATCCAGCGGATCAGCTCCGAGCGCGACGCGGAGGCGGATCGCGGCTCGAGGCCGTCGCTCATCCGGCGCTCGAGGCGGCCTTGACCGCGTCGGCCGGCGAGTCGCCTAGCGCCTGGTTCAGGACGACCAGGTGCTCGGCCTGGCATCCGGCGACCTCGGCGCTCGTCGTCGAGAGGTCCTCGCTATCGAGTCCGGGCGCCTCGTCGAGGTAATAGCGGAGCTCGCGCTCCTCGACCTGCACGAGGAATCGCAGGAGCGCCTCGGGCTTGGTGAGGCCGTCGAGCTTGTCGAGCAGGCCGGTGAGCTCGTTTGCGGCCTCGTCGCTGAGGCCGTCGACGTCCTCGAAGACTCCGGTGTCGGTGGCGTCGTCGGGCGGGTCCGGCGGGTCGAAGCCGAGCGAGTCGAGGGCGCTTCGCCAGGCGTCGGCGTGCGCCTGCTCCTGGGCGCCGAAGCGCTGGAGGCTCCGGCGAAGCACCGGCTCGGTGCCCTTCGCGTCGGCCGCGGTCTGGTACGCGAGCACGGCCACCTGCTCGAGGCCCGTGGCCTCGACCAGGTAGTCGCGCAGGTCGTCGTCGTCGGTCGACTGGGCCGCGGCGAGCGCGGGGCCGAGGAGCCCGGTGGCGGTGAGCGCTCCGGCGCCGAGCGCCGCGCGGCGCAGCAGCTCGCGGCGGTTGTCGACGCCCTCGCTCATCCGCCCGTGGGCGTCGAGGTCGACTCGGTGGTGGTCGTGTTCGTCGTCGTGGTGGTCGGCTCGGCGAACGGCTTCTCGGCGCCGCCGGTGACGAACGGCTGCGGCGCGGGATCCTCGCCGAGCAGCCCGCGCATCCCGGCGAGCTCCGCCGCGCTCTGCGCGAGATAGGTGATGGCGGTGGTGCGCAGGTCCGCGGTCGAGAGCTGGCCCGCCGCCGGGCGGTAGGCCGCGATTGCGTCGGCCGAGGCGCGTGCGAGATCGGCCATCGTGTCGCCCTCGGAGCTTCCCTGGCCGCCGGATGCGCCCTCTCCCAGGGTTCGCAGCTTCTCGGCCCGCGCCTTCGACGCACTCGCGATCGCTTCGATCAGCTCGTGCTCGGCCTGCGCCTCGGTCGGGGTCTGTGCGGCCGCCGCGGCCGTCGCCTGCACCGTCGTCTCGGCGCTCAGCGCCGCGTCGAGGAGCTCGGTGTCGTGGCCGGAATCGCGGGTCTCGACGCTCGTGCCGCAGGCGGCCAGCGCGACGCCGGCGACGCCCGAGCCGCCGACCCCGAGAAAGCCGCGCCGCGAGAGGGATCGCATGCGCGGCACCCTATCGGGGCCGATGCCTGGTGACCCCACCCGCCAAGAAGCCCTGAAGCGCCTCCGTGATCGGGTCGCGGCGTGCGAGCTGTGCCCGCGGCTGGTCGCGTGGCGCCGGGAGGCCGCCGCGAACCCGCCGCGGCGCTACCGGGGGCAGGCGTACTGGGGGAAAGCCGTGCCGGGGTTCGGCGACCCCGCCGCCCGGATCGCGGTCGTCGGCCTCGCGCCCGCCGCCCATGGCGGCAACCGCACCGGGCGCATGTTCACCGGCGATCGCTCGGGCGAGTGGCTATACGGGGCGCTTCACCGCGCGGGGCTCGCGAACCAGCCGACCTACGAGCGCACCGACGATGGCCTGCGGCTGATCGGGGCGTACCTCACCGCGGTCGTGCGCTCCGCCCCGCCGGCCAACAAGCCCACACCGGTCGAGCGCGACAACTGTCTGCCGTTCCTGGTGGAGGAGCTCGCCCTGCTCGAGGACGTGCGGGTGATCGTCGCGCTCGGCGCCTTCGCGTGGGACGGGGCGCTCCGGGTGCTGGCCGCCAACGGCCATTCCGCGCCCCGGCCGCGGCCACGCTTCGGCCACGCCGCCGAGGCGGCGATCGGCCCCTACGTCCTGCTCGGCTCCTACCACCCCTCGCAACAGAACACCTTCACCGGCAAGCTGACCCGCGACATGCTCGACGCCGTCTTCGCGCGGGCCCGCGAGCTGGCCGGGATGTCGCCGGCGCCGTGATACTGATTGCGGATGTTCCCGGTCAACGTCCCCAACGTCCTCACGCTCCTTCGCATCCTCGCGGTGCCGGTGCTCGTCGTGGCGCTGCTCGAGGAGACGCCGGACGGCGACGTGATCGCGGCGATCGTCTTCGCGCTCGCCGCGTTCACCGACGGCCTCGACGGCTACATCGCGCGCCGCCGCAAGCAGGTGACGACGTTCGGAAAGCTGATGGACCCGCTTGCGGACAAGCTGCTGGTGATCGCCGCGCTGATCTCGCTCGTCTCGCTCGACCGGCTGGCAGCGTGGGTGGCGATGGTGATCATCGCTCGCGAGCTCGCGGTGACCGGGCTCCGCAGCCTCGCGGCCGAGCGCGGCGTGGTGATCGCCGCGAGCTGGCTGGGCAAGGTGAAGACGGCGCTCCAGGTGGCCGCGATCTTCGCCCTGATCGCCTTCGACCCGGCGCCCACCTGGGTCGACGTCCTCCTCTACCTGGCGGTGGCGATGACCGTGATCTCGGGCGTCGACTACTTCCTCGGCGTGCGCAAGCGCCTCGACGTGGAGGCGGCGCGGCGGACGAACGTCGAGCGGGCCTAGCCGTCTAGCGGCACGCGATCAGGCCGACGGAGCCTCGAGCCATTCGCGTGTCGTGGTGTGGTGGCGGTTGTGCTCGCCGGTCTCGAGCTCGGCGTTGACCTCGCCGAACAGGCCGCTGCGCTCGGCGACGACCGAGTGGCGGTGGATCGTCTCGAGGTTCTCTTGGCGGGCGAGGATGAAGCAATCGTCGTTGAGCGCCGGATAGGCCTCGATCACCCTGCGGACCATCTCGCGAACCACGTCCTCGACGAAGCGCGGATTGAGGTGAGCCTTCTCGACCACCGCCGCCTCGTCGGAGCGCTTCATCAGCTCGTAGATCTCCGAGCTCATCGAGTCCTCGACGATGTGGAGCAGATCGCGGGCGTCGATCTCGAGCTCGGTGTTCTCGCAGCGGCCGATGTGGAGCGACCCGATCCCGCGCTGGTTGTGGGTGGCGACCGGGACGGCGTCGAAGACGCGCTCGATCTCGTCCTCGCTGAAGCCGTCGGCGAGCAGGCGCTCGCGCGCGCGACCGGCGAGCAGGCCCTGGGCGCACGGGCACGCGGTCATCCCCTGAGCCTCGACCCCGGTGAGGGTCCGCGTGCCCCGCTCGGAGGCCACCGCGGTGCCGAGCAGCGTGTAGATCTCCTGGGTCTCGAGGCCGGAGGCGGGGGTCGGGACGGTCTCGGGGTAGCGGGCGGCGATCGATACCTCCGCGCGCAGGCCGTTCTGGCGGGAGCGGATCTGCTCGGCGATGTGGGCGGCGAGCTCCTCGGCGCGCAGCGTCTCGCCGAGCACGACGTTGTCGATCGCCTCGTTGACGATCTCCTCGAACCGGGACATGTGAACGCCCGCCTGCTGCGGGTTGAGGTCGACGAAGCACTCGAGCTCGGCGAAGTAGAGCCTGCCGCCGTCGATCCGGATCACCTTCTCGACGCCGCGCACGCCGACCCTGGTGAGGCTCACCTGCGTGCTCGGCGTGCCGGCCTGGACGTCGCCCATCCGGGCGGTGACGCCGCTGGTCTCGGTGGTCGCCATCGCCCAATAAGGGTACGGGGCCGCCGCTGCGAGCACGCCGACGTTCGCAGGCCATATACTTGCCGCCGCCCGAGCGCAGAGGAGAGGACGGGCAGTGGCTCAGAAGGCTGACGTTCTGCTGGAGCAGGAGGCTTCCGGCACATCGGATGCAAATGGGGGGGAACCGATCAACTCGGCCGACGAGTCGTCGTTGCCGGAATCGGACGATCTCCAGCGCCTCATCACCCACGGTCGCGAGCGCGGCTATCTGACCTTCGAGGAGATCTCCGGGACGCTCGAGGAGGTCGAGGTCACCAAGGAGCAGGTCCAGGCGCTGCACGCGCACCTGATCGAGCACGGCGTCGACGTGATCGCCGAGGACGGCCTCACCGCGTACAAGGAGGCGAAGGGCCAAGGGCAGACGAAGAAGCCCGAGCTCGACCTCACCGTCGAGCCGAGCCTCGACTCGCTGCGCCTCTACCTGCGTTCGATCGGTCGCGTCAACCTGCTTACCGCCGATCAGGAGATCACGCTCGCAAAGCGGATCGAGAAGGGCGACATGGCCGCCAAGCGCCACATGGTCGAGGCAAACCTGCGGCTCGTCGTCTCGATCGCGAAGGGCTACCTGGGGCGGGGCCTCGGCTTCCTCGACCTGATCCAGGAGGGGTCGCTGGGGTTGATCAGGGCGGTCGAGAAGTTCGACTACCGCCGGGGCTACAAGTTCTCGACCTACGCCACCTGGTGGATCCGCCAAGCCGTGACGCGGGCGATTGCCGACAAGGCGCGAACGATCCGGATCCCCGTGCACATGGTGGAGAAGCTGAACCGGGTCACGCACGTCGAGCGCCAGCTCGTCCAGCGCCTCGGCCGCGAGCCCGACCCGGCGGAGATTGCGGAGGAGCTCAAGGTGACGGTGCGTGAGGTGCGCGACATCCTGCGCGTCGCGCAGATGCCGATCTCGCTCGAAAAGCCGGTGGGGGACGAGGAGGAATCGGAGCTGGGCGACTTCGTCGCCGACGATCAGACCGAGGAGCCGTTCGAGACCGCGACCGAGAACCTTCAGCGCGAGGACATCCAGAAGGCGCTCGACGCGTTGCCGGAGCGCGAGCGTCAGGTGATCGAGCTCCGTTACGGGTTGCGCGGCCACGAGCCGCTGACGCTCGAGGAGGTGGGGCGCGCATTCGGCGTCACCCGCGAGCGGATCCGCCAGATCGAGAACAACACGCTGAAGAAGCTCAAGCAGCTGCCGGAAGCGCAGCGGCTTCGCGAATTCGCCTGAGCGCGCCGGTCGCGCCTCAGAAGATCGCGGCCGCAATCGACAGCACGCCATCCGGTGGCTGCGCCGGCTTTCGTTTGATCGAGCTGCAAATGTCACCGTTCCGGCACATTCTGCGCGCCATAGGTCGATCCGGCGAACATATGTTCCGATCGTGCCCGCACGCCTGATCAACCGCAGCCGCCAGGGTGCGATCGGTGAGGCCTCAGCCATCGAGTGGTTGACGAGGGTCGGCGCGACGGTGTCGCTCCCGTTCGGTCCGAGTCCTGACTATGACCTCGTTGCCGACACTGGCGGATCCTTGCTGCGCATCCAAGTGAAGACATCCACCGCCGTCGAGCTCTCGCCCCGCTGGGTACCGCCGGTATCCCGTCCACATCGCGACTAACGGCGGCAACCAGAGCTGGAGCGGCGTCGCGAAGAAGTTCGACCCGTTCGAGATCGCGTCCTGCGACCGGCTCGACGACGTCGTGTACGGAGTGGAAAATCGCTCCCTAGAATCGGAGCCCGATCGGGGGAGCGCCGGAGTAGGAGAGCCGGGCCGGTCTGTAAAATCGGTGCCTAAGTTGCTGAGTGGGTTCGATTCCCACCTCCCCCACTGTCGGCCGTCTCCGTCACCTCCGGACCCTCGCCTCCAGCCCTCGAAGTACGAGCGAAGCCTCGGCAAGCGCGGGCAGGCGGTGATCAACCAGAAGCGACGGGTTACGCTGCCGCAGCCGGCGCTTCTCGCCGCGGGCCTGCGTGATGGTGATCGGGTAGCCGCGAAGGCTGATGGTCCAGGCCGCATCATCCTGGAGAAAGTCGGTGTTCGGGTTTGGGCCGAGGCACGACCGCGGCCGGCGTGATCGGCTGACGTTCTCGCTGCCTCGGGGACGGTGGCGAGCCCCGGCGGGCCTATTCGCTGCCGTGATGCACGAGCCGCGAGAGCACGACCTGCGAACGAGTCCGCTCGACCAGCCCGTCGCGCTGGAGGTCGATGATGAGGCGCTCGAGGTCCGCGTTGTCCGATGTCCGCACGCGCGCGATCGCGTCGGCCTCCCCGGTGACGCTCCAGGCCTCGACCACCTCCGGATGCTCGCGCAGCGTCCGCGCCACCTCCGGCAGCGTCGTCCCCGGCCGGCAGAACAGCTCGACCAATGCCTCCGTGTTCCAGCCGAGCGCGACATGGTCGACGAGCGCGGTGAAGCCCTGAAGGGCGCCCGAGGCGCGCAGCCGATCCACCCGTCGCTTCACCGACGGCGCCGAGAGCTTCACCTGTCGCGCGATGTCGTCGTAGGTTCGGCGCCCGTCCTCCATCAGCAGCGAAAGAATCCTGCGGTCAGTAGCGTCCATACGGCGAATTCTTGCGCACATGCCCGCTCATATCGCCATTGACCTGCGCCGAGCCGCTCTCTACCGTTGAAATGCATGCCTTCGCCGCCGACAGCCACGCCCGCACCCCCGAAGGCGGCCCGGGTCCTCTTCGACGAATCGCACTCCGAGGCTTGGACGATCCGCCGCGAAGTGGCCGCGGAGATCCAGCCCGCCCATCCGGAGGACTCCTCGCTCGCCCGCGCCGCCGCCGTGCTCGCCGGCCGTGAGTTCGACGTCGACGTGCATGCCGAAGGCCCGCTCACCGCCGACGCCCTCGCCGGCATCTCGATCCTCGTCATCGCCCACCCCTCCGACCCGAAGTGGGAGGCGACCGTGAACGGAGCCTCGCCGCTGCTCGCACCGCAGGAGATCGAGGCGATCGAGTCCTTCGTGCGCTCCGGCGGCGGCCTGATCGTCCTCGGCGAGACCGAGGAGGACAAGTACGGCGCCAACCTGAACGAGCTCCTCGCCCCGTTCGGCGTTGAGATCGAGAACGCAACGCTCCAGGACTACGAACACCACCACGACGGCGCCCCGTCTTGGATCCTCGCCGCCCTCGAGCCGGCGCTGGCCGGCGAGCCCGGATCCGACCCGCTCGCCGGCGTCGAGGCGGCCTGCTTTTACCGCGCCGGCGCCCTATCGACCTCCAACGGCGCCCGCGTGATCGCGCGCGCCCAGGATTCCGCCTCGCTTCCGGGTGCCCCGCTCGCGGCCGTCGCCCGCCACGGCAACGGCCGCGTCGCAGTCCTCGCCGACTCCGACCTCTTCGGCGACGACTGCATCGGCGACCTCGACCACGAGCGCCTCTGGCTCAACCTCGTCTACTGGGCCGCCGAGCCCTCGTTCGCCTCGCCCGCCCCGGCAGCAACCTCGGAGGCCGCCTCCGACCCGGCCTGGACGCGCCTTCGCGACGCCGTCGCCGAGCTGCGCACCAAGCAGCAGCCCGACGGCTCGATCGACACCTCGGTCCACGACCCCGCTCGGCTTCGCCCCCTGGTCGACGCGATCGCCTCCTCCGCCCGCGAGCTCGAGCCCCGCTTCCCCCACCAGCGCGACTACATAAAAGCGCTCGGCGCCGACCTCGCCGCCTGGGCCGACGGCGGCTACGGCAAGCCCGGCTTCGACCGCTCGATGGAGGCGTTTCGCCCGGAGCGAGACCGCCGTGACGAGATCGAGCACCTGTGCGTGTTCCCGATGTACAAGCAGAATGCCTCCCCCGACACGTGCTTCGAGGCGCTGATCGTGCGCGTGCCGTGGCCGGACTGGGTTGCGGAGCTCGAGCGGGAGCGCTACGACAACGCCAAGTACCTGCCGGTCACGTTCGTCGACTACACCGAGGGTTATGGCTCCGAGTGCGCGGTCCTCTTCCCGGAGACGTTCTCGACCGCCGAGCGCCCGTCCGAGTACCACTTCGGCGCCATCTTCTGCGACCGCGAGGCCGAGCGCCTGCGTCGGGTCTGCGGCTCGGCCGCCGAGATCCTCCGCCTGAATCTGCCGCCGGATGCGGCGTGCCTCCTCGCCTCGCCCGAGCTCTCCGAGAGCGCCTACATCCTCTGGGACCTCGTGCACGACCGCACGCACATGCGCGGCGACCTGCCCTTCGACCCGTTCATGATCCGGCAGCGAAGCCCCTTCTGGATGTACGCGCTGGAGGAGCTTCGCTGCGACCTCACCGCCTTCGGCGAGGCGGTGCGGCTGGAGCGCGAGGGCTTCGCCTTCGCCCGCCACGTCCAGTACGCGATCCTCTTCGACCGCCTCTTCCGCTTCCCGGTGACCGGCTCGCGGGTACGCAACTACGACGGGCTCGGCGGCCAGCTCCTGTTCGCGTTCCTGCACCGCGAGGGCTACCTGCACTGGACCGACAACCGGCTGACGATCGACTGGCCGCGTGTTGCCGAGGGCGTCGAGCGCCTGCGCGAGCGTGTCCACGAGCTCTACCACTCGGGCATCGATCGCTCGAAGCTCGCCCAGTGGATCGCCGCCCACGACCTCGTCTCCGAATACGTGGCGCCGGCCGAGAGCTCGGTCTGGGCCAGGGAGCGGCGAGACCTACCCGAGGTCGAGGAGCCGAAGGAGCTCGTCGACCTCGTCCGCGACGATGAGTTTCCGCTCAGCCTCTTCTACACACAGCTGAAGCCGAAGCTCGAGCCGGTGCTCACGTCACCCTTCGCGGCGCCCACCCCGCCCTGAACGGTGGCGAGAAGCTGGGACGGCGAGGCCCTATGGCAGGCGCTCGCTCGGACCGAAGCGGTGGCCGCAGAAGCGGCAGACGTGTTCCTCGACGCGCACGTGCCTGGTGCAGTCGGGACACCGCCTGAAAGCCCCCGGTACGGCAAACCACTGCGCGGCGACACTCGCCGACCACATCGCCACCAGTCCGATCAGGGCGAGGTACGGGGCGAACTCCGTGCTTGTTTCTGACGACGTCGTCGCAGCTCGCGCTGCGACGGCCGGGTTCGGAAGCTCGGGTGGTGACGTAATCGCGACGAGTATGAGAACCAGGCCCAAGGTCGCCGCCACTAGACCGATCGCCGGAAGCCATTGCGACTCAGTCACGAACGTCCACCCGAGCGCTCCGGCACCGACCGCCACGATCACGACCAACGCAACATCCTGCACTGAGAACGCTTCCCAGCCATTGAACTCGGCCACGGACGAAGGGGGGATCGTCTTTTCGTACCAGACCAGGAAAAGCGAAAAGAGCAAAGTCGCCGCCCCCGCCAGACCGAACACCCGCGTCGCCACCGCGAACATCGCTGCCGCACTCTATCCGGGCTTGATCACCTCGCCGCCGATCGACTACGAGTGGCGCGATCGACGAAATGCCGAGCCACGATCGAAACGCCCCGCACTTCGCGGGGCGCCTCGGGTACAGGGAGGAGAGATATGTGATTGTGGCGCGTGGCCGAGGCGCGTCCCGAACCCCGGCGGTGCCGAGGTAAAGGAGGCGCGCCATCCCAGCCGGCGCAAAAGCAATCTAGGCCCGGTCAGCCCGCTGGGGCCCCGTCCGGCCTGATTCCTACCCCCGGACCGGTTTGGGGGGTCCAAACCACCCGTTAGCGCCCGTGGGCCTTTGGCTCAGCGCGATCCGTTGGCCTCGGCGTCGACTCGCCGCCGCAGGAAGGCGACGAACTCGCGTTGCTCGCGCGGCAGCGATGCCAGCGAGCGGCCGACGACCACGAACCGGCGCTCGAAGCGAAGCCCCTGCAGGCGACGCGCGTAGAGTCGATCGCGGCCCTCGTCGAGCGACAGCGCCGAGAGCAGCACCGGCGCCGAGCGCTCGATCGCCTCGCGCTTTGCAACCGCCGTGCTGCCGACCTCGACCAGCGGCGGTGCGAGCCGCAGGCCGTGCTCGTCCAGGATCGCCTCGACACAGCGCCGATCATGCGCCTGCGGATCGCGCATCACCAGCGAGGTGGCGAGCAGCGAGCGCTGCGGGATCTGCTTGCGCCGGTACCAGGCGTGGTCCCTGGGCACCGCGACCACCAGCTCGTCGGTGAGCAGATCGAGCTCATCGAGCCCGTCCGGCGCGTCGTCCCCCGGCCCGGTCGCGGTGATCCCGGTGTCGGCCCTGCCCTCCACGACCATCCGGCGCACGGCGCCCGAGTTCGCGATCGTCAGCTCGACCGGTAGGTGGTGCTGGCCGCCGGCCTGGTAGGCGACGAGCTCGGAGGGCAGATAGAACTCGGCGATCGTGTGGCTGACGGCGAGCCGGATCGGCTCGGTCTCGGCCCGGCCGTCGGTCAGTATCTGCTCGAGCCGCTCGGCCTGGTCCAGCAGCCGCCGCGCCTCCGGGTAGAGCCGGCGGCCGGCGGCAGTGAGGGTGACGCCCCGTGGCGAACGCGCCAGCAGCTCGCCGCCGGCAACCGCCTCCAGCGCGCGCAGCCGCTTCGAGAGCGCCGGCTGCGTGATCCCGAGCGCCACCGCAGCGCGACCCAGCGTGCCGAGATCGGCGGCGCTGCAGAACGCGCGCAGCTCGGCGATCTCCGGCGTTCTCACCGGGCGACGCGCGCTCGAGGCGTCAGCTCTCTGGGTGGCTCGGCGCGGCAAGGTGGGTTCTCCCTCCCTCATGCAAGCAGAGCCGCCACAGGGGTGACGCTCGATAGCCTCCAGCGCGTGAGCAGGCTCGAAGGCCGCGTGATCGCGATCGCCGGCGCCGCGGGCGGCCTCGGCCCCGTGGTCGCTCGCCGCCTGGCGGACGAGGGCGCAGTGCTCGCGCTCACCGACATCGACACCGGAAGGCTCGACGCGCTCCTCGAGGAGCTCGGGCTCGAGGGCGACCGCGTCGATGCGCGCGTCTCGGACCTGCTCGGCGAGGACGGGGCACGCGAGTGGGCCGAGGCGCTCGAGGAGCGCTTCGGGCGGACCGATTGTCTGCTTCACCTCGTCGGCGGCTGGCGGGGCGGACAGCCACTCGCCGAGGCGCCGCTGCCCGACTACGAGCTCCTCCACGATCTCCTCGTCCGAACCGTCCAGCACGCGAGCCGCGCCTTCTACGAGGCGCTTCGCGAGAGCCCACACGGGCGCTTCGTGCTCGTCTCCTCCTCCCAGGCGCAGGCACCGTCCGGCACGAACGCCTCCTACTCGGCCGCCAAGGCGGCGGCCGAAGCGTGGACGTTGGCGCTCGCCGATCAGTTCGACTCCGCGGAATCGGCCGCGACCGCGAACATCATCGTCGTCAACGCGATCCTGACGCCGCGGATGCGCGAGGAGAGCCCCGAGAAGCCCTTTAAGACGTTCACCTCGGCCGAGGACATCGCAGGCGCGATCGCCTACGTCTGCTCGGACGAGGCGGCGAAGATGAACGGTAAGCGGCTGGCGCTTCATCCGTGACCGAAGCGCCGCAGGCCACCGAGCCGGGGGTCGACTTCGCCTCCGACAACCACGCCGGCGTCCACCCCGAGGTGCTGGAGGCGATCGCCGCGGCGAACGAGGGGCATGCCGGCTCCTACGGCTCCGATCCGTGGACGCAACGCGCGGAGGCCGCCTTTCGCCGGCACTTCGGCGAGCGGGCGCGCGCCTACGTCGTGTTCAACGGCACCGGCGCCAACGTCGCCGCGATCGACGCGCTCACGGGGGCGCAGGAGGCGGTGATCTGCACCGACACCGCCCACATGCACGTCGACGAGTGCGGCGCCCCCGAGCGCCTCGTCGGCACGAAGCTGCTCACCGTGGCCACCGAGCACGGAAAGCTCTCGCCCGAGGACGTCGGCCGCTGGGAGGGGCGGCGTGGCGACGAGCACCAGGCTCAGCCACGCGTCGTCTCGATCACCCAGTCGAGCGAGCTCGGGACCGTCTACACGCTCGCCGAGACGCGGGCGCTCGCCGAGGCCGCCCACGATCTCGGGATGCTCGTCCACGTCGACGGCGCGCGGCTGGCGAACGCGGCGGTAGCGCTCGATGCCTCGCTCGGCGAGATCACGACCGAGGCGGGAGTCGACGCAGTCTCCTTCGGCGGCACGAAGAACGGGCTCATGGTCGGCGACGCGGTCATCTTCCCGCGGCCGGATCTAGCGCCGTCGTTCACCTTCACGCGCAAACAGCTCGGGCAGCTCGCCTCGAAGATGCGGTTCATCGGCGCCTCCTTCGAGGCGCTCCTCGGCGGCGACCTGTGGCTGCGAAACGCCCGCCACGCCAACGCGATGGCGGCGCGGCTTGCGGAGGCCGTCGGCGGCCTGGACGACGTTGAGATCACGCATCCGGTGGACGCGAACGCGGTGTTCGCGAGGCTCCCCGGGCCGGCGATCGATCGCCTGCTCCACGAGCTCCCTGGCGAGCACCCCTTCTACGTCTGGGACGACGCCGCCGACGAGGTGCGCTGGATGTGCGCCTGGGATACGACGGAGGCCGCCGTGGACGACTTCGCGGCCGCGGTCGCCAAGGCCGTCCGCGGTTAGCCTGGGCCGATGGCGACGATCCGCGAGCGAGCCGAGGCGGGACTCGCGTGGACCGTTGTGCGTCTGCCGCATCCGCTCGCTCGCCTGGTCGCGGGCCGTCCGATCCGCGTCGACGGGCAGGAGCTCGACGTGCAGGTGCAAATCGCGCTGCGCCTCGAGAAGCTGATCGGCGGATTCAAGCCGCGCCCGGTCAGCGAGGCGCGCGCGCTCCGGCGCAGCGAGGCCCGCGCCTTCTCCGGCCCCCGGATCGAGCTCGCCCGGGTCGAGGCGATGGAGGTGCCCGGCCCGGCCGGCCCGATCCGCGCCCGCCGCTACGTCCCGCACGGTGTCCAGGATCCCGCGCCACTCGTCGTCTACTTCCACGGCGGCGGCCACGTGGTGGGCGACCTCGACACGCACGACCAGTCCTGTCGCTTCCTCGCCCGCGAAATCCCGGCCCCGCTGATCGCGATCGAGTACCGCTGCGCGCCGGACGATCGCTTCCCGGCGGCCGTGGACGACGCCCTCGCCGCCTTCCGCTGGGCGCACGCGAACGCGGCGGAGCTCGGCGTCGACCCCGATCGGATCGCGGTCGCCGGCGACAGCGCCGGCGGCAACCTCGCCGCCGCGGTCGCCCAGCTCGCGGCCGCCGACGGCGGGCCGGCGCCGGCGTTCCAGGCTCTGATCTACCCGGTGTGCGACTACTCGCGAAAGCGCCGCTCCTATGAGCTCTTCGCCGAGGGCTTCTTCCTCACCAGCGCCGAGATGGACTGGTACCGCGACCACTACTTCGCCTCGGCCGACGACCGCAGCGACCCGCGCGCCTCGCCGATCCTCGGCGAGGATCTCTCGGGGGTCCCGCCCGCGCACATCGTCACCGCGGGCTTCGACCCGCTCCGCGACGAGGCGGAGGACTACGGCGGCCGACTTCGCGAGGCGGGCGTGCCCGTAACGCTGCGCCGGGAGAGCGACCTCGTTCACGGGTTCATCAACGCCGTCGGCCTCGGCGGCCGCTCCGCGGAGGCCGGCCGCACAATCGCGGCGGAGATCGCGGCGGGATTGACGGCCGGGGAGCGAGATCACTCGCTAGGCTGAGCACCGCGCCCGGATAGCTCAGTTGGTAGAGCACCTCCATGGTAAGGAGGGGGTCACGAGTTCGAGTCTCGTTCCGGGCTTGGTCGAGAACCACGCTACGGCGCGGTTTTCTAATGCTCGGATGCGGCTGGCTGTTGGCGCTGGGCGGATGATGGAAGCTTTTTGGAAGCGGTGCGG
>Ga0126307_10000562_pt1 | contig 23889 bp, 20 predicted proteins | sample Plot28_FD_89955 | JGI IMG/M metagenome (GOLD analysis project Ga0126307, IMG submission 89955) | Serpentine soil microbial communities from UC McLaughlin Reserve, CA, USA - Plot28 | ecosystem: Environmental > Terrestrial > Soil > Grasslands | place: USA: UC McLaughlin Reserve, Lake County... | reverse complement strand
GTGGCGGGCGGCGGGGCGCCGCGGCGCTCGCCGGCGAAGTCGGTTCAACGGGCGACTCGACGGAACGAGCCCGCCTCGATTTCCCGCGCCGGGCCTCGCGCTCCCGCCGCCTGCGCTCGCGCTCGAGCGAGTCGGGGTCGTCGCGGCCGAACTCATCGGTTGAAGGCTGGTCATCCCCCGGCGCGGTCAGGTTGCCCTCGGTATCGGCCCGCCACTCGTGGTTCTCCGCCATCTACTGACTCCCCCGCGCGGCCAGATAGCTCTCGAGCAGGTGCGCCGCGGCGAGAGAGTCCCGGTCGGCGCGGGCACCCTCGCGCGCGCTGCGCTCCGCCATCCGCGTCGTGAGGCGCTCGTCGTATGTCTCGACAGGCACGTCCAGCAGCCGACTCAACTCCGCCGCGAACTCCCTGCTCAGCTTGGCCTGCTCGCCCTCCTCGCCCGCGAGGGTGGTGGGCAAACCGACGATCACGCGCTCGGCGCCCTCGGCGGCCACGACTTCCGCCACTGCCTGTGGGTCCGGCGGCTCGATCGCGGCGAGCGGCCGAACGAGGGTTCCGGTTGGGTCAGAGATCGCACAGCCGCAGCGGGCCGTGCCGTAGTCCAGCGCGAGCACCCGCAAGAAGCTATCGGGTAACCGCCGGTTCCCGCTCGGTCTGAGAGGGCAGCACGTCGCTCGCCGACGCGGGGCTGTCCACGGCCACGGTGGCTCCGGCGATCATCTGCGAGTCGACGTTCCGGGGGTGATGGCAGGCCGCGGCCTGCCCGGACTCGTACTCGGCCAGGGGCGGCTCATCCTGCGAGCAGATCTCGGTCGCCCAGGGACAGCGGGTGTGGAAGCGACAGGCCGGCGGCGGGTTGACGGGGCTCGGCACGTCGCCCTCGAGCACGAGCGGCTTGCGCTCGGCCTCCACCCTGGGGTCGGGAATCGGCACGGCGGAGAGAAGCGCGACCGAATACGGATGGATGGGGCGCTCGTAGAGGACGGCGGCCGGCGAGCGCTCCACGATCTTGCCGAGGTACATCACCGCGATTCGATCGGAGACGTGCCGCACGACCCCGAGGTCGTGCGCGACGAAGATGTAGGAGAGGTCGAACTCGTCCTGGAGGTCGTCGAGCAGGTTGATGATCTGCGCCTGGATCGAGACGTCGAGGGCTGACACCGGCTCGTCGGCGATGATCAGCCTCGGCCGCAGGGCAAGCGCCCTGGCGATCCCGATCCGCTGGCGCTGGCCGCCGGAGAACTCGTGCGGGAAGCGGTTGTAGTGCTCGGGCTGGAGCCCGACCCGGTCCATCAGCTGCTGGACCTCGCGGCGCAGCTGGGACCCCGATGCCAGCCCGTGGAGACTCAGTGGGTCGCCGATGATCTGCCCCACCCGCTTCCGCGGGTTGAGGGAGGCGTAGGGGTCCTGGAAGATCATCTGGATGTCGCGCCGGACCGGCTGCAGGTCCTTGCGCGAGAGACCCACCAATTCCTTGCCCCGGTACTTGACGGACCCCGAGGTCGGCGTGAGCAGCTGGATGATCGCCCGGCAGAGGGTTGACTTCCCGCAGCCCGACTCGCCGACGAGACCGAGGGTCTCCCCCTCGTGGAGCGTCAGGCTGACGTCGTCGACGGCATGGACCGCGGCGACCTCGCGGTCGAACAGCAGCCCCTCCTTGATCGGGAAGCGCTTGACGAGGTGACTGACCTCGAGAAGTGGATCGCCCTTCGCCATCAGGCGGGTGCCCCCAACCCGATCCGCCCCTCGACCTCGCGCTTCTCCCGCTTCTCACTCGGCTCGAGCCAGCAGCGGTCGGCGTGGCTGTTCGCAGCCGGGAGGCGCTCCTCGAGCGCGGGCAGCTCGGTGCACTTCTCGAAGGCGTGGGGACAGCGGGGTCTGAAGCGGCAGCCGCCCGGCGGCGCCAACAGCGAGGGCGGCTGGCCGCCGATCTGCGGCAGTCTGTCGGGCGGCGGCTGATCGAGGCGGGTCAGAGACCCCAGAAGTCCCCAGGTATAGGGATGCTGCGGGTCGTAGAAGATGTCGTCGAGGCTGCCCTCCTCGACGATCTGGCCGGCGTACATGACCAGGACCCGATCGGCGACCTCGGCGATCACACCGAGGTCGTGGGTGATCAGGATCACCGCCAGGCCGCGCTCCTCGTTGAGGCGCTGGATCAGGGCCATGATCTGTGCCTGGATGGTCACGTCCAGAGCCGTGGTCGGCTCGTCGGCGATCAGGATGCGCGGCTCGAGCGCCAACGCCATCGCGATCATCGCGCGCTGTCGCATCCCGCCCGAGAACTCATACGGATAGTTGTCGACTCGCTCCTTCGCGTTGGGAATCCCCACGGAGGCCAGGAGCTCGACCGCCCGCTCCTTGGCCTCGTCGTCACCGATCTCCTTGTGGGCCTCGATCTGCTCGATGATCTGAGCTCCCACCCTGTAGACCGGGTTGAGCGAGGTCATCGGGTCCTGGAAGACCATCGAGATCTCGCGACCCCGGATGGACTGCAGCTGTTCCTCGCTCGCCGTCACCAGGTCAGTGCCGTGGAAGCGCACCGATCCGGAGATCGAGGCGTTTGGCGAGCGCGTCAGTCCCATCAGGGTCTGAGCGGTGACGCTCTTGCCGGACCCGGACTCGCCGACGATGCCGAGAATCTCGCCGGGGCGCAGGTCGAAGGAGACGCCGTCCACGGCGTGCACGACGCCGTCCTCCGTCGCGAACCGGACGCGCATGTCCTCGACCGAGAGCAGCGGCTCGGGATTGGGGCGCGCGGAGGGATTCATGCCGCCTGGGTCCCGAGCCTGATCCGCGGGTCGAGATACGCGTAGGCGATGTCCACGATCGTGTTGAGGAGCACGATGAAGAACGCGCCGAACATGGTCACCGCGATCAGGGGCGGAAGGTCGAGGCTCGCAACCGACTGGCCGGCGTAGAGGCCCACTCCCGGGAGGTTGTAGACGGTCTCCGTAAGGATGGCGCCACCTCCGATGACCGCGCCGAAGTCGAGGCCGAAGAGCGTGATGATCGGGATCAGCGAGTTTCGCAGCACGTGCTTGAGCCGGACCTGGCGCTCAGGCAGGCCCTTGGCGCGCGCCGTGCGCACGTAGTCCTCATCCATCACGTCGAGCATGTTCGAGCGCAACAGGCGGCTGTAGAAGCCGATGAACAGGACCGAGAGCGTGAACCAGGGGAGAATCAGGTGGTTCGCCCACTGGAGTGGGTCCTCGGTGAACTTGACGTAGTCGCCCAGCGGGAAGAGCCCTGCCTTGTTGGCGACGTAGTAGAGGAGCATCTCCCCCAGCCAGAAGACCGGTAACGAGATCCCGATCAGGGCCAGGATCGTCAGCGCTCTGTCCGTGGCTCTGCCCGCCCTGATCGCGCTCAGGTAGCCGAAGACGACCCCGAGGACGAACCAGATGATTCCCGCCCCGATGCAGAGCGAGAAGGTCACCGGAATCCCCTTCTCGATCTGGTCGAGCACGTTGCGCTGGTTCTGGTAGCTGACCAGGTCGCCGGTGAACACCTTCTTCATCATCGTCACGTACTGCTCGGGGAGCGGATCGTTGAAGCCCCAGTCCTCGTTGATGCGATTGATCAGCTGCTCATTGGCGTTCTTGCCGCCGATTCGCTGCGCTGGATCGGAGTTCGGGATCACGTTGAAGATCAGGAAGACCAGCACCGAGATCGCGAACAGCACCGCGACCATCCCGATCAGGCGCCGCAGGATGAACTGACCCATGCCCTCCACTAGTGCTCCATCCTGATCTTCGCTCGCGGGTTGAGGGCATCGCGCAGGCCGTCACCGAAGACGTTCAGCGCGAGGACGGTGAGGACGATCATCAGGCCTGGGACGATCGTGAGGTGCGGCGCCGTCACCAGTCGGTCCTCACCCTCGGCGATCATCGTCCCCCACGAGGAGTTCGGTGCTCTGACGCCGGCGCCCAGGAAGGACAGGGCCGCCTCGAGGAGCATGTTGTTGGCGATGTTGAGGGTGAAGAAGACGATGATCGTCGAGACGAGGTTGGGCAAGAGCTCGGTGAACATGATCCTGATCGGCCCTTTGCCCTGAGCGACCGCGGCCTCCACGAACTCCTTCTCACGCAGCGCCAGGACCTCGCCTCGGATCGGTCTCGCCATATAGGGCACGTAAACGAACCCGATGATCAGGATCGGGATCCAGAGGGAATCCGCGGGTACGGATAACGGCCCGATCTTGAGCCCTCCGACCGAGAGCGCAGTGCCCAGCGCGATCCCGAGGAGGAGTACCGGGAAGGCCCAGATCAGATCCATCGTGCGCGAGAGGACGGAATCGGTCCAGCCTCGGTAGTACCCGGCGGCCAGACCCACAGCCACGGCAAGCAGCGTGGTGATCAGCGCGGCCATCACGCCGATGTAGATGGAGGTCCGCCCGCCGTACATCAGGCGCACCATCACGTCACGCCCGTTGTCGTCGGCGCCAAGCAGGAACTTCGTGTGGAGCCCGGGGCCGATCGGGATCCCATTGGGCGCGACGACGAAGGTCTCCTTGCCACCGATGCTGATCTGATCGGTCAGGTGGTTCTCGTTCGGGCCCGTGTCGGCGACGTAGTTCGCCCAAAGCGGCGCGGCGAGGCAGAAGAGAACGATCGCGATGAAGAGGGCGCCGAACGCGAGCGCGACCTTGTTGCGCCGCAGCCGCAGGTAGGCCAGATACCACGGGCTGCGTCCGACGATCTCGACCTTGTCACCGACGGGAAGCGGAGGCTCGCCGGTCGGCATGGCCTCCGCCGGCGGCATTCTCGGTGTCCAGGGTTCGGTGGCCAAAAGGGGTCAGAGATAAGAGAGGGGCCTTGCGGCCCCTCTCCAGTCATTCTTGAGCTGCATCAGCCTCCCTAACTAGTCCTTCAGCTGGAAGCTGGAGTAGTCCAGGTTGAACAACAGGCTGAAGTCCACGTCGTCGAAGTTGACTCGATCCGACGTGAACGTCGTGAACTCCTCGTTTCCATAGGGCGCCCAGACCGCCTGCTCCATGAACTTCTTGTCGAGCGCGGCGTACTGGTCCTCGACGCCGGAATCCGAGAGCTGCTTCGAACCGAGTTCGTTGACCTCGTTGGTCAGCTCCGGGATATTGACCTGGGAGAAATTGTTGTTGTTGGTGGGATGGATCGCATCACCCGACAGCAACGGCTCGAAGAAGTCGTTGGGGTGCGGGTAATCCTGGAACCAATCGGAGAACCCGGTATCGAGGTCCGGGGTCTTCAGGTTCCCGATCGTCGTGAAATAGATGTCGCCACCGATGATCTTCAACTCGGTCTGGAATCCGAGCTGGTTCAGCACGTCCTGGTAGTACGCGCCGATCCGCTTCCGGTCAGGCTCGTCATCCGTCCAGACGGTGATGTCCATGTCGGAGGGGTGTGCCTCGGCGAGCAGGGCCTTCGCCTTCTCCAGGTCGGGACCCGGATAGAGCTTGTACTCCTGGTAGCCCGGCATGCCGGGCGGCAGGATCGTCTGGGACGGATGCAGCCGACCGCCGAAGATGCGGTTGAGGGCCGCCGGGTCGATCGCGTAGTTGATCGCCTGGCGCACCTTCAGATCGTTGAACGGCGGCGTCGTCGTGTTCATCCAGAAGTAGTAGGTGTTGATCGAATCCTGGAAGCGGAAGCGATCGGAGTACGTGTTCTGGATGTCCGGCAGCAGGTCGGCAGGCGGTGGGTCGACCATGAAATCGTTCGTGTTCTGCTGGATGGCCGTCGCCTGCGCGGACTGATTCTTGTTCTGCGTGACGGTGATCTTGTCGACGTGGGCGTCCGGCACGTCGCTGGCGCCCGCCGCCTGGACGGTCTTGAACTGCGGGTTGCGCTCCAACGTGTAGCTGTTGGGCGCATCGACATTGCTGATCATGAACGGCCCGCTCGAGGGGGGCGGCGTGTTCGTCTGGTCCTTGTCCAACGGCGTGCTCTGGGGGACCGGGGCGGCGAACATCAGCCCGAGCTCGTTGTTGAAGGTGCCGCTCGGGTCGATCAGCTGAATCGTGATCTTGCCGGTCGCGTCATCCGCCTGGATGCCGCTGATCGTGTCGGCCTTGCCGTTCGCGTAGTCCTCGGCGCCGACGATGTTCTCGAAGAACGGCGCTCCGCCCGAGTCGAGCTTGAACAGCCGCTGGATCGCGTAGGGGAAGTCGGACGCCTTGATCGGCGTGCCGTCCGAGTACTTCAGCCCCTTGCGCAGAGTCAGGGTGTAGGTCTTCCCGTCCGCGGAGATGTCCGGCAAGGCTTCGGCCAGCCCCGGCACGACCTTGGTGGTCTCCTCACCGTTGCCGTGCTGGTAGCTCAGCAGGGGCACGTAGACGTTCCAGAGCCCCTCCCAGCCTTCGAGCGTGTAGGAGAGCTGCGGGTCGAGGTAGTCCGGGAAGGAGGTCAACGTGCCGTTGATCTCGCCACCCTCCTTGCCTCCGCCACCGCCACCGTCGTCGCTACCGCAGGCGGCCAGTCCAATCGCCGCCAGCGCAGTCGCCAAGCCCAATACGGCAGCCTTCCGCAGCTTCCTCACCCTGTTCCCTCCTGTCGTTTTTCCGGATCCCAAAGGGATTTCTCCTGCACCCAACCGGGAGTGATATATCGGCGTAAACGGCAAGTCAAGCATTCCTTAAGACAATGCCAACAGATGGGAGCAGCGTTTCGGCGTCGTTCTGCCTTATTGGCCGAGGGGTCGAGCGCCCGTCAGCGCAATGACCAGCTGCTCCAGTCGCTCAGAAACAGCGGGTGGATCACCGCGGAGCTCGAGTCGAGACGCGCGCTGATCAGCTTCGGGACCTGCTGGAAGCCGAGCACGCCGAGGTAGGCCTTTCTCGCGGCGTACTCGTCGAGGTCCCTCCACTCGCCGGCCGCGGAGCCCAGCTCCTGCGCCTGAACCAGGCTGAGCTTCTCGAGCTGCTGCTGGATGAACAGGTCGTTGACGTGTCCCCGGTTCGGACTGCCCGGCGGCCCGATGAGCCTCGAATCGAGCACGGAGTAGAAGTCCATCGGGTTGGGGAAGTCGTTGAACCAGCCGGCGAAGCCGGTCTGCGGATCGGTCCGCCTCCTCCCCCCTCTGCCGAAATCCTGCGCAGTCGGGACCACCTCCAGGCGGGCGGTGAAGCCGAGGCGGTCGAGGAGCTTCGTGTAGTAGCGCGCGAAGGCCCGCTCGGGCGAGCTGTCCTCGACCCAGACCGTTACCGGCAGGCCCGCTGTGCCCGAAAGCTCGAGGAGCTGTCGCGCCGCCTTCATGTCTCCGCGATCATCGGCGTCGCCGAAGGGGCAGGTGGCCGTGGGATGGCCGGCGATCCCGTCGGGGATCAGGTAGCAGTCGGGGACCAGGGCGCCCTTCGCCAGCTTCGCCAGGTGGGGGCGGTTCAGGGCCGTGATCACGGCGCGCCGGGCGAGCTCGCTGTCGAAGGGGGGCTCGGAGGTGTTCAGGAAGAAGTAGAGCGTCGAGGGGATGCCGATCAGATCGAAGCGCCTCAAGCCGAGGTCCTTCGCGCGCGCCTGGATACCCGGCGGCACCGGCGCCAGCGGGTCGTACCCGTCGGAGCGTCCGGCGAGCACCTGGTTGGCGGCGGCGGCCGGGCTGTGCGCGACCTTGACCGTGATCCGCTGGAGACTGCCCGCTGGGATGTCCGGGAGCTCGAGAGGCTCGAAGCGTTCGTTCCTCACCATCGTCCAGCTGCGGCCGGGGACGACCTCGGTGATCCGATAGGCGCCGACACCGGGCGGCGGCCTGCCGGTCAAATCGCGCATCGGCGTCCCGCTCGGGACGAGGCCGGTGGCCGGGAGAGCGAGCACGTTCTCGAAGGCGCCCCACGGCCGGATCAGCTTGATCTCGATCTGGCCGCTCGCGTCATCCGTGGTGATCCCGGCGATGTCCTGGGCCTCGCCGCGCTCGAAGGCCTCCGCGCCGACGACGTTATCGGTGAGGAAGTGCCTGCCGGGCCAGCCGAGCCGGATCGCGCGCTCGATCGTGTACTCGAAGTCGCTCGCCGCCACCGGCCGGCCGCTCGAGTAGACGAGGCCCCTGCGCAGCGCAAACCGGTAGGTCCGGCCGTCGGGAGCGATCCGTGGCAGCCGCTGCGCCAGGCCGGGGATCAGCTCGGTGCCGTCGGCGCCGCCCTTGTGCCTGTAGGTGAGCAGGGGCGTGTAGGCAATCCAGTCCGCCTCGGCCGCCTCGGTGGAATAGGCGAGCTGAGGGTCGAGGTAGTCCGGCGGGGTAGCCATCGCGACCCGGGCCGTCCCGCCAATCACCTTCTCGTCGGAGCCGCAGCCGCTGAACAGCGCGAACGCTGCGACGGCGGCCGCGCAGACGGCAGCGGCGGTCGCTGGCCGCTTCGGCATCAGGCCGTGAGCTTGGCCTCGATCGCCTTCCGAGCGGCAGCCAGCGCCTCGTCGAGCTTGGCTGGGTCGCGGCCACCCGCTTGGGCCACGTTGTCACGCCCGCCGCCGCCCCCGCCGATCACCTGCGCCGCTTCCTTGATCACGTCGGCGGCCGAGAGATCACGGTCGGTGACCTCCTTGCTGAAGCTCGCGACCAGCGCGGCCTTGCCGTCCCCGGCGCCGCCGAGTACCACCGCCGCGGCGCCCGCTCTGGACTTGATGCGGTCCGCGAGGTCGAGCAGCGTGCGCTGATCCGCGTTCTCGCCGCGTCCTACGAAGACGGTGATCCCGCCGACCTTGTGCCCCGAGGCTGCGATCTCCTCGGCCTGCTTCGAGAGGTCCTCGGAGCCCGCCTTCGTCATCCGCTGCCCCAACTCTTGGATCCGCTCGGTCGCACGTCGGGCGCCGGCGACCGGGTCCTGCTCGGCTCCGAGGATGCGGCCGATCTCCGAGAGCTCTCGTGAGCGGCGCCTGAACCAGTCGATCCCAGCGGGACCGGTGAGCGCCTCGATGCGGCGCACGTTCGCCGCGCTCGAACCCTCGGAGGAGATCGCGAAGATGCCGATCGCCGCGGTGTTGGGGACGTGGGTACCGCCGCAGAGCTCGCGCGATACGCCCTGGACCTCGATCACCCGGACCCAGTCGCCGTACTTCTCGCCGAAGAGCGCCATCGCGCCCAGCCGCTCGGCCTCCATCCGCGACATCTCGAGCGCCCGCACCGGGTGGCTCTCCTTGATCCAGTCGTTGACGCGATCCCCGATGTCACGCAGCTCCTCGACCGTCAGAGGCGCGCCGTGAGTGAAGTCGAAGCGGAGCTTGTCCGGCCGGACCGCCGATCCCGCTTGGCGTACGTGCGTGCCGAGCCGCTCCCGCAGGGCGGCGTGGAGCAGGTGCGTGGCGGTGTGGTTCCGCATCGTGGCGAAGCGGGCGACGTGGTCGACCTGGGCCTCGACGCGGGTCCCGGGCGCCAGGCCGTCGAGCGGGCTGTCGAGCTCGACCGCCTGGTCGTCCCCGATCCGGTAGACGTCGGCGACCTTCGCGGTGCCGCCGTCCCAGCGGACCTCGCCGGAGTCAGCGACCTGGCCGCCGCCCTCCGCATAGAACGGGCTCTCCTCGAGCTTCACCAGCGCACGGCCGTCATCGCCCTGCGCCGCGAGCAGGCTGGTCTCGGAGCGGAGCTTCTCGTAGCCCACGAAGCGCGAGGGCGGGGCCGCCGAGGCGAAGGTGAGCACGGCTCCGTGATGGTCCTCGGAGCCGTGCGCGGTCGCGGTTCCCATCCGCGCGCGCGAGCGTTGCTCCTCCATCAGCTCCTCGAAGCCCTCGTCGTCCACCGAGAGCCCCTGCTCGGCGAGCAGCTCCTTGGTCAGGTCGTACGGGAAGCCGTAGGTGTCGTGGAGCCTGAAGGCGTCGTCGGCGTCGATCCAGGAGGTGCGGTCCTCGTGGGCGTGACGGATCAGGTCGGCGAGCATCTGCGTACCGCGCTCGAGAGTGCGGCCGAAGCTCTCCTCCTCCTGGGCCGCCCAGCGCAGCACGTTGTCGCGCTCCGCGGCGAGCTCCGGGTAGGCGGGCTCGAGCAGGTCGAGCGCGCGGTCCGCGAAACGCTCCATGAAGGGCGAGGGAATGTCGATTGAGCGGCCTTGCTGGATCGCCCGGCGCATGATCCGGCGCAGGACGTAGCCGCGATCCTCGTTCGAGGGGACGACGCCGTCGGCGATCAGGGCAGCGGTGCCGCGGGCGTGGTCGGCGATGATCCGCATTGCGCGCGTGGTCGCCGCACCGTCGGAATAGGAGCGTCCCGAAAGCTCCTCCGCCAGGGCGATCAGCGGCCGGAGGGAGTCCGTCTCGAACACCGAGTCGACGCCCTGGAGGATCGCCGCCATCCGCTCCACGCCCATCCCGGTGTCGATGTTCTTCATCGGGAGGTCCGTGAGCGTTCCGTCCTCCGCCAGGTCGTAGGTCATGAAGACGTGATTCCAGTACTCGACGAAGCGATCGGTGTCATCGCCCGGCAGCTCGCCGGGCCGGCCGAGCGACTCCCCCCGGTCCAGGTACATCTCCGAGCACGGGCCGCACGGCCCAGTCGGGCCGGCCTGCCAGAAGTTCTCCGCCCGGGGAAGGCGGACGATCCGCTCCTCGGGCACGCCCACCTGCCGCCAGATCTCGATCGCCTCCTCGTCGGGGCCGAGGCCGAGCTCGTCGTCGCCCGCGAACACCGTGACCCAGATCTTCTCGGGCTCGAAGCCGAAGCCCTCGCGCGAGAGCTCCCAGCCCCAGTGGATCGACTGCTCCTTGAAGTAGTCGCCGAAGCTCCAGTTGCCGAGCATCTCGAAGAAGGTCAGGTGGCGCCTGGTGTTGCCGACCTCCTCGATGTCCGTGGTGCGGAAGCAGCGCTGCACATCGGCGACCCGCGGCGCCGGTGGCTTCCCCTGCGCGAGAAAGTACGGCCTGAACGGCTGCATCCCGGCTGTGGTGAGCAGCACGGACGGGTCGTGCACCGACGGCACGAGCGAGGCCGAGGGCACGATTCTGTGTCCGCGCTCCTCGAAGAAGGAGAGGTAGGTCTGGCGGATCTCGTCGACCTTCATCGGAGCGCAGTCTAGGAGCGCTCCCCGCGACGAGGCTCGAGCTCAGGCGATCGTGCCGTGGCCGACGACCAGATCGCCGTCCAGCAGGCAGGCGACCTGCCCTGGCGCCGCCCCGTCGACCGGCCCCGCGAGGGCGACGATCGCCTCGCTCGGGTCGCCGTTCACCTCGAGACGGCAGTCTCGCCTGGGCGAGTGGTAGCGGAGGCGGACGCCGTCGACACGCTCCGCCGGACGGAGGAGCCGGGCGCCGCGGATCCGCACCCGCCGGGTACCGAGCTCGTCGCGCGTTCCGGCGACCACCTTGTTGGTCTCGGCCTCGGTGCCGAGCACGTAGAGCGGCTCGCTGCTCCCCACTCCGAGGCCCCGGCGCTGCCCGACGGTGAAGTTGTGATGTCCGGTGTGCGAGCCGAGGCGGCGGCCGCGGCGATCGACCACATCGCCGGGACGCTCCCCGAGGCCGGCGTGCCGGCGCAGGAACTCGCGCTTTCCCTGGCCGGCGAGGAAGCAGAGGTCCTGGCTCTCGGCGCGGCCCGCCACCTCGAGGCCGGCGCGGGCGGCGATCTCTCGCACCTCGGCCTTGGTCAGCTCGGCGAGCGGGAACCGCAGCCGGGCGAGCGCCCCGGGCCGAAGCCCGGAGAGCATGTAGGTCTGGTCCTTGGCGGCGTCTGCGGCGGCCGAGAGCAGCGGACCATCACCGTCGTCGACGATCCGCGCGTAGTGACCGGTCGCAAGGCGAGCAGCGCCGAGCCGGTCAGCCAAGGCGATCATCGCGTCGATGCGCAGGTCCCCGTTGCAGAGCACGCAGGGGTTAGGGGTGCGTCCCTCGGTGTAGCCGCGCAGGAACGGGCCGACGACCCCGGCGCGGAATTCGTCCTCCAGGTCGAGGGTCAGGTGCGGGATGCCGAGCGAATGAGCCAGACGGCGCGCGCCGAGGACGGCCTCCGGAGAGCAGCAGCTGCGCTCGCCGTCGGTGCGCTGATCGGCCCAGAGCTTGAGGGTGACCGCGACCACATCCCGGCCCGCGTCGCGCTCGCGCAGGGCGGCGACCGCCGAGTCGACGCCGCCGCTGAGAGCGACGAGGACGCGCTCACCGTCAGCGGGCGTCTCGGCGAGCGGCTCCCCCGATCCGGCGAGAGCGGAGAGCGCGCGGTGGAGCGCGTCGGTGGCGAGAACTGCCGCGTGGCGGTGGCCAGGTCCCAGGCCGCCGAGCTCGGCCTCGACGTCGTCCGGACCGATCCGGGCGACATCGAGAACCGATACCCCCTCGGCGAGCTCGGCGGTGGCGGCCGCTGCGGCCGCGGTCGCCGAGCAGCCCTCGTGGTCGAAGTTGACAGCCTCGATCCGGCCAGCAGAAACCAACAACGAAAGCCGGACCAGATCGCCACAGGGCGCGCCGCCCGCTGAGCCGCTGTAGGCGCCGTCGGGCGCGGGACCGCGGCGCGAATCGTCAGCGAGGTACTCCTCGAAGAGCTCGCGATTTGTGTTCGTGCCGCTCATTGCGGCAAGGGTAAACCGGCTCCGAAAGGGGTGCTCCCGGGCCAGCCGGAGGACCGCCCTGGGACTGTCCTGCCCTTGGGGTCGAGGAGACCCATTACGCAGGACAGTCGCCCCACGCCCCCCTCATTGCCGCTGTTCAACGAGAAACGGCGCCCTTAGAGAGCGCCGTTTCGAGTAGAAGGCTCCAGCCTGCCGTTTTCCGCTCCGGCTTGGTAACCCGTGTCGCACAGGTGGTGGTCTACCGACGACCCCGAGGGACCGCCGGAAATCGACCCCCAAGCCAGTTGTGTTGGGTCAACGTTTGAAGCGGTTGGCGTACAGGCTCGGGCCTGCGGTCAACCCTAGCACCGAGTTTTCGCTACTCCGGGTCCTCCGGCTCGTCGACCAGATACCACGAGCAGACCAGGCCGTTGCGGATCCCCAGCTCTATCGCGACTCGCGAGGTATCCCCCACGTCACCTGTGTCGCGCCAGACGTACTGGAGCTCCGCGTGGACCAGCACGCCGGATGGCGTCTCCTCGACCTCCAGCGGGATGTAGAGGCGGGCCAGGTGGTCGAAGGCCTTGCCGGCCCACTCCCTAGCCGCCCGCCGGCCCCGGTGGACGGTCCGCTCCGTTCGGATCTCGACCTCGGGGTGGACGAGCTCGCCCACCGCGGCCCGGTCGCCGGCGCTGAGGGCGGCCAGGAAGCGGCGAGCGAGCTCGACCGAGTCCGTGGTCTATCTCCGTTCTCGCCGGAGGTTCTCGACGAAGCGGCGGGGCTGCGCCCCGAGGCTGGCCTCGCGGGTGAAGCTGAGCCCAAGGGCGATCAGCCCGAGGATGAGCAACACCCAGGGCCAGCCGCCGAATTTGAACGGATTCGCATTCTCGGAGTTGAGATCGAGTCCGGCGATCACCAGGAACAGTGTGAGGCCGATTCCCCCGATGTAGACCGGGCCGCGCGTTCCGATCTGCGAGCCGATCGCCACCAACCCGAGGGAGACGAGCAGCAGCATGATGTCCCAGAAGGTGCTGGTCTCGATCGGCGGTGTGCTGCCACTGAGCGGGTTGAGGTTGCCGAGGGCAGTGATTCCCAGAGCGCAGGCGATAACCGCCGCGATGCCCGCGCCGGTGACGAGCTCCGAGGCCTTCCAGAGGCCGAGGTCCCCGGCGGGCGCGGTCGCGCTCGCGCCCACGTCATCGCCGCCGGGGTTATTGCGCCAGAGGTACAGGGCCGCCGCCAGCAGCCCGATCGCGAGTATGCCGAGCAGCCCTCGATAGACGCCCCAGTGGGCCGTGATCCCGTCCGAGAGGATCTTGTCCCAGAGGGCAGTCCACGAGATGATCACCGCGATCGAGCCGAGCAGGAATTGGACGCGGACACCGGCCCTTGCCCCGGCGTAGAAGGCCAGCGCGGCTGTGGCGGCAGTGATCCAGAAGACGTTCAGCGGGGCGGTCGGGGTTCCGCCAATCACGTCAACGAACTGTCCGAGCGCCAGTGGCACGAAGATCAGGCCGAAGGCGTTGTGGACCGCCTGCCAGGGGCGGAGCTCGCCGGTCTGCGGCCGAGTGAGGATGCTCCCGTACAGATAGACCGCGGGGATGGCGAGCACCAGGAACATCGGAAAGGCCGCCCACTGCTCGGTATTCGTTGCCAGGATCGGGCCCTTGCGGATGTAGATCATCGCCGCGGCAAGCCCGATCAGCAGCCCGCCGATCTTGCGCAGCTCATCGCGCGTGTCGTCGGGCCGTAAGAACTCGTTCATGGTCTCCCTCCGGTCGGAGAGTGGACAGGAAATTCGCGCGGCACCCTACCCGTCGGGCAGGACTGGACTCAGTCGGTAGGGCTCTCCTTGAGCGAGGTGATCCGGTCGTAGGCCTCCTGGAACAGCGAGCGGTTGAGATTGCCGGCCTTCACCTCGCTGACCAGCGAGCGGAAGGCATCGTCGGAGGCTCCCGCACTCGTGCCGTAGAGCAGCATGTCGTCCCCCGCCCTGATCGCGCTGGTTGCCGCGACCACCGGCGAGGTCGTCTCGGTGACGGAGGGCGCCTCGAGGTCGTCCGTGATCACGACACCGTCGAAGCCGAGCTGGTCGCGCAGCAGCCCGCTGACGATCCCGGCCGAGAAGGCCGTCTGCTTCTTGGAGCCGAGAGTCGGATAGCCGGCGGTCGAGACCATCATCATCTTCGCGCCGGCCGCGACGGCTCCCTTGAAGGGCGCGAGGTCGGTCTTGAGCTGGTCGCTGGTCGCGGCGATGTCGGTGGGGCGATCGTCGGTGCTGACCGTCGCGTAGCCCAGGCCCGGGAAGTGCTTGGGCGTTGCCACCACGCCACCCTCCTGCAGTCCCTGCGCGAAAGCGACGCCGATCCTGGTGACGACGGCCGGATCCGAGCCGAAGGTCCGCGCCTTGATCGAGGGGGCCGTGTTCTGGTGGGCGACGTCGAGGACCGGCGCCAGGTCCACGTTTATCCCGAGTCCCCTCAGGTACGAGCCGGTGGCCTTCCCCTGGTCCCGGGACTGATCCTCGTCGCCGCTCTTGGCGAGCTGGGCCGGTGAGGCGTTCGGCGGCCCCTGGGGCAGCCGCTTCACGTCGCCACCCTCCTGGTCGATCATCACGAGCAGCGGCGGGCTGCCGCCGGCCCGCGCCGCGTCCTGGAGGGTGGCGATGTCCGCCTTGAGCTTGCCAACGTCCTTGCTGAACGCGATCACGCCACCGACGCGGCCCTGTCTGACCCGCTGGATCAGCGCCGGGTCCGGTCCTTTGGCGTCGAGCCGGGCGACGATCGACTGGCCGACCAGGCGCTTCAGCCCGACGGTCTCCTCGTTGCCGCCCCCGTCCCCGCCGGCGATGAGCACGATCAGCCCGATCAGCACGGCAAGGGCGAGCCCGCCGAGGACCAGATCCTGACGGCGACGAACCCTCGCCGGCAGATCGCGCCGTCGGGCCCGCCGTCCCGGGGGCGGCCGCCGGCCGCTGCGCTCGAACTCGCCGGTCTCCTCGCGCTCGCGGCGCCGCTCGGCGATGCCCTCGCGAATCGCCTGGAAGGAGCCCGTGTCGCGCGCGGTGGCGCGGCGCTCGCCGGTGTCGCCGCGGCGGACACGGCGCCGCTCCTCCGTGTCTCCCAGCCCGGTTCCGGCCCGCTCGAATTCCTCGCTCCCCGACCGCGGATCGGCCTCGCGCTCCCGCCGAGGCGGCCGCGCGGGAGCATCGGTCCACTCGAAGAGATCGTCGTCGGGCGGAAGGCGGCCTTCCATCTCCCTATCCCTTTCCGCCCCCGCTTCTCACGGAGATCCCCAGGTCGCGGAGCTGGCGCTCGTCGACCGGCGCGGGCGCCCCGGTCAGCGGGTCGGTTCCCGACGCGGTCTTCGGGAACGCGATCACGTCCCGGATCGAGTCGGAGCGGTGCAGCAGGGCCACCATCCGGTCCAGCCCGTAGGCGATGCCACCGTGAGGGGGGGCGCCGTAGCGGAGCGCGTCAAGCAGGAAGCCGAAGCGCTCCTCGGCCTCTCGCTCGTCGATACCGATCGCACCGAACACCTTGCGCTGCACCTCGGGATCGCTGATACGGATCGAGCCTCCACCAATTTCCCATCCGTTCCAGACGACGTCGTAGGCCTTGGCGCGCGCGGCGCCAGGATCGTCGGGGTCGAACTCGCCGTCCGGCGAGGTGAACGGGTGGTTGTGCGGGTCCCAGCGCTCCTCGTCGGCCGCCCAGCCGAGCAGGGGCCATTTGACGATCCAGACGAGCTCGTCCGCGTCAGCAGCGATCAGCCCGAGCCGCTCGCCGAGCCGGCGCCGGAGCTCGCCGAGCACCTCCGCGGAGAGCACTGGCGCATCGGCGACGATCAGCACGACATCGCCCTCGCCCGCGCCGAGCGCCTGGTTGGTGGCGGCGATCTCCTCCGCCGAGAGGAACTTGGCGACGGGGGAGCGCCAGCCCTCGGCCTCCACCACCGCCCAGACGAGGCCCTTGGCGCCGAGCTCGGTCGCCTCGGCGACCAGGCCGTCGAGATCGGCGCGGGACATCTCGTGCCTGCCGGCGTTCAGGCCGCGGACCTTCGCCCCGCCCTCGATCGCCTGGCGGAAGGCGTTGAACTCGGACTCGCGGAAGACCTCGGTGAGCTCGCGGAGCTCGAGGCCGAAGCGCAGGTCGGGCTTGTCGGTGCCGTAGCGGTCGATCGCCTCGTCGTAGGTGATCCGCCGCATCGGCAGCGAGACCTCGACGCCGCAGCGCCCCAGCACGAACGCCAGCAGGCGCTCGTTCAGATCGATCACGTCGTCGGTGTCGACGAAGGACATCTCGACGTCCAGCTGCGTGAAGTCCGGTTGTCTGTCGGCGCGCAGGTCCTCGTCCCTGAAGCAGCGCGCGATCTGAAAATACCGCTCGAAGCCGCCGATCATGAGCAGCTGCTTGAAGAGTTGCGGCGACTGCGGCAGGGCGTAGAACGAGCCCCTCTGGAGCCGGCTCGGGACCAGGAAGTCCCTGGCGCCCTCGGGGGTCGAGCGGGTGAGGATGGGCGTCTCGATCTCGACGAAGCCCTCGCCGGAGAGGAACTCGCGCATCGCCGAGCTCACCGTGTGGCGCAGCTCGAGGGCCTGGCGCATCCGGTCGCGTCGCAGGTCGAGGTAGCGGTAGCGGAGCCGCATCTCCTCGCTGACCTCGCCGGAGAAGGACTCGATCTCGAACGGCGGCGTGTCCGCGTCGGCGAGCATGCGGGCGTCCGTCACCCGGACCTCGACCTCGCCGGTGGGCAGCTCCGCGTTGACCGTCTCCGGAGAGCGCTTCACCACCGGGCCGGCGGCGGTGATCACGTCCTCGGAGCGGAGCTCGTGGCCGAGCTCGAACACCTCGCCCGCCTCGTCCGGGTTGAAGACCAGCTGCACGAGCCCGGTCCGGTCCCGGAGGTCGATGAAGACCAGGCCGCCGTGGTCGCGGCGGCGGTGCACCCAGCCCGCCACCCGTGCCTGGGAGTCGACCCGGTCTGGCAGGACCTGACCGCACCAGGTGTCGCGGTATTCGTTGGCCCGCAGGGCGGGAAAGCCGTCGCTCATCGCGGGCGGATCTTCTCAGCTAGTCCGCTATTTCCTCAGCTACCCGCGCTGGATCGACCTGGCGCTCATCGCCCGAAGTCATGTCGCGCAGCGTCGCCTTGCCCTTGCCGAGAATCAGCGCGTAGCGCGCGCCGACCCGGTCGGCCTGCTTCATCTGGCCCTTGGTCGCCCGATCCGACAGGTCGAGGTCGGCGGTGACGCCGGCGCGGCGCAGGCGGGTGACCAGCGCCAGCGCACGCTGCCGCTCGTCCGCCTCCGCGACAACGAACACCCCGTCGCGCCGTTCGAGCTTCCCTCCCTCGGTCTGTTCCAGGGCGAGCGCGATCCGATCGACGCCGAGGGCCCAGCCGCAGGCCGGTGTCGCGGGGCCGCCGAGCTGCTCGACCAGCGCGTCGTAGCGGCCGCCGCCGCCGATCCCCGACTGAGCCCCGAGCCGCTTGCACTCGAACTCGAAGACGGTCCGCGTGTAGTAGTCGAGGCCGCGGACGAGGGTGGGGTCGAGCTCGTAGTTGAGCCCGTTCTGATCGAGCAGATGGCGCACCTCGTCGAAGTGGTCGGCGTCGGCCTCGTCGAGCCGCTCGAGCAGCGTCGGGGCCTCGTCCATCACCTTCCGGGTGCCCTCGTGGTCCGCGTCGAAGGCGCGCAGCGGGTTGGCGTCGATCCGTCCGCGTACGTCGTCCGAGAGCTCGTTCTCACGGGAGCGCAGGTAGGAGCGAAGCTCGTCGAGGTAGGCGCTTCGCGTGGCGGGGGTGCCGAGGCTTCCGAGGCGCAGGCGGACGTCCTCGACGCCGAGCTCGGCCAGGATGTCGTTGGCCAGGACGATCATCTCGGCGTCGACGAGCGGGGAGTCCGAACCGATCGCCTCGGCGTCGATCTGGGTGAACTGGCGGTAGCGGCCGGCCTGCGGGCGCTCGTGGCGGAAGAAGGGGCCGTCGGTCCAGAGCTTCACCGGCTGCGCGCGCGTCTGCATGCCGTGCTCGAGGTAGGCGCGGCAGATCGAGGCGGTCGCCTCGGGCCGCAGGGTCAGCGAGCGCCCGCCCTGGTCCTCGAACGTGAACATCTGCTTCTGGACGATGTCGGTGGACTCGCCGACGCCGCGGGCGAAGAGATCGGTGTCCTCGAAGACGGGCGTCTCGATTCGCCCGTAGCCTGCGGCTCGCAGCGCGCGCCTCGCCGCGTCGTGTATCCAGCTTCGAACCGGCTCCTGCTCGGGCAGGACGTCGAAGGTGCCCCGCGGGGCCTTGAACTTCTCAGCCACGAAGCGAGCCTAACTGGCGGATCAGCGCGCCAACTCGGCCAGGAACGGGTTGCTCGCACGCTCCGCCCCGAGCGTGGTGATCCCCATGTGGCCCGGATAGACGGTCGTCTCGGGCGGATGGGAGTCGAGGAGGGTGCGGATGGACTGGAGCAGCGTCTGCCAGTCGCCGCCCGGCAGGTCGGTCCGCCCGACGGAGCCCTGGAAGAGGACGTCGCCGGAGAAGATCGCGGACTCGTCTGGGATCGAATAGGTGACATGGCCGGGGCTGTGACCGGGAGTGAAGATCACGTCGATCTCCATCCCGGCCAGCCCGAGCTTCTCGCCGCCGCTGACGGTGTGATCGGCGTCGTAGCTCTCGAAGGGGCCGAATCCCGGCCAGGGCACGAAGGAGTTGATGTCGGCGAGCACCGGGGTCTCGATCTCGGGGCACCAGACCGGCGCCCCAGTCGCCTTCGCGACCGGGGCGACGGCTCCGATGTGGTCGAAGTGCGTGTGGGTGAGCAGGATGGCCTCGATCGTCACGCCGAGCTCGTCGGCCGCGTTCAGGATCCGCGGGGCCTCGTCGCCCGGGTCGACGATCAGCGCCCGGTCGGAGTCGTCCTTGCGGAACAGGAAGCAGTTCTCGGCGATCTGGCCGACCGTGAACATGCGGACCTCCACAGCTCAGCTCTCCGCGTGTCCGGCGCCGGTGCGCTGCGCCTCGCGCTCGGCTCGCTTCTGCGCCTCCTTGCGGAGGTGGCGCTGGTACATGAACCGGTCGAGCGTGTAGGCCATCGGCACGTAGAAGCCGAGCATCAGGGCCCCGACCCCGACCGCGACCGCGGGGTTTTGCCCGAAGACGGCGAGGAGCGCGACGAAGAGGACCGCGGCGATACCCCCCTTCTTCCCGGCGCTCGACCAGCTCGGGGCCTCGGGAACGCGCGGACCACCCTTCTTATTGGAGCGGTTGCGGGCACGGGACTGTGCCTCGGCGCGGCTGCGCGCCCGGCCGCGAGCGGGGCGTCTGTCGATTCGCCCGCCCTGGGTGCCGCGATGCTTGCGGCGGCGCTTCTTCTTGGTCTGCGCCATCGGATTGGAGGCTAATGCAACGCGGTCCGATCCCAGGGGCTAGCCCAGGACGTTCTCCATGATGTCCCGCCCCGGGTCGAAGCCCCTGATCGGGACGTCGTCCGGGTAGCCCTCGAAGGCTGCCTCCGGGGCGAGGCCGACCAGCTCGGCCTCGACCGGTCGCGCCCCATGCTCGGCCGCCACCCGCTTGATCTCAGCGATCACGCTGGCAAGCGGGACCCCGATCGGATCGTGGACGTTGAGGGAAACCTGGCACTGACCGCTCTCGCGCCCGAGGCCCAACGCGCGCACGCCCAAGAGCCCGCCTCCCGCCTCCCGCAGCTCGGCCGCCACCGCGCGGGCGACCTCGGGGTCGGGCGTGTCGAGCTCGACGTTGAACGCGACGAGCGGTTCCCGCGCAGTGACGAGCGTCGCGCCGGCACTCGGGTGTGGCTCGGAGGGTCCCAGGTCCGGCTCGAGCTCGCCCGACTTCATCCGCCGCGCCAGTTCCGTCGGTCCCCCCTCGCGGAAGTAGGCGCGCTCGACTCGCTCCGGGCTGCTAGCGAGCTCGCCGTAGAAGAACACCGGAACGCCGAGGGCGGCGATCCCCCGCGCGGCCTCGTGCGCGGCCCTTCTTGCGTCCTCGCGGCGGGCCTCCTCCTGCCAGACCACGGGACAGACGTCGAGCGCACCGACGTGCGGATGCAGGCCCCTGTAGGTGCGCAGGTCGATCACGTTGAGCGCCTCCCGGGCGCCGGCGATCAGCGCCTCCACCAGCCTGGTCGGCTTCGCGGCGATCGTGAAGACGCAGCGGTTGTGCTCGGAGTCGAAGTGGCGGTTGAGGACTTTCGCGCGCCCCCCGAGCGTCGCCTCCAGCGTCTCGATCACCCTTTCGCTGCGGCCCTCGGAGAAGTTGGGGACCGCGACCAGCGGCAGGCGCTCTTCTCCCGTGCCCTCCTCGGTCACCTGACCAACAGCTCGCCGTCCCGCACGACCGCCTCGCCGTCCAGCTCAACGGTCGGCTTCATCACGATGCAATCGAGGTGGACCGGGACCTGGACCGTGCCGCCGATCCCGGCCGAGGCGCCGAAGGCGACGTGGCAGGTGCCCGCGATCTTCTCGTCCTCGAGGATCTCGCCGGTGAGGATCGCCCTCTCGTTGGTGCCGATGCCGAGCTCCGCGACGTTGGTCCCGTGCTCGCCATGCACGGTGAGCAGTTCCATGAAGGCCATTCCCTGCCCGCCGCGGGCCGAGGTGAGATGGCCTCCCTCCAGAACCAGCTCGACCGGCTCGTCCACGAGCCCGATCCCGGCCAGGGAGCCGTCGATCACCAGGGTGCCCTCGCCGCCAACCGGCGCCAGGAATGCCTCCCCGCAGGGCAGATTGCCGAAGGCGCCGAGCTCGGTCAGCTCGCCGGTATCCGGGATCGCCTCGCGGCCGGAGATGTCGAGGCGAAGATCGGTGCCATTCGCGTCGGTGATGTGCGCCTCCGAGGCGCGACTAAGCACCTCGGCCACGGCGTGCCCTTTTCGACGCAGCCCCTCCATGTCGGCGCTCATCACCCGCGCGAGCATCTCCTCGGTCACCCCCGGGAGGGTCGCGGCGCGCGCGCCATTGTCGGTGGCGCGCTTGCGCGCGGCTGTGTGGGAGAGCGATTGGACGGTCGGCGCCATCAGCACGTCCGCGGCGGACATCGCGTCGGCGACGCTGCTCGGCGGCTCGGCACCGTGCGAGGGGCGCTCCGAGACCACCGCGAGGACGGCCTCCGCCCCGGTGTCTTCCGCCCGATCGCGCAGCAGTTCCCCAAGCCGCTGGGTCGCGGGATTGCAGATGACCAGCACCTCCTCCCCCTCCTTCACGGCGAGGCACTCATGCACGACGGCGTGGACCGCCCGTCCCAGATCGTCCATTGGAGGGCACCCTAGATGACGTCCTCGGGGGCCCCCGGTTCGGGGGTTATGCGGGGCGGATGTGTACGCGCCCCAGCTCGCGGATAGATTGCCGGGCATGGAGGCCGGTCAGGTGGCCGAGCCGGTGCCGTCCGCAATCGGCGAGCGGGTCAAGGAGAGTCTGCGACGACCGTGGGTCGGCGCGGTCTTGGTGATCGCGGCGATCTTCCTGGCGCTGGTGATCAGCCATGGGCTTCACAACGTCGCCCAGACGGGGCTGAACGGCCTCTCGCTGGGGGCGATCTACGCGCTGGGCGCGGTCGGGCTGACGCTCGTCTACGGCATCCTGAGGCTCGTCAACTTCGCCCACGGCGATTTCCTCACGTTCGGCGCCTACATGGCCTATCTCGTGAACGTGACCTGGGGGATGCCGCTGGTGATCGGTGTCTTTTGGGCGATGGCCGCGACGGCCGTCCTGGGCCTGCTGTTCGAGCGCGTCCTCTGGGGGCCGATGCGCGCCAAGCACGCCGGCTTCCTGCAGCTGATCCTGATGTCGATCGGCCTCGCCTTCCTGCTGCGGGCGATCATCCAGTGGTTCTGGAGTACCGACATCAGGGTGCTCGATGTCGACACGACCAGCACCGTCGACTTCCTCGGGCTGCGGATCGGGCAGACCCAGCTGATCGTCGTGATCGTCGGCGTGGCCGTGATCATCGCGATCGGGCTGATGCTGAGGCTGACCCTGCTCGGCAAGCAGATGCGGGCCCTCTCAGACGACCTCGAGCTGGCCGAGACGGCGGGGATCGACACCCGCCGGGTGATCAACTACACCTGGATCTTCGCCGGAGCGCTGGCGGGCCTGGCCGGGGTGCTGGCTGCCGCGACCACCAACCTGCGCCCCGAGATGGGCTTCGAGCTCCTGCTACCGATCTTCGCGGCGGTGATCCTCGGCGGCATCGGCGATGCCTTCGGGGCCCTCGCCGCGGGCATGGTGATCGGCGTGATGACGGAGTGGTCGACGCTGGTCATCGACGCTCGCTGGAAGACGGCCGTGGGCTTCATCGTCCTGGTTGCGGTCCTGATCGTCCGGCCGCAGGGCATCTTCGGGAAGGCGAAGGCGATATGAGCATCGATCCTGGCACGCTCGCGCCGCTCGCCGTCACCCTGAAGTCACTCACCGATCCGGACTTCTGGGTGAGCGTCGGGGTCCTCGCGGGGATCTACGCCATCGTCGCCCTCGGCCTTCAGCTCAACACCGGGTTCACCGGGATCGTCAACTTCGGCATGGCGGCGTTCATGGCGATCGGCGCCTACGCGATGGCCATCCTCGTCCTCAAGGCGGGGTTCTCGTTCTGGCTGGCGCTGCCCTGCGCGGCCGGGGCGTCGATGCTCTTCGGGGTGATCGTCGGCCTGCCCTCCCTGCGCCTGCGCGCCGACTACTTCGCGATCGCCACGATCGCGATGGCGGAGGTGGTGCGGCTGTTCGCGCAGAACGCCCGCGACCTGACCGGCGGCAACGAGGGCCTGTTCTGCGATCTGGACAATCCGTCGAACTGCTACCCGGACGCCTGGAACGACATCTCGGAGTCGATCGACGACTTCATCTCCAACTTCTGGTCCGACCCGCCGACGCTGCTGCCGCTCCTGATCGTGATCTGGGTCGTGGTCGGGCTGGCGACTCTCGTGCTCGTCAGGCTGCAGCGCATGCCGTGGGGACGGGTGCTGCGGGCGATTCGCGAGGACGAGGATGCGGCCCAGGCACTCGGGAAGAACACCCTGGCGTTCAAGCTCCAGTCGCTCGCGATCGCGGCGCTGCTCGGCTCGATCGCGGGGTTCTTCCTCGCCCTCGATCTGCGCACCGTCCACCCGCTCGACTTCGAGCCGCTGGTCACCTTCTTCGCCTTCAGCGTGCTGATCCTCGGAGGCATGGGGAGCTACCGAGGGGTCGCGGTCGGCGCGGTCCTCTTCTGGTTCGTCCTCGAGGGCACCCGCTTCATCGACCTTCCGGATCCACCATTCACCGAGACTCGTATCGCCGCGGTACGGCTTGCGATCACGGGGCTGCTGCTGATCGGCCTGATGGCGTTCCGGCCGCAGGGCCTGTTCGGCAAACGCGAGGAGATGGTCCTCGGTGACTGAGGCCGGAGGAGGCGGAGCCCTGCTCGCCGTCGATGGAGTCGTCAAGCGCTTCGGCGGCATCAGCGCCGTCGACG
>Ga0126307_10000561_pt1 | contig 23908 bp, 21 predicted proteins | sample Plot28_FD_89955 | JGI IMG/M metagenome (GOLD analysis project Ga0126307, IMG submission 89955) | Serpentine soil microbial communities from UC McLaughlin Reserve, CA, USA - Plot28 | ecosystem: Environmental > Terrestrial > Soil > Grasslands | place: USA: UC McLaughlin Reserve, Lake County... | reverse complement strand
GCCTTCAGGAGCTTCACGTAGCTGCGCGCGAAAGGCTGGCGCGACCAGTAGCGGGTCAGGTTCGGCTCGTTCCAGACCTGCCAGTCGCGGATCGGCAGCGGCGGTACGTCGGGGTGCTCGGCCCAGAACGACCCGGCCGGCCCGTAGCGGCGCGCGAGCTCGCGCGCCAGGGCCGCGAGGTCCGCGACCGAGCGCGGCGGCGATGCCGGGTCGCCGGGCGTCCGCCGCGCCCACTCCGGAGTCCCCTGGATCACCGGCAGCACGCCGATGCCGCGCCACGCGGCCGCGAGCACGACCGCGTCGGCCGACGCCCAGCTCACGGCGCCGGGCCCGTCCGGCTGCAGGGACGACCAGTAGAAGGCCGCGCGCACCGTCTCGACGCCGCTGCCGGCCGCGAGATCCCACTCGGCGTCCTGGGCGCCGCTGACCATCGGGCCGTCGGCGACGGCGCCGAGCCAGCCGCGCGGCACCTCGCGCGCCGCGGCCGGGGCGGCGACGCACAGGCAGGCGATCACGGCGCACAGCGCGAGGACCTTGGGCATCGCGACCCTCAACACGGGCGCCGAGTCTAGGTCGCGGGGTCCGTAGACTCGCCGCCCCATGGCCCGCCGTGTCGCGCTCGTGCACGACTTCCTGCTGGACCTGCGCGGCGCCGAGCGGGTGTTCGCCGCGATCTGCGACACGTGGCCCGAGGCCGACGTCTTCACGGCCGTCTACGACGAGCGCGGCACCGAGGGCCGCTTCGCCGCCCGCGACCCGCGGAGCTCGTTCCTCCAGCGGCTACGGCCGACCGCGCGCACGTTCCGCACGCTCCTGCCGCTGTATCCGCATGCGATCGAGTCGCTCGACCTGCGCGGCTACGACATCGTCGTCAGCTCCTCGAGCGCGTGGGCGCACGGGGTGCTCGTGGACCCCGGCGCGGTCCACGTCTGCTACTGCCACAACCCGTTCCGCTACGCCTGGTCGGAGCGCGAGGCGACGCTGGCGGCGCGCTCGCCGCTCGTGCGGCTGCCGCTCGGCGTGCTGCTGAGCCGCTGGCGGCAATGGGACTGGATCGCCGCCCAGCGCGTCGACCGCTATGTGGCGAACTCGGGGCTCACGGCGGCGCGCATCCGCCGTTACTTCGGGCGTGACGCGACCATCGTGCACCCGCCCGTGGAGCTCGAGCGCTTCTCGCCGGGCATGGTCGGCGGGCACTACATGGTCCTCGCGGAGCTGATGGCCCACAAGCGGATCGACGTCGCCGTGAAGGCCTTCAACGCGCTCGGCCGCGAGCTCGTGGTCGTCGGCGACGGGCCGGAGCTGCGGCGGCTGCGGCGGCTGGCCGGGCCGACGGTCACGTTCACGGGCCGCGTCCCGGACGCCCGGGTCGCGGAGCTGCTGCGCTCGGCGCGCGCGCTCGTCGTCACAGCTCGCGAGGAGTTCGGGATCGCGGCGGTCGAGGCGCTCGCGTCCGGCCGGCCGGTGATCGCGCTCGGCTCCGGCGGCGTGCTCGAGAGCGTGCACGAGGGGGAGACCGGCGCCTACTACCCGGACAGCGACCCGCGCGCCCTGGCCGACGTGGTCGCCTCGTTCGACCCGCTCGCCATCGACCCGGCGGACTGCGTGGCCGCCGCCCAGCGGTTCGGCACCAAGCGCTTCCAGGCGGCGCTGCGGGCGATCGTGGCCGAGGTGGTGGCGGCCGAACGGGCCCCGCGGCCGGAGGAGCGACGGCCGCTCGCCACCGGCCTGCTGCCCCGGCGCCGCGGCGCCCGGAACATCAGCGCAGCCTAAAACCTTGCGATCTGGCGCACAAACCGCGTAACCCGGGTACTCTTTCCGGGTTGTTGTCCATGCGGGCCCGTCGGCGTGCCCGCATCTGCGCCGTGGCGATGCTCCCCAGTGTAGCCACGGACGGGGAAGGACCTCCGGATCGCGTGCCACCTCCCCGGTGCGCTTTCCACGCGCCAAACGGTGCGGACAGGTTGCGCCGGCAACCATATCTCCCTATAATTCCTACCGAAACAATCGGTTTTTTCTTGAAAGGAACTATCACGAGCATCAACACCGATATCCCGCGGCCTCGAACCGCTCCGGAGCACGACGTCGACCCGACGATGGACTCCCTGCAGCTTCTCCTGCGCGAGGCGGGCCGCTACCCGCTGCTCAAGCCGAGCGAGGAGATCGAGCTGGCGAAGCGGATCGAGAAGGGTGACCTCGCGGCGAAGGATCGGATGATCAACTCCAACCTGCGGCTGGTCGTGGCCAACGCGCGCCGCTACCAGGGTCAGGGCCTCGCCCTCGGCGACCTGATCCAGGAGGGCATGCTCGGCCTCATCCGCGCGGTGGAGAAGTTCGACTGGCGCAAGGGCTTCCGGTTCTCGACGTACGCGACGCTGTGGATCCGCCAGGCGATCCAGCGCGGGCTCGAGAACACGTCGCGGACGATCCGCCTCCCCGTCCACGTGGCACAGCGCTCCCGCAAGGTGGGGCGCATCGAGCGCGAGCTGACGACCAAGCTCGGGCACGAGCCCACGGACGAGGAGATCGCGGACGCGGCCGACCTGCCGCTGGCCGACGTCATCGAGATCCGCAAGGCCGACCGCGCCGTGGTCAGCCTCGACAAGCCGGTCGGCGACGAGGGCGACACCGCCTTCGGCGACCTGCTGGCCATCGAGACGGCCCCGGTCGACGAGGAGGTCGCGCAGTCGCTGCAGTCCGAGACGCTGCTGGCGGCGATCGCCGAGTTGCCCGAGCAGGAGCGCAACGTGATCGAGATGCGCTTCGGCGCCGGCGACCAGGAGCCTCAGACGCTCTCCCAGGCCGGCCGCAAGCTCGGCGTCTCGACCGAGCGGGCCCGCCAGATCGAGGAGCGCGCCCTGCGGCGCCTGTCGCAGCGCACGGACCTCATGGCCATGCGCGAGGCGGCCTAGTAATCAAGGCGCTCGCCCTCGTAATTGCGAGGGCGAGTAAGCCGCACCACTCATTCCGAAGGCCCGGCTCACGCCGGGCCTCGGTCTTTAGGCGCGCGCTTCGCGAGCGCGCGCAGCTGCTCCAGCGGCCGGCGCGCGTCGCCGCCGAGCATCGCGTGCCCCACGGTGCGCGTCGCGAACGTCAGCGCCTGCGCGACGTCGTCGAACCGGCGCGCGCGCCGGCCCAGCGTGCGCTCGATCGCCTCGCGGCGCCGGCGGGCGAGCAGCGCGTACGGCTCGCCGCCGCGCAGCGTCGAGTGCCCGCCGGCGTGCCGGAGCGCGAGGTCCGGGTGCAGGATGGTCCGGATGCCGCGCGCCCGGGCGCGCATGCACAGCTCGAGGTCCTCGGCGAAGAGATGCACGGCGGCGTCGAACGGCCCGAGCGAGCGCAGGACGTCGGTCCGGGCGGCCAGGCAGGCGGCGATGGCCCAGCCGACGCTGCGCGGGTGGGCTGCGCGGTGCGGCTCCGCCCGCACCGGAGTCAGCGGCGACGGCAGCAGCGCCGGGACGATGCTGCCGAGCGTGCCGGGCAGCGGGTGCGCCGACCGCTGGACCGACCCGTCGGGGTTCAGCAGCCGTGGGGCGTGGAGGCCGCCGGCCCGCGCGCGCGCCACGAGCGTCTCGATCCGGGCGTCGAGGAGCTCGATGTCGGGGTTCAACAGCACCGTCACCGCCTCGCCGACGCGCTCCAGGCCCGCGTTCGTCGCCGCCCCGAACCCCGGGTTGTCCGGCCGCTCGATCACCTCCGCGCCGTGCTCGCGCGCGAGCGCCGCGCCGCCGTCCCGCGACCCGCTGTCGACGACCACGAGCCGTGGCGGCCGCGCGAGGTGCCGGTCGATCGACGCCAGCAGCGCGCGCAGCTCGCCCTCCGAGTCGTGCAGGACCACGACCGCCGCCCAGCTCACGGCAGCGCCTCGCGGAGCCGCCGAGCCGAGTCGCGGACGTCGAAGCACGCCTCGGCGCGTGCGCGCGCGGCCGCGGCGGCCGCGTCGTCGTCGAGGACGGCCTCGACGGCGCCCGCCGCCGCGCCGGCGTCGCCCGGCGGGTAGAGCCGCCCGGCGCCGTCGCCCACGATCTCCAGCGGGCCGCCGGCCGCCGGCGCCACGACCGGCCGTGCGGCCGCGAGCGCCTCGACCAGCGCCAGCCCGTATGGCTCCGCGTCCGCGCAGTGCAGCAGCAGCCGCGCCCGGGCGAGCGCCGGCCGCGGGTCCTCGACGCGTCCCAGGAACCGCACCCGCCCGCCCAGCGCCTCCGCCCGGCGGCGCAGGCCGTGCGCGTACGCGGGGTCGTCGCCCGGGATCGCCTCGCCCGCGAGCTCGAGCCGCAGGCGCGGGACGCGCGCGGCCACCTCGAGCGCCAGCTCGGGCCGCTTCCAGGGCACGAGCGCGCCGAGCACGAGCGCGACCGACGGCCCGTCGGGCACAGGCGCGGGGTGCCACGCGTCGAGGTCGACGCCCGGGTGCAGCACGGCGATCTCGCCCGCGCGCGCCGGGTCGGGCTCGCGCGGCCGAGCCGGCGCACGGGCGACGTCCGCCGCGATCGCGTGCGAGAGGGCGGCGACGCGGTCGGCGCGCGCCGTGGTGCGGCGGACCGCGGCGGCGACGGGGCCGCCGCCGATGAGGTCGTTATGGACGGCCAGCAGTGGCGGGCCGCCGCGGCGCAACGCGCTCGCGAGGATGGCTCGGGCGCCCCACGCGATGACGGCGCGCGGAGCGTGGCGGCGGCTCGCGCGCGCGGTGTCGCGCGCCAGGCCGGCGAGGCCGGCGGCGTGCCTGGCGGCGGCGGCCGGGCCGGCGCGCAGCCGCAGGGGGCGCGGCGGCGTCGGCTCGACGAGCAGGCCCGCCGCGTGTGCCTGCGCCGCCAGCGGGCCGTCCGGGCACACGAGGACGACCGGCTCGCCGAGCCGCGTCGCGCCGTCGAGCAGGATCCGCTCGGCGCCGCCGAGCACGCCGGAGTACGAGACGAAGAGGAGCGGGCGGACGCCCATGGCGCGGGTAGCATCGCGGCCCATGGCTTCGAGCGCCAAGGCGGCGGGGCTGCGGGCCGCCGTGGCTCGCGGCGGCGTAGTCAACGCGCTGTTCCTCTCGGGCGCCGAGGCGCTCGTGCTGCTGCAGGGCCTGCTCGCCACCGCGCTGCTCGGCCCGCAGGCCATCGGCCTCTACGGCGTCGTCACGACGACGGCGATGGCGATCGTGGCGCTGCGGCGCGTCGGCATCGACGAGGCGTACGTCCAACAGGAGGCCGAACACGAGGAGGCCGAGTTCCAGCGCGCCTTCAGCGTCGAGCTCGCCATCGGCCTCGTCGCCGCGCTGCTGATCGCGGTGCTCGCGCCGGTCCTGGCCGCCGCCTACGACGACGACCGGCTGCTCGCGCTGACCCTGGCGGTCGCCTATCTGCCGGTCGCGTTCTCGCTCCAGGCGCCGCAGTGGATCTTCTTCCGGCGCATGGAGTACCTGCGCCTGCGCGCGCTCCAGGCCGTCGTGCCGCTCGTCACCGTCGGCGTCACCGTCCCGCTGCTGCTCGCCGGCGTCGGCGTCTGGTCGCTCGTGATCGGCCCGTTCTGCGGCAACGCGGCCGCGGTCGTCGCGGCGCAGCGCGCGTCGCCGTACCGGCTGCGGCTCCGGCCCGACCGCGAGGCCGCCCGCCGCTACCTGCGCTTCTCGTGGCCGATCTTCGCCACGGCGCTCGCGACGCTGTTCGTCGCCCAGGGGCAGATCGCGGTGTTCGGGATCAGCGACGGCCTGGCGGCCGCGGGCTGGATGACGCTCGCCGCGACGCTGGCCCGCTACGCCGACCGCGCCGATCAGATCCTCGCCACGACGATCTACCCCGCGATCGTGCGCGTGCGCGACCGCATCGCGGTGCTCGAGGAGCTGTTCGCCAAGTCGAACCGGCTCGCGCTCATGTGGGCGCTGCCGTTCGGCGTGGGGCTGGCCCTGTTCGGGGCCGACCTCATCGACTTCGTCCTCGGCGACGATTGGGCGCCCGCGGCCGTGCTCGTCGGCGGCCTGGCGGTGGCCACCGCGCTCCAGCAGCTGGGCTACAACTGGTTCGCCTTCTATCGCGCGCGCGGGTCGTCCTGGCCGCAGGCCGTGGAGTCGGCGGCGTTCGCCGGCGCGTTCGCGGCGCTCGCGCTGCCGGGCGCGCTGGCTTGGGGGACGTGGGGGTTCGTCGCCGGCCGGCTGGCGACGACCGGGTGCGTCCTCGCCGTGCGCCGGGTGTACGTGCGGCGGCTCCTGCCCGGCGTCTCCCTGCTCGCGCTCGCCGCCCGCGCGGCGGCGCCGGTGCTCATCGCCACGGTCCCGGTCCTCGCGCTGCGGCTCGCGCTGTGGGGCGGCGAGCGCCCGCTCGTCCAGGCGCTCGCCGAGCTGGTGCTGTGGCTCGGCCTGCTGGCCGCCGCGACGCTGCGGCTGGAGCGCCCGCTCCTCGCCGAGCTGCGCGGCTATCTACGCGGCCGCACCGAGCCGGTGCCGGCATGAGCGTCGCCGCGCCCGCGCGGCCGGCGGCCGCCCCGGCGGCGCGGCCGCGGCCGGGAGTCCTCGTCGCCGTCCTGTGGATCGGCGCGGCGGCGATCTCGGGCTTCACCGCGCTGCGGTACCTCGATCCGTTCGACGAGGGCCTGCTGCTCCAGGCCGCGGCGCGCGTCCTCGACGGCCAATGGCCGTACGCCGACTTCGGGTGGGCCTACGGACCGGGTCACCCGCTCGCGATGGCGGCGGCCGAATGGGCGTTCGGACCATCGGTGCTGTGGTGGCGGATCGCGCGCGTGGCCGCCGACGCGACGATCGCGGTCCTCGCCTGGCGGCTCGCCCGGCCCGCCGGGCCGCGCTGGGCGCTGGCGGCGTGGCTCGCGACCGCGACGATCGTCGCCCAGCCCACGTCGGCCAACCCGTTCACCATTGCCCTGGCGTTCGGCCTTGCGGCCGTCGCGGTCGCGGGCGGCGACGGGCGCACGGCGCCGGCGGCCGCGGCGGGCGACGGGCGCGCGGCGCCCGCGGCACGCGCCGTGCTCGCGGGTCTGCTCGCCGCGCTCGCCGTCGCGTGGCGCCCGGACCTCGGGGCCGTCGCCGTCGTCGCGGTGGCGGCGACGTTCGCCGCACGGCGTGGCATCCGGGCCGCGGCGATCGCCGCCGGGGTCGCCGTCGCCGCGTCGGCGCTCGTGTACCTGCCGTTCGCCGTCGCCGCCGGTCCCGGTCGGCTGTGGGACGCCGTGGTCGTCGCTGCCGCGCGCGACGGATCGTGGTGGCGGCTGCCGTTCCCGCTCGACTACGACGGCGGGCTGGGCTCGCTCGCCGACGCGAAGGACGTCCTCGGCTTCTACCAGCCGCTGATCGCGCTGCTCGCCCTGGCCGGCGCGGGAGCCGTGCTCCTCGCCCGGCGCCGCGCGAGCGACCCCGCGGCGATCGGCCTGGCCGTGCTGGCGCTGGGCGCGGCCGTGTACTTCCGCTCCCGCGCGGACGACGTCCACGCCCAGCCGCTGCTGGTCTGCGCGGTGGCGCTGCTGGCGCTCGCGGCGGCGACCCGGCCACCGCGCGCCGTCGTCGCCGCGCTGGCCGCGGGGCTCGCCCTCCTCCTGGCCGGCGGAGCCGCGAACCGCCTGTCCGCGCTGTTGAACCCGCCCGAGCTCGAGGCCGTCCGCCTGAAAGGCGTCCCCGGCATCCGCGTCCCGCCGCGCGAGGCGCGCGCGCTCCCCGCGCTCGCCCGCGACGTCCAGCGGCGCGTGCCGGCGGGCGAGGCGATCTACCTCGCGCCGCGCCGCTCGGACCTCGTGACGCTGAGCGCCCCGCTCGTGCACTTCCTCGTCGACCGCCCGAACGTCCTGCACCGCGACGTCCTCCTGCAGGCGCGGCCGGGTGAGCAGGAGGCGATCGTCGCGGCGCTCGAGCGCGCGCGGCCGCGCGTGGTGGTCCGCTGGACCAGTCCCGTCTCCGCGCGCCCCGAGCCCAACCGCCGCGGCCGGTCGAGCGGCTCGCGCGCGCTCGACGAGTTCCTGACCGGCGCCTACCGTCCGGCCGGCGCGCACGGCGACTACCGCGTGCTCGTCCGGCGCTAGCCTCGCCGCATGGCAGCCCGCGCCGCGCTCCTGCTCGCCGCCCTCGCGCTCGGCGGCTGGCTGCTGTCGGCGTACGGCGGCGCGCGCGACGAGCGCCGCGCCGTCGCGGCGACCGACGCGCGGCGCGCTGCCGCGCTCTACGACGCCGCCCGCCGCCGCCGGCCCGACGGCACGGTGGTGCCCCGCCGCGCCGGCCTGCTGCTCCAGCTCGGCCGCGCCGAGGAGGCGGCCCGGCTCGCGCGCTCCACCGTGCGCGACGAGCCGGAGAACATCACCGCGTGGACGGTCCTCGCGCTCGCGCTCGCGCGCAGCGACCCTGCCGCGGCGCGCGCGGCCGACGCGCGGCGGCGCGCGCTGGCGCCCCGCCCCGGCTCCTGACCGCTACGGTTCCGCCGCCATGGCCGAGCCGCCTGCGCTGCACATCCTGGTCCTCGCCGACCGTGACTGGACGCACCCGCAGGGCGGTGGCACGGGCACGCACCTATTCGGGCTCGTCTCCCGCTGGATCGCCTGGGGGCATCGCGTCACGGTGGTCGCGGGAGACCATCCCGGCGCCGCGCCCCGCGAGCGCCCCGCGCCCAACCTCGAGCTGCGCCACGCGGGCTCGCGGCTCACGGTGTTCCCGCGCGCCGCCTGGCTCGTCAAGCGCGGCGCGATCGCGGACGTCGACGTCGTCCTCGAGCTGGTCAACGGGATCGCTTTCTTCACGCCGCTGTGGCGGCTGCGGACGCCGCGCGTGGCGATGGTCTACCACGTGCACCGCGACATGTACGTCGAGGAGCTGGGCCGCCCCGGCGCGGCCGCCGCGTGGGCGCTCGAGACGCTCCCGCTGCGCCGTCTCTACGCCGGCACGCCGTTCCTGACCATCTCGCGCGCCGCCCGCGACGGCCTCGTACGCCTCGGCGTCGCGGCGGAGGACATCACCGTCGTCTACCCGGGCGTCGAGAGCGGGGCGTTCCACGCCGGCCCGCGCGCCGAGCGCCCCATGCTGCTCTACCTCGGCCGCCTGAAGCGCTACAAGCGGCTGGAGGTGCTGCTCGACGTCACGGCCGCGCTGCCCGACGCGACGCTGCACATCGCCGGCGACGGGGACCACCGGCCGGCGCTCGAGGCCGAGATCGCCGCGCGCGGCCTGACGGGCCGCGTGACGCTGCACGGCCACGTCGACGAGGCGACCAAGCGCGAGCTGCTGGCCGCCGCCTGGGTCGCGCTCAGCGCGTCCTCGGCCGAGGGCTGGGGCCTGACCGTGATGGAGGCCGCCGCCTGCGCGACGCCGACCGCCGCGCTCCCCGTGGGCGGCCTGCGCGAGTCGATCGTCGACGGCGAGACCGGCGTCCTCGCGCCCGACCCGCCGGCGCTCACGGACGCCGTGCGGCGGCTGCTCGCGGACCGTGCCGCGCGCGAGCGGATGGGCGCCGCCGCGCGCGCCCGCGCCGAGGCGTTCAGCTGGGACCGCGCGGCCGCCGAGACGCTCGAGGTCCTGCTCGCCGCGCGCGCCGGCGCCTCGGCGCGGCAGCAGCAGGTGACCCTCGCCGGCCCGGCGCCCGCCGGCAGGCGCGCGTGACGGCGACCGCCGCGCGCGAGCGGCCCGGCGGCGTCGCCCGGGTCCGTGAGCTGTGGCGGCGGTTCCGGCGCGAGCGCGAGGACCCCGCGCCGTTCTACAGCTGGCTCGCCGACGAGCTCGCCGCCGACCTCGACCGCCGGCACGGCCCGCTCGCCGGGCGGCGGATCGTGGACCTCGGCTGCGGCCCCGGCTACTACACGGCGGCGCTGCGCGCCCTCGGGGCCGACATCGTGCCCGTCGACAACAGCGCCGAGGAGCTCGGCGACGACCCGCCGGCCGGCGCGCTGCTCGCGGACGCGGGCGCGCTGCCGCTGGACGGCGCGAGCGTCGACGGCGTCGTGTGCTCGAACCTGCTCGAGCACACGCCCGACGCGGGCGCGGTGATCCGCGAGATCGAGCGCGTGCTGCGCCCGGGCGGCTGGGCCTACGTCTCCTGGACGAACTGGTACTCGCCGCACGGCGGGCACGACATGAGCCCGTACCACCTGCTCGGCCCGGGTCGCGGGCCGCGCCTGTACGAGCGCCTGCACGGCCCGCCGCGCAAGAACCGCTACGGCGAGGGGCTGTTCGCCGTGCACATCGGCCCGACGCTGCGCCTCGTCCGCGAGCGGCCGGGGCTGGCGCTGATCGCCGCCGAGCCGCGCTACTGGCCGCGCCTGCGCTTCCTGACACGCATCCCTGGCGTGCGCGAGGTCGCGTGCTGGAACTGCGTCATCCGCGCTGTGCGCCTGCCCGACCTAACGGGAGTGGAGGGCTGGCTGACCGACGAGCAGGCCGCCCGCCTCGCTGCCGCCGCGTCGCGCCAGCGGCCGGGCGGGCGGGTCGTCGAGATCGGGTCCTACCGGGGGCGCTCGACGATCGTGCTCGCCGCCGCGGCGCCGCCGGGCGCGGAGGTCGTGGCCGTCGACCCGCACGCCGGCAACGACCGCGGCCCGCGGGAGTGGACCGGCACGCAGGACGAGGGCGAGGCCGACCACCGCGCCTTCCTCGCCAACGTCGAGCGCGCCGGCGTCGCGCGGCGCGTGCGGCACGTCCGGGCGCCCTCCCAGGAGGCCCACGAGGCGGTGGCCGGCGAGCTCGACCTCGTCTACGTCGACGGCGCGCACGCGTACGTGCCCGCGCGCGCGGACATCCGCGACTGGGGCGCCCGCGTACGCCCGGGCGGAGCGCTGCTGCTGCACGACGCGTTCTCGTCGGTCGGCGTGACGCTGGCCCTGCTGCGCGAGCTGCTGCTCAGCCGCGAGTTCCGGTACCGCGGGCGCACGGGCTCGCTCGCCGAGTACGCGCGGGAGCGGCCGGCCCGCGGCTCCGTGCTCGCGCAGCTCGTCGCGCTGCCGTGGTTCGCGCGCAACCTCGTGCTCAAGGCGGCGATCGTCGCCGGCCTGCGCCGCGGCCCCTGGCCGTACTGAGCGTCCGCCAGAGCGCCAGCGCCAGCAGCACGAGCGCGGTCACCGCCAGCCAGTGCGCGCCGACGATGTCGCCGGCGTAGGAGAACGAGTAGCCGCCGAGGTCCTCCGGCGTGAACAGCAGGTACACGACGGGGACGGCGACGCCGAGCAGCGCCGCGGCGGCGACGATCAGCGGGCGCGCGCCGATGCCGTAGCGGGCGACGAGCGCGACCAGCACGGCGACGACCGGTCCCGCGCGCAGGGCGATGACCACCGCGGCCGCCGCACCCGCCCCCAGTCCGAGCAGGGCGGCCCGCCGCCACGCCAGCCGCCCGGGCGCGTCGGCCGGCCGCGGGTCGAGCTCCCGCGCGGCCGGCCCGTCGGCGGGTGCGGGAGGCCGGCGCGCCACCAGCGCCACGAAGCCGGCGAGGCAGAGCAGGCCCGAGAGCAGCATGGCCAGCCGCACCGGCCTGTCGGGCGCGTAAGTGAACGCCGCGCGCGTACAGCCGGCGGGGACGAGCCAGCCGTTCGCCCACCCGTCCGCCGGCCGCGGCCGCCCCAGCCCGCGCCCGTCGCACGACAGTCGCCAGCCCGGGTCGTAGCTCTCCCCGAGCACGAGCCGGCCGGGGCGGTCGAGGGCGAGTCGCACGCCGTCGACGCTCGCGCGGCCGAGGCGGCCCGCGTCGGCGATCCGCCCGGGCGGCGCCGCCGCCGCGCCGGCCGCCGGCGCGGGCGAGCGCAGGCGCAGCCAGTACGGCCGCCAGTCCTCGGACGCGGTCTGCAGGTCGACGGTCGCTTCGCCCAGCGCCAGCGGCGGCGTGCACGAGCGCGCGCGCAGCGGCGCGCCGCGGTCGAAGGCGGCGGTGCTGCCGGCCGGTCGCAGGCCGAGCCGGCCGCCCCCGGCGAGGACCGTGAGCGCGCCGCACTCGGCTGCGATGCGAGGCCTCCCGTCGCGGGCCCGCGCGCCCGCGCCCTCCACCTCGGCGACCGCGACCGCGCGGCGCTGGCGCGCGCGGCCGCTCGTCCCGGCCGGGAACGCCGCGTCGAGCACCTCGAGGCGGAACGTGCGCCCACGCACCGGCGCGCGCAGCGCGACGCGGCCGTTCGCCGCGACGGCCAGCGGCGCGGTCGCGCTCCCGTCGGCCACGAGGCGCACGCGGGCCGGCCGCCTCAACCGCGCGGCCGGCGCGCGCAGCGTCAGCGCCTCGAGCGTCCGCGGGCGGCGCGTGCGCCACTCCAGCCACGCGTCGTGCCCGGGGAGCCACGGCGCGACCCACGCCGTGCCCGGCCGGCCGTCGAACGCGCGCGAGGCGCGCCGTCCCGGCGGGCCCTCGAACCGCCCGGAGGACGCGAAGCGCCCGCCGCGCGTGCCGGCCAGCGCGTCGAGCCGCGGGTCCGGCGCGTCCGGGGCCACGGTCACCCAGGCGTCGGCGCCGAAGCGACGCGCGGCCGGCGGCGTGATGCGCCGCGCGAGCTGACGCTCGGCGTCGCCGCGGTCGCGCGTCAGCCGCGCCTGCGGCGGGCCGCTCAGCGGCGAGCGCCGGAACGGCGTGGCGCCCGTCGTGCGCTCGAAGACGTAGGTCAGCGCGGAGCGGCGGAGATCGGCGCCGCGCAGCGCCCGCTCGGCGAGCACCGGCGGGCGCAGCCACTCGCGCGCGTGCACGCCGGGCAGGCGCAACTCGGCCAGCCCGCCGGGAACGCGGTCGACGCCCGGCGCCTTGTCGACCTCGGCCACGAGCACGCGCAGCCGGCGGACGTCGCGCAGGCCGAGCCGGAGGCGGTTCCAGCCGGCGTGCACGGGGAAGCGCCGGCCGGCGGCCTCGAGCTCCGTCGGCCGGCCGCGCGCGTCAGCGTGCGGCAGCACGTCCACGTAGGGCACGTCGCGCGGCGCGGCCAGGTCCACCTCGATCCAGTGGCGGGCCTGGTCGACGTGGTCCGGCGCGATCCAGCTCGTGTCCGTGCGGCCGTCCAGCGCGGCGAACGGGCGATGCTCGGGGAACTGCGTCACGGCCGGCAACGGGTCCTCGCGCACGTCGCGGATGCCGTCGTAGACCGCGACCGTCTGCGCGGCTGCGCCCAGCTCGGGGAACGGGTCGAGCACGGCCGCGTCCGGCGGCGGGTCCTCCGCGGCCGTCAGCGTGGCGCCGACGCCCTGGCGCATGCGCGACGGCACGATCACGCGCCGGCGGTTGGAGTCGCCGATGACGACCTCGGCGCCCCGTGCCGCGGCGTCCCGCAGCTCCGCCGCGCTGCGGTCGGCGGCGTAGGTGACCGCCGGATCGGCCCCGAGCGCGCCGAACGCCGCCAGCCCGGCAACGGTCGCGGCGGAGCCGTCGACGACGAGGCCGCCGTCGCGCGGCTGCACGCGCACGAGGCCGCGCCCGCCGGCGAGGTCGAACCGCGTGACCCGGGCGAGCCGGCGCGCCGGGTCGAGCGTGCCCGTCTCGCCGGGCGCGCGGCGCCGGTCCCCGTAGGCGCGCGCCGGCCGCCCGAGCTCGGCGAGCTGGCGCGCGACGCTCGCGGGCGGCGCCGCGCCGCTCCGCGCCCGGTCCGAGTCGCGGGCCAGCGCGAGCGAGCCCACGCCGAGCCACGAGAGCAGCGGCCGCAGCTCGCCGGGCGCCAGGCGCTCCTCCTGGAGCAGGCCGTCGACCGTCCACAGCGCGTCGACGGCGCGCCGGTCGGCGTAGGGCACCACGCCGCGCTCGGCCACCGGCCGTGACGTGAGCGCGGGCAGCAGCGGGTCCACGGTGCCGCCCCAGCGCGCGAAGGCGAACAGCTCCCCCGGCACGACGAGCGCGCGCGAGTTCGGCGCCGGCTCGGCGTCGAGGTCGCGCGCGGCTTCCTTCCACGCCGGCGGGATCTGCCGCCACGCCAGCTGCGAGTCGATCGCCTGGCCGCGCACGAGCGGCCAGGCCGCGAGCGCGAGGACGGTGACGCCCGCCGCGACGACCGCGGCGCGGACGGGGAAGCCGCGCAGCCGCGGCCACAGCGCCGCCGCGGCCGCGGCCGCGAGGAGGGCGAACGCGACCACCAGCAGCGGCGCGGCCTTGTAGGTCGTGCGCAGGAACTGGAGCGCGCCCGCATGGAAGTAGGCGAACAGCCCGATCCGCCGCAGCGGCGTGCCCTCCGGGAACCCGGCGGTGACGATCAGCGTGCCGGCCAGCGCGAGCAGCACGCAGAACGGCGCGTAGATCCACCGCCGCGCCGCGAGCAGGCCCGCGACGACGAGCGCGGGCACGAGCAGCGACGCGACCACGACCAGCGGCTGGAAGAGCATCACGCCCGCATCCGAGGTGTAGGGCCGCAGCGCCCCCGAGTAGCCGACGCCGAGGTAGGACGTCCAGTAGCCCATCAGGCGCAGCGCCTCGGACGCGCTCGTCGTTCCCCAGATCACGCCGGGCTGCTCCGTGAACGGCAGGAAGTCGCGGCCGTAGAGGACGTGGGCGGCCACGGGTGCGACCCACCAGACCGACGCGACGGCAAGGCACGCCGCCGCGCGCAGCGCGAACGCCCGCGCCGCGCCCCGGCTCACGAGCCCGGCGGCCGGCTCGTAGATCAGGAGGCCGAGCGGCGCCAGCAGCAGCCACGCCAGCACGGCGACGTTCACCCCGCCTCCCGCGGACGCGACGATCAGCGCCAGCGCGCCCGCCCACCACCACCCGCGGTCGCGCAGCCCGCGGTGGACCGCCAGCAGCATCCACGGCAGCAGCGCGTACGCGAGCAGCGTGATCGACGTGCGGTTGACGAACACGACGACGTACGGGTTGAGGAGCACCAGCGCCGCGGCGGTGAGGCGCGCGGGGCGGCCACCGGCCGGCAGCAGCGCGTCGACGAGCCGCAGCGTGCCCCACAGAGCGACGGCGAGGACGGCGGCGAGCCAGAGCCGGTGCACGACCCACGGCGCCAGCCCGGCCAGGTGGCCCGCGGCGAAGAAGGGCCCCATCGGGAACAGGTAGCCGGCGTACTGACCGGCATGGACGTGGCCGAGGTCGCCGGTGGGTGACCACACCGCGGCGACGTCGGCGAGGAACCCGACAGGGTCGACGTGGAGGTCGATCTTCGTGTCCGACGTCGCCTCGCCCGGCCGCTGCCAGAACGCCAGCGCGAGCGCGAGGAGCGTGAGCGCGAGGCCGTCGCGGACGGCGGGTGAGCCGAGGCGGCGCGGCATGCGGCGCCGCAGCGTATCCGCAGGCACGTGCGCCGCCGCCGCGGCGGGTCGCCCACCCCGAGCCGCCCGGGCCGCCTCCGCGTAGCCTGCGCAGCCGTGCGCCGCCCGCTCCTCGCCATCGCCGCCGGGCTGCTGCTCGCGCTCCCGGCCGCGCTGGCCGGGTTCGACGGGGGCTACGGCGACCTGGCGCGGATCGTCGCCGGGGCCGTCGCGGCGCTCGCCGTCGCGCTCGCCGCCGTGGCGGCCCCGGCGCCGCTCCCGCGCGGCACGCCCGCCCGGCTGGCGCTCGCCGGGCTCGCGGCCCTGTTCGCGCTCACGCTCGCTTCCGTGACGTGGGCGCCGCTGGCCGCGCCGGCCTACGCCGACGCCCAGCGCGTCGCGCTCTACCTCGCCGCGCTGACCGGCGCGATCGCGGTCGTGCCGCTCCGGGTGGCGGTGCCCGCGCTCGCGGCCTCCGCCACCGGCATCGTGCTCGCCGGCCTGAGCGAGCGGCTGGCGCCGTGGCTCGTGACGCTCGAGCGCTCGGTGTCGGCCGGCGGGCGGCTCGCCGCGCCGCTCGGCTACTGGAACGCGATGGGCGTGGTGGCGGCCATGGGGCTCGTGCTGTGCGCCGGGATCGCGGGCGAGCGGACCGCGGCGCCGAGGCTGCGCGCCGCGGCCGCGGCGTGCGCGCCCGTGCTCGGCGCCGGCCTGGCGCTGACGTTCTCGCGCGGGGGGCTGCTCGCCGCGGCGGCGGGCCTCGTGGTCGTGCTCCTCAGCCGGCCCGACCGCGCGCAGCTGCGGGCGTGCGCGCTCACGGCCGCCGCCGCGACGGTGGCCGGCGTGACCGCCGCCGCGCTGCCCGCGGTCGGTGATCTCGCCGCCGCCGAGTCGCGGCGCAGCGGCCAGGGCGCCGCCCTCGCGGCCGTCATCGCCGTGGCCGCGGCCGGCGCCTGGATCGTCCAGCGCCGGACGGGCGACGCCGCCCCCGCGCCGCTGCGGCTTCCGGGCAGGCGCGTCCTCGCGGTCGGCGCCCTCGCCCTCGTCTGCGCCGGCGTGGCGGCGTTCGCGGTCGGCGAGCGGACGCCGCGCGACCCCGCGTTCGGCGCGACCGCACAGCGCCTCACCACCGTGGAGAGCCCGCGCTACGACTACTGGCGAGTCGCGCTCGACACGTTCGCCGACCATCCGCTCGCCGGCGCCGGCTCGAGCGCCTTCCAGGTCGAGTGGCTGCGCGAGCGGACGGTCGCCGCCGCCGCCCACGACGCCCACTCGCTGCCGCTGGAGACGGCGGCGGAGCTCGGCCTCGCCGGCCTCGCGGCGCTCGCGCTGCTCGTCGCCGGCGTGCTCGCGGGCTGCGCGGCCCTCCAGCACCGGGCGCCCGGCGCGGCGGCCGCGGCGTTCGGCGCGCTGGCCGCGTGGGCCGTCCACGCCTGCGTCGACTGGGGCTGGGAGATGCCGAGCGTGAGCCTGATCGCCGTGCTGCTCGCCGGTGCGGTGCTCGGCTCAGCGGCGCCGCAGCGCGAGCGCCAGCACGGCGACCGCGGCCGGCGCCTGGACCGCGAGGACCACGGCGGCGAGGCCCTCGGTGCTGTCGCGGCCGGCCAGCAGCACCGTCTGCAGGAGCGCCGCCAGGGCGAGGACGGCCAGGAAGGCGCGCCGGTGTAGGCCCATGCCGTACTGGACGCCGATGTACGTGACCGCCAGGAACGCGTAGGCCACGCCGAGCGTGAGCAGCACGCCCGCGCCCGGCCGGTAGTCCGCCCCGAACGCGACCTCGAGCACGAGCTCGGGCGCCACGGCGTAGACCACCAGCTCCGGGACGGCGATCGCGAGGATGACCGCCGCCGCGCGCAGGAGCACGGCGCGCGCCTCGTGCCCGGCCGCTACCCGGTGCGCCGCCTCGGGCAGCAGCCAGAGCCCGACGCCCCAGGCGATCCACACGAGCGCCTTGGCGCAGACGCCGGCGGCGGCGTAGATCCCGGCCGGGTCGTCCGCGAGAGTGTGCCGCGCGACGAGGACGTCGACGTTCTGGAGCACCGCGATGAGCACCAGCGCGGCGATCGGGACGCCGGCGCCGCGCGCGAGCGTCCGCAGCCGGTGTCGCGCGCCGCCGGCGCCCGCCGGTCCGAGCCGGCGGCGCAGCAGCAGGCCGAGGACGAGCGCCGTCACGACGAACGACGCGGTGGTGCCGAGATAGGCGCCCGTGACGTCCAGCCCGGCGACGGCGAGCGCCACGCCGACGACGAGCCGGCCGATCGCCTCGAGGACGAGGCTCAGGCCCACGGCGCGGTACGCGCGGCGCGCCTGCAGCAGTCCGCGGTAGACGCACAGGAGCAGCCACGCCCCGGCCGTCACCGGCACGGCGGCGGCGGCCCACGTCGCGTCGACGTTGAGCGCGTCGGCGAGCGGGACGCGCGCCAGCACTCCGGCGACCGTCGCGACGGCCAGCGCCGCGCCCAGCCGCCGGGACCAGCTCGCGAACGTACCCGCGAGCTCGCGGCCTTCCCCCAGGCGCCCGCGCGCGCCCTCGCGGGCCGCCGCGACCTGCAGCGCCGAGCCCGGCACGGCGAGGATGAGCATGAGGTTCAGCAGCGCGGCCAGCTGCCCGTAGCCGTCGGTGCCGAGGAGCCGCGTGAAGACGATGGTGATGGCGACGCCGGCGGCGTTCGCCGCCATCGTCGCGGCGGCGAGCCCGACGGCCGCGCGGGTGCCGCCGTCTGGCAGCGCGGGCGGCGCCGGGGCGGCAGGGACTCCGACGACGGCCGACGTCTGCTCCAGCCCCGTCATGCGCCGCCGCACGGTAGCGGACGGGCGCTAGGCTTCCGCGACCGTGCTCCGAGCCCGCCGCCACGCACTGCTGGCCACGCTGCTCGCGGCCGGCGCGCTGGCCGCCCCGGCCGCCGCGCAGACTCCGGGCGACGAGCAGTACAGCGACCCCTTCGGCGGCGGCCAGGAGGAGCAGTCAGGCGACACCGGCGCGAACCAGTCCCAGGAGCCGGCCGAGCCGGCTCCTGGGCCCGCCGAGCCGGCGCAGGAGCCGCCCGCCCCGGACGAGCCGTCGGCCGCGCCCGCCCAGTCCGAGCCGGAGCCGCAGCTGCCGTACACGGGGCTCCCGGCCGGCGTCGTGGCGGCCGCGGGCGCGCTGCTGCTGGCCGGCGGCGTGGCGTTGCGCCGGCGTGACCACCGACGGACCTGAGGCCACCGAGGAGGCCGGCGCCGCGCTCGCCGCGACGCTGCGCCCCGGTGACGTGGTGCTCGTGTCCGGCGAGTTGGGCGCGGGCAAGACGACGTTCGTGCGCGGCGCGCTGCACGCGCTTGGCGTCGAGGGGCCGATCACGAGCCCGACCTTCGTGGTCGGGCACGGGTTCGAGGGTCGCCAGGGCCCGGTCGCGCATCTCGACCTGTACCGCCTCGCGGGCATGGGCGCCGAGGACCCCGGCCTCCTCGACCCGTTCTTCGGCCCGGACACGATCGCCTTCGTCGAGTGGCCCGAGCACGCCCGGGACGCCTACCCACCCGACCGCGTCGCGCGCCGGGTGCGGCTGGAGCACGCGGGCGGCGACCGGCGCCGCGTCGAGGTGACCCCGTGATCCTGGGCTTCGACACGGCCACCCGGTCGACCGCCGTCGCGGTGTGGGCGCCGGACGGGCCCGAGGTCGAGCTGCGCGACGACCCGCGTCCCGGTGCGCGGCCGGGGCACGCCGGCCGGCTGCTCGCGCTCGCCGAGGAGGCGCTCGAGCGCGCCGGCGCGACCTGGGACGACGTCGAGCGCCTGGCCGCCGGCGTCGGGCCCGGGGGCTTCACCGGCCTGCGCCTCGGCATCGCCACGGCGCGCGCCCTCGCGCAGGCGCGCCGGCTCCCGGTCGTCGGCGTGTCGAGCCTCGAAGCGCTCGCCGCCGGGCGCGCCGACGTCATCGCCGTCATCGACGCGCGCCGCGGCGAGGCGTTCGCCGCGGCCTGGCGCGACGGGGGCCGGGTGCTCGAGCCGGCGGCCCTCGCGCCCGACCAGCTCGCGCGCGCGGTGTGGCCGGGCGTGCCGGCCGTCGGGGACGGGGCGGTACGCTTCAGGCCGGAGCTCGAACGGGCCGGGGCGGCGGTCCCGGCGGACGGCTCGCCGCTGCACCGCGTCAGCGCGCTCCAGGTGTGCCGGCTGGGAGCGGCGCAGCGGCCGACCGACCGCGACGCGCTGTTGCCCGACTACCGTCGCGAGCCCGACGCCCGCCCCCGCTCCCCGCAGCAGCCCTGACCGCGCCCACCACCGCCGCCATCCAGGTCCGCCGGCTCACCTACGCGGACCTCCCGCAGGTGATCGCCATCGAGCGTCGCGCCTTCGCGACGCCGTGGTCGCTCGCCATGTTCGTGCTGGAGCTCTCCAAGCCGTCCGGCATCTGCCTCGCCGCGGAGGTCGACGGCGAGCTCGTCGGCTACCTCGTGTGCTCGCGCTACGACACGGTCTGGCACGTCATGGACATCGCGGTCGATCCCGACCGCCTGCGCCGCGGCATCGCCAGCGCGCTGCTCAGCCGGCTGCTCGAGCACGATCCGGACGGCGAGTACACGCTCGAGGTCCGCGAGTCCAACGCCGGCGCCGTCGCGCTGTACGAGCGCTTCGGCTTCAAGGCCGCCGGCGTCCGCCCGCGCTACTACCAGGACAACGGGGAGAACGCCGTGATCATGTGGCGCACGCCGCGCCGCCGGGCATGATCCTCGCGCTCGAGACCTCGTGCGACGACACCTGCGCCGCCGTGGTCACCCGCGGCGGCGAGATCCGCTCGAACGTCGTCTCCTCACAGGGCGTGCACGCGGCGTTCGGCGGCGTCGTGCCGGAGATCGCCTCGCGCCACCACCTCGAGCTGGTCAACGCCGTCGTCGACGACGCGCTCGGCCGGGCCGGGACGGGCCTCGACGAGGTCGAGCTCGTCGCCGTCACGCAGGGTCCCGGGCTCGTCGGCGCGCTGCTCGTCGGCGTCGCCACGGCCAAGGCGCTCGCCTCCGCGCGGCGCCTGCCGCTGGCGCCGGTCGACCACCTGCGCGGCCACGTCGCCGCCAACTTCGTCGCGCCGGCGCCGATGGAGCCGCCGTTCGTCTGCCTGATCGCCTCCGGCGGGCACACCCTGCTCACGCGCGTCAGCGACCACGCCGGCTACGAGGTGCTCGGCCAGACGCTCGACGACGCCGCGGGCGAGGCCTTCGACAAGGGGGCGCGCCTGCTCGGCCTCGGCTATCCCGGCGGGCCGGCGCTCTCGCGGCTGGCGGCGGGCGGCGACGCCGCCGCCTTCGACTTCCCGACCGGCGCGCGCGTCGCCGGCCTGGACTTCTCGTTCGCCGGCCTGAAGACCGCCCTGCTCTACAAGATCCGCGACCTCGGCCCGGAGGAGACGCGGCGCCGGGCGGCCGACCTCGCCGCGGCGTACGAGCACGCGATCGTCGAGGCGCTCACGGCCCGCGTCGTGCGCGCCCTGGAGGCCGAGGCCGAGCCGCGCCTGGCGATCGGCGGCGGCGTCGCCGCGAACCGCCTGCTGCGCGAGCGCGCCGCGGCGCTCGGCGTCCCCGTCCACGTACCGCCGCCCGAGCTGTGCACCGACAACGCGGCGATGATCGGCTCCGCCGCGCGCTGGGTCGAGCCGCTCGCCTTCCCGGACTACCTCGGCCTCGACGCCTACGCCACGGCGTGAGCCGCACGGTCACGCTGTACTCGCGGCCGGGCTGCCACCTGTGCGACGAGGCGCGCGACCAGCTCGAGCGGATCCGCGCCACAGCGCCCTTCGAGCTGCGCGAGGTGGACATCACGGGCGACGACGCGCTGCACGCCCGCTACCTGGAGCGCATCCCCGTGATCGCCCTCGACGGCCGCGAGCTGTTCGAGTTCTTCGTGGACGAGGCCGCGCTGCTCCAAGCTCTATCTTGCCCGGCATGAGCTACGACGAGGCGCTCGCGGACCGGCTCTCCCTGGGCGTCGCCGCGCGGCTCTCGCGCTACCTGCAGGTGCTCACGCAGGCCCGCAAGATGGGCAAGGAGACGATCTCCTCGCAGGAGCTCTCGGAGTACACCCACGTCAACTCCACGCAGATCCGGCGCGACCTCTCGGGCTTCGGCAAGTTCGGCAAGCGCGGCGTGGGCTACAACGTCGACTCGCTGGTCTCGCAGATCCGCAAGATCCTGCGCACCAGCGGCCAGCACAACATCGCGCTCTTCGGCGCCGGCCACCTCGGCCGCGCCATCGCCTCCTCGGACATCTTCGCGGACCACGGGTTCCGGGTCGTGGCCATCTTCGACGCCGACGCGGACAAGGTGGGGGAGGACATCAACGGCGTGCGCGTGCGCCATACGGACGACGTCCGCGCGGTCGTCGAGGACGAGGACATCGTCGTCGGCGTCCTGGCCGTGCCCACCGCCGCCGCGCAGGAGCTGGCCGACCGGCTGGTCGACGCGGGTGTCAAGATCATCTTCAACTACTCCGAGGCGCTCCTGCACGTGCCGCCGGAGGTGACGGTCCACACCTCGTCCCCAGCCGTGGACCTCCTCTACGCGCTCTACTTCTACCTGACCTGAGTGTCCATCGACCTCGCCGCAGCGCGCGAGACCTTCGAGGCCTCGCAGGACCTGACCGTCGGCATCGAGGAGGAGTACGCGATCCTCGACCCCGATACGCTCGAGCTCGCGCCGGGCTTCGAGCGGCTGCGCGACGCGGGGCTCCAGGACGACGTGCTGGAGACGGCGATCTCGGGCGAGCTGATCTCCTCGGAGATCGAGATCCGCTCCGGGCGCGGCGAGGACGTCGGCGACGCCCGGGCCAAGCAGCAGGAGGCGCGGCGGCGGCTGTTCGCGCTCGCCGAGCGCCACGGCCACGCGCTCGGTGCCACGGGCACGCACCCGCTGTCCGACTATCGCGAGCAGCACATCATCGACACGCCGCACTACCACCGCGTCGAGGAGGGGCTGAAGTACGTGGCGTGGCGCAACAACACCTTCGCGCTGCAGGTCCACGTCGGCGTGCAGGGCCCGGACCGGGCGATCCGGCTGTGCGACCGGCTGCGGCCGGTGCTGCCCGTCCTGCTCGCGATCTCGGCGAACTCGCCGTACATCGACGGGCGCGACTCCGGCCTGCACTCCGCGCGCACGCAGAGCTTCACCAAGTCGTTCCCGCGCTGCGGCGTCCCCGATCCGCTCGGCTCGTGGGCGGCGTGGGCCGACTACGTCGACCTGCTGGTCCGCACGCGCTCGATCGTCGAGTTCACCCAGCTGTGGTGGTCGGTGCGGGCGCACCACGCGTTCGGCACGGTCGAGATCCGCATCTGCGACGCCCAGACGACGGCCCACGAGGCCGACACGCTGGCCGAGCTCATGGTCGCCTGCGTCGCCCAGGCGCTGCGGGAGATCGACGCCGGGGAGACGCCGCCGGACCTGCCGCCGCGGCTGATCGAGGAGAACATGTGGCGCGCGATCCGCCACGGGCAGGACGGCCGGCTGCTCGACCTCGAGGCGCCGCGGATCGAGGAGTACCCGGCGAGCGAGGCGCTCGACCGGCTGAAGGCCTGGACGGGGGCGGACGTGACCCTGCCCGAGCTCAACGGCGCCCAGCGCCAGCGGCGGATGATCGACGCCGGCGCCACGCCCCAGGAGGTGTACGCGGCATGCGTGAAGGAGACCCGAGCGACCTATGAGACAGCCGTCTGAAGAGCAGATCCGGGCCCTGGAGGCCGAGCTGGAGCGGCTGAGCGTGGACGACGTCCTGCTCCAGACCATCGTCACGCTGATCAACCTCGGCGCGCGCAAGGCGGGCCTGGTAGAGAGCGCGCAGGCGGACCTCGAGCAGGTGCGCCAGGCGATCGAGGGCGCCCGCGCGCTGCTGCCGCTCGTCGAGGCCCGCCACGGCGACCAGGTCGGCCCGCTCAGGGATGCGCTGTCGCAGCTCCAGATGGCCTACGTGCAGAAGTCGAGCGGCGCCGCCGAGCCCGGCGAGCCCGGCGAGGCGCCGCCCGAGGAGGAGCCGCCGAAGCCCGAGGGGCCCGGCCCGGCGCAGCAGTCGGGCCGTCTCTGGATCCCGGGTCAGTAAACTCGCCCGCTGCCGAGCGGCGGAGCGATCCGTCGCTCTCCTTCGTCAAAGCAGTCCGCGGGCGTGCGCCCGCTCCTGACCCAGAGAGGCTCCCTTGTCAAACTTCCTGACCGACCACGGCGTCGTCGTCGCGCTCGTCTGCGCGGCGCTGGCCGTGGCCTACGGGCTGGTCACCACCCGGTCGCTGCTCGCGCTGTCGCCCGGCAACGCCACGATGCAGGGCCTGTCGGCGGCCATCCAGGAGGGCGCGTCCGCCTACCTGCGCCGCCAGTACACGACGATCGGGATCGTCGGCGTCGTCCTGTTCGTGGCGCTGATCCTCCTGCAGGACATCGAGGTGGCGATCGGCTTCGCGATCGGCGGCCTGCTGTCGGCCGCCGCCGGCTTCATCGGCATGAACGTCTCGGTGCGCGCCAACGCGCGCGTCGCCGAGTCGGCGCGCGGCGGCATCGGCCCGGCGCTCGACGTCGCCTTCCGCGGCGGCGCGGTCACCGGCATGCTCGTCGTCGGCCTGGCGCTGATCGGCGTGGCCGGCTACTACGGCGTGCTGACGTGGATCTTCGACGTCGAGCCCAAGGAGGCGGTCGACGCGCTCGTCGGCCTCGGCTTCGGCGGCTCGCTGATCTCCGTCTTCGCCCGTCTGGGCGGCGGCATCTTCACCAAGGGCGCCGACGTCGGCGCCGACATCGTCGGCAAGATCGAGGCCGGCATCCCCGAGGACGACCCGCGCAACCCGGCCGTGATCG
>Ga0126307_10000560_pt1 | contig 23916 bp, 16 predicted proteins | sample Plot28_FD_89955 | JGI IMG/M metagenome (GOLD analysis project Ga0126307, IMG submission 89955) | Serpentine soil microbial communities from UC McLaughlin Reserve, CA, USA - Plot28 | ecosystem: Environmental > Terrestrial > Soil > Grasslands | place: USA: UC McLaughlin Reserve, Lake County... | reverse complement strand
GCACCATGCTCGCCAACCGGTGCTGTAGCTCTGCGTGAGCAAGAGCCACGCGGGCTCGCGAACGCTCAGCCGGGCGCTCTCGGCGGCGCCCGACGGCCCGCCCGGCGTGACCGCCAGCATCCGGCCCGGGTCGCCGACCCTCTCCGGGCGCGGAGCCCGCGAGCGGAAGGCCACCAGGTCGGCCCGCAGCCCGGAGCCCGGCGGGAGGCTCAAGAGCGAGCGCCCGGCGGGGAGCGCGAGCAGGGCCCGGGTGCCGCACCCCCGCATTCTCAGCGGCCGCCCCGCGTCGAGGTCGGCCACGCGGCCGGTGACGATCAGGTCCGCCTCGCCGCCGCCCGACCGGCGGGCTCGGAGGCCTCCGCAGGGAGACTCGAAGCGCCCGCGCCGGCGCAGGGGCTGCGGGCGGACGCCGGGGACGGAGAGCTCGGCGATCGCCACGGCCCGCAGCGCTCGAGACCGCGCGGCCCGGGGGGAGCGCGTGGCGGCGACCTCGACCCGCAGCTCGCGCCCCCTGACGGCCCGCTCGAGGCGCACGTCGCCCCGCGCGCCCACGCGGCCCTCAGCGGGCCGGCCACCGTCGGCGGACACCCGGACCCACGAGGGCGAGGCGAAGCTCGCCGGCCCGGGCAGGAGGCGGAAGCGCTGGACGGCCCGCAGCTCCGGCGCGCTCCAGGCGACGAAGGGGCGCCGGCGACTGTCCAAGTCTGAAACCCACGCGGTCTCAGGGTCGCCGTCGAACGCGGACGAAGCCCTGCGGCCCGGGATCCCCTCGAACCGGCTCGAGGACGTGAACCGCGATCCGCCGCTCAGCCCCACGAGCCGGTCGATCTCGTCGTCCTCTGCGGTGGCCGCGACGCTGGCCCAGCCTTCGATCGCGAATCGCCGGGCCACCGGCAGCTCCAGCTCGCGCTCGAGGCCGTCCTCGGCATCGACCATCCCGAGCTCGGAGCGATCCTCGGGCTCGCGCACGTCCGCGCCGGCGCGGTAGGGGAAGTCGGCGGTCGTCCTCGACATGGTTATCGCCAGCTCGCTCGCGGCGAGGTCCCGGCCGCGCAGGCGACGGCTCAGCGTGATGGGCAACCGCAGCCGTTCGCGCACCCTCAAGCCGGGGATCGTGAGCTCCGCAACGCCTCCGGCGCCCGGCTCGTCGCCCTCGTTCTCCCGCTTCGAAGTCCGGACCCGCACCGAGCGGAGGGGCGAGACCCCGGTGGTGACGCGGTTCGGGCCCGGGCGCAGGCTGACCTCCCGCTCGGGCCCTCCGTTGAAGGAGACCCACGCCTTCACCGTCTGGGCCCGGCGGCCGGGGTGCGGCGTGATCCGCACCGCTGCGGTCCTGCGCGGGCGGGCGAGGTCGGCCTGGAGGTACCACTGCGACGGCGGCAGATGGTCGTCTGCGAGCCAGGAGGTGTCCGGCCGACCGTCCATGGCGGCGTAGGCGCGGTTCTGGGGAAACTGCTGGAACCCCGCGTGAGCAGGGGCGAACAGGCGGCGCACGCCCGAGTTGCGGGCGACGGTGCGTGCCTCCGGCCCGTGTCCGGCGAACGGCTGGAAGACCGGGGAGTCGAGCGCGACGGGATCGTCCGGACCGAGGGTCGGCCCGCGGTTGGCGCGCAGGCGGGGAGCCGTGAACGTGCGCCTCCGGGCGGAGTCCGAGAACACGAGTGTGGCACCGGCTCTCACCGCCGCCGCGGTTCGTCGCGCGTCCAGGTCACCGGCGTAGAACAGCGCCCGCCGGGTGTCGAGCAGGTCGAGCGCGGCCAGGGCGGGGATGCCGTCGGCATCTCCCTCCAACACGGTCGCGCCTCTCTGGGGATGCAGACGGACCCCGCCCGGACTGGCGCCCCCGACCGCGCGGCGCTCCAGCTCGGCCACCCGGACGGAGCTGCCCGAGCGGCCGTGCGAGGGCGGGTGCGTGCGCGTCGGCCCGTACCGCGCGAGCGGGCGCGACACGCCGGGCTGTCCCGCGAGACCGCGCTGCACGGTCACGGGATCGGCCGCTCCGCTACGCGCCGGCCTGCTGTCCGCGGCGACCACGAGCTGCCTCACGTCCATGAGCCGGAGCAACGGCGCGAGCTGGTCCGGGACGAGCCTCTCCTGCTGGATCAGGTCGTCCACCGCCACCTGGAGCTGGGTCGAGCGGTCGTCGGCGTAGGGGACGGTCTCGCGGATCGCCACGGGCCCGTCCGAGAACGACGGCGCAACCGGGTCGGTGGTGCCGCCCCAGCGGTACCACGCGAACAGCTCGCCGGGTACCACCATCGTCCGGGACGCGGCCGGCTGCGCCCGTTCGGCGTCGCCGAGCGCGGAGCGCCAGTAGCCCGGGACCTTGTCGTAGGCCACGTTCTGGTCGATGGCCCGCCCCAGCACGAGCGGTGCCGCGGCGAGGAACGGGACGAGCGCGAGCCCGACGAGAGCCGGCCTGGGGGTTCCGCGTCGCTGAAGGGCGGCGAACCCGGCGCCCGCCAGGCAGGCCAGGCTGAGCGAGAGCAGCGGCTCCGCCTTGTAGGTGGTCCGCAGGAACTGGATCGAGCCGACCTGGTCGTAGACCTGGAGGAGGGCCTTCCTGAGCAGCGTCCCGTCGGGGTAGCCGGCGAACATCGCGAGCAGGGCGCCGACGGCGAGCAGGACGAAGAAGGGGCCGTAGCGCCAGGAGCGGGTGAGGGAGAACGACGCGAACGCGAACAGGGGGACCGCGAACGTGGCCACGACCACCACCGGGTTGAAGAGGTACGTGCCGGCGATTCCCATGAAGGGCTCTTCGGCCCCGCCGAAGCCGACCCCCGTGTACATGCTCCAGAAGCCGAGCTGCCGCAGGAGCTCGGACATGCTGGTGGTTCCCCAGATGGTCCGGGCGTGCTCGGTGAAGGGAAGGAAGTTCTCCCCGAACTTGAACTGCACGAGCAGAGGGACCAGCCACCAGGCCGAGCCCAGCGCGCCGGCAAGGGCCGCCCGCCACGCGAAGGCTCGGGCCGCCCGCCGGTCGGCCGCGCCGACGTACAGCTCGTAGAGGACGAGCGCGACCGGCCCCAGGAGCGCGAACGCGATCACGGCGGCGTTGACGCCCCCCGGGGTCAGGGCGAGCAGGAGCCCGAACAGCGCCGGCCAGCGCCAGCGCGCGCCCTCCGCGAGGCCCCGGTGCACGCTGAGCATGAGCCAGGGCAGCGCGGCGTAGGTGACGAGGGTGACCGTGCCCCGGCTGGTGTAGAGGACCACGTAGGGGCTCAGCACGAAGACCACCGCGGCTGCGCCTGCGGCCGCGAGCCCGCGCCGCGGCATGAGGGCCTCCATCAGCTTCACGACGCCCCAGGCGGCCAGGAACAGCAGGGTCCCGAGCCACAGCCGCTGGACCATCCACATGGGAAGCCCCAGCGCGTCGCCTCCGGCGAAGAAGGGCCCCATGGGCGCCAGGTAGCCGACGAAGTTGCCGCTCTGCACGTGCCCGAGGTCGGACGTGGCGCTCCAGAGCCAGCCGACTCGCTCCAGGAACTGGGCCGGGTTCACCGACAGCTCGATCCGCGTGTCCGTGACCGCCTCTCCCGTTCGTTGCAGGAAGGCCAGCCCGTAGCTCCCGGCGGCCAGCGCGACGAGCAGCAGCCGCCGGTCAAGAGCCATGCCGGGCAGCGTAGTTAGCCTTCGGTGCGCCGGACCCACCCGCCTCCGTGCACGCGCGCTCTCCCCGCTTCCCGCTCTTCGACTCACTGCGCGCCGTCGCCGCGGTGAGCGTCCTCGCCCACCACGCCGGCGACTACTCGGGCTTCCTCCGCGGCACGGATCCGTTCGTGAGCTGGGTCGCGCGCCTGGACGTGGGCGTGGCCATCTTCTTCCTCATCTCCGGCTTCCTGCTCTACCGGCCGTTCGTCCAGGCCAGGATGCGCGACGAAGGCCAGCCGTCCACCGTCGCCTACGCGTGGCGGCGGCTCCTGCGAATCGGCCCGGCCTACTGGCTGGCGCTGACGGTCACCGCGCTCGTCGTCGGCTCGGTCGGCCTGTCCTCGCTGAAGGCCGGGCTCGTGTACTACGGCTTCGCCCAGACCTACTTCCCGGTCTACTCGCTGGGCGGCATCCCCGCGGCGTGGACGCTGTGCGTCGAGGTGAGCTTCTACGCATTCCTTCCGCTCTGGGCCTGGCTGATGCGGCGCGTTCCTGGCTCTCGCCTGCGCAGCGAGGCACTCGGCCTCGTTGCCCTCTTCTGCCTCGCGATCGCCTACAAGGTCTGGCTGCTCTCCAAGTCGCCCACGCCCGACGACGTCGGTGGCGTGCACGGTCTGCTGCTGCTCCCCGCCTTCCTCGACCAGTTCGCGCTGGGGATGGGCCTGGCCGTGGCGAGCGTCGCCTGCGCGGACCGGCCCGAGCTCCCGCGGCCCCTCCGTGTGCTCGACCGGTTCCCCGGGCTCGGCTGGCTGTTCGCGCTGGTCATGCTGTTCCTGGTGAGCACCCAGCTCGGCCTGGGCGGGGGAGGCTTCGACGAGCCGACGACGCCCCACCAGTACATGGAACGCCACCTCCTCTACGGCCTGCTCGCCCTCGGGCTGATCGTCCCGGCCGTCTTCGGCGACCAGGAGCGCGGACTCACACGCAGGGTGCTCGGGCTACCCGCGATCGCCTACGTCGGGGTCGTCTCCTACGGCGTGTACCTGTGGCACTTCGGCGTCTTCACCGTGTTCGCCGAGCTCGGGCTGCCCCGCGACGGCGTGGGCCCGCTGCCCTCATTCGTGGTCTGGTTCGTCCTGGGTCTGGCGGTCTCGGTCGCGATCGCCTCGCTCAGCTGGTGGCTGGTCGAGCGGCCGCTCTTGCGGCTCAAGCGCCTGGTTCCGGGCCGGCGGGCGCGGACCGCGGCCGCGCTCAGCCCCTGACCGTCCCGATCACCACGGCGCCGGCGCGATAGAGCAGGCGGTCGTAGGGGATGTCCCACGCCTGGCTGCAGTCGGTCTCGCGCCAGTGCCTTCCGTCGCGCCGCAAGGCGCCGCAGTCGGCCAGCCCCGCCTCCTCGCTGCGCAGGTAGCGGTCCAGGTGAGGGTTGTAGCCCACGGGCACCGAGAAGACCAGCCGCCCGCCGGGGGCGAGGAGCGACCGGAGGCGGCCGAGCGCCCGCTTGGGCTTGTCGGGCTCGAGCGGGCGCTCGTCCAGCCCGAGGTGCTCCAGCGTCGAGACGCTTACTATCAGCTGGTAGCGGCGGTCGAGCTCCAGGTCGGCCGCGTCGGCGTTCAGCACCCCGGGCGCGTGCTCGTACTTGTCAACCACGTCGTGGCCGGCGAAGCCGTAGTGCGACAGCACGTTCCCCACCTCAAGCACCGACCCCGGCTCTTCGCTGGCCACCAGGCCGGCGAACACGGGCACCTCGACCGCCCGTTCGTTGAGCCAGGTGAACAGGTGACGGTGGTGCAGAGCTGTGTACTCGCTGCCTCCCAGGCGGAAGCGCACGGGTCGCAGGTGGCGCCCGAGGAGGAAGCCGAGCGCCCAGCGCGCGCAATCGGCGGCAACCGTGGCGGTGCCCCGACGCACGGCCTCGCGACCCGCTCTTCGTGCGTTCCTGCGGAGCGTCGCGACCGCGCTCGAGCTGCCTCGGTGCTGCGGCCGCGCCACCTTCAGGGAGAGCGGCGCGCGCGCCGATAGGCCTGCTGGAGGACCGGCTGCGTCTCCAGCGCGGTGATGCTCGAGGCTCCGAGAGGGTTGAGCTGAAGTGCGCGGGCGCGTGCGAGGCGGGCCTGGGGACCGCCTCGGTCGGGGTAGGCGAGGTTGACCGCCACCCAGCCGTCGAAGTTTTCGGGCTCCATGTCTACCAGCTGCCGGGCCGCGGTGTGCGCCCGGTCGAAGCGACCCGCGAACAGCAGCAATGCGGCTTCGTGGCGAAGCGCCGATCCGTCCGCATAGAAGCGACGCGCCTTCCTGAGGTCGTCCAGGCCCTGTGTCACCGCCTCGGGCGAGGCCCTGCCTTTGGCCGCGAGGTCGACCGCCTCGGCCGCGCGGTGCTCGTGGCGGTCTGCCCGAAATTGAGCCGCCAGCAGCGCCACGACTGCAGCGGCAATGAGAATGACCAAGAGCCGCGCCACGGCGGAGCAGTCTAGGACGGGTGCTGGGGCTGCCTCGCGCCGATGGTGGCCCGCTGCGACGCCTGGGGAACGCCCCGTCCGACCCGCTAGACCCCGCCGCGGGGGCTGGCAGGGGCGCCAAATCTCCTCTCTACGCTAGGTCCGATGCTGGCCGGCCGACCGCCCCTGAGGCTGCTCATCGCGGTCGGGCTCATCGCCGGCTCGACCCTGGCGCTCCAGGTACTCCTGACCCGGGTCTTCGCCGCCGTGCTCTTCTACCACTTCGGCTTCCTGGCGATCTCGCTGGCGCTGCTGGGCGTGGGAGGCGGCGCGATCCTGATCTACGTCCGGCCGGCCTGGTTCGAGCGCGTGCCGCTCCAGCAGGCGATGGCCCGGGCCGCGCTGGCCTACGGAGGCCTCCTGCTCGTCCTCATGGCGGCCACCGCCCGCCTGAACTTCCGCTTCGAGGGCGTGACGCTCGGCTTCATCTTCACGCTGGCCGTCCCGTCGGTCCTCGCCGGGGCGGCATTCCTTGCCGCGGGCATCGCCATCGCGCTCGCCGTCCGGGCGTACGTGCAGTCGATCGGAAGGGTCTACGCCTACGACCTGGCGGGAGCCGGAATCGGCGCGCTCGCGGTGGTGCCGCCGATGTGGCTGCTCGACGCTCCGCGCCTCGTGGTCCTGCTGGCGGTCCTGGTCGGGGCCGCCGCGGCGCTCGTCGCCGGCCCATCGCTGCGCGAGGCCCGGCTCGGGGCGGGGCTCGCCGTCGTCGCCGTGGCGCTGGCGGTGGTGCCCGGGGTCGAGGAGGTCTTCCAGCTGCGGCCCGACGGACGAGAGCCCGACGTGGAGCGCTGGACTCCGCTGAGCCGCGTGCAGGGCTTCGTGCCCCGGCCCAACGAGCGACGGCCCCAGAGCAACGGGATCGTGGTCTACGACCGCGTGCTTGGCGAGATCATCCCCGCCCGTCGCGACCGGATCCCGGACTGGCGCCGCCTCCAGGAGGGGCCTCAGAGCATCGGCTACCAGCTGACCGGCCCGGGGGACGCGCTGGTCATCGGCGGTGGCGGCGGCCGCGACATCCTCAACGCGCTCAGCGAGAAGCAACGCAGGGTCGACGTGATCGAGCTCAACCGCGGCATCCGCAAGGTGGTCGACGACGACCTGCGCTGGTTCTCGGGCGGGCCCTACGCGCTGCCCCGGGTGCACACCAGGATCGGTGACGGCCGCTCGCGCTTGAGCGAGAGCGGGCGGCTCTACGACCAGGTCCACATCGGGTTCACCGACACCTTCAGTCCCAGCTCGGCGCAGGCCTTCGCGCTGACCGAGAACAACCTCTACACCATCGAGGCCTTCGACGAGTACTTCGACCACCTCAAGCCCGACGGCGTGCTGAACGTCTCGCGCCCGCAGCGGCATCTGGGCGACGAGGCGATCCGAGTGACGGTGCTGACCCTCGACGCGCTGCGGCGCCGCGGCATAAAGGACCCCGAGCGCCACGTGGTGGTGCTGCGCGGCTACTACAAGGGCCCGTTCCGGGCTATCCCCTACGGCACGGTCCTGGCCAAGCTCAAGCCCTTCACGGCGGCCGAGCACAGCCGCATCCGTCGCCTGGCGGCCGACCGGGGAGGGGGGCTCGCCTTCGCCCCCGGAGGCCCCTACCGCGAGGAGTGGCGGGGCCTGGCCTCGGCGCCGAGCCTCGACGCCTTCTGCGGCGGGTACGAGGTCAACGTCTGCCCGCCGACCGACGACAAACCCTTCTTCTTTCACATGAAGCGGCTCGGCGACCTCGGCAGCGAGGCGACGTCATCGGAGCTCGGCGTGCCCGATCCGATGCTCATTCTCCTGATCACGCTCGGGATCCTCCTCGTCCTCGCGAGCTTCCTGTTTGCCCTCCCGCTGGCGATGGTGCCGGCCCGGACCAGGCCCGACGTCGGTTCGCTGCTCTTCTTCGTCGCGATCGGGCTCGGCTTCCTCGTCCTGGAGGTGGTCCTGATCCAGCGCTTCGTCCTCTTCCTCGGCTTCCCCACCTATGCCTTGTCGGTGGTGCTCTTCACCCTGCTGGTTTCCACGGGCGCCGGAGCCTGGCTGTCGGGCCGGGGAGGGTCTCCGGATCGGACGCGGCTGATCGGCGCGCTTGCCTTCGGCTGTATGGCGATCGCGGCGAGCATCTGGGGCCTCAGGCCGCTGCTGGACGCGCTCATCGATATCCCCTTCGCGCTGCGCATCCTCTGCACGGTGGTCCTGCTCGCCCCGGTGGGAGCGGCGCTGGGCTTCGCGATGCCGATCGGGCTCCGGCGCCTGCAGGGGCTCTACCCCGAGGGCGTGGCCTGGGCCTGGGGGGTCAACGGGGTCGCGTCGGTGGTGGGGTCGGTGCTCGCCATCGCGGTCGCGATCAACCTCGGCTATCCGTGGGCAGCCGGGCTGGCGGTGCTGTGTTACGCGGGCGCGCTGGCCCACGCCGTGCTGGGCCGCTGGGTGCCGCCGGAGGAGTCCCCCCGGCCCGACTCAGCCGGGGGCGAGCGTGTAGACGCGCCACTCTCCGCCGTGGTCGAAAGCAGGGCGCAGCCCGGCTAGGCACTCGTCGGCGGTGAAGCGGGTGAGCTGCCGCTCGAACTCGAAGCGCCGCAGCACCACGTAGCCGCGCCGGGCTCGGGCGCGCACGCGGGTGCAGCTCTCCCTGGCGGGGATCACCTCGAGCCGGTGGCGCAGGCGGGGGCCGGCGAGGACGCTGACCGGCGCAGGGGCGAAGGCCACCGGCCGCGACCCGTCGCGGAAGTCGTCGCGGGAGTCCAGCCACCGGGCCACCGGGCTGCCGAAGCCGCCCGTGTCGGCGTAGCGCGACAGGAAGCCCGGCGCGGGGAGCGCCAGTCCGAGCGTCGCGGCCACGGCTCCGGCGGCGAGCGCCGTCGGCGAGGGAAGGCGAAGGCGGGGAAACAGTCCGACGACCGCCGCTGTCGCCGCTCCGGCCGCGGGTCCCGCCACGAACAGCCACCCCGGAGGGGAGCGGGGAAAGCCCAGGGCGATCGCCGCCCCCAGGCTCCACGCCGCGCAGGCGGTCAGGAACACCGTCGCGATCACCTCCTCGCGGCGCCCGCGCCGGGCCGCCAGCGCGACCGTGAGCGCTCCGGCGGCGACCACGGGCAGGAGGTAGCGGGTGGTGGAGAGCGACAGGTCGAAGAGCCGGCTGAGCGACGACCGCCCCGTGTAGGGCGAGGCCGCCCACGCGATACCTCCCGCCACGGTCACGAGCGCCGCGACGCCGGTCGCCCGGGAGCGGGCTGCGATTGCCGCGCCCAGCGCGCCCGCGAGGAGCAGGGGCACTCCTCCGACGAAGGAGAGGTACTCGCCGACCCGGCCCTCGAGCGTGCCGACGGGGCTCTGGAGGAAGGAGCTGTCGAAGCGGGCGAGGTACTCGGGCACCGGGTCGCCCCAGGGAGCCGCGACGAAGGGCCAGAAGGGTGACCCGTGGTCGACCAGGTTGCGGGCGTACCAGAAGCCGCCCAGGACCGCGCCCGCCGCTGCGGCAGCGCCGAGCGGCACGGCGAGCCGCCGGATCTCGCCCCGGGCGGCCAGAAGCCCCCAGGCCACGATGGCCGCGGCGTAAGGGAGGGCCGTGGTCTTCACCCCGACCGCCATGGCCGCGGCGAGCAGGGCAGGGGCCAGGAGGGCGGGACGCCGCCGGGCGACGACAGCGAGCGCGGCGGCGCTCACCAGCCATCCCAGCGCGGCAATGTCGGTGCTGGGCCCCCGCAGACCGTCGATGGCGATGGGCGTCAGCGCGACGGCCGCAAGCGCGGCCGCCGCCGCCGGCCGGGGCACGCGCAGCTCACGCAGCCCGAGCCAGCCGGACAGCAGGGCGAGACCGAGCATCGCCGGTGCCCAGACCACAGCCTGGGGGAGTGAGCGGGCCACTGCGTTCGACCAGCCGACCATCACCTCGGACAGCACTGGGTAGTTGCCGACGGGGAACTCGTAGGTCGCGAGCTCGATCGAGCCCGGACGTCCCTGCTGGGCCCACACGACCGACTCGGTCAGGTGGTAGACGACCCCGTCCAGGCCGAGGCTCGGCCAGCGGATCAGCCAGGCGATGTAGAGCAGCCAGGCGCCGGCGGCAGCGGCGCTGCCGACCCGCGCCGGGACCTCTAGCTCTCGCCACCACGCGGCGAGCTCGCCGCCGGGAGGGACCTCGGGCCGGGGGAGGAGCGCCCGGGCGGCGAGCAGGGTGGCCAGCGCCGCCAGCCCCAGGGCGGGCGCCGAGCCGCCCAGGCCCACCAGGCCGAGCAAAAGGGCGTGCAGGGCGAGCATGGCGCCGGCGATCACCGCAGCGCCGACCAGCCGCTCGAGGCCGCGGGGCGCGGCCGCCGACGCCAGTCGGACGGAGGCGTCGAAGAGCGCGAGGACGCAGGCCACCAGCAGCGCGGCCGAGAGGAGGACTGACGGGGCGACCAGGGACACGAAACTACCCTTGCCGCCTGTGATGGTCGCGGACACGATCGCCCCCACGGCTCCGCCGGTCGCCTGCGCCTGGTGCGGTCGCGCTTTCGGCGAGGGCTCGGACGGCCTTCCCGGTCGCCTGCGCTGCCGCGGCTGCGGGGTCGCGACGACCGACCCGTGGCCCTCCGACGCCGACCTCGCGCGCGCCTACGCCGGCTGGTACAGGCCGCAGAGCGGCCGCTTCTCCGGCGTGGGCGACCGGCTGCTGCGCCGCACCCGCGCCCGCCTGGCGGTGCACCTTGACCAGCGCGCGCCGCCGGGCCCGGTGCTCGACGTCGGCGCAGGAGACGGGGCCTTGCTGGACGCGCTGCGCGCGCGGGGCCGCGATGCGACCGGGCTGGAGCGCCGCTCCTCGCGCCCCGACGTGCGGGAGAGCACCGTCCAGGAGACGGACGGAGTGTGGTCGGCGGTCGTGTTCTGGCATTCGCTGGAGCACCTGCGCGAGCCCGGCGAGGCCCTGCGGGCGGCCTCTCGACTGCTGGCGCCCGGCGGCATCTTGGTGGTGGCGGTGCCCAACGCGGAGAGCCTGCAGGCTGCGGTGTTCGGGGGGCGCTGGTTCGCGCTGGACTTCCCCAGGCACCTCGTGCACATCCCGGCGAGCGCGCTGCGGGCATCGCTGAAGGAGCTCGGGCTCGAGGTCGAGCGCGAGAGCCCGCTGCGCGGCGGTCAGGTCGTGTTCGGCTGGCTGTACGGCCTGGTGGGGCTGCTTCCCGGGCACCCGGACCTCTACGACGCGATCCGCCGGCCCGAGGCGCGGCGTACCACATTGAGCGGCCCTCGCCGCGCGGCGGCTCTCGGCGCGGCCGCGGTCATGTGGCCGCTCGCCGTGGCGGCCGGCTCCATCGAGGCGCTGCTCGGGCGCGGCGGCACGGTCTACATCGAGGCGAGGGCATGAGCCGGCTGGAGACCGCGAAGGTGGTCGTCGTGATGCCCGCGCTCAACGCCGCGCGCACGCTGGAGAGCACGGTCTCGGCCATACCCGAGGTCGACGAGGTGATCATCGTCGACGACAGGTCGACCGACGAGACCGTACAGCTGGCCCGCAGCCTGCCGGTGCACCTGATCTGGCACCCGCACAACGTCGGCTACGGGGGCAACCAGAAGACGTGCTACCTCGAGGCCCTTCAGCGCGACGCCGACGTGGTGGTGATGCTCCACCCCGACGGCCAGTATGAGCCCGCGCTGATCCCCGAGCTCGTGGAGCCGATCCTCCGGGGCGAGGCGGACATGGTGCTCGGCTCGCGTTTCGCCGAGCCGGGGCTGGCCCGCAGGGAGGGCATGCCCCTGTGGAAGTTCCTGGCCAACCGGGCCCTGACCACGATCGAGAATGCCGTGCTCGGGACGGACCTGACGGAGATGCACACCGGCTACCGCGCCTACTCGCGGCGGCTCCTGCTGACCGTGCCCTTCCTGCGCAACTCGCTGGGCTTCGGCTTCGACTCGCAGATGATCATGCAGGCGTCGGAGCTGGGCTTTCGGATCGCCGAGGTCCCGGCCCGTTCGCGCTACTTCGAGGAAGCGTCCTCGGTGGGCTTCAAGACGTCGGTCAAGTACGGCCTCCACACCCTGCTCAGCGCGGCGCGCCTGGTCCTGCACCGGCGCGGGATCGTGCGCTCGCGGCTGTTCACGACGTGACGGCGGCCGGCTGCAAGATCTGTGGGGGGCCGACGCGCCTGCTTTACGCCGGCACGGGCGGGCCGCCCACCCCCGACGAGCTGGCTCCAACCAACCACGACCCCGGCGTCTACGGGGACCTCTGGATCTGCGAGCGCTGCGGCACGGTGGCCCAGCCGGCGCTCCCGGCCGGCGACGCCCTTCACGACCTGTACCGCGACATGCGCGACGAGCGCTATCTCGACGAGGAGGACGGACGCCGCCGGACGGCCCGCCGGCTGCTGGGCCAGATCGAGCAGCAGGTGCCCGGGGGGCGGCTGCTCGACGCAGGCTGCGGCCCCGGCATCCTGCTCGACGAGGCGCGCAAGCGGGGCTGGGCCACCGTGGGGCTCGACCTCTCCCGGTCCTCGGCGGCCCACGCGCGCGACCGGCTGGGCCTGGACGTCAGGGAGGTCCCGCTGGAGGCCTTCGACGACGACTCCGGCTTCGACGCGATCGTCCTAGCGGACGTGATCGAGCACTTCGACGATCCGCGAGGCGCCCTCTCCCGCTGCGTCGAGCTGCTGAGGCCCGGGGGCGTCCTGCTGACGGCTTCGCCGGATCCGGCCTCGCGGATGGCGCGCCTGGCGGGCGGGCGCTGGTGGGGTTACCTGCGAGCGCACGCCTACCTCCTGCCGCGCAGCACGCTGGGCCGCGTGCTCCACGAGACGGGCTTCGAGGTGGTGGGCCGGCGGCCCCTGGTCAGGACCTTCTCGGCCGGCTACTGGTTCTCGGGCGCCGCCGGACGGGGCGGAGCGGCGGGAGCGCTCGCGGCGGCCGTGGGCCGGCTCGTCCCCGACCGCCTGCCGCTCTCGCTCACGCTGGGCGACGAGTACGTCGTGCTGGCCCGCCGCCCCGAGAGCCTTCGCGCCCCCTCGACGACGCCCGCCGCCGCCAGCAGCACCAGCCAGGGGTCCACGGGGGCCCTGTAGCGCGGCGAACCGTTGAGGGGAACCGTGCTCAGGAACAGCAGGGCGGCCAGGAGCCAGACGAACCACGCGCCGCGCCGCCTCCGGGGACCGTTCGCCAGGACCACGGCGCCGCCGAGCGCCAGCAGCGCGAGCACGTAGGCGCCGATCCGGCTCAGGTCGCGATCGATGCCCGCCAGCGCGCGCTCCTGCTGGAACACGTCGCGGTAGCGCCCGAGGTCGGCGAGCTCGAACATCCGCAGCGAGTTCCACCAGGTGGTGGCCAGCGCATACCCGGGGTGGTCGAGCGCGAAGGAGATCCCGCGGCGACGCAGTTCGCGCTCCACGTCAGCTTCGTTGAAGCGCTTGTTCCGGAACACCTCGCGCTGGAACTCGGGTACGGCCAACGGATGCAACCACCCTGCGCGCAGCCCGCCGCGCTCGGCCAGGGCGTTGTAGGACCCGCCGATCGCCGCTCCCGCCTGGGTCGAGATCGGCACCAGCCGGTCCATCACCAGCGCGTTGCGGATCGTCCACGGGGCGATCGTGAGCAGGCTCGCCGTCACCAGCACAGCCACCGGCTTCAGCGCGCTGCGGCCGTCTGAGCGCGCGTAGCCCCAGATGCCCAGAGCGCCCACGGGGATCAGGACCACGCCGTTGGCCCGGGTCAGCGCGCACAGGCCGCAGAGCGCACCGGCGGCGACGACCCAGCGCAGCCGGTGGTCGGATTGCCCGTGCACGATCACCGCGAGCACTGCGGCGAGCTCCAGGGCGATGAAGAGCGGCTCGGACATGAGCGACGCGCTCAGGTAGACGAGTGGCGGGGCCACGGCCATCACGCCCGCGGCCAGGAGGCCCACGGTCCGGTCCCACAGGCGGCGAGCGATCACGAACACGAGGGCCACCGCGAGGACTCCCAGGAGCGCGTTGGTCAGCCGGCCTGCTGTCCAGCTGTTGCCCGAAACCGCGTAAACCGCCGCCAGCAGGTAGGGGTAGGTCGGCGGCCGGTAGGCGGACGGCGCAGTGGTGCGCTCGGAGATCGTCGGCGCCTCGTTGCCGCGCACGATGATCTCGTCCAAGCCGGCGAACAGAGTCCCCGGGTACTGGCCGTCCTGAACCAGCGACAGGGCGTGCGCGTGGTAATCGATTGCATCCCCGTGGGGCGAGTACGGATCGGTGGCAGCCATCGCCCCCAGGCGCAGCGCCAGCGCGATGACCAGGATCACCGGCAGTGCGGCACGACTCAGCCGCGGCCTCATCGCGCGTAGACCCTAAAAGCGCCGTCGTCATAGAGAGGCGGGAACGGTGGGCGGCAGTCGGCCGCCGGCACGCGGTCCACGCCGAGCACGCCGCGCGTCACCCGCAGCTGCACGACAAGCCAGCCCCGCTCGGCCGCGCGCGCCACCTCGCGACAGCTCGCGTCGCGCGGCAGCAGCTCGAGCCGATGCTGGAAGCCGGCCCCCGCGAGCTGCGCGCTGAGGAAGCGGCCTGCCGTGTAGACCGGCTCGTCGTCGTGCTCGAAGGCCGGTTGTCGGGCGAACCACACCGTCAGCCGCCGGCCGTCGACCGACGTCGAGTCGCGGACCGTACCGTGGCGCTCCAGGTACCCGGGCGCCGCGAGGGCCATCAGCAGCCCCGCGGAGAGGGCAGCCGCCGGGACGGCGGCCTGCCCCAGGCGCCGGGGCGGACGGGGAAGGCCCCGGAGCAGCGGCAGGCAGGCGGCCGCTGCAGCGCCGGCGACGATGCCCGCCAGTGGCACCCGCGCGCGGGGGACGAAGGGCAGGCCGAGTTGACCGACCTCCGCGAGATTCCATAAGCAGGCGACGGCCAGCGCACCGAGCGCGGCACCGCGCGCGAAGCGCCCCGCCCGGGCGGCCAGCGCCAGCGCCGCGGCCCCCGCCGTCGCTGCGGGCAGCAGGTAGCGCGTGGTCGACAGCGACCAGAACTCGATGCCCGGGACGTCCGTGGTCTCGCTCAGGCCCGTGACAGGAGCCAGCGTCCAGGCCACGAGGCTCCCCACCGACACCGCGGCCGCGATCCAGACCGCCCGCCGCCGGGACAGCGCCGGGGCGAGCGCCCCACCGACGAGGCCGACGATGCTGCCCGCCAGCACCGAGGCGTACTCGGACAGGCGGCCGTCGAGGGTGGCGAGCGGCCGCTGGCTGAAGCGGGTGTCGATCAGGTCGACGAAGGGAGGCACCGGATCGCCCCACGGGGCTGCCATGAACGGCCACGTGGGCGAGCCGTGCTGGAACAGGTTGCGCAGGTACCACACGCCCCCCGTCACGCCGGCCAGCACCGCTGCCGCCAGCAGCGGTCGCGCCAGAGGGCGAAGGCGCCCGCGAAGCAAGAAGCCGCCCACGGCGAGAAGCGCGAGCGCGGGCACCAGGGCGGTTGTCTTCACTCCCACCGCGAGCCCGGCGGCCACCACCGCGCCGGCGAGCAGCGGAGGCCTTCGCCGCGCCGCGAGAACCAGGGCCGCGCCCGTGGCGAGCCACGCCAGGCTGGCCAGGTCGCCGAGGGGCTCGTTGAGCTCGCGGACCACCCAAGGGGTTGTGAGTACCGCGGCGAGTGCGAGGCCGGTGGCCGGCCTGGGCGCCCCCAGCTCGCGAAGCGCGAGCCATCCGGCGCCCGCGAAGAGCAGCCAGGTGAGCGGGGGGAGGAGGGAGAGCGGTACGAAGCTCCGCGCGATGGCTGTCGGCCACGCCTGCAGGACCTCGCTGGTGAGCGGGTAGCTCCCGAACGGGAGCCCATGGCTGATCGTCCCCTGGGAGCCGGGGCGCCCGTTCTCGAGCCACTGAGCGACCTGCGTGTAGTGATAGAGGGAGGAGTCGAAACCGATCGACGGGTGCCGCAGAAGCCACACCGTCCAGGCGAGCGAGAGCCCGGCCAGGGCTCCCAGGGCGATCTGCTCGGGTCGGCTCCGCGCCCGCCAGCTGGCGGCGACCGCCGAGCCGAGCGAGACGCGGGGCACGGGGACCAGCATGCGCACGGCGACCCAGGCGGCCAGCGCCGCCGCGACTAGGACCAGGGAGTCGGCCCCGAGGGCGACCAGTCCGAGCGCGAGAGCCTGCACGATCGCGACGGAGGCTGCCAAGGGCGCTGCGGCCACTACTCGAGTGAGGCCGTCGGCTCCGGCTCGAGCGGCGACGCGTAGGGAGGCGGCTCCGAGGGCGGCCGCCGCGATGACGAGCAGACAGTGGCGTATCAGTTCCACGAGCGATCTCGTGCTACCGCCGCGCTGGCCACCGGACAGCGATCCTAGGCAGCGTGGGGGCCGCTAGCGCCGCTGCAGCACGAGGAAGTCGCCTATCCGCCTCGCGCGGCGGTAGAAGCGCGCGATGTAGTCGTCCAGGATGCGGATGCCAGTCGAGCGGCTCGAGCCGTTGTCCTCCCGCTGGTCGGCCACCGGGCTGACCCAGCGGATCACGACCTCCGGCCTGACGCTCTCCAGGTCGGCGACCATCTCGCGCTGCGCCTGCTCCGTAGTCACCACTCCCGGCTGCATGACGTCGTAGCGGGTCGGGTTCGGCCGCTCGAGCAGGACGTAGAGCAATGGGTCGCCGACGCGCACCCGGTCGTGGCGTGGGTTGGCCACGAACACCGGCTGGGCGGGCGGCACAAGGCGGCCCACCTCGCGGCGCAGCGCCACCAGGTCGCGCGCCTCGCGCGTGGGCGCCCGCACGCCGTCGGCGACCGGTAGGTCGACGCGCTGCTTTGGTGGGCCGGTGAAGAGGTCGATGCGCAGGCGGTCTAGGCCGTTGAGGGCCAACAGCACCAGCGGGACGGCCAGCACGACTGCGAACGCGCGGCTAGCCGCGCGCGCACGCCACACCGCGGCGGCCAGCAGCGCCGGCAGCACGGCGGCCAGGGGGATCCGGTGGAACTCGTCGGCGCGGGCCAGCAGATAGAGGACCCCGGCGACCACGAGCGGAAGGGCGCCGAGCTCGGTCGGCGACGGGCGCCGCCGGGCGGCTTCGACGACCCACAGCAGCACGCCGGCGAAGAGGACGTACGGCGCGTAGAAGTCGAGGATCCGCCCGGGGTCGACGCCGCCGTCCCATGCGCCGGGCAGAGGTAGGCGCTGCAGGTCCTGGAGGTTCGCGGCGAAGCCGATGGTCTGGTCCCAGAAGCGACCAGCTCCGCCGGCCAGGACCCACGGACCGAGGGCGATCGCTGCGGCCACCGCTGCGGAGGCGACGGCGCGCAGGGCGGCCCGCTCGTCGCGCTCGGCGGAGGAGACCGCGGCGCCCAGCACGGCGGCGAGACCCAGGTCGATGCGGAAGGCGAGCGCCAACCCGGCGAGCACCCCGGCGGCCACCGGCGAACCACGGGCCACCAGCACTGCTCCAAGTGCCAGCGCGGTCGCGGCAGGGACAGGGCTCGGCAGAGTGGGGGAGGCCATGGCCAGCGCGGCCGCCAGCCAGGCCAGCAGGGCGACCGGGGTCCCGGCCTTTGCTCGCCGCGCAAGGCCGAAGGCCAGCGTGGCCACTCCGGCGTCGAGCAGCACGCGCAGCACGCGCCACGGCAACAGCGAGAGCCCGAACAGCTCCTGCAGCCCCGCCAGCAGCAGTGGCTGGCCCGGGCCGTAGTTCCACCAGAAGTCGCGATAGGGCAGTTGGCCGTCGGCGATGCGCGCGGCGGCCTGCAGCATCAGGCCCTCATCGTGCGGATTGAGCTCATTCAGCACGGTCAGGCCCGAGAGCCCGGCAGCGCCCAGGAACAGCAGCCCGTACGCGATCCACGGCCGCACGGCCTGGCAGCCTAAGCGCCGTGACCGACTCGGATCGGCGGCGCGTCGCGTCGAACACGGCGGTCCAGGTGGCCGGCAAGGCGGCGGTCCTGGCCATCGGCGCGGCCTCCATCGCGGTGCTCACGCGCTACCTGGGGCCGTCGGACTACGGGCGCTACACGCTCGCCCTCATGTACATGCAGCTGTTCGCGGTGCTCGCGGACGTCGGGCTGCTCACCACCGTCGTGCGCGAGATCAGCAAGGACCCCTCGCGCACCGAGAGCCTGGTGGGCAACGCACTGACGCTGCGCCTGCTGCTGTCGCTGGTCACGATCGTCGTGGCGGTCGCCATCAGCCTCCTGCTGCCCTACGAGCCCGACGTGCGGCTGGCGATAGTCCTCGCCGGCGGTCCGCTCCTGCTGGGCATGCTCAACGGCTCGCTCACGGCCGTCTTCCAGGGTCAGATGCGAATGGGCCGCTCGGTCAGCGCCGATGTCGTCGGCCGCGCGATCGCCTTCGGCCTGGCCGTGTTGGTGGCCACGCTGGACCTGGGCTTCTTCGCGGTGATGGGCGCGGCCGCCGGCGGGGCGCTGGCCACCCTGATGGTGTCGGTGGTGCTGTCGCGCCGGCTCGTGCGCATCCGCTTCCTCAGCGACCGGGCGGTGTGGCGGACGCTGCTGTTGGCGAGCCTGCCACTGGGGCTGGCGCTGGCCATCAACGCGCTCTACTTTCGGGCGGACACGCTGATCATCTCGCTCTTGCGACCCGTGGACGAGGTGGGCTTCTACACGCTCGCCTACCGCATCCTCGAGTTCGTCCTTACCGGCGGGACCGTGTTCCTCACCGCCTCGTTCCCGGTCATCTCGCGTTACGTGGCCGACGAGGACCGCCGCTTGCGCCCGGCCATCCAGTCGTCCTGGGACCTGTTCCTGGTGGCCGGGGTGCCGGTCGTGGTCGGCGGCGCGATCCTGGCCCCGCGCCTGATCGAGCTGGTGGCGGGGGAGGACTTCGATCAGGCGGTCGAGCCGCTGCAGATCCTGCTCGCCGCGGGAACGCTGGCCTGGGTGAACGGGGTCTTCGGCTACGCCCTGATCGCCAAGGAGCGCCAGGCCAGCGCGCTGTGGCTGAACGTGCTCGGGCTCACGTTCAACGTGGGTCTCAACCTCGCGCTCGTGCCGGCTTACGGCATAGTGGCCGCGGCCGTGATCACGGTCGCCTCCGAGGTCCTCATCCTGGGAGGCTCCTACCTGCTGATGCGACGCAACTTCGGCTTCTTCCCCTCGCCCGGAATCCTGCTGCCGGCGCTGGCCGCCGCGGCGGCGATGGGCGTCGCGCTCTGGCCCCTGCGCGAGGGCCCCTTCCTCGCGCTCGCCCCGCTGGGGGCCGCGATCTACCTCGGCCTGCTGCTGGCGATCAGCCCGGGCGCGCGCTCCGTGGTCTCCGGCCTGCGCCGGTGAGCGCCATGCCGCGGGGGCCGCGCGACAGCCGCAGCTGGTATCTCGACGCGGACCCGCTGGAGCAGGTCGACCACGCCCTGGTCGACTTCGCCGCCGCCCACGCCGGGCACGAGCTGCTCGACCTTGGCTGCGGGCTCGGCGGCTACAGCCTGGAGCTGGGCAAGCGGGGCTTCGCCGTGCGGGGCCTCGACGTCTCGGACCGCTACGTCGAGCGCGCGCGCAGCCTTGGCGTGGAGGCGGAGACCTACGACGGCTCGACGTTGCCGCTGCCCGACGATGGCGTGGACAGCGTGCTGATGCTGGAGGTGATCGAGCACCTCGACGAGCCCGCCGCGCTGCTGGCCGAGGCCCGCAGGGTGGCGCGGCGCAACGTGCTGCTGAGTACGCCGAACGCCACCCAGAGCTTCGGCAGCACGCCGGTGGAGTTCAGCCACATGCTCGACCTCGACCACCGCCACGCTTTCACCGTCGCCTCGCTCAGCGAGCTCCTCGACGGCGTGTTCGGGACCAGCCACGTGGAGCAGGTGGCGCCTGTCGACGCCCGCCTGGCGGCGCAGATCCTGCCCGGCGTGCTACGCCCGCCCTACCGCTGGCTGCACCGCGCGGGGCTGGCCAAGCCGCTCTTCTTCACCCGGCTGATCGCGAGGGCGCCGGCGTGACACGGGTGCTGGTGGTCTCCCAGGAGCCGGTGGGCGAGCGGATCGCAGGCCCGGCGATCCGTGCGCTGGAGCTCTCCCGCGCCCTCGCCGCGGAGTGCGATGTGACCCTCGCCGCGCCGGCGCCGAGCCGGGCAGACGGCGAGCCCTTCGGGCTCCTCGAGGCGGGGATGGCCGACTTCGAGGTTCTGCACGAGGCCCTACAGCGCCACGACGTCGTGGTGGCCCAGCGCCTGCCCGCGCAACTCCTGCGCCGCGTGCGCCGGCTGCCGGTGCGCTACGTGGCCGACCTGTACAACCCGATCGTCGTGGAGGGCCTGGAGGCGGCGGCGCGCGAGCCCGAGCTGCGCGCCACCGCCTCCGTGCGCCAGACGGCGCTGACGGTCATGGCCCAGTGCGCCGCCGCCGACTTCGTCGTCTGCGCGAGCGAGAAGCAGCGCGACCTCTGGCTGGGGGGCATGAGCATGGCCGGCCTGGTGGACCTGCGCGCCTATCGCCATGACCCGACCTACCGCCAGTTCGTGGACGTCGTGCCGTTCGGGGTGCCCAGCGAGCCGCCCCGAGCCGCCGCCCGGCCGCTCAAGGGGGCCTGGCCGGGCATCGGCCCAGGCGACGAGGTGCTGATCTGGGGCGGGGGGATCTGGCGCTGGCTGGACGCGCTCACGCCGATCCGGGCCGTCGAGCGCCTCAACGACCACGGCCGCGCGGTTCACCTGTTCTTCCTGGGAATCGATCGCCCCTCCGCGGCGCCCGAGCGCGTGCCGTCGGGCGCCGCCGCGGCTATCGAGTTCGCGCGCGAGCGGGGCCTGGAGGGCAACCGGGTGCACTTCAAGGAGGGCTGGACCCCGTACGACGAGCGAGCGGGCTACCTGCTGGACGCCGACTTGGGTGTCTCCGCCCACCACGACCACCTCGAGGCGCGCTTCTCGTTTCGCACGCGCGTGCTCGACTACATCTGGGCGGGGCTGCCGGTGGTCACGAGCGGCGGCGACTCGGTGGCCGAGCTGGTGGAGCGCGAGGGCCTCGGCGCGACCGTGGCGCCAGGCGACGACGAGGGCTTCGCATCGGCTTGCGCGCGCCTGCTCGACGAGCGCCCCGAGCAGCCGGCGGTGGCTCGGGACGCCTTGCGCTGGCCCGTCGCGGCCCGTCCGCTGATCGACTTCTGCCTGGACCCCGAGCGCCCGGTGCCGCGCAAGTACGGCGCCGCCCTCGCGCTGGCCACCTACGGCCAGTACCCGTTCATCGCCGCCCGGCGGCGCGAGAGCGACGGGCCCGGCGCAGTGGTGCGCAGCGCGGGGCGCTGGGTCTATCGCGCCCTGCGCCGGAGCTAGTGTTTAATGAGGGAGTTAATTAACCAAAGCGTTACGTGCCCGCCGACGACCTCAACCTCACCTTTGCCGCGCTCGCCGATCCGACGCGACGCTCGATCCTGACCCGGCTCGCGGAAGGCGAGGCGACCGTGAACGAGCTCGCCGAGCCGTTCTCGGTGAGCCTGCCGGCGATCTCGCGCCACCTCAAGGTGCTCGAGCGCGCCGGGCTCGTCGCGCACGGCCGGGAGGCCCAGTGGCGCCCGCGACGCCTGCAGGCCGACGCGCTCGACGAGGCGGTGGTGTGGATCGAGTCGCGCAAGCGGACCTGGGAGGACCGGATGGACCGGCTCGACGAGCACCTGCGCCAGAAGGGAGCGAAGGATGAGTGAGGCGACCCCCACCGACAGCGAGGTGCTGATCACGCGCATCTTCGAGGCGCCGCGCGAGGCGGTGTTCCGAGCCTGGACCGATCCCGACGAGGTGGCCGCGTGGTACGGCCCGGAGCACTTCGGCGCTCCGCGCGAGCGCATCGACATCGACCTGCGGGTGGGAGGGCGCTGGGAGCTCACGATGGTCCGGCGCGGCGGCAGCGCGGAGTTCGCGATCGGCTACGACATCGTCGAGCTCGTGGAGCCGGAGCTGATCGTGCTGCGCTCGGATCCGATGCCGGAGATGGGCATGCCCGAGCCCACCGTCGTGCGCGTGGAGCTCCACGACCACGGCGACAAGACGCGCATGACGCTCAGCGACGGGCCTCTCCCGCCGGCGGGCCGCGACGCCGCCGAGGCCGGCTGGATCGCCGCCCTGGAGAAGCTCGCGGTGCACCTTGCCGCGTAGGCTGCTCCGCCGTGCTCTCGATCCTCATGCCCGTGTACAACGAGCTGGCCACGGTCGAGCAGGCCGTGGCCGAGCTGCTCGAAGCCGATCTCGGGGTCGAGACCGAGGTCATAGTGGTCGACGACGGATCGACGGACGGCACCTCCGAGCTGATCGCCGGAGCCGACTGGCCCGACCGCGTGACGGTGCTCAGCCACGCCGTCAACCAGGGCAAGGGCGCTGCGGTCCGCACCGCGCTCGCCCAGGCCAAGGGCGAGTTCTCCGCGGTCTTCGACGCCGACCTCGAGTACGACCCCGACGACCTGGCCGCCCTGCTGCCTGCGCTGACCTCGGGACGCAGCAACGCGGTGTTCGGCGTGCGCGCCTTCGACGGCTACACCAGCCACTCGTTCCTCTACGTGCTCGGCAACAAGGCCGTGACGCTGGCGGCCAACCTCCTCTTCAACGTCTACCTGCGCGACCTCATGACCTGCCATAAGGCCATCCGCACCGATGTCTTCCGCCGGCTCCCGCTACGCGCCCGCGGCTTCGACATAGAGCCGGAGATCGCCGCGCGGCTGCTGCAGCGCGGAGAGCGCATCTTCGAGGTGCCGGTGCACTACAAGGCGCGCAGCACCGAGGAGGGCAAGAAGCTCAGGGCGATGGACGGCCTGCGGGTGCTCGTGACGCTCGTGCGCTGCCGCCTGACGAGATAGGGCCGCGCCCCGGCGCAGCGAGCCCTGGCGCGTTACCGAACCGGCCCTCGGTAGAACAGGCGGGCGATGCGCGAGGTCGATTTGTTCATCCTGCTCCTCGCGGCCGTGGTGCTGCTCGCCATGGTCGCCGAGCGGCGCCGGATCCCCCATGCCGTGGCGCTCGTCCTCGGCGGCCTGGTCATCGGGCTCCTTCCCTTCGCGCCCGACGTCCAGATCTCCCCCGAGCTGATCTTCCTGGTCTTCCTGCCGGCGATCCTCTACCCGGCGGCCTTCCGCTTCGCCGCCGAGGACTTCCGCTTCTACGCCCGACCGGTGGGTGTCCTGGCGATCGGGCTGGTGCTGGCCACCGTGGCCGCGGTGGCGGTCACTGTCCACCTCGTGGCCGGTGTCCCGTGGGAGGTGGCCTTCGTCCTGGGCGCCGTGCTCGGCCCCACCGACCCGGTGGCCGCGACCTCGATCATCCGCGGGCTGGGAGCGCCCGAGCGCGTGAGCGCCATCCTCGAGGGCGAGAGCCTGGTCAACGACGGCACCGGGCTGAGCGCCCTGCAGGTGACGCTCGGAGCGGTCGGGGTGGCGAGCTTCGCGCTGGGCTCGGCCACGCTCGAGTTCCTGGGTGTCGTGCTCGGCGGCATCGCCGTGGGCGGTGCCGTGGGCTGGATCGCGTCGATGGTGCGCAGGCAGCTCGACCAGCCCGACGTGGAGATCGGCATCTCGGTGCTCACCGCCTACGGCGCCTTCCTGGCGGGTGACAGGCTGGGGGTGTCCGGGGTCCTCGCTGCGGTGGTGGCCGGCTTGGTGATGGGGGTCCGTTCGCCGCGCGAGGTAAGGCCTTCGACCCGCCTGCGGGCGCTCGCCTTCTGGGAGCCGCTGCAGTTCTTGGCGGAGTCGATGCTCTTCCTGCTGATCGGCCTCCAGTTCGCCGATGTGCTGGACACCGAGGACGCGACTGGTCTGGGCACGCTCATCGCGGCGACGCTCGCGGTGTCGGTGGTCGCCCTCGGGGTCCGGGTGGCCTGGGTCCTGATCACGCCGTACTTCGCCGCACTGCCCACGGCGCTGCGCTCGGGGGGCTGGCGGCCCCAGCCGCTGCTCTCCCCGCGCGAGCTGGTGCTGGTCGCCGGCGGGGGGATGCGCGGCGCGGTCTC